>WNFV01019396.1_pt1 | contig 12934 bp, 13 predicted proteins | sample 5400101 | NCBI WGS metagenome assembly WNFV01 (sample SAMN13153361, study PRJNA577476) | soil metagenome | isolation source: 115 cm soil or saprolite under grassland replicate 1 | place: USA:California | collected 2016-06-15
ATCAGGACACTGGTTTCGCAATCCTGCTGCGCGACGCAGTTGAGCTTCACCTGTGGGAAGCCGGTGACGAGGGGTGGCGCGACCGTACTGGCACATCGCCAGTTGTCTCCGGCGCGGAGTCATTCATCGCTGGCACGGCGAGTTGCCACATCCAAGTTGTGGGTGTAAACGACCTCCACGCGGAACTTCAGCCGCTCGGCGTCCTGCACCCCAACGGGCAGCTCGCCGATCAGCCGTGGGGTACGCGCGAGTTTGGCGTGCTCGACTCAGACGGCAACTTGATCACGTTCTTTTCTTCGGGAGATTCGTAGCTCCAAAGGAATCCGAATGACTAACGAGAACACGGCCGAAGAGCTGCGCGAGATGCTGGATAACGTCTACCGTTCCGAGTCGCGCCGCATCCTCGCCACCCTGATCCGCCTGCTGGGCGACTTCGACCTCGCCGAGGAGGCGCTGCACGATGCCTTCACCGCGGCGGTGGAGCAATGGACGAGGGATGGTATCCCCGCCAATCCGCGGGCGTGGCTCGTTTCGGCCGGCCGTTTCAAAGCCATCGATACCCTGCGCCGCCGCGCCCGGTTCGACGCCTCGCTGGCGGAGCTCGCCGAGCGACTCGACGCCGACACGAGTGACGCCGTAGGGCAGGACGACGAGGGCCTTGAGGACGACCGGCTGCGCCTGATCTTCACCTGCTGCCATCCCGCCCTGCCGCCGGACGCCCGCATGGCACTGACGCTGCGGGAGGTCTGCGGACTCACGACCGAGGAGATCGCGCGCGCCTTCCTCACCGCTCCGCCCACGCTGGCGCAGCGGATCGTGCGCGCCAAGGCGAAAATCCGCGACGCGCGCATTCCTTATCAGGTGCCGTCGCGGGCCGAGCTGCCCGACCGGTTGGAAGCAGTGCTCCACGTGATCTACCTGGTGTTCAACGAGGGGTACTCCGCCTCAGCGGGTGTCTCGCTGACGCGGCCCGATCTCTCGGGCGAGGCGATCCGCCTGGGGCGGCTGCTTCTCGCGTTGTTGCCGGAGCCCGAGGTGGTGGGGCTGCTGGCGTTGATGTTGCTGCACGAATCGCGCCGCGCGGCGCGTACCTCGCCGGAGGGCGAGCTGGTGCGGCTGGAGGACCAGGACCACGCGCGCTGGAACCGGGAACAGATCGCGGAAGGGACCGTGCTGGTGGAGGGGGCGCTGTCGTCGCGCCGGTTCGGCCCGTACACCCTCCAGGCGGCGATCGCGGCGGTGCACGCGGCGGCGCCCAGCGTCGCTGCAACAGACTGGGCCCAGATTGTCACTCTGTACGACCTGCTGGCGCAGTTGGAGCCGTCGCCGGTGGTCGATTTGAACCGCGCCGTGGCGGTGGCGATGCGCGACGGCCCTGCGGCAGGTCTGGCCCTGATCGACGGCATCCTGGCGCGTGGAGATCTCGCCGACTACCACTTGGCTCACGCGGCGCGGGCGGAACTGTGCCGGCGCTTGGGCCGAACGGCGGACGCCCGCGCCGCCTACCAACGGGCGCTCGGCCTCACGCAACAGGAGCCGGAGCGGCGCTTTCTCGCACGACAGCTGGGCGACCTGCCGGACTGAACCGGCGAACACGGGATTTTTTACATTCGGCAGATCCGTTGTCGATTTTGGGCTGCGCCGAACGACTATCTTGTGTTAAGAGCAGAGTCAGGGCTTACTCCCCGGTCGAGATCGTCCAGAAGCCCGGCTTCCAACTACAGAAGGAGCGACAACCATGCGATTCTTGGTGATGCACAAGAGCAATGAGGATAATGAGGCCGGCGTTCCCCCGAGTAAGGAACTGATCGAGGCGATGGGCAAATTGATGGAGGAGACGGCGCAGGCCGGCGTGCTGCTCGCGGCCGAGGGCGTCCACGCGAGCTCCAAGGGCGCGCGCCTCACGTTCTCGGGAGGGAAGCGCACCGTGACCGACGGCCCCTTCGCCGAGGCAAAGGAGCTGATCGCCGGCTTCGCGATCATCGAGGTGAACTCGAAGGACGAGGCGATCGAATGGGCCACGCGCTTCGCCAACGTGATCGGCGACGTAGAGATCGAGATTCGTCAGGTGGTCGAGCTGTCGGACTTCCCGCCCGAGAACGTTGCTCCCGAGGCCGCCGCGCGCGAGCAAGCGTTGCGCGAGGAGCTTCAGCGCAAGGCCGCCAAGCCGTAGTCCTGGCGTGCCTCGACCGTGCAGTAATGGCCGAAAAGGAAGCTAACCAAACCAGACTGGATGTCGGACAACACCGAAGGACACAACAACGCAACGCATATCCGCATCTGGATTGCGTATACGAATAGAAAGGGAGATCCCATGAACAACGTAACTTCGAAAGACGGCACCACCATCACGTTCGATCGGTTGGGTGATGGACCGCCGGTCATCCTGGTATGCGGCGGGTCAGTCGATCGGATGTCGAACGCGCCACTGGCGACGCTCCTGGCGGAGCACTTCACGGTGTTCAACTACGACCGTCGGGGTCGCGGCGACAGTGGTGACACGGCGCCGTATGCGGTCGAGCGCGAGGTCGAGGACATCGACGCCCTCGTCGACGAAGCTGGTGGATCGGCGTTCTTGTACGGCTCGTCCTCCGGCGCGGTCCTGGCCCTCGAGGCGGCTCGCAAGCTCTCCACGAGGATCACGAAGGTCGCGCTGTGGGAGCCGCCGTTCATCCTCGACGACAGCCGTCCTCGGCCACCGGCGGATACGGCGAGGATCTACACCGAGCTGGTCGCGGCCGGGCGGCGCGGCGACGCGGTCGAGTACTTCATGGCCAAGGTGGTCGGCCTTCCGCCTGAGTTCGTCGCCCAAGCGCGCACCGCGCCGTGGTGGCCGGCGCAAGAGGCCCTGGCGCACACGCTGGCCTACGACGCCACGATCATGGGCGACTACTCGCTGCCGACCGAGCGGGCCGCCTCCGTCACGGTACCCACGGTGGTGATCGACGGTGGCGCGAGCTTCGAGTGGGTAGGTGAGACGGCGCAGGCGCTTGCTGACGTCCTCCCCCATGGGCAACGCCGGACCCTGGAAGGCCAGACGCACGACGTCGCCGCGGAAGCCATCGCTCCCATGTTGGAAGAGTTCTTCGCCGCCTAAAACGACACTCGGCCGAGAACCTGGTCTCGACGACGATCGTCGGTTCGGCGCGTGTGAGCTTGGGAACGCTGGCTGACGCGCGGGGCGTCTTTCATACCTACACACGTGCGTGAGTACGGACAATCCACAGGCAGATCACGAGCCCAGACCAAGACCCGTGCGCGAGGTCTGATCCCTCGCGCACGGGTACTTCTCGCCGAGGTGCTCGACCGTTTGGTCCTTTACTGTATCCAAGTCCTATCATTCAGTTCTCTCTTCCGAGGCGCGCGTTGCGCTCACACTCCGCTTACTCGGAGGTCTGACGATCGACGAGATCGCGCGTGCCTTGCTCCTAACGGGCGCTCGGCCTCACGCGACAGGCGCCGGAGCGGCGGTTGCTCGCGCGACGGCTGGGCGACCGGCCGGACTGACAGGGCAAACTATGGATTTTTCGAACTCGCTAGGCCAGCTGTCGATTGTAGGCTCCGCCGAACGACTAGCTCGTGGAACCGCCCGTCCACCACGATACGGAGGAACGTATGAAGTACGTCTTTCTGGCCTATGCGGACGAGCAACAGTGGGACGCCATGTCCGAGCGTGAACGCGACGCGCTCACGCTCGCGGGACGGGCCAACGACGCGGTGCTGCGGCAGCGCGGACATTTACTGGCCGTGGCGGGGCTGCAACGCAGTCACACCGCCACCACCGTGCGGGTCCAGAACGGCACGGTGTCGATCACCGTCGGCCCCTGCTCCGCGACTCAGGAGCAACTGATCCGGATCTTCTTCATTAACGCCAGGGATCTGAACGACGCGATCCAGGTGGCCGTGACGATGCCGCAGGCGCGTGGCGGTCCGATCGAGGTGCGGCCGCTGGTGGCGTGCGACCCATCGTAACCGCGCTCCGACCGACGACCGACGTGCGACCAGATCACTCGATACGCCGCACCGTGGCACACGTGGTGTGTTTCGTGGAAGAACACTCGTGAGAAGTACGATCCACCCTTTCACTTTACCGTGCGCGACGGCGCCTTTCACGGCGACGGCGGCAACGTCGTCCTGGTGTACGAAGTAGCTCGCACGACGGCTTTCGGCTTCGGCAAGGGCACGTCGTTCAACCAGACTCGCTGGCGCTTCTAGAGCCTGTTTTTGGAAAGCTGGGTGCATGGAACGTTCCGCATTCACAGCTTGCCATTCTCCCGGGCACGACGCACGTGACGCTCGTGGACCGCGTCGATCTGCTGCTTTCGATCATCCCGCCGTTCCTCGACGCGCCCATGCCAGAGGCTACGTGACCTGTGATGGCGAGACGTTCGGTACGGCCGCCTGGGACGATGTCACTGCAGCGAATCGCGCCTGGGTCGACGGCAACGCGCCGCCGCCGCCAACCGCAACCTTGACGAGCCGCTGCGCGTCACGGGCGCCGCTCAGCGCGTACCCACAAAGACCGTTCTTCGCGCGCCAAACGGGGCCAGACCCTTCGCCGCCACGGTAGCCGCCGCGCGCTTCGATTCCGGCGGGACCGTCTCCGCGGTCGCGTGCGGCACAACGTGGCGATCGACGCGCCGCACGCGCTGGCTGCGCTTCTCGCAGCCGCGATACAATTTGGATATTTTGGCGACTCGTTCGCGCAACCTAAATACTCCACTCCATAGAACAAATGTCTTGACTCTCAAGTGGCTTGAGGGTTTATACTTTGATCAGCACTGAGGAATTGCAGTGCATAGCAAAGCAGGCAACGATGATCAAGATTGGTGAATTCTCAAAGCTGGTGCAAGTTCCGGTTCCCACCTTACGCTATTACGATCAAGTTGGTCTGCTGAAACCTGTCGAGGTGGATCGCTTTACCGGCTACCGCTACTACTCTGCTAGCCAGCTACCCCGGTTGCATCGAATCCTGGCACTCAAGGGCCTCGGCTTTTCACTGGAGCAGATCGGCGTGGTGCTGGCTGAAGGGTTAACGCCGGAGCAGATGCGTGGCATGCTCCGCCTGCGTCACGCACAGATCAGCCAGTACTCCGTCCGGGCGATTCTCCCAAATCACAGCGCGGTGGGTGCGCTCTTTGGTGAAGTGTACGAGGCGCTTGGCTCGCATGTGGGCGAAGCGCTTGGTCCGAATCCAGAGGAAGGCGGGCAAACGCTGGTGCTCTGCTACGACACCGAGTTCAAAGAACGTGACGTCGACGGCGCCGCTGTGTTTATGCTGCGCTGCCGCGTTCCAGAGAGCGGACGGATGCGCGTCCACGAGCTACCCGCCGCCACGATGGCAGCCACCGTCCATCATGGTTCCTACAATACGATCGGCGAAGCGCATGAGGCGGTATTCAAGTGGATCGAGGCCAATGGGTACCGGATCGCCGGGCCGGATCGGGAACTGAATCTCTACCACACGATGCCGATCCGTCAAGATGATCCCTCGTATGTCACCGAAATTCAATACCCGGTTGAAAAGGCCGTCGACGGCAACTGATCAGTAGGTTGACCCGGCAGCGAGAGGCGTGCCGAGCTAACCGTTCACCAGGGCATATTTTCTGGGGTTAATCGACATGTTCGTTCAATACGAAGGAGAAGCACATGAAGATCACCGAACCAAAGCTGGAAGATCGCAATGAGCAGCACTACGTGGGGATTCGAACTGAGGTACCGATGCGGCAGTTGCCGGAAGTGATACCGCAACTGCTTGGGGAAGTGTTTGCTTGGTTGGGAAAGCAGGGCATAGCGCCGGCTGGTGCGCCCTTCATACGGTATCACGTCATCGATATGAAGGCGAAGCTCGATATTGAGCTGGGCGTCCCTGTTGCGACTGCCGTGTCAGGCGATGACCGCGTCTCGGCAGGCGTTCTCCCCGCGGGTCGCTATGCGTCACTCGTATACACCGGGGTTAAGAACGGATTGGAAGGGAACCGTGTGCTCATAGATTGGGCAAAGGAGAACGGCATCGCGTGGGACAGGTGGGCCACAGATAAGGGCGATGCGTTCCGTTCGCGGATCGAGTCCTACCTCACCGACCCAGCGGAAGAGCCGGATCAAGCGAAATGGGAAACAGAGGTAGCGATTAAGGTGGCGGATGATCAAGCTCGCTAGCAGTCTATGGGCCAGCTGCCAGTGCCGCCGAATTGATGGGCCGCGCTCGCGCTGCAGTTTGTCGTCGGCGCGGTCGCTCTCGCCGACCGCGCCCACCGGGAGCTGGATCTCAAGCGCGCCTACTTCAGCGCGTTCCATCCGATCGACCGCTCTCCTTCTCGCTGAGGACCCAATCTCCGCGCTTCGGCTCTACGCGCAACTGAGTGCCTTGGGTGTCACTACCAAATGGGCGGCACCGTACTTGCTGCTCGATGATCGGCGCGCTCGCGCGCAGCTGCGCCTTTGGTAGCGTTCATACTCAAGGAGCAATCACTAATGAGCACACAATCATCCCGATCACAAAACTCGCCATCGCCTGATGAGACTGAAGTCGCTGGGTTGTATCACCAGCTGTTGGATTGCTGGAACAAGCGTAATGCGCATGACTTCGCCGCGCTGTTCGTTGAGAACGGAAATTCTGTCGGTTTCGATGGGAGCCAGATGAATGGGCGCGCGGAGATCGAGGCCGATATCGGCCAAGTCTTTGCCGACCATCAGACTGCCGCGTACATCGGGAAAATCCGCGAGGTGCGCTTGCTCACCCCTGACGTTGCTATCCTCCGTGCGGTCGTGGGAATGGTACCGCCAGGAGGATCTGACATCAATCCCGCAGTGAATACTGTGCAAAGTCTTGTCGCCAAAAAGCAGGATGATAGGTGGCGTATCGCCCTCTTTCAGAATACCCCAGCGCAGTTTCACGGAAGACCAGAGCTGGTCCAGCAATTGACTGACGAGCTGCGGCAGTTGCTCTGAAAGGAGTGTTGTTTGACTATCAGACAGATCATTCCGAGATTCGGTCGAATAACTTGCTTGTGTCAGCTCGGTCATGGGGAGAACGACATGGCAGGATCCGCACCAAGCCCTTTGACAAGCGACGTCCGCCTGCGGGATGTGACCGAAGGTGACCTCCCGATCTTCTTCGATCACCAACTGGACCCGGACGCAACCCAGATGGCCGCCTTCCCGGCCAGAGACAGGGAGGCGTTCATGGCGCACTGGGCTAAGATTTTGGCGGACGAAACTATCATCAAGAAGACCATCCTCGTCGATGGGCAGGTAGCTGGGAACATCGTGAGCTGGGAACAGCTCGGCGAACGAGAAGTCGGCTATTGGATTGGAAAGCACTACTGGGGCAAGGGCGTTGCGACCAAGGCGCTCGCAGCGTTCCTGGGTCACGTCACGGCGCGCCCCCTGTATGCCCATGTCGCGAAACACAATATCGCCTCGATCCGGGTCTTGGAAAAATGTGGGTTCACGATTTCGGGCGGGGACAAGGCGGTTTCCAACGCAGGCGGCGATGAGGTCGAAGAAGTTATTCTGAAACTCAGCGCGAATGAAAGCGACGAAGCGCAATGATCGCACGATGCTGCTGGGAGAAGATCGGAAGGTGAGCAGCGGGCGCATTGTAGTGCGATTAGTAGCTTTACCTCGGCCGCCCGGCCGCTCTAGGCCCGGCCCGTATGCAACGACCAGGATATGCGCCATCGCAGTAGTTGCATACGGGCCACTGCCTGAGTCGCATTGGCTAGCCGACGACGCGCAAGACGATCTTGCCCCGTGCGTGGCCGCCGTTGCTGAGCTCGTGCGCCTTGCGCGCATCCGCTAAGGGGATGACAACGGACACCACGGGCTTCACGCACCCCGCATCGATCAGGCGCGCAATCTCGGTCAGCTGCGCGCTGTTCGGCTGGGTCATCATCCCGGTCCCGCGCACGCCCCGCGCCGTGGCAGTATCGGCATCGACCTGTCCCGCAGGGGTGACTAGTACGCCGCCCGGCTTCAGGACCGACCACGAGCGATCGATGATCTCGCCCCCGACGGTCGCCAGCACGACGTCGACATCGTGCACCACGTCCTCGAATCGGGTCGTGGTGTAATCGATCGCCTCGGCGGCCCCCAGATCACGCAGCAGGTCAAGCTTGTCGCTCGCGGCGGTTCCCAGCACCCGCGCCCCTTTCTGGCGGGCGAACTGCACGGCAAACGTCCCCACTCCGCCACCGGCGCCGTGGATGAGGATGGTCTGGCCCGTCTGTAGGCCGGCGGCCTCGAGCGCTTGCCAGGCGGTCAGACCCACGAGCGGGACGGCGGCGGCGCTGACGTGGTCGACGGTTGTGGGCTTGGGCGCTATCTCCGTCGCGCTCACCACGCGTACTCTGCGTAGGCACCTTGCCGCATCATGTTGGAGTACCCATACACCATATCGCCGACCGCGACGCTCGTCACGTTCTTACGGACCGCTTCGACGACGCCGGATAAATCCAGTCCAAGCGTCAATTGATCGCGCCCAGCATCACGGCGTCCGAGGCCGCCGGCCGCTGATGGCTCCTTGATAGGGCTTCCTCTCCAGAATCCACCTTTCGCGTTTGCTGCGGCACGTTCAGCGCAAGCTTTGCGTTCTTTGCGGTGCTTCTGAACAGTCATACCAAATCTGGATGGATCCTATACATCGGCCGGTTCTGCGGTTCCGCGGTTCCACGGTTCAGGCAAACATCGAACCGCAGAACCATGCACACAATCGGGTCAGAGTTGGTATCACTCCGTCACCGGCGCGCCCTTCTGTGCAATCACATGGAATACATGCCAGCGCTTACTTCCCCCAATGGCAGTGGTGCCCATTCTGTTCTCTTCCGTGATATCTTTTATCTGCATGTCACCCAGGAGCTTATCGATTTGCTCGCGCGTCAGAAAGGTCATGTCGGTGTCTGGCGTGTTCCATTCGTCGTGGATGCCAAAAAACTGGCCCGTAAACATGCCACCCGGTTTGATGGCCTGTTTGATGCGGGTAAAGACTGCCGTGAAATGAGTCTTCGGGGTAAACGGCAGCGCGAATTGAGCGCTGACCAGATGGTACGTTTCGTGCCCATAGGCAAAATCCTCGAAGGAACTCCGGACGACGCGCAGGTGCGTTTGCGGCAGCTCGGCGAGAAGTGCGATCGCAGCGGATTCACGATCGACCGCCGTGACCGACCACCCCTGCGCCAACAGATACCGCGTATCCCGTCCTGCGCCACACCCTAAATCAAGCGCCTGGCCGGTGCGACCAAGCAACCTGACGGCCTTCTCCACGAGCGGCCAATGTGGATGATCTTTCGTGACGTTGAAAAAGTCTGACCAACGAGATACCTGCATCGTTTCGTCCTCCTGGCCGCTTTCGCTCAGCGGTCAGCCGCCTTTCTTATGATCCATCTTCACGCATTACGGCTTCTCAGGGATGCCGGGCAGGGCGGGACCTTAGCGTGGTGGCTGCACGCTCAACGTGGCCTGAATCGCAAGGAAGCGGGCTACGTCGGCGACCTCAGCCTCAAGTCCTGTACGCGCCTCGGGCATAAGCTGGTTGAATGGCTCCACGACGATGTCCAGGTGATCCTTCTTTCGCTTGCTCTTCCAGGTTCCCACAGCGCGACCATCTACCAGAAGCGTCGAATGCAGGATTCCACCCCCAGCGTTAATGCGTTTTGCATACCGGGGTGGCACCGCCAGGTCACGATTCTGGTACCCCAGCAAATAGATATCAAAGCGTGGCAACAGATGAACGATTGGGGCAGCTGCGGGTAGTTCGTCCAGCCATGCTGCGCACCCTTTGAGCATCCAGGCGGGAGAACTCGCGACCTCTACCTCCAGGAGCTCGTTCGCGATATGCTGCCATGCTGCTCGTGTCTTGCTCAGGGGCAGCCCTGACCACGTCGCCTGATCCTTGGGTGTCGCCGGACCATAGGCGGTGAGGTAGCGGCGTGCGAGTTCTGCGTAGGCAGCGTCTTCGGACAGAGCCTGCCTGCGGTGCTCCCGGTCAACCCAGTCGCTCAGGAGGACATAGGTCGGCTCGGCACCACGATCAGGCCCGAAGCAGATGATGCCTTCGAGCGCCGCTCGACTCAGGAGGTGCGGTCTGGCCTGTCCCTTGAGATCGATGCCGTGGGTTGCCAACTGCTCGACGAGTTCAGCGCGGGTCAGCGGTCCTTGGTTCGCGAGAACGTTGCGGATGATCCGGATAGCGCGTGTATAGATGTCCTCGTCCAAACCAAGTTCCGCACGCCGTCGCCGACCCCCCGCAACAAAAACGGGACCGAGAAGCGATAGGAGCCAGCCAAGGTCCTCAGCCGCCAATAGGTGCAGTGTGCTACGCTGACCCCACGTGCGAACCACAGAACGCGTCTTCACCCGCGCGCGGTCGAGATCGGCGGCCACAAGCCCGACACTGCGCGGTCGTACTGCGAGGATCGCGGCTGCTAAATCCTGGGCTTGTACGCCACAGAGTTCTCGTACGACTTGCGCGGCACCAATGACCGAATCTGGCTGTGGATGGAGCCGCTGTGCGCGCAGGCGCAATCGACGAACCTGATCGTGAGACAATACGATTGCCATGCATTTCCTGGCTGATTCGTGGATGTATGACTGTGATAATGGTAGCACCGGCGTCAAGCAGTTTGACGGCAGTTTTAAGGGCAGTACAGCGTATCGGCGGTCTATTCGAGCCGTTGAATAGCTGAACTACAGAGGCCTAATATTGCTACACTCGCGGTAAGTGTACCGCCTATGACGAATACGAGGGCTGGACCGAATCGATCCGTTGCCCATCCCGTCAGGCCAAAACCGATCGGTAACAGACTCGTCGACCCAAGCAACATAATACTTGCCACACGTCCCAACACCTGGATTGGCACAAGCTCTTGGAGAATGTTAGACCAGATGACATTTCCGACCGCCAGTGCTGCGCCCAATGTGAACATGGCGATAATACTCACAGGGATGGGCAACGCTAGTCCGAGCGCAAGCGTCATGAGGCCAACCAAGATGAGTGCGCGATACATCAGGACACCACGACGTCGCTTTCGTACGAATCGCCCCACTCCCACTGCGCCGACGATCGAGCCACATGAAAATGTTGTATACAAGATGCCAAGGAGATCGACGTCGGCACGGAAGGCATCATGCACGAGAAAGGGCAGGGCGACATTCATTGGGCTTCGTCCAGTCAAGTTCAGCAGCGCCAGAACGCTGACGGTCATCCAGAGCCATGATGTTGCCGTAATCACCTGAAAGCCTGTCTGGAGATCATAGATCACGCTGGTTCGCGTTTGGTCGATCGCATGGATTACCGATCGGTGAAGCAGCGGCACCAAGCAAACCGCAGCGAACACGAACGAGCCAGTATCAAACGCTAATGCGAGCTGGATGCCGCCGCGATGAACCAGATACGCGCCGAACGCCGGCCCAACGACGCCAGTAACGTCAGCACTGACGCTCGTCAGAGCATTCGCACTTGGTAGGAGCTGCTTGGGGATAATCTCGGGGATAAGCGCCGTATAGGCGGGCAGAAAGAACGCATTGACGAACCCAAACAGCAAACTGGCCACATAGATCTGCCACAGTTCGAGCCGTTGCATTGCGGCAAGGGTGGTGATGACGGCTAAGAGGATACAACGAAGAAGATCCGATCCCAGCATCAGGTGGATGCGTGGCCTGCGGTCCACGGCCACACCGCCGAGCAAGACAAACACGATCGTTGGGACTGCGGTGCAAATGAAGACGGTTCCCATCGCGGTTGCGGATCCGGTGTGTTCGAGCACCCACCACGCGAGTGCGATTTGATAGAGACCATCACCCAACCGTGAAATGGTTTGCCCGCCCCACAACAGTAGAAACGAGCGATGGGCGAGTGCTTGAAACAATGCCATGGTGCTCCTCCTTGCTGGCTCAACCGTCAGTGTGATCGAACGATCTTCGGCCGATCACAAAAACAGCTTCCCGAACATCGGCGCGGGGCCGGCGTTCGAGAAGCGAGGAGTAGATGGTTGCAGCACAACGGCACACGAAAGCAGCCGCCGAGCTTACTGTCAGCGCAAAGACAACACAGGCATGTAGGGATTATGAAGGGGGGCCTATACCATGTGTGGGGTGCTAATAGGTTGCGGCGAGTATATACGCTTATTATCTAAACGTCAAGGACCTTATGCTCTTCAGTCGTGTGATTCAGGTGCAGTGGATCAAAGCCGCACTGTTAGCTCCCTGCACTGTGATATTGTGTCATGCCACGCCGCCAGATAATTGCCGCGAAGAATGCTACCAGTATACCCATGAGTGGCGAGAGATAAGCGATCCATGAGTCTGTGTCCTGCTTGCCCAGCAGGATGACCGCAGGGAAATAGCTAACAAAGGCGAATGGCAGTACCCATGTGATAACGGTGCGAATAACTTGGTCATACAGCGTAATCGGAAACTTGGAGAACTCAACGAAGTATTCAGCGATATATGGAATGCGTCCACCGTTAGCAGGGCTCCAGAACAAGGTGCAGTGCGTCGCTAGATCAATCGAGGCCATGATAACTACTGAGACGACGACAGTGAATGCGAGAAAGATCAACTGACCTATGGACCAATGAAATCCAAGACCCGTGCTGGCGTAGATGAATCCCAGAATGCCAAGGCTGATGTTCGCCAATCCCTCGATGCTGAAATCGAGCGCCATCACCTGCAGAACAATTGGGAACGGGCGTACCAGCAACTGGTCAAACTTACCAGAGTTGATATAGTCCGGCAGCCACCATACACCATTGAAGAATAGTTGAACGAAACCACGTGGGATGACGGCCAGAGCGTAGAGCAGGATGATCTCGGACTGCGTCCAGCCCTGAACATTCGGAATCTTGGTAAATAACGCCACAATAAATATGAATACGGCCGCTTGGCGTAGCGCCATGCCTATGATATTGAGCCAGAAATCGGCTCGATACTCGAG
>WNFV01014418.1_pt1 | contig 12921 bp, 14 predicted proteins | sample 5400101 | NCBI WGS metagenome assembly WNFV01 (sample SAMN13153361, study PRJNA577476) | soil metagenome | isolation source: 115 cm soil or saprolite under grassland replicate 1 | place: USA:California | collected 2016-06-15
CCCAGCGCATCTACGGCTTCATGCGGGGCCGCCGCCCCTGGGACGGGCGTTGGCTGGTCCTCAGCGTGCCCATCCCGGAGACGCACCGCCAGCTACGGCACCGCTTGCGGACTCGCCTGACCTGGCTCGGACTGGGAAGCCCCACCCCCGGCCTCTGGATCAGTCCCGATACGGGGCACGCGAACGAGGTGCACGCCGTGATCCGCGACCTCGGGCTCGAGAACCAGGCCTTCTCATGGGTTGGCCCCGCGGGCGGGATCGGGCTCGAGAGCCGGTTGCTGGCGGACGCCTGGGACCTGGAACAAGTGGAGGACCTGTACCTCCAGTTCATCGAGGAGTTCGAGGTTCGCGAGGCCGAAGGCGACCTCGAATGCTTCGTGGCCCAGGTGCAGATGGTGCAGGACTGGCGTCGGTTTCCCTTCCTGGACCCGGATCTGCCGCCCGAGCTCCTCGACCACGACTGGCCCGGCCCCCGAGCCGCCAACGCGTTCCACGAGAGACACGCGCGCTGGAACGTCCGAGCCCGTGCCGCGTGGGAGGCGTTCGATCGCGCGGGCGGCAGCAAGCCCTAGACGCGTACCCGGTCTCAGTACTGGTGCTCGTCGACCCCGACGTACCCGCCTTGCTCTTCGTGCCCGGGACCACGTCCGCCGGCATCGGCACGGACGTCGTACGGCGTCGTCACCCGAGCAGTCCGCCGAGGCTCGGCCCTCGAGCTCCCCACCCGCTTGCGCAGGTCGCCATCGACGGCGCCGCGGAACCCGCGGACCACCAGCCAGTCGTGGACAAGGTCTCGAGCGTCGTGGTCACGGATCGTGTTGTAGACGTAGTTGATCCCGCGCGCGCCGGCCTCCTCTTCGAGCCTGGCGAGCACGAAGCTCCCGACGCCCAGCGTCTGGTGCCCCGGGTCGACCGCAAGCAGGACTTCCGCGTCGCCGCCCCAGCCGATGTCGAGCCGCCCGTATCCGACGATCGCGCCCTCGGTACCCCCCTCCCCCTCGGCGCGCGCCCGGACCGACCACCACTCCCCCGGAAGGGGGTCGCCTTCGGTGAAGGGCAGGACGAACGCGCCCTCCGGAGCGCCGCCGATGATCCGCTGTTTGCCCTCGTCCCATACCGGGCTCTCCTCGCGGACCCAGACGAGACTCACGCCAGTCCCTCCTCGGCCAGGTGGACGTAGTCGAACTCGACGGGCTGGTCGTTGATGCCCGTCTTGGGCGGCGCGATCCACCCGGCGAACTTGCCGTACTCGTACTCGGGCACCATCAGGTCTGCGACCGCCTTGCGGTCCTTCGCCGAGGGGAGCCAGTCGTCGACCCGCGCGTCCCAGTCAGCGTCGTCAAGGACCTCCCCCGCGGGGCTGACGTGGTGGTTGGCGTACACGCCGACGCGGCGGTTGAAGCCCTCGTGCGGGAGGAACAGCCGCTCGTCGAGACCCGCGTCCTCCAGGGCCTGGTTCCAGCGGCGGACGCCATTGGCGCAGTCGGCCACGTACTCGTCCCGGAGGTCGAGGTTGAGCGCCGAGAGCAGCGGCACCTCCTTCTCCTTGATCTCGCCGTCCTCGACGTACCGCATGGTGCGTACGCCGCCGAGGAGGACGTGGTCGTCCTTGCGCCGAGTCTCCTGCCACCGCCCCTTGAGGCCGGAGGAGTAGTAGTTGCCGGCGTTGGTGGACTGCTCCGACCCGAACAGGTCCATGGAGACCGAGTACTGGAAGTTGAGGTACTTCTGGATCACGTCCAGCGGGATGCCCCCGTGGGGGAAGACATCGGTGGTGCCGTGCTCCTTCATGAGCTCGGCGGTGCGCTCCACCACGCGCTGGACACCGGTGGTGCCGACGAACATGTGGTGGGCCTCCTCCTTCAGCATGAACTCGCAGGTGCGCGCCAGCGGGTCGAAGGCCGATTCCTTCAGGGTGCCCAGCTGGTACTTGCCGTCACGGTCGGTGAAGTAGGTGAACATGAAGAACTGGAGCCAGTCGGTGGTCGCTTCGTTGAAAGCACCCAGGATCCGCGGGGCATCGAGGTCGCCCGAGTTGCGCTTGAGCAGCTGCTCCGCCTCCTCGCGGCCCTCACGACCGAAGTAGGCGTGCAGGAGGTAGACCATTGCCCACAGGTGCCGCCCTTCCTCGACGTTGACCTGGAACAGGTTGCGCAGGTCGTAGATGGACGGCGCCGTGTTGCCGAGGATGCGCTGCTGCTCCACCGAGGCCGGCTCGGTGTCGCCCTGAACGACGATCAGCCGCATCAGGTCGGCGCGGTGCTCGCCCGGTACTTCATGCCAGACCTTGCCCCCCTTGTGCTTGCCGAAGTTGATCAGCTTGTCCGGGTCCGCCTCGGCCAGGAAGATGCCCCAGCGGTATTCCTCCATGGGGACGTGGGCGAAGTGCGCCCAGCCGCGGCAATGGCGGTGCGCAGGTAGACGTCCTTCGTGGGCAGCGAGGGCCCGAGCTCCTTCCACCAGTCCAGGAACTTCGGCTGCCAGCCCTCGAGCGCCCGCTGCAGGCGTCGGTCCTCGGCGAGGTTGACGTTGTTCGGGATCTTCTCCGAGTAGTCGATGGTGCTCAGCGGGCCAGTGGGCTCGGGGGCCGCACCCGTACGACTGTCGGTCGACTGCGTGGTCATCTCAGTAGCTCCTGTGGTTGCGTGGAAGGTTCCCCTTCGGGAGGGTCACTGCCTGGATTAAGTTCTACTTCTCCATGTCGTACGTACTACATTTAGTCACAGATCAGCCTCGCGCCTCAGGCGGATCCCCGAGCAGCGATGGCCTCGAGCACGCTCGGTCCGCCCTGGAGGGCCGTGCGCTGCAGGTGGTGGTAGACAGCCCGAAGGCCGCCCTCCTCCTCGCCGCCGCCCGCTCGACCGGGCCCACCGTGTACGAGCTGGGGCATCGGGATGCCGTGCCCGGTCGACTCGGGCGCCGACTCGCGGTCGAGCACCAACACGCGACCGTGGTAAGCAGCCACACCGAGTACGACGTTGCCGACGAAGTCTGGATCGTGGCTGACCACCGACGCAGCCAAGGAACCCTCGCCGCGGGCCACCAGGTCGACCACGTGCGCGGCATCGTCGTACGGCATCAGGGTGCTGACGGGACCGAACGCCTCGACCGTGTGCGGAGCCCGCGCGTCCGAGCCCGCCCGCAGCAACACGGGCGACATGAAGGCGCCGCGGTCGGCGTCCGCGCCGACGACATCCACCTTGTCCGGGTCACCGAAGACGACCTCGGAGTCGACCGAGAGCCGTTCGACCTGCGCCCGCACGTCGGCCCGCTGGTCGAGGCCGACCAGGGCGCCCATCGTGACGCCCTCGGCGCCCGGCGCTCCGACCACCACCTTGGCGAGTCGCCCCACGACAGCCTCGGCCACGGCGTCCGCGAAGGGGCGCGGAACGAAGGCCCTCCGGATCGCAGTGCACTTCTGCCCGGCCTTGGTCGTCATCTCGGCGACCAGCTGATCGACGTACAGATCGAACTCCGGGGTGCCCGGAGACGCGTCCACCCCCAGGATGGAGCTGTTCAGCGAGTCCGCCTCGACAGTTAGGCGCACCGAGCGCTCCGTGACCGCCGCATTGCTGCGCAGCGTTGCGGCAGTGCGCGCGGAGCCGGTGAATCCCACGAGGTCCTGACCGCCGAGCTCGTCGAGGAGGCCCGGAATCGAGCCGCACACCAGCTGCAATGCCCCCGGAGGCAGCACCTCCGCCTCGAGAATGATGCGTACGGCGTGCTCGGCGACGTAGGCAGTGGGAGTCGCCGGCTTCACGATGGAGGGGACACCGGCCAGCAGCGCGGGAGCGAGCTTCTCGAGCATGCCCCACACCGGGAAGTTGAAGGCGTTGATCTGCACCGCCACTCCCGGCCGGGACGTGAGCACGTGCCGGCCGACGAAGATGCCTTCTCTTCCGAACCGGACGGGGGCGACATCCTCCACGACGATGCGTCCGTCGGGAAGCCCCTTGCGCGCCAGGCTCGAGAACACCAGCGCCGTGCCGAAGCCGCCGTCGACGTCGACCTTCGCGTCCGTGCGAGTCGCACCGGCGCGCGCCGAGAGGTCGTAGAGCTCCTGCTTGCGCTCGCTCAGCGCCAGCGCGACGGCCTTCACGAGATCCGAACGCTCAGGAAAGGTCATCGCCCGCAGCCCCGGCCCGCCCAAGCCACGAGCATGCGAGACCGCCGAGCACAGGTCGAGCCCAGCACTGCTGACGCGGCACAGCGTCTCTCCGGTCACGGCGTCGGCGACGGTCGAGCCCTCGCCCGAGCCCGCTTGCCACGCGCCTGCGAGGAAGCTGGGGAGCGTTTCGATCATGAGGTTCCTTCCGGCCTGCGTTTGAACTTACACTACAGAAGTCCCAGGATTCGGCAACATTTTGTAGCATATAAGTCACGCGGCGGCCCCACTTCCGCGCCGATGGACGCCGCGCGCGATCGCTGCTCGGCATCTGAACCCCTCGTCGCGGCGCCCGAGCCACAGTCACTCGGTCCAGAGAAACCGGTCCGCGGCCCCTTCCAGCGGGATCCGCGGCTGGCTCAACTCCCGGGGGTGGCAGCCCAGGCGAGCGTCGCGAGTCCGAGCTCGACAACCAGGAAGAGGCCAGGGAACCCTCGGATTCCACGCGGTTCGACGATCAGGCCGGCCAGCCGCCCGCCAGCCATCCCGAGGCACGCGACCGCGACGACGGTCAGCACTCCGTCCTGGTATTGGGTCGCGGCGTCGCGACTGAGGAAGATCATCGTGGCGATGGCGACTCCGAAGCCGCCGTACACCCCTCGGATCTCGTTGCGAGACGCCGGGGTGTTCGGTGCGACCCCGAATGGCGCCCAGGCGAGCGCCGGACGCACCAGGGTCACCACACCCATGGCGGCGAAGAACGCCGCGACGAACGCGGCCGGCAGACTCACCGGCCGCCCCAACGAGTGCGGGCGAAGGCGATCGCGGTGAGCGGGTGCGAGGCGAGCATCCGCAGGTTCTGGACCGGGCTCGTGTCTGGACGGGCGTCCAGGAAACCGTAGAGCCGCTGGTCGGAGACCCTGGCCGCGTCGTCTAGCTGCCACACCTCGATCCCCCGCGCCCTCGTCCTGCCGGCGACCTCGCCGGTCCACTCGTTGACGACGGTCCGTTCGTCCGCCAGGACGAGAGTCTTGGCGACATACATCCGGCGGGTTGCCATGAAGCGGCACATCGCGCCCCAGCCGCGATGGATCTCGTCGATTCCGCTGGCCTCGATGACGAGGCCGTCCATGGTGGCGGTCCAGTGACCGTCGGGGGCGAAGACGGCCCGGATTCCGTCGACGTCCCGTTCGTTGGTCATGCGTTCCGCCTCGGCGACGAACGCCAGCGCTCGCTGGTGCAGGGCGTCGGTGGTGCGGGTCTGTGCAGCCATCAGGAACCTCCAGTGGTGTGTGCGGTCGGGACGGAGTCGATGCGTACGGCGGACAGGAGGCGGCGACGGCGGCTGAGGGGGCCGACCCCGGAGCGCCACCAGGCCAACCAGCTGCGCGGGCGCCCGAGGAGGGTCGCCGCGATCGGGGTGGAGTCGAAGAATGACTCCCGGAGGACCGCCTTGCCTGCCGGAGTGACCCGGAGCAGGTCGACCGCGTCCCAGGTGATCGGCTTGCCGCCGAGGGTGGCGGAGAACCGGATCCGAATGAACAGCTGGTCGCCGGATCCGGCCCAGCCGAGCACATCGGCACGCAGGTCCGGCATCAAGGCGAGCGTGCGGGCCGCCTCCTCCCACCAGAACTCCGGGCCTTCGCCGTCGTCGAGCATCGGCTGGACGAACCGCATCCGCTCGTCGAGGAAGTCATCCCAGGCGTGCGGGTGGGGTCGGTCCCAGCCGATCCGGAACCTCTCGACGACATCGCGGTGAACGGCATCCCAGTCGGTCATGGGTTCCTCCTCGATGTTCGGGCGAACCAGGCGAGCAAACCGGTCGCGAGGACGAGCAGTCCGACCTCCGTGAGGCCGAGGGCGCGCGAACCGGCCCTGCCCAGGTCGGCGACGTGCGAGACCAGATGCAGCCCGTTCCAGATCGCGGCGATGGTGAGCAGCGGCGTACGCCACGCGACCAGGCGTGCCGAGATGAGCAGGCCGGAGCCGATCGCGACGGATGCCGCGCCGTAGTCGTGAACCAGGTGGTCGTTGAGGGGACCGAAGTCGACGAGCACCCGGGCGAACGACCTACTGTCAGCGGCAGCCCAGGCACCCATGAGGACGAACACCGTGCCGAGCGCCCACAGCGGCAGCGCCACCGGGTCGCGGCTCACAGCCGACGCGCTTTCGCTGTGGGCGATGGCGGACGAGGGCTAGGGTGTCCGCCACACCGACTTCTTGCAACCGTTGTCAGAACAGGAGCCCGATGGACCCCCGCGCCGAGCGCACCGTCCAGTCGCTGCTCAGTGCCGCCGAGCAGCTTTTCAGCGCACGCCCGGTCGGCGAAGTGACCTTGGAGGAGATCGCGGCGGCGGCTGGCGTCGCCGTCGGCTCGGTCTACAACCACTTCGGATCGAAGGCTGGCCTGCACGCGGCCGTCGTCGAGCGGGCGCTCGTGACCGACCGCGAGTTCATGGACCTCGCCTACACCGATGACCGCGGTCCGGTCGAGCAGCTCTACGCGGCCGCCGAGGAGTACCTCAAGTTCTACCTGACCCATCCCGAGTACTTCCGGATGCTCGCCTTCCCGGCCGAGCCCGGCCGCTACCCGGCTGGCCGGGACCTGGCCGACCGCCTGGCGGCATCGGTCGACGAACAGAACGCCCGGATGGTCACCGCCCTGCGACACGGCATGGAGTCGGGCCTCATCCGCCCGGTCGTCGCGGAGGACGTCGCGACGGTGCTGTGGGCCGCCTGGAACGGCGTGATCAGTCTCGGCTGGAGGCCGGACGCCCTCCGCCGCACCGACGACGAGTTGCGACACCTCCTGCGGGTCGCAACCGAGACCGTCGCCGAGGGCCTGCTGACGCGCTGACACCGAAGCGGGAGCCACGAGTCAGCCCACCCGCGCCGGAACCTTCGCGAGCACCTCGCGCGCGGCACGCTCGCCGGCGGAGATCGCTCCGTCCATCGAGCCGTGTGCCTCGACCGCGGTCTCGGCGCCGGCCCAGAACAGGGGCCCGTACGGCCGGCGCAGTACGTCGCCGTACGCGGTCCACCCACCCGGCCCGAAGAACCCCGCGTAGCACCCGCGCGTCCACCGCTCAGCGGCCCAGCTCACCTCGTGGAACTGCTCGGGTCGAGCGGCATCCGGTCCGAACAGCTCGACGAGCACCCCCAGGACGCGGTCGCGCCGGTCAGCTGCCTCGAGCTCGCCGAGTGCGCGAGCGTCATCGGCCAGTGCGAACGCGACCAGGGCTCCGGGGTCACCATCGGGAGGCGAGTTGTCGAAGGTCATGCTGATCGGCCCGTCCAGCTGGACCGCATGCCCCGAGAGCCCGGCGTCGCGCCAGAACGGCGCCGGGTAGACGGCGACGAACTTGATCACGGTGCCGGGAGGCATGCGGCCGAAGAGCTGGGTCCGGAGTGCGGGCAGCGCCGGGGCGAACTCGACCGTCGCCGCCAATGCTGGGGGGATCGCGAGGATCACGTTGGCCGCCTCGATCACGGTGTCGTCCGTGTGCACCCGGACGCTGCGGACGTCGTACTCGACGCGGTGTACGGCGGATCCGAGCCGGACCCGATCACCGAGCAGGCCCGCCAGCCGCGTCGCGATCTCCTGGGATCCGCCGACGAAGCGGTCCTGCTGGTAGCCGCCGTCGGTGCGGATAAGCGAGTCGAGACCCCCGCCGGTGGCGATGTAGAACAGCCAGTGCAGCAGCGAGAGCTCGGAGGGCTCGGCGGCGAGGACCGCCTTGATCGTCAGGCGCATCAGGTCACGCCCGGAACGCGTGTGCAGGTGCCGGTCTATCCAGGACTGCGCTGTCCCGGTGTCCAGGCGCCTGGCCCATGCCGAACCAGCCGGATCCTCCAGGTCGAGTCGGCGGGCCAGGCGTTCCAGCCGCGCCTGCGCGATCCGGAAGTCGAGGAGTCCCAAGGGCATCCGCGCCGGGATGTCACCGGCGTACCGACTGAGCTTTCCCGAGCGCGAGAACAGATGCTCGCCCGCGATGTAGGTCGGGAAGGTGCCGACCCCGACCTCGGCAGCCACCCGCAGGATCTCGCGATGCCGTGGTCCTGCCCACTGCCCACCGAGCTCGACCACCTTGCCCGGGCCGATCGGGACGTTCAGGGTCCGCCCGCCGACCCGGTCCCGGGCCTCGAGGACCACGACGTTCACTCCGGCACGCTGCAGCCGCAATGCGCTCACGAGTCCGGACAGTCCTGCTCCGACGACCACCGTGTCGACCTTCATGCGGATCTCCTTCTTGCAATGGTTGCAGGAGAACCGTAGCGATGATCCGCACTTGTTGCAATGATTGCAAGACAGATCCGGCCGAGGTCATCACCGCTTCCCGGCTGGTGCTCATGGTCGAGCTCCTTCAGCGGATGGCGGTGGTGCTCCCGACCCGGGAAGCGCAGACGCAGCCCCCGGGCCGGGAGGCTAGTCAGAGCAGGACGTTGACTGCCTTGGTCTGGGTGTAGAGGTCGATCGCGGCCTCACCCAGCTCGCGGCCCCAGCCCGACTGCTTGTAACCGCCGAACGGCAGGGCGGTGTCGAAGGCGTTGTGACAGTTGACCCAGACCGTCCCGGCGTTGATCTCGCGAGCCGTGCGGTGCGCCTTGGAGATGTCCTTGGTCCAGACGCTGGCGGCCAGACCGTAGGGCGTGTCGTTGGCGGCTGCGCGGACGCCCCGGTCGGCGTTGAACCGCGTGGCCACGACGACGGGGCCGAAGATCTCATCGCGATAGACGCTGAACGAGTCCTCCACGTCGACCAGCACCGTGGGCTCGACGTAGAAGCCGCGGTCACCGTGGCGGCTCCCCCCGGAGAGGGCGCGCGCGCCGTCGGCGAGGCCCTGCTCGATGTACGCCGTGACGCGGGTCAGCTGCTCGTCGGAGACGAGCGGCCCGACCTCGGTCGTCGGGTCGAGTCCCGGCCCGATCTTGCTCGCCTTGGCGATCTCGGCGACACCCTGGGTGAACTCGTCGAAGATCGAGTCCTCGACGAGCAGACGCGAGCCCGACGTGCAGGTCTGGCCGTGGTTGAACAGGAACCCGCTCGCCGTACCCGGGACGGCGAGGTCGAGGTCGGCGTCGGCGTACACCACCTGCGGGCTCTTGCCTCCCAGCTCGAGCGACACCTTCTTCAGGTTGCCCTTCGCTGCGTCGACGATCAGCTTGCCGACCTCGGTCGAGCCGGTGAAGGCGACCTTGTCCACGTCGTCGTGGGCGGCGATGGCGGCGCCTGCGTCGCCGTACCCGGTGACAACATTCAAGACGCCGTCGGGGAGCCCGGCCTCGGCGAGCACCTCGGCGAGCAGCAAGGCGGTGAGCGGGGTCTGCTCGGCCGGCTTGAGGACGACGGTGTTGCCACAGGCGAGGGCTGCGGGCACCTTGAAGGCGGCCATGAGCAGCGGGAAGTTCCACGGGACGATCGCGCCGCAGACACCGACGGGCTCGCGGAGCGTGTAGGCGTGCCAGGAGGCACCGGGTGCCCACGGGACCGATACTGGGATGGTCCGTCCTTCGATCTTGGTGGCCCAGCCGGCGTAGTAGGCGAACAGCTCGGCGACCCAGGTGACGTCGACAGCCTCGGCCACGGCCGCCGACTTCCCGTTGTCGAGGCACTCGAGCTGGGCGAACTCGGGGGCGCGCTCGCGGATCTTCTCGCTGACCTGGAACAGCAGACGCTGGCGCTGGGCTGGCGTCCACAGGCTCCACTGGCCCTCGAATGCCGTACGCGCCGCCTTGACGGCGCGGTCGACGTCTTCGGCGCCACCCTTGGCGACGGTGGTGAGCGCCACTCCAGTTGCCGGGTCGACGGTCTCGAAAGACTCGCCGGACGCGGCATCGACCCACTGCCCGCCGATGAACAGCTGCTTGGGGGTGCTGATGAAGTCGCGGACTGTCGGCTGTACCAGCTCGTCCAGGGTGGTCAGCTGTGCGGTCATGACGGAACTACCTCTCGGTTGGGGTTGGTGTGGAGCAGCACGCGTATGACGGCGGCGGTGGAGAGCGCGAGCTCGGCGGCCATGATCACGAGCGCCACGGTGCTGAGGCCGCTCCGGCCGGCGGAGTCGTGGATCTCCGGGCCGCAGGCGAAGCACAGCGACGAGTGGGCGTAGACCATCACGCCGGTGAGACCGACCATCGTCATCCAGGCGTGGAGCGAGCCACCCCGCCACAGGGGGCGAGCGCAGGTCAGGCAGGCCGTGGCCATGGCCAGCAGTACGATCCGCGCACCCAGGTTCGGCGCGTGCGAGGCGAGCACCAGGTGAAGGACGCCCGAGACCGCGATAAGCCCGACGGCGAGGCGGCCCAGGTCACGCATGGCAGTGTCCGTGGCCGGAGGTCGATGCAGGTACGTCCAGGGTGGGGTTGCGGTCGAAGAATCCCTGCGGCTTGAGGGTGAAGCCGGCGTAGTCGACCGGCATGACCGGCCAGTCCCCCGCCCGGGTGCTGGTTGACGAAGTCGCCGGCGGCGTACCGCTCGCTCGGGTCGTACCGGGTGACCCAGAGGTTCTTCGTGGCGAAGGTGGCACGCTGGTGGATCGACGAGCTGGCGTCGGCCAACATAACGGGCAGGTTCTCCGGGTGCAGGGCGTAGCCGACGTGCTGGCCGAGGCGGTTCTTCACCTCCGGGTTGACGATGTGCCAGACCCGGCCCACGCTCCCGTCGTTGACCCGCTGCGCCTCGGACTCGTTAGTGAGCCTGGTGATCGAGCGGGTGAACGCGTTGCCGAACGGGTTCGAGTCGCTCACCGGCACGCGGACGGCGTCGACCTCGTCGACCGCGTTCGTGACCCCGTCGACCATCATGTCGAGGCGCGCCGAGAACAGGTGCTGGTGGAACGGCGCACCCAGGCCGGGCGCGATCTCGGTGGTGAACTCACCGTGCTGGTCGGTGAAGGCCGATGTGAACACGATGCCGGTTGCCTTGCACTCGAGCTGGATCGTGCCGTCGAGGTAGAGGTGCCAGTAGAAGCCGTAGTCGTAGTTGCCGATCGTCAGGAAGAACGAGATCACCAGACGGCGCTGTCGACGCGTCTCGGCCATGCCGTTGAACATGTCGGTGTGCTTCCAGAGGATCCCGTAGTCCTCCTCGTGCATACAGATGGCGTTCTCGATGACCCGGGGCCGGCACTGCTCGTCGGCGAGGGTTGCGTCGAAGTACCGGATCTCGCCGAGGCAGTCGCAGCCGAGCTTGAGCGAGTTCGTGTAGCGGGCATACATGTACTCGCCGGCGTCGAAGTAGTTCTGCCAGTAGCGCACCGGCGACGGGTCGGCGTACGGCACCACCATCTCCGAGACGGAGGCGCGGTAGACGACCGGTCGCTCGCGCTCGTCGTCCTTGAAAGAGAGCTGGTGCAGGGTGAGGCCCTCGCGGCCGTCGAAGCCGATGCGGAACTTCCACTTCTCCCACGAGACCACGTCGCCTTCGACGGAGAAGCTGGGGCCGTCAGGCTGGGTGATCTCGATCGGTTTGAGCGTCGTACGAGGGTCCAAGCGGTGCGGCTCGGCGTCCCACTCGCCGCGCTCCCGGGGGATCGAGAGTTCCTGGTGGTCGATGACCTGCGTAACGACCTTGCGGATCAGGTCGACGTAGGCGACGACACCGTCGATCGGATGCGCCCACGGCAGGTCCTGCGGGTCGGCCTGGTGGAAGCCGAGCACCCTGACCAGCCGGACACCGATCTCCTCGTCATGGCCGAAGACCCCGGCCGAGAGCGGTACGGCGCGGACGTCGGCCGGGTCGAGACCGCGCACGGTCATGGCGTCGACCCAGCGTCGGTCGGCCAGCAGGATGCCCTCTATGATCTCGAACTCCTCGTCGAGCACCGGCATCTGGCCGCTGGTGCCCGCTTCGAGGAGGTCGTGGCGGACCACCTCACGGGCGGGGACGTCGACGGTCACGTCGTGCCCCGTCCCACTCGCGGTCTCGAGCAGGAAGCACCGGAGCCGGCGCGGGATCTCGTCACCGGTGCGGAAGGCGAGCACGACGTTCTTGTGCGGCTCCTCTAGACCCACGTAGACGAAGCGGGTCGTGTCCGTGACGAGGCCGGCGGACTCGAGGATCTCGCGGGTGGAGTGGATCTCGGTCTCGGTGAGGCGGTCGAGCGGATGGCTCACGCGGCCCGCGCTCGTCGGAACCGGTGCGTGTTCGGTGGTGGTCATGACGATCTCCTTCGCGTGGAGTCAGAGGGACGAGGTATCGAGGGCGGCGGTGGCCTGCGGACGGAGCGCCGCGAGGACCGGACCGGCGAGAACGGTGGCGAGCATGACCCCGCCGATGACCGCGGCCAGTCGCGTTGAGCCGCCGACCAGGAGCGGCAGGTTGCTGACGGTCAGGTAGAAGCAGCCGGCCAGCGCCACCAGCCCGATCGAGGGAGCGACGAGAGTGGGCCACTTCCTGCTGTCGAGGGCGTTTCGGCGGAAGAAGACGACCACCGCGAGGCAGGTGAAGAGCATCAGGGCGACGACGCCGACGGTCGCGATGCCGGCGAGCCAAGCGAAAACCTGGACCACGGGGTCGAGCCCCGCGACGACGGAGGCGGCGACGAGACCCGCCGCCACGAGGGTCACGAGGACCGACGCCACGTGCGGAGATCCGTGCCGATCATGGCTGCGACCGCAGTGGGCCGAGATGACCCCGGTGTTGCCCAACGAGAACAGGTACCGGGCGGTGACGTTGTGGAACGACAGCACCGCGGCCATCAGGCTGGTGACCAGCAGCACCGACACGAGGTCCGAGACGACCGGACCGGCGAACCGGCGCGCCGTCTCCGCCAGCATGCCGCCGGGGTCGATCGTCGCGCGGGCGACGGCGCCGG
>WNFV01007470.1_pt1 | contig 12919 bp, 10 predicted proteins | sample 5400101 | NCBI WGS metagenome assembly WNFV01 (sample SAMN13153361, study PRJNA577476) | soil metagenome | isolation source: 115 cm soil or saprolite under grassland replicate 1 | place: USA:California | collected 2016-06-15
CCCCGAAGAAGCTCCTCTGGGAACACTTTAAGAACCGAAACAAGGCTGGAAGGCAACGACTCGTGACGCTGCTCTCCACGCTTCCAGGTAAGCACGGGACGGTGGCCAACAAGACTGAGGTCCCGCGCCGGCCTCTGCTTGACGCCCTCAAGAGCGAGACAGCGCTGTCGAACACCAACGACCTTTCCTTCGGGAAGAAGCCGGAATTCTGCTACCTGGTGAACATCAAGCCCTGAGACTGCCGAGGCCCCTGCCGTGTGATCGAGCGCCTTCTTGCTCTTACTGCGTCCCAAAATCAGGATTGTCCTTGACAAAGCCGGCGGCGGGTAGCGACAATCTCGCCACAGAGTCTCCCGGACTCGTGTTTCGCAGCGCGCGCGCGGCGCGGACGTCGATATCGCATTCGCGTGACCTCCGCGCTCACGGGCCCCGCGGTCGTGCCCACACCGTTCCGCCGCGGTCTGCTCCACACGGCCCCGCGGCGCAGGCATCACCAGGAGGTGCACGCGTGCGACCGGCGTCAACTCTCCTGGCCTGGGCCTCCTGCCTCCTTCTCTCAGCCGCCGGCTCGAATGGGTGCGCCGGTTCGCGCGGGGCGGTGCCGCTGCTGATGGCCCGCGTGGATGCGGGCGGCCCGGCGCCGCGCGGCGGGCTGGACGTCGGCCGCCTGGAGACCCTGCTCGGGCTCAAGGCGCGGGAGCCGACGTTCGAGGAGGAAATCCAGCAGGCGCTGGCGCCGGTGCGGCGCTCCATGACGCCGCACGCGTACTTCGACACCTACCTGCCCAGCCTTGAGGGCGCGGCGGGGGACGCCGATCGGAGGCGGTTCGCCGCCTTGTGGAATACGCTGCGGCAGCTCACGGACGCCCGGATCCTGGACGGGCCGGACATGGCGCGATGGATGGCCGAGCAGAACCTCCGCTCCTGGAGCGACCTGGTCACGCGCTTCGCGAGACGCGATGAGCGCGGCGTCGTGGTGGCCGACGGGGCGATGGTGCTCGAGGCGGTTCGAGGGGCCGCGCGGGACCTTCGTGTGGAGGCGCCGGATCTCCCGTCGCTTCGCTACGTCACCGAGCGCGCCATCGCGCGGCTGCGTCACCGGCGCGCGCAGTTTCCGGCGGTGGACCAGCTCTTGAGCCACCTGCTTACGATCGCGCGGGACCTCGACACCTACCTGCAGAACGACGTCGAGGCGATCCACTGGAAAGACGTCGGGGCCGCCATCGGCAAGGTCCAGAGCATCTCCACTGAGGTGCAGGAGGCGGGAGGAACCCGATGAGGGCCTCGCGCGCCCTGGCCCGGCTCGGGACGGTCGCGTGGCTGCTGCTTCTGGGAAGCCTGTCCGGGTGCTCCCTGTTCGTGGCGCCCAACCCCGGCGGGGCGCCGCTGCGCGCCTCCCTTGCGGCCGAGGCCCTGTACGCTGGGCCGCTCAAGAACCAGCCGAAGGATCTGGCGCTCGTCGGCACGCGGTGTGATCCCGCGGCCAAGGAGGCCCGGGCCGCGTGTCGCTTCGGGGAGTCGGCGCCGAGCAAGGCCGTGGCGCTGGGAGCGATCACCCTCCTCGTGCCGTCCGACGCGGGCGCGAGCCTGCGGGCGCCCTGGATCCAGTGGACCGGTCTGCACCGCGTCTGGGATGCCGCGGCCGCGAAGGAGTACAAGGTCGCGGATCTCTTCTGGCCGGAAGGGGAGGAGGAGTCCTACACGCCGCTGTACACGGCGTTCCATTCATTCGAGCAGGTCACGCGCCAGGAGCTGACGCTCGATCAGCACCGGCTCCGGTATGATCTGGCGGACCGCGCCCGCGCGGTCCTGGTCGCCCGCGTGCGCACCCTCGTGAAGGCCTACGGGAGCGCCGAGGGAAGCGACCGGGGAGAGTTGGAACGGCAGATCCGGGCCCATCTGGAGCTGCTCGCGCTGGTGGACCAGCGCGCAGAGGAGCGGGTGCGCCGGCTGGAGGCGCTGGCGGAGGAGGAGGCGCGGCTCTACACGGTCCTGGCGGACACGACGCGGACCTTCGCCGGGCTGCAGCGCAACGTCACGAACCACCTGATGAAGGTCGACCTGGTCCTCTCCGCCGATGAGGCCAAGGCGCTTGCCGAGGCCGCGGGGGAGCGCCTCGGGCGCATCCGAGAGGCCATTGACGCCGGACGGCAGGCCGAGCTGGAAGAACAGAAGAAGGCGCGGCCGCCGGAATGGGTCGATCGACTTCGGGACGCTCTCGAGCGGGCGCGGCCCCGCTCCAGGGAGTAGGCCATGGCGGAGCCTGAGCGTCTCGCAGCCCTGAAGCAGTGCCTGGAGACCTACCGGTCTACCCTCGAGAAGGTGAACGAGCAGCTCGCGGGCACTGCGGGTGCCGAGGCGGGCGCGCTCGCGGAGCAACGGCAGCTGCTCAGGCGGAAGATCGAGCAGGCCGAGATCGAGATCGGCTTCATCGAGGACGTAGACGGACTCATCGCCCGCTACACGGAGCGGCAGCGGGTCGCTCTGGACAGCGCTCGGGTGGAGAAGGATCCTGGGCGGAAGCGGGCGTTCGACGAGCGGGCACGGTTCTGCGAGGTGGTGATCAACGAGGCGCTCGAGAAGAAGCAGACCGTCAAACCTCTCCCCTCGGGCGCGCTGAACGAGATCCTGGCGGACCTCCGCCTGGCCGCCCAGGAGGCCAAAGACACGGTCGCGTCGATCAACCGGGCCATCGAGATCGCCAATAAGGTGCTCGATGGGCTGATCCTGCTGGCCCAGGTCGCGGCGAAGATGATGATCTGAGGCATCGGCGCGACCGGAGAGGCGGGACGATGCCCGATGAGGTGCAGGCGAAGGAGCGGTCCGGTCAGATGCCGGAGGCACGTGGCGGCGGAGGGCAGGGATCGTGACGATGTGGGTCGTGCCAGGCGCGCCGCTCGAGCAGGGCGCCGGATGGCGGATCTGGTACTCGCAGGACGGTGACGCCGACTTTCGGCCGCAGCCGGTGACCGTCGCGAAGAGCCAGCAGCCCCAGCCCATCGACGAAGAGTGGAACCTCCTGGCCCGGCTGCCCGAGTTCCACCGGCGCATCGGGGTGCTCACCGTCCGGCTTCGACAGCCGGACCCGGCCGGCCCGGTCTACGAGCTGTCGGTGCCGGAGGCCGAGCGCGGCGCGCCGTTCCGCTGGCGCAGCCTTCCGGCGGGCGTGGGGCAGGAGGGGGTAACCTTCCTGCTGGCCTCCTGTTTCTGGCGCGACGACGACAAGGAAGGCAGCTATACGGCGGGCGTCCAGGAGCTGACCAGGCGGTGGAGCCCCGCGTTCAAGCTGCTGGCGGGTGACCAGCTCTACGCGGACTGGCCCATCGGCAACACCGATCTTCCGGCGGTGGAGTTCTACGCCAGCCGCTACGCCGAGTACTGGGGCGACGCGCTCTACCGGGAGCTGCTGCAGACCTCTCCGACCTTCTTCGTCTGTGACGACCACGAGTTCTGGAACGATTTCCCCGAGCGGCAGATCCAGGTGCCGCGCACCTGGCTGCCCGCCGAGCGGAAGATCACTGCCCAGGCCGGGTTGGACCTCTACGACCGCTTCCAGGGCTGCGCCAACCCCGCCCCATTCCGCTGGTACGGCTTCCGCATCGATCCGGTCTCGTTCTTCGTGGTCGACAGCCGCTCGCGGCGTGATCCCTTCAACAAGCAGCCGCGCCCACCCCACTTCCTCCCGGAGGAACAGTGGCAGGATCTGGAGCGCTGGGTTCACCAGCTCACCGGCCCCGGCGTCCTCCTGATCGGGCAGCCAGCGTTCCAGAAGGACGGCGACTGGCGCGATCACTCGCTGTCGAACTTCCCCGAGGACTACGGGCGGCTCTGGGCGGTTATCGAGGAGAGCCTCGAGGGACACACCGCCGACGGCCGCCCGCATGACATCCTGGTGCTCTCGGGAGACATCCACACGGGGCGTTTCGCGGTGGGACGCCGGGGCGGCCTCGACGCGCCCGAGGGAGTGCCCGAGCTGATCGCCTCCCCCGCGTCCATGATCCGTCCGGGTTCCAAGGAGGTGGAGGAGCCCGACTACCGCTTCACCGTTCACCACCGAGGCCGGGCTACGACCTGGCAGGTGGACCGCAACCCCGCCGCTGGCGTACCCTTCATGACACTCGCCAACAACGTGGCCGCGGTGCGGATGGGCCTCGGCACCAACGGTCGGATCCGCTTCGAGCTGACGCTCTGGCAGGTGAGACCCTACGACTCGCGCTCCTGGTGGGAGCGGTTCACGGGTGACCCGGCGCCCGTCGGCCCGGTGATCGAGCTGTTCAGGAAAGAGATCGAGCTGCGTTGAGCCTGCGGAGGCCTGACCCATGAGACACTCTCGCACCACAGCCCGTAACCCCGACCTCGAGGACTGGAGCAAGGAGTACGAGAAGAAGGGCAATCTCGAGTTCTTCGCCGACGCCCTCGCGGCGCTCGCCAAGCGGAAGCTCGGCAATGGCGGCCTGATGGTGATCGGGCTGCTCGGCCAGCGGGACCTGCCCGGCCACACCCTGCGCACGGCTCAATCCATCCTCCGGTGGGACATGCGCCCGAGCCTCTGGTCCCATGCCTTCCTGTTCGGGGCGCGCGTCGGGGGCAAAGCCGGTGCGGTCGGCCGGGCACCCGTCTGGGAGGTCACGCTGTACCCGCGGAACGGGGAGTTCCCCCGCCCGGAGCAGAACGGAGTAGGGGGATTGCCCGGGCGCGGCCGGAAGAAGGGCGAGCCCGTGACCTTGCGCCACTATCAGAACCCGAAGGTGGATGCCAACGCGGCGCTCCTGGCGGTGATGATGACCGACGAGGAGGCGGAGCGCGTCAGCCGGCGCGCGGCGACTCCCAACATCGACCGCATCCGGTACAACCTCTGGGAGTCCCTCGGGATCTGGCAGGGATATCTCTGGGCCCAGGGGTCGCGGCCGAACCCCCTGCGCGAGGGCGTTCCGATTCCGGCCGCGTCCTACGTGGAGTTGGCGTTCGAGGCGATCAACCTGGACATGACGCCCGGAGCTTCCGAGCGCCATTCCTCCCCCGAGCACATCTGGAACGGGGCCTGCTGGTGGCACGAGACCTTCGCGACGCAGGCGCACCCGATCGCCGGGTATTACGTGCTCCGCGATCCGGGCGCCTCACTGATGGGCGCCGACGAATGAGGAGGGGCAGGCTATGCGCTCGCTGATCCTGGCCGGCGGCGGTATCAAGGTGGGGTTCCAGGCCGGCGTGCTCCAGGTCTGGCTCGACGAGGCCGGGCTCACGTTCGATCACGCCGACGGCGCCAGCGGGGGGTGCCTCAACCTGGCCATGTACTGCCAGGGCATGAGCGGGACCCAGATGGCGGACAACTGGCGCAACCTGGACCCGTTCGCCCAGGTGGATTTGAACTGGGAGCACTACTGGCGGCTGGCCAGCGCGCCTTCCCTCTTCACGCTGGACAACTTCCGGCAGCGCGTGCTGCCCCGGTGGGGGCTGGACTGGGACCGCATCCGGGCCTCCAGCCGGCTCGGGACCTTCAACGTGTGCAACTTCACCACCAGGGAGCTGGAGGTCATTCCCAACGACCGCATGAGCGAGGACCTGCTCATCGCCAGCGTCTCGCTGCCCATGTGGTTCCCGCCCGTGGTCATCAACGGGCAGACTTATCTGGACTCCGTCTATATGACGGACGCCAATCTGGAGGAGGCGATCCGCCGCGGGGCCGACGAGCTCTGGGCGATCTGGACGGTGAGCACGGACCCGACCTGGCGCGACGGCTTCGTCGCCCAGTACTTCCAGATCATCGAGATCGCCGCCGACGGACGCTTCTTCCCCATGTGGCGCCGCATTCAGCGGAGCAATGAGGAGATCGCGGCGGGGCGCCCCGGCGAGTTCGGCCGCCCGATCACGCTGCGCCTCCTCCAGGCAGAGGTGCCGATCCACTACCTGATCAACTTCTCGCGGGACCGGATGGTCGAGTGTGTGAACCTGGGAGTCAAGGCGGCTCGAGAGTGGTGCGAGCGGGAGGGCATCGCGCTGCCGCAGCGGGGACCGCGCGTCTCCGTTCCGGCAGCCGCCGCAGCCAGCCGGCTCGAATTCACGGAAGAGATGAAGGGACACGTGACGGCGGGCGAGGCCGATTACGCCCGCGGCGCTCAGGCGCCCGGCCGAGCGCCGTGCATGTTCCACCTCACGATCAAGGTCGACGACGTCAACCGCTTCGTGACGAGCCCGGAGCACGAGGCCCGCGCCGAGGGGTGGGTGGACTACGCGCCGCTCGGCGGGCGCCGGCCGGTGGAGCGCGGCGTGTTCAACCTGTTCACCCACACGACGGACCCGTCGCGGAAGCAGATGCGCTACCGTCTCTTCTTCTCGGACGGGGGGGGCCGCCCGTTCACCTTGACCGGGCACAAGGACATCCACGACGACCCCGGGGCGGACGTGTGGCGCGACACCACCACTCTCTACACGCGGCTCTACGCGGGTCATGTGGAGGCCGCCGGTGAGGCGACGGCCGTCCTGCACGGCGCCGGCATCCTGGTGATCTTCGAGCTGGACTTCCTCAAGCAGCTTGGCACGTTCCGGGTCGAGGCGGCGACACCGGCCGAGCGCCTGGCTGCCTTGAACCGCTTCGGCGCTCTCTTCATGGGCAAGCTCTGGGACGTCTACGCCAGGAACTTCCTGACCTACGGGCCCTTCTAGGATCGAGGGGCGCCACCATGCCCGAGGCGTTCGACGCGGTAGTGATCGGAAGCGGCTTCGGCGGCGCGGTCGTCGCCTGCCGCCTCGCCGAAGCAGGCTACGGGGTGGCGGTGCTGGAGCGCGGCCGCCACTGGGACAAGTCGAGCTTCCCGCGCAAGCCCGAGGACCCATGGCTCTGGGACAACGCGCACCCCGAGCTGCGCCACGGCTGGATCGACTTCCGCTTCTTCCAGACCATGGGGGTGGTCCAGGGCGCGGGCGTCGGGGGCGGCTCGCTCATCTACGCGAACATCTCGATCGACGCGAAGCCCGACACCTTCGAGGAGGGGTGGCCCCCCGAGATCACCTATGCCGCGCTGGAGCCCCACTACCGCGCCGTCAAGGAGATGCTCGCGGCCCGCCCCGTGCCGGAGAACCAGTGGCCAGAGCGGACCAGGCTGCTCCGGCTGGCGGCCGAGCGGGCCGGAGCGGCCGACCGCTTCGAGCCACTGGACCTCGCAGTCAGCTTCGATGAAGCGTGGCACTACGGCCTGCCGGACCCGCACTCGGCCGCGCACTCGAAGGAGTTCGTCAACGCCCACGGCAAGCCGCAAGGGACCTGCGTCCACCTGGGTAACTGCGATATCGGCTGCGAGGTCGGGGCCAGGAACACGCTGGATCTCAACTACCTCGCGCGGGCGGAGGCCCGCGGCGCGGAGGTGCGGGCGCTGCACCTGGTGAGGCGCATCGAGCCCGCGGCCAATGGGTACCGCGTGCACTTCGACCGGATCGAGGATGGTCGGCTGGTGCCGGGCGCGGTGAGTGGCCGGGTGGTGGTGCTCGCCGCGGGCTCGTTGGGCTCGACGGAGCTGCTCCTGCGCTGCCGCGACCAGCACGGGACCTTGCCTGGCGTGAGCCCCTTTCTTGGGCGGAACTGGAGTAGCAACGGCGACTTCCTCACCCCGTCTATCCACCCGCTCCGCCCCGTCTCGCCCACGCGGGGGCCGACGATCACCGCGGCGGTGAACTTCCTCGACGGGAGCCGTACCGGGCAGCGGATCTTCATCGAGGACGGCGGCTTCGCGGACGTCGTGCGGAACTATCTCACCGGGCTGGCCGACAGCCCGTCGCAGCAGCCACTCGTCCGGGCCTTCATCAACACCATCCGCTTCCTGGTGAGCAGCCCGGATGCGTTCCGCCACGTCATGCCCTGGTTCGCCCAGGGCCGGGACGCCGCCAATGGGACGCTGTCGCTCAGGGCCGGCCGGCTCGATCTGGACTGGGATATTCGGGAGTCGGAGACCACCATGAACGCCATCGTCGAGACTCACCAGGCCTTCGCCCAGAGCACCGGCGGCCTGCCGCTGGTGCCCCTTACGTGGACGCTTGCCCACTACCTCGCCACGCCCCACCCGCTCGGGGGCTGCAATATGGGCCGCGCTCCCGCCGCCGGCGTCGTGGACCACAGGGGCGAGGTGTTCGGCTACCGGAACCTGTACGTGGCCGACGGCGCCATCGTGCCGGAGGCGATCGGCCTCAACCCGTCCAAGACCATCGCGGCGCTGGCGGAGCGGATCGCCGCCCTGATCGTGGAGGAGCACCGGTGACCGTCGTGTACCGACAGCCCGGGCTCAGGCTCGCGCGCGGCGCCCCCGCCGACCGCGAGCTCGTCCGTGCGCTGCAGCGGGACCTCCGCACGCTGGGATACCTGCGCGGAGGGCTCGACGGCAGCTTCGGTCCCGAGACGGAGCGGGCGGTCCGCTCCCTCCAGCACGATCTGCTCTTCAACGACGGCCGCGGGCGCGACCGGGACGCGCCGGTGGCGTTGCGCGACTTCAACGCCGGCCGGGTGGTCCGCGTGGACGGCCTCGTCGACGAGGAGTTCGCGGCCTGCGTGGACGCGCTCCGCGAGGACCCGCGAGTGCCGCCGCTGCCCCGCTCGGACGCGCCCGCCCGCGACAATGGGCGCGCGCTTGAGGCCATCGCGGCGCTGGACCGCTGTTCCATCCCGCTCCCGTTCCTCCTGGCCGTTCTCGCCCAGGAGAGCGGGCTGCTCCACTTTCGTGTCCCGACGCCCACGGATCCGGACGACTACATCGTGGTTGGCCTGGACCGCAACGACGCCGCGCGCCCCGCGCGGATCACCTCCCGCGGCTACGGCGTCGGGCAGTACACCCTGTTCCACCATCCCCCATGGCCCGAGGAAGTGGCCGAGGTGATGCTGGACCCGGTGGGGAACATCCAGCGCGCCATCGCCGAGCTCAGGGACAAGTTCGACCGTTTCGTGGTGGGGCCGACCCCGGCCACTCGCGCCGACGACCGCCTGGCCGAGGCCGGGCCCGGGGCGCTGCGTGCCTGCCGGTACTCCGAGGAGGATCCCCGATTCCAGACCGACTGCCGTCGCTGCGCCGCCGAGGCGCCTCGCGTGGCGATGGGCGAGGACACGCCGCTGTTCCCGGGTTCTCCCGAGCCGCTCCGACCCACGCCGTACCACCGCGAGACACGCTACGACGACATTCCCGACCGGGCTGCGTTCGGCTGCGACTGGCCCTACGCCATCCGCCGTTACAACGGCGCCGGCGCCAACTCTTATCACTATCAGGCCCAGGTGCTCCGGCGGCTTCTCGAGTCGCCGGTCTCATGACGGCGTCGGGTGGCAGCCGAGACCGGGATGCGTTAAGGTGCAGGCGATGGAGCGGGTGAGACTCTCGCTGGTGAGGACGGGTGGCCCGGTGAGAGGAGCAGGAGTGGCTCTCCTCGTCGCGCTCGTCCTTGCGATCGGTTCCACGCCCGCCCCCGCCCAGAAGCCGCGCGCTGAGCGTCCGACCTTCAACGTGGGCGATCAGTGGCTGCTCAAGGACGGCGTGTATGACCTGATCAAGGTCGAGAAGGACCGCTACATCTTCGCTGCCAGCGCTGGGCGGCAGATCCACCTCACCAAGAATCTCGCCCTGGTCTCGATGCTCCGGGATCGGGTCTGGGAGTGGGACCTCTTCCCGGTGCCCGAGCTCTCGTGGCCGCTCGAGGTGGGCAAGTGGGGCATCATCCACCGCGGGACGCTTCGTAGCCGCGACTACCCGAGCGGCCTGCCGGTGCGCACGACCTGGGAGGTGAAGGCCTACGAGGACGTCCGCGTGGTGGGCGGCGTCTTCAAAGCCTTTCAGATCCTCTACACGGTGGACCTCGAGTCAAGCGACGCGCTCGGGCGCGGCGGACTTCAGATCCCCGGGCCACAGTCCTGGCGGCTCGTGACGTGGTACGCCCCCGAGGTCCGGCGCATCGTGAAAACCCAGTCCACACCGATCGCCGCGCTCAACCTGGAGGTCGTCTCGGTGGACCGGCTAGCAGCCACGCCGCTCGATGTGGCGCTGGACGAGCCGAAGGAACAGGGCCGCGTCACGGCTGACCGGATTACCGTGGGTGGCAGGGTTACGGCCGGCGCGCCCCTAGCGCGCGTCTCCGCGACCCTCAACGGCGCCGAAGTCTTCGCCCAGGACCTGCGCGGCGCTCCTGCCCGGGAGCTTGCCCTCAAGTTCCCCGTCGTGCCCAGAGAGGGGAAGAACGTGCTCGTCGTGACGGCCGAGGACGCGCAGGGCGGCCGCCGGCAGGAAGCACGCGTGTTCTTCCGTGATCGTCCGCCGATGGCGGCGGCGCCGGCAGGGCCACCGACGGTGCCGCCGCCGGGCACGCCACCATCGTCGGCCGTCCCGCTTCAGGTCACGATTTCCGCGCCGAAGGACCAGGAACGCGTGAGCCAAGAGGCCATTTCTCTGGCGGCTGTTGCTTCCGGTGGAAAGGGCGTGAGCCGGGTCCTGGTGACTCTCAATGGGGCGGAGGCGGCGCGAGTAGGAGAGCGAGCCCCCCAGCGAACTGTTCCCGTGAACCTCGCGCTCAAGCTACGCGAGGGACAGAATATCGTGGTCGTCACCGCCACCGATGTCGATGGCGTGACCCAACAAGAAGTGCGCACCGTCTTCTTCGACCGAGTGACACCGCTGACGGTCCAGGTCCGCCATCCCGATGAGCGGGCCCGACTGGCCGACGCGTCGAGCGTCGTGGCCGCCGTGGCGACCTCGACCCAGGGCGTGACCGAGGTGAGCGTGCTCCTGAACGGAACCCAGGTCTTCCAGCAGCGCGAACGCGCCCCGAAAAAGTCGGTGCCGATCGCCGCGCCGATCAAGCTCCGGGAGGGAGCCAATACCATCGTTGTCCGGGCGACGCAGGCCGACGGGACAGTCTCCCAGGAGGTCCGGACCGTTACCTACGAGCGGCCCGCGGCGCTCGCGCCGGCTGCGCCGGCCCCGAAGGCGCCAGCCTCCGGCGACCGGTGGGCCGTCATCGTTGGGGTGGGGCGTTACGCCAGCGCCGACATTCCCGCGCTCCGCTACACCGTCGCTGACGCCGAGGCGTTCTCGCAAGTCCTGGTCGAGCGGGGCGGCTTCAAGAAGGGCAACATCCTGCTCCTCACCGATAAGACCGACCGAAAGCCCACGCTCCGCGACATGAAGTGGGCCCTGGGCACTTTCCTGGCCCGCTCCGCCAAGAAGGAAGATCTGGTGGTCATCTTCTACGCCGGGCACGGCGCCCCTGAGGTGGACCCGCGGGGGGCCGAACCCGACGGGCTGGCGAAGTACCTCGTCCCGAGTGACGCCGATCCGAACGACCTCTACTCCACGGCGCTGCCCATGGACGAGCTCCAGATCATCTTCGATCGGATCGAAGCCGAGCGGGTGGTGGTGTTCCTGGATGCGTGCTACAGCGGCGCGGCCGGCGGGCGCACCTTCGCGTCCAAGCGGACCCGCGCCCTGCGCGTGGACGACCTGTTCCTCGATCGGCTCGCGCGCTCCCGGGGGCGGGCGATCATCACGGCTTCGCGCTCCTCCGAGGTGTCGATCGAGGTGCCCGAGTTGGGCCACGGCCTCTTCACCCATTACCTCCTCCAGGGGCTGCGGGGCGCGGCCGATCTCGACCGGGACGGCGTCGTGGTGCTGCAGGAGCTGTACACGTACCTGGAGCAGCAGGTATCGCAGAAGTCGCGCGCGAGTGGCGGGAATCAGCACCCGGTCATGAAAAGCGAGATGGAGGGGCTCCTGCCCCTGGTCAAGGTGGGAGGCCGGTGAAAGCCTCCGCGATCACGCTCGGAATCATCCTCGCCCTGTCGCTCGCCGTGTGGACATTCTTCTACCTGAGCCCGGGGGCGCCGCTGAACGGCTCTGAGACCGCAGTTGTGGTCGGGGCCTGCGCGGGGGTCGTGTACCTCGGGCGGTGGATCTGGGGGCGAGTCCGCAAGGCGCGAGGGGGCGATGAGCCGACATCCTAGCGCAGTCCTCCTGGTTTCTGTCCTCGTCGTTATCGCTGCCGAGACGCAGGCGCCGCCGCAGGCTCTCGCGGCGGACCCGCCGGTGGTGGCCTGCAGCGCCGAGACGCCGACCGTGGGCCTCGGCGCGTCTGTCGTCGTGAGCGCGTGGGCGTCCACCCCGTCGGGCCAGTCCCTGCGTTATGCCTGGGAGGCGGCGGTCGGACGCCTGGAGAGCCGTGGGCGCCAGTCGCGATGGGACTTGGCAGGGTTGCCGCCCGGCAGCTACGCGGCGGCGGTGCGCGTGAGTGATCCGGCCGGCGGCTCCACCGAGTGCGTGGTGCGCGTGGTCGTCCGGCAGGACAAGGGAGAACGAGGCATGCCGCCGCCGCCCGCCAGAGAGACGGGCTCGGCCCTCCTCGTGGCGGGCGGTCGTGAGGCCGAGGGCTACGGGCTCTACAGCTACCTGCTCCTCGGTGCTCCGCCTGGTGCGGGCGCGCGCGAGCGGTACCTCAAGGCGATCGAGGCCTTCTGGACGGTGCTGCCGGATATCTCGGCGCTCGAGCAGTACGTGCCGCGCACCGGGCTGAACGTCGCCTATGTGCCGGTCACGAGCCCTCGCGGCCCGACGGTCTCCGCCGAATGGGTCCTTGACAACTACGACTACGCCCGCGCCCGCGCGCTGCTGCGCCACGTGCCGGGGTCCCACCGCGATGGGCCATACCTGGTGTCCGTCCTGACCCCGCTGGGGGGCGCGGCCTCATCCTCGGGCCAGTATCTCTTCCAGGACCTCTCGAGCGTGCCGCCCCATCTGGCGGCCTCCTGGGTGAAAGAGTTCCTCAATCAGGCCGCCCAGGAACGCTTCTGGGACGAGCGAACCGGAGCCAGGCTGGCGCTCAAGCTGCGCGTGACCGTGGGGATCCTGGGTGAGGGCCTTCCGGAAGTTCGCAAGGCGCTGGACAACTGGATCTCCTGGGCCCG
>WNFV01007231.1_pt1 | contig 12917 bp, 11 predicted proteins | sample 5400101 | NCBI WGS metagenome assembly WNFV01 (sample SAMN13153361, study PRJNA577476) | soil metagenome | isolation source: 115 cm soil or saprolite under grassland replicate 1 | place: USA:California | collected 2016-06-15
CTCGGACACTGAGCCCGCGAAGGCTCGTGTGTCCGGGTCTGGGACTGGCTGCTGGTCGGGGTCGCGGACCACGATGCCCACGGTCGCCGCCACCGCGTCGCGCGGCCGGCCGGCCGAATCCAGCGCCGCGCGGAGAGTCCCGAGACGTTCCTCGACCCTGTCGTCCGGAGCGCCGTACCAGGCCGTGTTCCAGGCGTCGGCCCACTCGGCGGTGAGCCGCATCATCCGCGGCCGGTGTCCGGCCACCAGGATCGGGATCCGGCGGGCCGGCGGTGGTTCGAGTACGGCGTCACGCACCCGGTGATAGGTGCCGTCGAAGCTGACCGTCTCGCCGCGGACAAGCCGACCGACGATCTCCAGCCATTCCTCGAACCGGCCCACCCGGTGATCGGTCGGCAGCCCGAACGCGTCGTACTCCGGATCGTGCCAACCAGCACCGACACCGAGGATCAGCCGTCCGCCGGACACCTCGTCCAGCGTCGCCGCCATCTTCGCCGTCAGCCCGGGATCCCGGAACGACGCGCACAGCACCAGATTCCCGAGCTCGACCCGGCTGGTGATCGCCGCGACCGCGCTCAGCAGGGTCCACGCCTCGTGCATCCCGTAGAGCTGACCGTCCGGCGCCTTGTAGAAGAAGTGGTCGGCCAGCCAGACCGAGTCCAGCCCGACCCGGTCCGCGGCTTCGGCGACCGCGCGGACGTCCTTCCATCCCGGCGTCGTACCGCCCGGCCCGTCCCCACCGCCGACGGGAAGCATCACACCGATCTTCATCCACTCAACCTATCCGCCGCGTCCAGATTCGTTGCGTGATCAACCGGGTCAGGGCTGTGATCTCGCGGTGGCGTGTTCGCAACATTAGAGAGGTACGCAGTAACCGCCCGGGTGCGAGGTCACGGTGAGGCGCGGGCGATCCGGATCTCGAGAGGTGATGACGATGACGGCTCCTGCAATGCCAGTGGCTGTGGATCAGGCACCGGTATTCGATCCACGGCCCCTGCTGGGCCTCGGCCTACCCGCACACGTGCTGGTCCAGTTGGACGGCGGGTGGCAGCCGGCCTGGCTCATCGGCCGGCAGCACTGCGCGGACGGATGGGTCGCACTCGTTCAGTGTGCTGACGCGACCGGCCGCGAGCAGGTCCTCCGCCTCCCGCCCGACCGGGTCGCGCTGGCCCAGCCCGATCCGCAGGTCAGCCGGTCCACGGCCCGACGCCGCTGATCCGATCGACCGCGATGTGCGTGACGTAGCCCGGCGGCGGCTCGGCGCCGGGGTAGTACTCCGCGTCGGGGCCGATGTAGGTCTTCGCGAGCCTCCGCAGTACGTCGACCGCCCCGCCTTCGGTGATCCGGGCTGTCCCCTTGATCACCAAGTACTCGGTCAGACCCATCTCGTTCATCCGGTCAGTCTCGACCGACAGCACGACCCGGCCGTCGCGGCGGATTTTCTTCACCTTCTGGTTGTTCGGGATGTGGGCGGCGATGGTCTCGTGGCCGTCCAGCCCGACCCAGATCACCGACACCTGCGGGCTGCCGTCGGGGTTGATCGTCACCAGGTGCCCGAGGGCGTTCGACTCCAGCACCATCCGCGCGCTCTCCGGAATTCGCATGCCGCCAACGTACGCCGTGGCGGTACCACGGGTGGATCATGGCGAGTATGAGGCCGTACCCGGATCGGGCGGCTGCCGGCCGGGCTCTGGCGGACGAGCTCGGCAAGGTCAGTGGGTCCGTTGTGGTGCTGGGGCTGGCGCGAGGCGGTGTGCCCGTGGCGGCGCCGATCGCGGACGCGCTGGGGGCGAAGCTGGACGTCCTGATCGTGCGGTAACTCGGCCTGCCCGGACAGCCCGAGCTGGCGATGGGCGCGATCGCCGGCGTCGGCGGTGAGACCCACACGGTCCGCAACGAACCCGTCCTCGCCGAAGCCGGTGAGGGCGCGCTGGCCGACGTACTCGCGGAAGAGACCCTCGAGCTGCGACGGCGCGAGCTTGCCTACCGTGGCGGGCGGCCGGCTATCGACGTACGCGGGAAGGTCGTGATCCTCGTCGACGACGGCCTGGCCACGGGCTCGTCGATGCGGGCGGCAGTGGCAGCGGTACGACGTCAGGACCCGGCGCGCGTCATCGTCGCCGTACCGGTCGGGGGAACGGAGGGCTGCCGACGGCTCGCCCAGGTCGCCGACGAGGTCGTCTGCGTGTGGAAGCCGCTGTATTACACAGCGGTCGGCCAGGCGTATCGCGACTTCTCACCGGTGGAAGACGACGAGGTACAGCGCATCCTCGCCGACCGCTCCTGATAGCGCAGCACAGCGCCCCGACCGTTTGATCGGGGCGCTGCGCCTGCAGTCCGGCGTACTGGCTTCCGGGTCAGCCGCCGGCGTCCGGGGGATGTCAGCCGAGACGGGCCTTCAAGTGGTCGAGCTCGACCTTCCGCGTGGCCGGGGCCTTGTCGCCGAGCTTGGCGAACCACTGCTCGATCAGCGGGATCTCGGCCTTCCACTCCTCGGCGTCGACCTTGAGCGCGATCTCGAGCTCGTGCTCGGTCAGGTCCAACCCGTCGACGTCGAGCGCCCCTGGCGTCGGAACCCGGCCGATCGGCGTCTCGACCGCGTCGGCCTGGCCCTCGATCCGCTCGATCACCCACTTCAGCACGCGGCTGTTCTCGCTGAAGCCGGGCCAGACGAACTTGCCGGCTTCGTCCTTGCGGAACCAGTTGACGTAGAAGATCCGCGGCAGTTTCGACGCGTCGTGCTCCTTGCCGATGGTGAGCCAGTGGTCGAAGTAATCGCCGGCGTTGTAGCCGAGGAACGGCAGCATCGCCATCGGATCACGCCGTACGACGCCAACCTCGCCGACCGCGGCAGCGGTCGTTTCGGACGACAGCGTCGCGCCCATGAACACACCGTGGTCCCAGTCGCGGGCCTCGGTCACCAGCGGCACCGTGGTCGCGCGCCGGCCGCCGAAGATGATCGCCGAGATCGGTACGCCGTTCGGGTCCTCGTACTCGTCGGCGATGATCGGGCACTGCTTGATCGGGGTGCAGAACCGGCTGTTCGGGTGCGAGGAGACCTCCTCGGACGCCGGGGACCAGTCGCGGCCCTTCCAGTCGGTCAGGTGTGCCGGCGGCTCCTCGGAGTAGCCCTCCCACCAGACGTCGCCGTCGTCGGTGAGCGCCACGTTCGTGAACAGCGAGTTGCCCTTCTCCAGGGTGCGCATCGCGTTCGCGTTCGTCTTCCAGCCGGTGCCCGGCGCGACGCCGAACAGGCCGAACTCCGGGTTCACCGCGTACAGCCGGCCGTCCTCGCCGAACCGCATCCAGGCGATGTCGTCGCCGAGTGTCTCGACCTTCCAGCCCGCGATCGACGGGTCGAGCATGGCCAGGTTGGTCTTGCCGCAGGCGCTCGGGAAGGCCGCGGCGACGTAGTACACCTTCTGCTCGGGCGAGGTGAGCTTCAGGATCAGCATGTGCTCGGCCAGCCAGCCCTCGTCACGCGCCATCACCGAGGCGATCCGCAGGCTGTAGCACTTCTTGCCGAGCAGCGAGTTGCCGCCGTACCCGGAGCCGTACGACCAGATCATCCGCTCCTCGGGGAACTGGACGATGTACTTCTCGTCGTTGCACGGCCAGGCGACATCCTCCTGGCCCGGCTCCAGCGGAGCGCCCACGGAGTGCAGGCAGGGCACGAAGTCGGCGGCTGTGTCTCCGGATCCCATCTTCTCCAGTACGGCGGAACCGCTGCGGGCCATGATCCGCATCGACGCCACGACGTACGCCGAGTCGGTGATCTCGACCCCGAACATCGGGTTCGTCGCGGTCAGCGGGCCCATGCAGAACGGGATCACGTACATCGTCCGGCCGCGCATGCAGCCGCGGTACAGCTCCGTCATCAGGGCCTTCATCTCGGCCGGGTCCATCCAGTTGTTGGTGGCTCCGGCGTCGGCCTCGTCGACCGAGCAGATGAAGGTGCGCTCCTCGACCCGGGCGACGTCGCGCGGGTCGGTGCGGGCCCAGAAGGAGTTCGGCTTCTTCTCGTCGTTCAGCCGGACGAGCGTTCCGGCCTCCACCAGCTCCGAGGTCAGCCGGGCGTACTCCTCGTCGGAGCCGTCGACCCAGTGGATCCGGTCCGGCTGGGTGAGCTCGGCAATCTCCGCGACCCAGGCGAGCAGCTTCCCATGGTCAGTGGGCGCTGCCTCGGTAGGCGCATCGGACGTGATCGGCTTCTCGGCTGGTGTGGCGGTCATCGGCGTGTCAGTCCCTCTCGCAGTCCCGGCGCCGTGGGGTGTACGACGCTTTACCGCCCGGCGACGTCACAGTCTCCGGCGGTCGATTCAGGTATCGGCAGTACGACCGTTGCATACCAGTCGCCTCGGTGGACGGTATACCAGCATGCACGGTGGTACTACGTTACGGGTTCGCCGGGTGTGGTGAGAACCGTCAGCGCGTGAGGACTGTCACACAGTGACGGCCTCAGGACGTCTGCGTCCGGATATCGTTCACGACGCCCTGTGCCGTCCGGATCGTGCCGGGTGTCGCCGTCGCCTTGACGCCGACGAGCCACCACGACCTGGTCGACGGGCTCAGGAAGGCGCGGGTCATGGTCAGCTGGTACTTGGTGCCCGCGGTCGCCTCCGTCTCGGTGAACCAGGTCTGCGCGTCCCGGGCAGTGGCCGGCCTGACCGCGTGCGTGCGCTTCGTCCAGCGCGCGTCGAACTCGGCCCGCTGCGCCAGGCAGCCGGCCAGGTCCTTGCACGGGTGCGCCGCGATCCAGACGTCCACCGTGGCCGCGCCGGGCTCGCCGTCCAGCAGCCGCCGGTAGATCGAGAACGACGACTCCTCGAGGATCACCTGCCCCCAGACGTCGTTCGGCGCGTGCACCGCGAACGGCAGCCCGAGCTTGTCGAACGTCTCCGTCCCCGCCACGCTCCGCGGCGTCGCGCCGACCAGCGACACCGGCGGGATGCCGGTCCGCGGCGGCGCCGGCCCGGACTTCGGGATACCGGGCAGCAGCACCTTCGTCGGCAGCGGCTCCGGCTGTACGGCGTCCGGCACCGGCTGCTTCGGACTGCTCGGCTCGGGCTCCGCGGAGGCGCTGTTCACCGCCGCGCCGATCTGGTAGGTCACCAGGAAGCCGAACAGCGGCACCGCCAGCATCACCGCCCAGTACTTCCCGCCCTTCGGGGCCGCAACAACCGGCAGGCCCGCCCCGGCGGATGTGCCGGGCTGCCCGCCCGGTGCCGGGAAGGTCCGGCCGCTGTCCCGCGGATGATCCGTGTACGTCGGAAGCCCGGCCTGTGCGTACGTCGGAACTGCTGGCGGGGCGGAGGCGTCGAGCCTTCGTCGTACCTCGTTGATGGCGCCCTGGTCGTTGCCGAACACACCGTCGAGTGGGTCGAGCAGCCGTTCGGCGCCGGAGTACCCGGGCACGAGCTGTGTGATCGCGTACGGCAGGGTGGCGGTCAGGTTCGCCGCCCACAGCGGGGCGTCGGTGCGGCCGGGCTGGAGCGCGGCGTTCCGGCTGGCCTGGGCGAGCCGGTCACGTACCTGGGGATCGGCGGCGCCGGCCTCACTGAGCACCAGCGCGACCACCTCCATCCCGGTGACCGAGGCGCCACGCCACACCCCGGCGAGCTCATGGTCGAGCAGTTGCTCGGAGAAGCTGTAGCCGGGGATCTCGGGGGTGGTGCTCACTTCGCCTCCCAGGCGGCCTTGTCGGCGATCGCCAGTACCGCGGCCTGAGCGGCGTCGCGGATGACCGGAGCGGCGGCGTACTCGACCTGGACGACGAGGTCGCCGCGGGTGGTGAGCACGCTGATGTCCCACACGTCCTCGCCCTGCGGGTCGGCGTTGATCTTGGTCGGGTAGGGACGGTTCTGGACCGCCTGCCACGGCTCGTGGTCGTAATCGGCGCGGGCGACGTCGTCGGCGGTGCTGCCCTTCTTGGCCGCGAAGGTCTGCACGGTGACGGTGAGGCTGGCGCGGGTGTGCGTGGGCTGCGAGTCCTCCTCGACTTCGGCACTACAGCGCACCTCGGCGACGCCGGTCTGCTTCAGCTCCACCTTCTCGGGGAACAGCACGCTGACGTCGCCGAGCCGCTCGCACAGGTCGGACGGCAGCCGGCGCGCGACCGGCAGGTCCTCGGGTTTCTCGGTCTTGCCGGCCGCGAGGCCCATCCCGAACCCGGCGAGCGCGGCGACTCCAGCCGCGATGCCTGCGTTTCTCAACAGAGTGCGTCGCTGCATGGCCACCGACCTTAGACGAATGGAGGCTTCGCCCCGTTCCACCGAATTCCGGAATAGTTGTCGACGGCAACTGACGTGTCAGGTTCGCCACTGGTAGCGGCGCTCGGGCCGCCCGGCCGCGCCGTACCGCAGCGATACCTGGACCTGGCCGGTGTCGGTGAAGTACTCCAGATAGCGACGGGCGCTGACCCGGGAGATGCCGACCTGCTGTGCGCACTCGGCCGCGGACAGGGTGCCGCCGGCGTTCCGGAGCGCGGCCGCGACCAGGTCCGCGGTCTGCGGGCTCAGACCCTTCGGGAGTCTCGTTCCGGTGCTGCGCCCGAGTGCGCGGTCTATGTCGGCCTGGCTGGTGACGGTGTCGGGCACGCTGGATCGCCGTACCGCGTAGTCCTCCAGGCGGTCCCGGAGGTCCTCGAAGCCGAAGGGCTTGAGCAGGTAGTTCACCGCGCCGCGGCGGACCGCGCCGCGGACCGCCTCGGCCTCGCGGGCGGCGGTGATCACCAGCACGTCGCCGTCGTACCCCTGGGCGCGCAGCCTCGTGACGAGGTCGAGGCCGAACACGTCCGGGAGGTAGAGGTCGAGCAGCAGCAGGTCGGGTTCGAGCTCGGCGACGGCGGCGAGCGCCTGCGCGCCGGTGTGCGCGGTGCCGACCACCCGGAAGCCCTCGATCCGCTCCACGAAGCCGCGGTGGATCCGCGCCACCATGAAGTCGTCGTCGACCACCAGGACGTCGATCATCGCGCTCCCTCGGGTGCCGGCTCGAGCGACATCCGGGCGGTGAACACCGCGCCGTCGTCGGTGTTCGTGACCGCGACCTCGCCGCCGCGCCGCCGGCACACCAGCCGGGTCAGCGCCAGCCCGATCCCGCGCTCGCCACCGGCGGCCGCCTTCGTGGTGTACCCGTGCGCGAACACCTCCTGCGCCAGCTCCGGCGCGACCCCCGGCCCGGAGTCGCGGACGACGATCTCCACGCTGGACGCGTCCTGGCGCAGCTCCACCTCGACCCAGGGCGGCGACAGCGGGGTGCCGGACCCGGCCGCGGCGTCGACCGCGTTGTCGACCAGGTTCCCGACCACGGTCGCGACGTCCGCGGAGACCGCCGGCTCCAGCCGCTCCAGCGCGGTCCGCTCCGAGACCCGCAGCTCGACCCGGCGCTCCCCGGCCAGCGACGACTTGGCCATCAGCAGCGCCGCCACCGCGGTGTCGCGCACCCGCCGGGTGACGGTCAGGTCGAGCGACTCGCGGTGCCGGTTGAGCGCGTCGACGTACTGCACCACCTCGTCGTACTGCTCCAGCTGGATCAGCCCGGTGATGGTGTGCAGCTGGTTGGCGAACTCGTGCGCCTGCGCCCGGAGCAGCTCGGTCGAGCTGCGGAACGAGCCGAGCTCGCGTTCCAGCTGGGCCAGCTCTGTGCGGTCCCGCAACGTGGTGACCGAGCCGAGCGCGCGGCCGTCCTTGGTGACGCTCATCCGGTTCATCACCAGCACCCGGCCACGCCGTACCACCACCATGTCGCGGCCACCGGTGTGCTCGCCGCCGAGCACCTCGCGCAGCCGGCCCTCGATGCCGAGCTCGCCCAGGTTCCGCCCGACAGCGTCCTCGGGCAGGTCCAGCAGCCGCCGGCCGACGTCGTTCACGAGCGTCACCCGCAGGTGCTCATCGAGCGCGACCACGCCCTCGGCCAGCCCGTAGAGCATCGCCTCCCGGTGCTCGGCCAGGCCGGCGATCTCGCGCGGCTCCAGCCCGAGCGTCTGCCGCTTGATCCGCCGCGCCAGCAGCCACGACCCGAGCAGCCCGAGCACGCACGCCGTACCCAGATAGACCAGCAGGTACGACGACGCCCCGCGCAGCCGTTGCCAGACCGAGGGGGAGTCCTCGCCGACCATCACGGTGCCGATCTGATCTCCGAGGGTGCCGTCCGGCTTGCCGTTCGCGTCGGTGCCGCGGCTCAGCACGGGAATCTGCGTGACGAGTTGGCGGTGTCCGGCGACGACCAGCTCGCCGGACCAGCCGCGGCCCGCGGCGACTCCCTGGTCGCCGAGGCCGAGCGGTCCGCCGACCAGGGTCGGGTTCGTCGCCTGCAGCACCGTGCCGTCAGCGCTGGCAACCGTGATGTCGATCGTTCCGTACCGCGTGACCGTGGTCTGCAGCAGTGGGGCGAGTGACTCGCGGCGGGCCGGCTCCTTCAGCACGAACTGCACGACACTGTTGCCCGCAAGGTCCTCGGCGAGCGCCGTCATCCGGCGGCCCTCGACGCGGTTGAAGGTTGCCGCCGACTGGGCCAGCGAGACGGCCGCGACGGCGACCAGCACCACCACGACGATCGCCAGCTGGAGCACCAGCAGCTGGCCCGCGAGTGTCGGCCGGCGCCGCGTCCTCATGACCACAATGAACACAACCTCCGCTGCTGACACAACGCAGACACAGCGCCTACGCCGGCGACACGATCATCGCGCTGTACTCCTCCGACTGGAAAGAGAAGCCCGATGAGACCTCGGAACCTGGTACTGCTCGTCGCCGCGGCCTCGACGCTCGCCGTCAGTGCCTGCGGTGCGACCGCGAAGAACGGGAACGATGCTGGCGGCAACGACGGTAAGCCCGTCACCGGCCTGCGTCTGATGGTGCCGAACACAGCCGGCGGCGGCTACGACACGACCGCCCGGACCGCCGCCAAGGTGATGGAGGACGCGAAGATCGCCAGCGGGATCCAGGTCTTCAACCTGCCCGGCGCCGGCGGCACGGTCGGCCTGCAGCGCACCGTGAACGAGAAGGGCAACGGCAAGCTCGCGATGCAGATGGGCCTCGGCGTCGTCGGCGCGTCGTACACCCAGAAGTCGAAGGCCACGCTCACCCAGACCACCCCGATCGCGGAGCTGATCGAGGAAGCCGGCGCCATCGTCGTACCGAAGAACTCGCCGTTCAAGACGATCGGCGACCTGGTGGCGGCGTGGAAGGCCAACCCGAAGGGCCTCGCGGTCGGCGGCGGCTCGTCGCCGGGCGGACCGGACCACCTGCTGCCGATGCAGCTCGCGAAGACGATCGGGATCGACCCGAAGCAGGTCAACTACGTCTCGTACGACGGTGGTGGCGAGCTGCTTCCGGCGCTGCTGGGCAGCAAGATCGCGTTCGGCGCGAGTGGCTTCGGTGAGTTCCTGGACCAGGTGGCGAGCGGTCAGGTGCGGGTGCTGGCGGTGACCAGCGAGGAGCCGATCGAGGCGCTGAAGGATGTGCCGACGCTGAAGGCGTCCGGGATCGACCTGGTGTTCACGAACTGGCGCGGGATCGTGGCGCCGCCGGAGATCAGCGCAGAGGACAAGCAGGTCTGGATCGACGCGCTGACCAAGATGCACGACTCCGAGCAGTGGAAGGCCGAGCTGACCAAGCACGGCTGGACCGACGCGTTCGTGACCGGTGACGACTTCGGCACCTTCCTCGGCGAGCAGGACAAGGCGGTGGCCGACATCCTCACCCAGCTGGGACTGGCGTCATGACGCAGGACCGTGTCCACGTCCACGTCCGGGATCGCAAGCAGTACGGGGTGTGCGCGTTCCTCGCCATCGTCGCCGTGCTGGTGATCGTGGACGCGAGCCGTATCCACCATGTTGCCAGCAGCAACGACCCGATCGGCCCGAAGCCGGTGCCGATCGTGCTGGGAGCGCTGCTGCTGGTGGTGGCCGCGCTGTACGCGCTCGACGTCACCAGCGGTGGTGAAGGTGAGGCCGAGGCCGGTGAGGACATCGACCTGACCCATCCGATCGACTGGCGCACGGTGCTGCTGCTGATCGCCGCGTTCGCCGTGAACGCGGCGCTGATCGACCCGCTCGGCTGGGTGATCAGCGGGTCGCTGCTGTTCTGGGGCTCGGCGTTCGCGCTCGGCAGCCGGCACCACGTGCGCAACCTGCTGATCGCGGTGGCGTTGTCGCTGGTGACGTTCTACACGTTCGCGATCGGGCTCGGCGTGAACCTGCCGGCCGGTGTGCTGCAAGGGATTCTGTGATGGACAACCTGACGAACCTGATGAACGGGTTCGGCGACGTACTGACGCCGATGAACCTGCTGCTCGCACTGATCGGCGTCACGATCGGTACGGCGGTCGGGGTGCTGCCGGGAATCGGCCCGGCGATGACGGTCGCGCTGCTGCTGCCGGTCACCTACGGGATGGACCCGACGCAGGCGTTCATCATGTTCGCCGGGATCTTCTACGGCGGCATGTACGGCGGGTCCACGACGTCGATCCTGCTGAACACACCGGGGGAGTCGTCCTCGGTGGTGACGGCGATCGAGGGCAACAAGATGGCCAAGGCCGGCCGTGCCGCGCAGGCGCTCGCGACCGCCGCGATCGGCTCGTTCGTGGCCGGCACGATCGGCACCCTGCTGCTGGCGCTGCTCGCGCCGCAGGTGGTCAAGTTCGCGATCAGCCTGGGCGCGCCGGACTACCTGGCAATCATGGTGCTGGCGTTCGTCGGCGCCTCGGCGGTGCTCGGGTCGTCGCGGGTGCGCGGGTTCGCCGCGCTGCTGCTCGGCCTGGTGATCGGCCTGGTCGGCCTCGACCGGGTGACCGGCCAGCAGCGGCTGACGCTCGGCATCCCGCAGCTCGCCGACGGCATCGACGTGGTCGTCGTCGCGGTCGGCATCTTCGCCGTCGGCGAGGCGCTGTGGGTGGCCGCGCACCTGCGCCGCAAGTCCGCCGAGGTGATCCCGGTCGGCCAGCCGTGGATGGGCCGGTCGGACTGGAAGCGCTCGTGGAAGCCGTGGCTGCGCGGGACGGCGTTCGGCTTCCCGTTCGGGGCGCTGCCGGCAGGTGGTGCGGAGATCCCGACGTTCCTGTCGTACGCGACCGAGAAGAAGCTGTCGAAGCACCCCGAGGAGTTCGGCAACGGCGCGATCGAGGGCGTCGCCGGTCCGGAGGCCGCGAACAACGCGTCCGCCGCCGGCACGCTGGTCCCGATGCTCGCGCTCGGGCTGCCGACGAACGCGACGTCGGCGGTGATGCTCGCCGCCTTCACGTCGTACGGGATCCAGCCCGGCCCGCTGCTGTTCCAGCGCGAGTCGAAGCTGGTGTGGGCGCTGATCGCGAGCCTGTTCATCGGCAACACGCTGCTGCTGTTGCTGAACCTGCCGCTGGCACCGGCGTGGGCGAAGCTGCTGCAGATCCCGCGGCCCTATCTCTATGCCGGGATCCTGTTCTTCGCCTCGATGGGCGCCTACGCGGTGAACGGGCAGCCGCTCGACCTGTTGCTGCTGCTGGTGCTCGGGCTGCTCGGGTTCGGGATGCGCCGGTTCGGACTACCGGTGCTGCCGCTGATCATCGGCGTCATCCTCGGCCCGATCGCGGAACGCCAGGCACGGATCGCGCTGCAACTGTCGAACGGGGACCTGTCCGGTCTCGTCGGCGGGCCCGTGTCGTACGTGATCTACCTGATCATTCTCGTGCTGATCGGCTGGCCGCTGCTGCGGCGGTACGTCGTACGACGTCCTCAGGACCGGCACCTGAGCCCGACCGGGTGACAGTCTGCGACGTGCGGCCGCCCTCCCGGCCGCACGTCGCAGTTCGCGCCGCCGCCGGAGCGCCCTCCGTCATCGAGTCCGACCTCGCCCCTGGCGCCGTGGGCGCGACGCCACACGTGCGGAGGTGACCCCGGAGGTGCTCGCCGAGCTCCGCGCCAAACAGCAGACGACCATGTGCCCGTGATCCGCTCGCCGCGGGTTGCGTGACGCCGCGCGGGTTCCGTGACGCCCCTCGGGTTCCGTGGCCGGTGCCTGGTTGCAGACAGGGGTGCCGCACCGGAATCCGCCAGCCACCACACAACCTGCGACCCGCTGGCCACGCTGTGCCCGGCCGCGTCCGGCCGATTCGCTCTGGGCGGGCAGGCGCGTGTATTCTTACTCGGCGTTGCCCACCGGCGCTCGTAGCTCAACGGATAGAGCATCTGACTACGGATCAGAAGGTTGGGGGTTCGAATCCCTCCGAGCGCGCTCAATATCCGCAGGTCAGGGCCTTGTTCTTACATCTGTGAGAGCAGCCCTGACCAGCGGGTCTCTCACAAACTCTCACAGTGCTACGCGGTCTTGCTGATCTTGTGAAGCTTCGCGAGCGCCTTGGTGCCTTCCTTCAGGTCCTCATCACTCGCGTGGACGTACGTCCTCATCGTAAACGCTGCGTCGTAGTGACCCGCCCACCTGCTGATGATCGAGATCGGCACGCCGGCCTTCTCCATCAGGCTCAGTGTGGTGTGCCGGGAGTCGTGCAGCCGGATCTTGGGCAGACCGGCTTGTTTGAGGAGCCGGCCGAACTCGTCGGAGTACCACTCGGGGTGGACCGGGATACCGAGCGCGTCGGTGGCGATGTAGGCGTCGCCCGGCGCGTACCAGTCCTGTGCGTCCAGTCCGTCTTGGTAGGCCGCGCCTGCCTTGATCGAGTCGGCCGCCTGGCGCTTGCGTAGCTCCTTCAGGGCGGCCACGAGGGCGTCGTCGAGCGGGAGCGTTCGCTTGCCGTTCTCGCTCTTGGGTGGCTCGATCCGAACCTTGTAGTCGACAAGCACGCGAGCCTGGTTGACGGTGAGCGTCTTGGTGTTCAAGTTGATGTCTGACCATCGCAGACCGAGTACCTCGCCACGGCGCAGGCCGTACAGGCTGAGCCGCCAAGCCACGTGGAGCCTGTCTTTCTCGGCGAGCCGGAGGAACGTC
>WNFV01007232.1_pt1 | contig 12914 bp, 9 predicted proteins | sample 5400101 | NCBI WGS metagenome assembly WNFV01 (sample SAMN13153361, study PRJNA577476) | soil metagenome | isolation source: 115 cm soil or saprolite under grassland replicate 1 | place: USA:California | collected 2016-06-15
CGGGTAGGCCAGCGACACCGCCCGCACCGGCAGCGACAGCCCCGCCGTGCGGACGTACGGTCCAAGCACGAACACCCAGGCCAGCAGGCCGACCCCGGTGGTGACGATCAGCGCGTCCAGCAGCCCGTCGCGGTCCCGCCCGGGGCTGCGGCGGCGCAGTAGCAGCAGCAGCCCGGCGACGAACAGCGGGTAGTGGGCCAGGTACAGGCCGTCGGCGGGCGCCGGGTAGCGCGCGTCGTGGAGCAGCAGGTGGTAGGCGTAGAAGGTGACGTCGGCGGCGAAGTAGGCCAGCTGCGCGGCGGCGAACAGCAGCCACGGCAGCCGCACGGTCGGCCGGTGCCAGCGCACCCCGGCCACGATCGCGGCCACCGCCGCCGCGCTCAACAGCTCGTAGCAGCCGACCCTGCTGGCCAGCGGCGCCGCGCGCACGACCGTGGGCAGTACCCAGGCCGCCCCGGCCACCAGCAGCCCGACCACCAGGTAGCCCTGCCAGGCACGTGCTCGCATGCACCTAACATCGGACGATCACGCCGCAGCCTGAGCCACCCGCGAGTCCTCAGGCAAACGCAGCAGCGGTCGATAGGGGAGGTGACGCTCCGCGATAAGGGCAAACCCGGGGAAACCCGGGGACGCAAAGCCACGGGCCTACCTCGCCGGCCGGCGACACGGCGGCCGGGCTGCCGAACGGAAGGCGCCAGCCTTCCACGAGCCAGGTGCTGGGAGGCGGCGTGGTGGGTGGCAGGCATCAGGATGGGAAGCGTCGCCGCACCCGCCACCTGGACACCGCTGCCCGCTGGGTGGGCAGGATGGCGGGCGGCGCCCGCCGACGCTGGGGGCGGGTCCGGCGGGCCGGGGCCAGCGTCCGGGTCCGCCTGACCATGGCCTTCCTGCTGGTCTCCTTGCTGGTCCCCATGGTCGGGCTGGTGGCGGTGCGCGAGCAGTACGCCGCCAGCCGGCGCGCGGCCAGGATCGAGGCCCGCCACGTCGCCGAGCCGGTCGCCCACACCATCGCCAGCACCGCCAAGCTGACCGGGGACGACCAGCCGCCGCTGTACCAGCAGCCCGTGCGCTTGCAGGAGTACGTCAGCGACATCCACCGTGACCTGCGCCGCGACATGGCCGTGGTCGACGCCCACGGGCACATCCTGGCCGACGTCACCGCCAACCGCGGCCAGGCCTTCGACCTGGGCGGGGAGGTCGCCGCGACCATCCGCGAGGGCCGCCCGCGGACGTTCGTGGAGCGCGGCGCCGACGACCCCCAGGGCATCCTGCAGGTCGCCGTCCCCCTGCGGACCGAGCAGGGCACCACCGTCGGCGCGGTGGTCATGGAGTACACCCCGATCTACCGCGAACTCGTCGCGGCGGGGGCCGGCACCCGGCGAACCATCCTCGCGGCCAGCGTGGCCGGGCTGGGCCTGGCCCTGCTGCTCGGCTACGGGCTGGCGCGCGGGCTGGTCGCCGACCTGCGCCGGCTTGGCCGGGCGGCGGGCCGGCTGGCCGACGGCCACGACCACGCCCGCGCCCAGGTGCGCTCCCGCGGCGAGCTGGCCGAGCTGGCCACGGCGTTCAACGACATGGCCGCCCGGATCGCCGCCCAGAAGGCCGTGCTGGCCGAGGTGGCCATCAGCGACCCGCTCACCGGCCTGCACAACCGGCGCGCCTTCCAGGCCCGCCTGGCCGAGGAGGTCGAACGCGCCAACCGCACGGGGGACCCGTTCGCGCTGCTGCTGCTGGACCTGGACCGCTTCAAGGCGCTCAACGACACCTTCGGCCACCCGGCTGGCGATGCGGTGCTGCGCGCCGTGACGGCGGTCCTACGGCAGGAGCTGCGCGCCGTCGACCTGCCCGCCCGCATCGGCGGCGAGGAGTTCGCCGTGCTGCTGCCCCAGACCGCCGGGCAGGGCGCGCTGGACGCCGCCGAGCGGCTCCGCGCGGCGGTCGCCGCCCAGCCCATCGCCCACCAGGGCGCCGCGCTGCCGGTCACCGCCAGCGTCGGGGTGGCGTGCTACCCCGACCACGCCGCCGGCGACCAGGCGCTGGTCCAGGCCGCCGACCGTGCCCTGTACGCGGCCAAGCGGGCCGGCCGTGACCGCGTCCGCGGCGTCGTCGACGTCCAGGCCTCCCCCGAGCACGCCTAGCTACTTCCCCCGGAAATAATCGACGCTGGACTACCGAGCCCGGGCGGGGGTGTGGATCGGCCTGGGGTCGGCGACGTCGCCGTCGCGTAGGAGGATCTCCGCGGCCTGGGCCGACACCTGTTGCATCTGGGCGAGGAGCTGGTCGATGCGGCGGCGGTTGGCGATCCACTGCTGGTAGAGCCGGGCCTGGTCGGGGGTCAGGCGTCGGGTGATGGTCTTGCCGTCGACCTTGTGGCTGTATTGCCAGTAGGGGCCGTGCAGCTTGGGTGGGTCGGCTTGGCAGCGGCAGCCCGGCTTGCCGCAGGGCATGTACCGGCGGACCACGCTGCCTGGGCAGACGAACCCGACCGTGGCGATCTGGGCCTTGAGCCGGTCCAGCTCGGCCTGCAGCGTGGCCAGGGTGGGGGTGTTGGTGCTCATCGGCTCCACTGTACGTGACCGTGTTCTAGCAGCTACGATACTGCTAGATATCATGGTTTGGAGGGCCGATGCTCACCTTGCACGCCAACCACCCCGACACCCTGTGGGACCAACTGCTGCCAGCAGGCGTGCGGGCTCTGCCAGACGATCTGGCCCGCCTGGATGACATCCTGGCCGACCCGCAGCTGCTGGCCCCGTTCCGGGCCCGGTTCCAGCGCCTGGCCGGCGAGTGCTCCACGGATCCCCTGCACCGCGGCCGGCCCACCATGCCCATGGCCACCTACCTGCGGCTGATGGTCATCAAGCACCGCACCGGGTGGGGCTATGAGACCCTGGCCAGGGAGGTTTCGGACTCGCTGCACCTGCGGCGGTTCTGCCAGGTCCCCCTGACCGAACCCGTGCCTGATGAGTCCACCGTGCGCAAGCTGACCCGCCGCCTGGGCCCCCAGGTGGTGGACGAGATCATCCGGGAGGTCATCGGGGTGGCGCTGCGGCGACGGCGGTTCCGGCCTCGGGCGCTGCGCTCGGACTCCACCGTCGCCGAGGCCGACATCCGCTACCCGACCGACGCGGGCCTTGCCGGCGACGCGGTGCGGGTGCTTGCCCGCGCCGCCGGTCGGGTGCGGGCGGCCGTGCCCACGGTCACCCGGCGGGTCCAAGACCGCAGCCGCGCCGTCGGCAAGCGGCTGCGGGCGCTTGGCCGCACGCTGCGGCGGCGCACCGGGGACGCCAAAGCCGCGGTGCGCCGCCTGACCCTGGAGGCCGCCGAGCAGGTCCGGGCGTCGGTGCGGGAGGCCAGGCGGGTCCTGGCGCAGGCCCGCCGGTCCCGCTCCCACGCTCCGGGGATCTCCCGCGCTGGGCGGGCCCGCGCGATCGCCGGCCTGGTGCAGGCGATCGGCCTGGCCGAACGGGTCGTGGAGCAGACCAGGATGCGCTTTGCGGGCCAGAAGGTCACCGACCGGCTGGTGTCGCTGTTTGACCCCGACGCCCGTCCGGTGCGCCGCGGCAAGCTCGCCAAAGCCCAACGAGTTCGGCTACGTCGTCCAGCTCACCGAGGTCACCGCCAACACCCGCCGGGGCGCCAGGGGCCTGCTGCTGCCACCCAAGCTTGAGGCCGGCTCCACCCACGAGAACGCCCTGCTACCCGCCACCGCCGCCGAACTGCAGGCGGTGGGGATCACGGTGCGGGAGGCCGCGGTGGACGCCGGGTTCCTCCGGGCCCGCACCGAGCAGGCCCTGGCCGACGCGGGAGGTCCCGAGGTGTTCATCGCCGGCGACCCAGGCAACGCCGGGTCGCGGCGGACCCGGCGGCGCCGGGCCCGGTTCCGGGTCGGCTGCGAGGGACGCATCTCCCACCTCAAGCGCAACTACGGGGCCGGCCGGTCCAGGCTCAAGGGCACCCAGGGTGCCAGGATCTGGGAGGGCTGGTCGGTGCTCGCCTACGACCTGGACACCGTGGCCCGGCTGCCGATCCGCCCAAGCCCCGGCTGACCTCACCAGGCCGAACCCCACCAGACCAAGGTGGAGACCCACTGGGCCCGACCAGCAACCCGAGCAGTCACCCTTCCGACGCTCCGCGCTTCCAAGGGATCACCGTTTATCCGGGGGAAGTAATTAGGGGAGGTTGGAGGTTGCCAGGAAGGCGGCGTGGTCGGAGTCGGGGTGTAGGGCGGGGTGTTCGGTGACCGACGGCAGCGGCCCTGGTGCCACGGTGGTGACCTGGGCGACGTTGGTGATCAGGAAGTGGCTGGTGAGGATGTGGTCGATGAGTTCGCGGCGGCCGTGGAAGACGCGGCTGAACCGCTTGGCCTCGGGGATCAGGGGGGGCGAGGTTCGCTCCAACTATGGAAACCTACATCCAGGGAGGGCGAGTAGTGAGTGCAGAGACGGTACGAGTCACCCCTGCGCCGGGCACGGGTGACGGTCACGCCGAGGCATGGTTGGCCGACTTGAACACCCTTGTGCTCAAGGGCTGACACGAACATCATGGCGGCGAAGTCGAAGGTCTACGTCCACATCATTCGATCCTTGGTTGCTCGCCATGACCGTCCTCGGCTCCCTCTTCAGACACCTCCGCGCCGACGCACCTGAACCCGTCACCCCCACGATGCCGTGGGACTAGCTCCCATCTCGGCACCGACAGGCCCTCGCACGGGCATGGGGGCGGAACCTGCCGACCGCTGCTTCGGCCATCCAGGCTCGCTGGTGGCAGCTCGAAACCTGGCTGAGATCACTCGTCTACGTCGAGCTGCGGGCGTGCTATGGGAAGAACTGGGTTGCTCATCTCCCTCCGGAAACAGCGAAGAAAAGCGCCAAGGATCAAACCCAGCACACGTACATGTCGACGCCCGATACGACTGACCATCTTGCATTCCTCGATGTTGGAAAGTTGTTCGAGATCATCGATAAGGAGTGGCACCTCTTCGAGCCTTCCCTCATCGGCCAGCGAGAATGGCATGGACGCGTCGATGAGCTCCGAACGATTCGCCATCGTATGGCTCACTGCCGACGGCCCCACGATGATGACCTGAACCGAATCGAGCCAAACGCTGCGTGACCTTGAGCAAGGGACGGTCCGGGCGCTGGTGTCTTTCAACCACAGATGGCGCGCATATCCAGGGCTAGATGACCCACTGGTTGCGGCTTGGGTAGGCGGCCGGCACAGCGGTTACAGCATTGTTGAACATGCGGAGTCAAGCTACTACACGAGGTTCTCGCTCTGGGGCTCCCAGCGGCCTTGGGCTGAGCCACGAACCAATGGCGAGCGAGTCAGCGGGACCCCTGGACACCTGTGGCACGCCACCTGGATCGGTGGTAACGGCCCACTTCGGCTTCGTGAGTGGTGGGAGGACTCGTACCTCGACATCGATGGCTGGCGAGACCTGATCGTCTACGTCTGCACTGACGGCCCAGGCGCACTGAGTGTCTCATTTGCTGCTGTTGATGATCCGGCCGCTATTGCCCAGGCCATTGGGCACTGCTTTCAGGCAGTCCTCCACAATCAGGGTCTGCGGTGGCCTGGTGTCGACGAGGATGACGCTTGGCTGCGCCGGTACGGCGACCTTGACCCACGCGTCCAAGTAGACACCAACTGGGCAGTAGTCGACGAGTCGACGAAGCCGATCTCAATATTCGGGGCCTGAGAATCTCCGGCTACCGGAACCGTACATCGTCCCGCCCTCCCAGCCGCGCGCGCAGCCGGTTCGGCCTGACTCGGCCAGGGGCGGCCGTCGACCTCGCCCGGTGCAGCATGTCAGTGAGCGTCCTTCGGTGGGTTCGGGTCACTGCTATAGCTGTCCTTCTCACGACCCCGCCGTCAGGACCGCGGCTCATGCGACCGTCAGGCTTGTTTCGCAATTGACCGGCAACCATCCGCCGGATCGTATGCTATTCGGACTCGTGTGCGTGGAGGCTGCGCCGCACGCTGTATCGGGGGTCCCGTCGTAGGATCTCGCTAACGGGCTTCGAGGCTTCTGCCTGTGGGCCGAGCGCTATGGCTTCGCCGAGCATGCGCCGTACTCGGGGGTCGGGGTCGTGGGCGAGCGCTAGACCCAGCTCTGGGTCGCTGGTGGGGTTCTGTGCCCAGCGAATGGCCGCGAGGGTTCGCAGCGATCGGTGCGGGTGCGCTGCAAGTAGTTTGACGTCGAGGGTGAAGCGGTCACCTGGTAGTTGTGAGAGCGCCCTCGCCACGGTGCGGATGGTGGTGTCGTCACCGTGGGAGAGGAGTTGGAGCGCCGCGTCTTGAACCGTTTGTGCTTGTCGGGGTGTGCGGGCCACGACCGCGGCTAGTTGTAGACCCAAGGGTCGAAGGTCGAAGGCACCGAAGGTGATCCGGACGCGGCTGAGGGGATGGTCCCCGGCCAAGGGCTCATCGGCAGGGCTGGGCGGGTAGCTTCCTCGCGCGATGTCCATGGCCAGCCTGAACACGCGGAGGCGGTCGGGCGGGCGTAGGTCGTCGGCGACGTTGGTGGCGGCGCGGATGAACTCTTCTCGGTTCCAGGTTGGGTCGGCGGGGTCAACGGCGAGGTCCAGCATGCGGGTCGCGAAGCTGGCGCGGTCTGTCGGTGGCAGGGTGGCGACGAGCAGGCTGTCGCGGAGGGCGTTGGTGCCGTAGGTGACGACGCCTGGTCGTCGCTGCCGTGGCGCTGCCCAACCGTTGAGGGCTTGTCGGCCCCGCTGCCGCTGCTGGTCGTCGTCGTGGTCGAGCAGGCCGAGGGCCTGGGCCGCGTGCGTACTACCGTCGGCCGTGAGCTGCTGCAACCGGGGTAGGACCATGTCGTGGTGCTGCTTGAACAGCCGTTGCGTTCGGACGAGGACTCGGTCGGCGGCATGCCCCTCCCCGGCAAGCAGGCCCAGTAGCTGGTCGAGGGCGTCGCCGCGGAGGCCGGGGTGGACGGTGGCGATTGCGACCAGTGTGTCCACGTGGGCGTCGTCGGTGTGGCGGTACTGGTTCGGTCCTCGCGGGACGAACGGGCGGAGCCGATCCAGCAGGCGTCGTGCTTGGTCCTCGTCGGTGCGCTCAGCAAGCGCCGCAATTGCCTGGTGGGCCGAGAGGTAGGCCCTTGGACCGTGCGGGGTGTCCAGCGCGCGGCCCGCGGCGATGGCATCGATCTCGTCAAGGGCGGCTTGCACGATGGCGGGGGCTTGGCCGTCGGGAACGAGGTCACCTTGTTGGGCGACGACCTGGTAGGCGACGGCGCGTTCCCACGGGGCAGGACGGCGAAGCTGCTCGGCCACGTCGATGTACTGGTCGCCGAGGCCTGTGGCCACCTCTCGCGCTTGGCTGGCGGAGCCTGCTCGGATCAGGTGGTGGAGGGCGAGGCCGGGCTCAGTGGCGCGTGCGAACAGGCCGCCCAGCAGTTGGTGGGCGTCGAGTTCGCTTGCCCAGTGGCCGGTCACCAGGCTGACCCGCAGGTAGCGTCGCAAGGCGTCGGCCGCCGTGGGGAGCTTGTCGTGCTGGAGCCGTTCCAGGCCAACCTCTCGCGGGTCTCGTCGCTGGGCGTAGAGCCGGTTCCTGCCGCCGGTCGCCATCAGCGCCTGGGCGAGGTAGTGGGGTTCCTCGAGTGACTCGTCGATCGGCCCGTACCGGAGATGCAGCTCCCGCTGGGCGTAGAGCCACTCGGCCGCATCCTCCTGCAGTCCTGCGAGGCAGCCGCGCTCGACCGCCTCGCGCCAGGCGGCCTCGGCCGCCGGCGGATCGGCCTGCAACGCCTGATAGCGCGCGTAGCGGGCGAACACCAGCGCGATCTGGTCGTTGGGCAGCTTGCGGCGGCGGGCTGCCTCCAGCAGCTCAGGCCACTGACCATCAGCGTCTGCCAGGCACAGGCGCAGCCGAACCGCCAACGCCCGCTGTGCCTCCGTGCCCACGGCCAGTTCGGTGGCCAACCGTCGAAGTGGCGTCACGCGGCTTGCGACCTCGCCGGCCTGCTCCGCCGCAAGCGCGGTCTCGCAGAACAGGACCGCAACCCGGCCGGCGTAGGCGTGCCGTTGGCCGACCAGTTCATCGACCGCCCCACCAGCGTCAGCCACCCGGTCGATCGGGTCTTGAACGAGCGTGATGGCAGCGTCGAGTGCCTCCAGTGCCAGCCTGGCGTGCGGTGCCGCGGCCGTCGAGGGGGGCGCCGGCGTGCCAGCGCCGGATGGCAGGGGGTCGATGATCCGCTCAAGCTCGCGGAGCAGGATCCTGGCTTCATCGACGTCGCCGCGGTCGAGGTGGACCCAGAACGAGTCGGCCAGCAGCGCTGCCGCTTCGTCCAGCCGCCCGGCGGCTCGGAGCGCGGCGGCGCGTCGACGGCGAACGAGCGCTGCGTGCGCCGCGAACCCGTGGGTTTCGAGGGCCTGCTCAACCCGTGCGTAGCCGGCCGCGGCCTCCCCTGGCTTGCCGTCGCGTCGCTGGTCGGCCTCCGCGAGCACCTGGGCGACCCCAGCCGCCGTCACCGGACCACGCATCACCGCATCGGCTAAGGCCATCACATTGGGCGGGGGCGACTCAGCGGGCGCTGCCGCGGGGGTTGTAGTCAGGCAGAACCGTTCAGCAGCGGAGTCTCCAAAGAACTTCCGTACAATCTCCGGCCGATCCCGCAGCAGGTCAGAGAGCCTGCGCCGGTCATACAGCTCAATTCGTACGTCAGGATGCTCGGCGCGCAGCCGCGTCAACTCGTCGAGGATCTCGGTGCGCTCGGCCAGGGTCGCGACGCCGATCACCAGCCTGACCACCACGATGGGCCGCCGAGCGTCCACGTACGCCTCAACGGCATCGGTAAGGTTCCGGGCGGTGAACCGTTCATAGCGCTTGGCCTGGTAGCCGTGAGCCTGTCCCGATTCGTCCAAGCCGATCAGGTCGATGCCGTGCTGCCGCTGGCCCGGAACGCCATAGAGGTGGACCTCACGAATCCCATCGACCTCGCGGGCGACGTCGAGCAGGAGCCGCTCGAAGTCCAGCGGTGTCAACGCTCCCGTTGGGAGCAAGGCCGGTCGCCGGTCAAGGAGCGACGGCTGCGGCCCGCTGGGAGGGGCCACTAGCGGATCGTCCTCGTTGAGCGGTTGTGGCTGCTCCGTTGGCGCTGCATATCGCCGCACGAGGTAGTCGACCAGGTGGCCATGGAACTCCTCACGCCAGGCCGCGACCGAGGCGTACCGGCAGAAGAGCAGTTCGGCTTCCTCCGTCACCCGTCTATGGAAGGCAAGGACCTGCTGGAGCTGTGGGCCAGGGTCCGCCGCATGGCCCGGCGGCACGTCCTTTAGGTACAGCCACAGCTCGGGCGCCCTCCCGGACCTCCTACGGAGTCGTAGAGCCCGGTCGTACTCCTCCTCGAATCCCGAGGAGTGGGCCCCGGTCGGCGTCCCCCAACGACGACCAACGACGCCCACGAACACGTCGCAGTCGTCCACCTGCGGGTTGAGCAAATCCTGCGGGCGACCGTACCCGGGCGGCTGCACCTCCCAGCCAAAGAGGTCAACGAAGACGCGGAGCCGTTGGCCGACCGTCTGGTTGACCCGCTCGACCACCCTTCGGGCGGCCTCCCGTTCGGCCTTCACGTCGCTGGGCGACGCCAGGAAGACTCGGACCCTACGCTCCATCGTTGTCCTTAGGCCTGCGCCACGGACACCATGGCGCGCAGGCTTGGCGGATCGATCGTTCTGAGCTCGTCCTCGGTTAGCACCAGGCTGTACTTGCTCAGCGGCAGCCTGTCCTCGCGTGCAATCTCTGCCTTGGCTCTCGCAGCGATCGTTTCGGCACGATCTCCCCCCGCTACGAAGAGGAAAAGTGGCATCAACAGGTGGCCTTCCACTAACGGTGAATATCGGTCCACGAGTTGGTGCGTGAACGCAATCGCCTCAACGATCCGGTTTCTGGTGTTCTGATGAACGGTGTTGTACTTCACCTCCACTACGAGGTCCATGCCGTGCGGAGACCGGCTCGTCAGGATGGCATCGACGATCCAGGTCCTGTCGCCCAGCGTCAACCTCTGCTGCGGGTGGATCTCGTGAGTATCCCCAAACGCCTTGCTGAGCTGTTCGAGGGCTAATTGCTCGACCCCCCTGAGCCGCTCCTTGACGTCTCGGTACGACGCTTCGGGTGTGGGTGCCGTCACCCTGCCGGCAACGCGAGGCCGCGGCTCGGGCTGCGCCTGCACCAAAGCCCAAGCCTCCTGGCTCTGCCGTATGTCTTGCTCAAGAGGCGTCGCGCGACGGATCTGCGCAGCCTCAGCCCGAAGCTTCTCAAGCGTGGCGTCTTCAGTCTGATCGTGGACGGGCTGCCGAATCCTCCAACGGACGACACCAAGACAAGCCAGCGTAACCCCAAGAACAAAGAGCGCGACCGAAATCCACGGCGCGACAAGACCCACGACATGCACGACCGTTTGGCGGTGCCTGATCGTGGCCTGGGCCGTAGCGGTCAACTGATCCAGGTCGCTCTGCTTGACGAGAAGATCGAACGAGCGATCGAGGAGCAGCCAAGGCAGGCTCAACGACAGTGCAACCAGCACCAGACCCAGCGACACCAAGAACTTGTAGAACGCCGTGTACTGGACGTTGCTGAGCACTAGAGCGCTTCCTCTCCCTTGGCCGGACGATCAGCCGCGAAACGGTCGGGCTCTGAGCCCTACGACACCGACAACTTCGCTGTGGTACCAAGCCATGCGCCGCAGCCTCTCCACCGCCCTTGCATGGAATGTCCTCTTCCTCGAACCAGGGCCCGTACAACTCCTTCTAGGCGAGTTGGCGGAATCGGGAAGCTAACACAGGATCGGGACATCGTTGGCCCGCCGTGGGACAGGCCTCGACGCGCGCGTACCGCAATCGGCGGTGTCCTCACGGTCGCACCTTCAGGACGCCTGGTCGGGTAGCAAGGTTGAGGTTGTAGTAGGCGTTAGCATGCCGCCATGTCTGAGCCTGAATCCACCGATACGGTTTTGCTGAGGCAGCTTGTGGGTGGTTTGGTGGGTCTGGCGTGAGTGTGGTCGCGTGCGGTGATGGTTTGGACGCTTTGTGCGGCGGCTTGGTGCTCGGCGGCGGTCGTGGCGATCGGCTTCCTGGGTGACCGCCGGTGAGCGTGCAGGCTGGGAGGGTCGGCGTGGCGCCGATCAGCAGCAGCGACGGCGGATGGAGCCGGTCAGGTGGGGTGCGGGATGCAGCGCAGCCGCGCCAGCGCCATGGTGAATCCGTGGGCCCAGGGCCAGCTGGCGGGCAGGTGCAGCGTCCATCGCCGCGCGGAGCGGGTGAGCCGACCGGGCAGCGCCAGCAGGGTGCGCCGCAAGGTCTTGGCGACGGTCTGCTGGTCGCGGACGCCGAGCCCGAGCGTGGCGGTCCAGCGCAGCAGGTTGTGGGCGAGGGTAGCGGCCAGTAGCCAGGCGGCGTTGGCGTTGAACTGACCGGAGGGCAGGTGCGCCAGGCCCGCGCCCGCCTTGAGGTCGCGGATGGCCAGCTCGCAGACGGCGTGGCGGCGGTGGTCGGCGTCCAACTCGATCATCGTCCCGACGCGGTTGGTGACGAACGCGTGATACCGCCAGGTAGGGAACAGCTGCTGCTGGTCGTCCAGGTTGCGGACCCGCCGCACGATCAGCCGGTCGCCCCGGTAGGAGGTCTCGGCGACTTGTGCGATCCCGTCAGGGGAGTAGGGGATGTCCAGCCAGGCCGCTTGGTCGATCGCCGTGATCGCGGCGCGGATGGTCTTGGTCTGGCGCACCGTGATCGAGTAGCGCACCCGGTGGCGTCGGAGCCGCTTGATGAGCTTGGCCGACCAGAACCCCGAATCCATCCGCAAGGTCAGCTCGCCGCTGGCGCCGGCGCGGCGCAGCCGGGCGACCAGCTCATCGAGGAACTGAACGATCCCGCGGGCGGTGTTGGCCGCGCCCTTGCGCAGCCGAGCGTGCAGCAGCTCGCCGGTGTCGGCCCGGAAGGCCAGCAGCGGGTGGTAGCCGAGCCGGTGGGTGTAGCCGTAGCAGGCGCCCTGCTTGTGGTAGCCGTGCACCTCGCAGATGGTGGAGTCCACATCGATCGTCAGCGGGCCGTCGCCGGGGCCGGCACCCGCCGCCCACGCCCGCCCAAGGATCGTCGCGGTCACCTGGTCAAGCTGGCGAGTGTGCCCGAAGGTGAACGAGCGCAGGAAGGTCCCCACGGTCGAGGCCGCCATCACCCGGTGGCCGAGCACGCTCCCGGTCGCTCCCGAGCGCAGCAGCTCCACGTCATCGATGCAGTCACCACCCGCCACCAGCGCGTGCACCAGCGTCAGCAGCTTGCGCCCCGGGCGGGCTGCACCCGCCCGGGCACCAAGATCGACCACCTGGTCGGTGACCTGCTCGATGCCCAGCCGTTCGGCCAGCGTCGCCGGCAGCAGCAACCCTGCGCCGGCGACGGCGTGCTCATCGTCGAAGGCGATATCGACCTGGTCCAGCACCACATGCGAGGATGGCATCGAAAAGGTGTCCTCCAACTCAGGGACCATGACCGCTCGGCAGCCGTCATTCTCCCTGGCCAGGGGACCCTTTTCAGAATCGACTCACCGCCTGCACCCACCAGATCGGTAGACCGAGGCTGAGACGTGAGCAGCTGCCGGAGATGGAGGAGCACGATGCGTCTCGGCTGGGCAGGATCTGCTAGGTGGTGACGGGGCTGACTGGCGTGTCCCAGTCGATGTGGTAGCGGAACTGTTCGGTGACCTGCTTGCTGTTGGCGGTCATCTTCATGATGGCCGGGAGGAGGGCGTCCCGGAACACCCGAACGGCGGGCCCGGCGGCCTTGCTGCTGTTGACCCGGGCGGCCACCTTGGCGATCCGCTCCACGCGGGCTCGGCGCAGCCGCTCGTACGCCGCGAACGCCTCCTGGTGGGGCAGGTCGCGCAGGCACTTGGCC
>WNFV01007554.1_pt1 | contig 12913 bp, 12 predicted proteins | sample 5400101 | NCBI WGS metagenome assembly WNFV01 (sample SAMN13153361, study PRJNA577476) | soil metagenome | isolation source: 115 cm soil or saprolite under grassland replicate 1 | place: USA:California | collected 2016-06-15
CATTCCCGCCGTGCGTTATCTCGAGGCGGTGCGTCTGCGCAGTCTCGTGCTCAAGGAATTTGCCCAACAGGTGTTCGAGAAAGCCGATGTCCTGTATCTACCGACGCTCACCACGCTCACGCCGACGATCGCCGAAACTGCCTTCACCGACACGGAGCTCGCGCCAAAGATCATTTCGCGCATGACGCAAGCGACGCGGGCGATCAATTACCTCGGGCTACCGGCAATCAGCATCCCATGCGGCTTCACCGCGACCGGGTTACCGACCGCCTTCCAGATCGTCGGGAGGCCTTTCGACGAGTCGACGCTGCTGCGTGCGGGTCACGCGTACGAATCGGCCACGAGTTGGACGCAACAGGCACCACCCGTTTGCAGCAGCGCCGACGATTGGCGCGTCGCGCGCAGCGGCAACGTCGCGCAGGTCTGACTCGATTCGGAAACGGCTCATCACGATGCGCGGACTTTCAGGCAAGACAGCCATCATTTCCGGCTCGTCGCGCGGGATCGGCAAGGCAATCGCGCTGCGGCTCGCGCGCGAAGGCGTTGCCGTGTTCATCACCGCCGAGCAAGTCAGCGACGAGAGCCAGGCCGTGATCCCGGCGATGAAAGCGCAAGGCGGCGGCCGCATCATTCACGTTGCGAGTCAGCATGGCATCGTCGCGAACGAAGGGCGCGCGCTGTACGGGATGACCAAGGCGGCCCTGGCCTATCTCGCGCGCGCAATGGCCTACGAGCTCTCACCGTTCAACATTCTCGTCAATGCGGTCAGCCCCGGGCCGATCGCGAGCGAGGCCTATCAGCAGCGCGCCGCCGCAGATCCGGAATTCGCGCGCCGGCGTTTGAGCTATATACCGCTCGGCCGCGTGGGCGAGCCGGACGAAGTGGCGGCGACCGTCGCGTTCCTTGCCTCCGACGAGGCGACGTTCATCCAGGGCCACAACCTGGTGGTGGATGGTGGGTACATCATTCACTGATGGATCGCACTCCTGAAAACGTCCTGGTGACGGGCATCGCCGGTTTCATCGGCCTGCCGGTCGCGCAGCGGCTCGCCGAACGCGGCGCGCAAGTGATCGGCCTCGATCTCGTTGCGCCGGAGCTATCGTTTGCGCGCTGCCATGCCGTCATCGGCGACTTTTGCGACGCCGAACTGCTCACGACGCTGATCGATGGCCACGCGATCGACACGCTCGTGCACGCGGGCGGAATCTCCGGACCGATGCTGTCGCGCGATCACCCGATGGTCGTCTGCAATGCGAACGTGATGGGGACGATCCGTTTGCTCGAAGCCGCGCGGGTGGGTGGCGTCGAACGGTTCGTCTACTGCTCATCGGCGATGGCGTTCGGCAACACGCCGCCGGCGCCCGTGCCCGACGATGCACCGCTGCAGGCGCACGATCTCTATGGGGCAACCAAGGGCGCGAGCGATCTTCTGTTGCGCGCCTACCGGATGCAATACCGATTGGACGCCGTCTCGCTGCGAATCTCCAACGGATACGGACCGAGGCGGCGCACCCGCTGCGCGATCCGGACCATGATCGAGAATGCACTGGACGGCACGCCCACGCATATGACGTGGGGCGGCGGGTACGGACGCGCGTATCTGTACGTCGACGATGCCGTCTCGGCGATCGTGGCAGCCGTGCGCGCGCAGCGCATCGAGCAGTGGGCGTACAACGTCGCCGGAGACAAGTTCACATTGATGGATGAAGTTGCGCAGGTGGTACGCTCGTTGATCCCTGGCGCGCGCATCACGATGCAACCCGGCGTGGACGACCTCGGCTATCGACGCGAGGCGCTCGACATCTCCGCGGCGAAGCGCGATCTCGGATGGCAGCCGCAATTCCCACTCGAGCGCGGCATTGCCGCTTACGTCGACTGGATCAAGGCTGAACGTCGCGCATTGGGGAATCGTTGAATGGCTGTGAAGATCCAGACAATCGAGGCGATCCCGCTGCGGCTACCGTTTGCCCAGAGGTTCGGCGCCGCGAACGTCGGTGCGAAGGCGAGCGTCGATGTTGTCATCGTGAAGATCCGGTCGACCGACGGTGTGGTCGGCATCGGCGAGACTCAGGCGTGGCGGCGCCAGGGCAGCGCCGAAGTGCTGGCGAACACCGTGCGCGTCATCACGGACCTCTTCGCTCCGAGACTCATTGGCCGCTCTCCATATCACATCGACGCCATCATGAAGGACCTCGCGGACACGCTTCACGCGAGCTTCTACCCACAGGCTGCAGTCGGCGACGCGCTGCACGACCTGGCTGCACGGTCGCACGGCATCCCGGTGTGCGAGTTCCTGGGTGGCCGGTGCCGCGACAGGATTCGCGTGGGCCTCGCGATCCTGCAGTCGGGGGACTTCGGGGCGATCTGGCCGGTTGCCGAAGATGCGCTCGCGCGAGGGTATCGCCATCTGCGGCTCAAAATCGGAGGCGATCTCGAGGACGATGTAGCGAAGTTCCGTTCGCTGCGCAAGGAAGCGGGCGATACGATCGTGCTGCGCGCCGACGCGAACGGCGCATTGCGATTCGACCAGGCCTTGCCGCTGCTTCGACGGCTCGAGGAATTCCAGCTGGACATGGTGGAACAGCCCGTCGCGATGTGGGACCTCGAAGCCATGAGTGCGCTCGCGAGATCGGTGCGGATTCCGATTTCGGCGGACGAGAGCATTTCCTCCGAGCACTCGCTGATCGAGATCGTTCGTCGTCGCGCGGCGAGCATGATTCAGACCAAGATCGGCAAGAACGGCGGGCTTTTCTACTGCAAGCGCCTGTGGACCATTGCGCAGGCAGCCGGGGTCGCCGCGCTGCCGGGCAATCATCCGACGACCTCCGTGGCTGCGACGGCCATGGCGCACTTATGTGCCGCGTGGCCGTGGGAGGTGCCGGTCGGAGAATTTTCGAACGGGCCCACGGACATCCTCGCCGACGACATCGTGCAGGAACCGATGGTACTCGAGGACGGCACCGTGAAGCTGCCCGAAGGTCCCGGCCTCGGCGTCGAGCTCGACGAAGAGAAGCTCAAGCGCTACCGAGTCGACATTTAGCTTATCGCGCGGAGGTCAATCATCGACGATTGCAACGCACATCGCGTGCCGGCTGCATCGGCGTAACCCAGGAGGCATCAAGTGAACAATCCGAACACCGTCACAAAATTCGCCGCGTACGCCACGGCAACGATCTACGAGGCGGCGGGCAAGCGCGGCGAAATGGAGCCCGCCGTACGGCCGCTCGTTCCGGGAGCGCGCATGGCGGGTCGTGCCTTCACGATCCAGTGCTTCCTGGGCGATACGACCGCGGTAATTCAGGCCATCGATGTCGCGAAGCCGGGCGATGTTCTCGTCATCGACATCGGCGGGACCGATCGCGCCACGGCGTGGGGATCCTCATCGTCGGGGGCAGCGAGGAAACGCGGCATCGCGGGCGTCGTCACCAACGGCTCCGCGCGCGATCTCGACGAGATGCGTGCCGTAGGTCTGCCGGTGTATGCCACGGGCGTCTCGGTGCGGGGAACGGCCAAACACCACCAGGGCGTCATGGGCGTACCCGTGTCGGTCGGCGGTGCGGTAGTCAAGCCCGGTGACATCATCATCGGCGATGCGGATGGCGTTGTGGTTATCCCGCAGGAACGGGAGGAAGAGTTGCTTGCGAAGACCATTCAACAGAAGGCGAAGGAAGACGACAAGGCCGCGCGGATCGAAAAAGGCGAATCGCTCGCCAAGATCCTGGGCATTTCCTAGCGGCGCAAGCGCGGCTCCGATGTCGATGACCCAGCCCTACACCCGCATCCTCGCCGATTTCCTCGATTGCGTGCGCTTCGATGCACTTCCGACGCACGTGATCGAGAAAGCGAAGACATTTCTGCTCGACTACATCGGCTATTCGGCGAGCGCCACCGACTCGGCGTGTGCACGCATCCTGCGCCGGGTTACCGATGAATTCGGAGGCGTGGAGGAAGCGACCATCATCGGCGGAGGGCGCACGTCGGCGGCGTGGGCGGCGATGCTCAACGGTGCGCTCGGACATATAAACGAGCTCGACGATACGCACGGTCCGACGCAGTCACACCCGGGATGCAGTGTCATTCCCGCGTGCCTTGCGATCGGCGAGCGCGTCGACTGCGACGGCAAGGCTTTTCTTGGAGCGATGGTCGCGGGCTACGACATGAGTCTGCGCGCCGGATACGCGGTCATGCCGACGCATTACACCAAGGGTTGGCATCCGAGCGGCACGGTACAAACCTTTGGAGCGGCCGTCGCCGCCGGCAAGCTGCTCGGGTTGTCCGCCATCAAGCTGCGCCACGCGATCGGTCTCGCCGGCACCCAGGCCGCGGGCAATTTCGCGCACACGAGCGTGCGCGGCATGGCGAAGGACCTCAATCCGGCGAAGGCGGCATTCAACGGCGTTCTGGCAGCGACATTGGCGCATGCGGGCTTCACCGGGTCGGTCGACGTGCTGGAGAACCGTAAAGGCTTTCTCAAGCTGTACTCGGATTCGCCTCACCCTGAGGCGCTGACCGACGCGCTGGGTGCGCCGTGGCTTATCGAGCGCGTGGCGCACAAACTTTTTCCAGGATGCCGCCACCTGCATCCATCGCGTGACGCGATCCTCGAGCTCATGCAGCGACATCGTTTCGCTGCGTCGCAAGTGTCGAGCGTTACCGCACGCATCTTTGCGATAGGCGCCCAATACGTCGACGATGCCGAACCGTGGGCCGACGGCAAAGGCATCATCGGGCCGCATTACAGCGCCCAATTCCAGATCGCGCTTACGCTGTGCCGTGGCGAAGAGGGGCTTTGGTCGTCGTTCGACGACCAGCGCGTGATGCGGGAGCTCGCCTCTGCCGAAATCCGCGACTTGATGGCACGCATCCGTGTCGTGCACGACGAGGCGCTCAATAGCTCATGGCCCGTCGGGTGGGGAACCATCGTCGAAGTCGAGCTTGACGATGGACGCAAGCTGAACGCGCGCATCGATCTGCCGCGCGGGGAGCCCGAAAATCCTCTGCGCCAGGACGAGATTCGCCGCAAGTTCGACACGCTGACCGCAAAGACGTTTGCGGACGACCGACGGCACAGGATAACGCAGACAGTCGAGCGCTTCGAAGAGGTGCGCAGCGTACGCGAGTTCGCAACGCTGCTCACAGGAACTCCCACGGCGTAAGACCTAATCGCCATGATCGATGGCAGTGGGTTTGCGACGATCTCGGAAGTTGCGCCGCTGCTCGCGCGGCGCGAACTTTCGGCGGTCGAATTAACGCGACATTGCCTCGATCGCATCGACCGCTACGACGCCGCGATTCACGCATTCATAACGCCGACGCCGGAGCTTGCACTCGCGCATGCCGAACGCACGGACCGCGAGATCGCGTCGGGCGACTATCGCGGGCCGCTGCACGGCGTGCCCTTCGCGCTCAAGGACGTATTCGAGACCGCGGGAACTCGCACCACAGGCGGATCGATGGCGTTTTCGTCGAACGTCCCCTCGATCGACGCCACGCTCGTGCAGCGCCTGCATGCGGCAGGCGCCATCCTGCTCGGCAAGACCAGCACGCATGAGCTCACTTATGGGGGCGTCGATCTGGCCGCAGGCTTTCCGCCCGCGCGAAACCCGTGGGATACCGATCGCGATCCGGGCGGGTCGAGCTCGGGCTCGGCCGCCGCAATCGCGGCCGGGTTCTGTCTCGCTGCGCTGGGCACCGATACCGGCGGTTCGGTGCGCCTGCCCGCGGGACTGTGCGGCGTTGTCGGGTTAAAGCCTACGTACGGCCGCACGAGCCGCCGCGGCGTAATGTTGAATTCGCATTCGCTCGACCATTGCGGACCCATGACCTGGACAGTCGGCGACTGCGCGCTCGTGCTACAGGCGATCGCCGGTCACGATCCCGCAGATCCCGCGAGCGTCGATCAACCTGTTCCCGATTTCTCGGCCGCGCTCGGGCGCGATCTTCGCGGGATCCGAATCGGGGTCGTGCGGCACTTCTACGAGCGCGACGTCCCGGCCGGCAAACAGGCGCAAGCCGCGATGGAGGACGCGCTCGGCATGTTGCGCTATGCCGGCGCGGAACTGTGCGCAGTCAACCTGCGGCCGCTGCAGGAGTACGCCGAACACAAAGTGACCGTCCAGCTGCCTGAAATCTTCACCGTCTATGGCGCCGAAGTGCGCCGACGGCCGGAAGCGTTCGGACCGAAATTCCGCCAGCGGATCGCAACGGGCGACCGCGTATCCGCGGTCGACTACATACGGGCGCAGCAGATTCGCCGGGAGATGACCACCGAGATGGCCAGCGTGATGTCCGGTTTGGACGCGCTCGTCACGTGCGGTGCTTACGCGCCCGCCCCGCGGCTCGACGACGTCGCTGCCGAGGCCATGCCGAACAAGCCGGAGATTACGGTGCCGTTCAGCATGACCGGCTTCCCCGCGCTTTCAATTTGCATCGGCTTTTCGGCGGAGGGACTGCCCTTCGCGATGCAAATCGCCGGTCGACGGTTCGACGAGACCAACGTGCTTCGCATCGCTGATGCCTACGAGCGCGCCACGCCGTGGCGCGCGCGGCGTCCGGCACTGGACGCAGCGCGGACAATTCCGGAGTGACGGCAATGACCAACGATCTGTCGGGCAAGGGTGTGCTGATTACCGGAGCGTCGCGAGGCATTGGTGCCGCGACTGCGCGTCGTGTTGCCGCGCGCGGAGCTTCGATCTTCATCTCCGGTAACGATGCGGAGGACCGCTTCGCCGCCGTCATTGCGGATTGCCGCCGCAGCGCGCCCGCCGGAGCGACGTTTACATACGGCAGGCACGATCTGGTCGAGCAAGGTGCCGCGGAGGCGATGGTCGAGGCAGCAGCAGCGGCCTTGGGCCGCATCGATTGCCTGGTCAACAACGCCGCGATTCGTATTCGCCAACCGTTCGGCGCGTTCTCCTATGCGGATTTCGAGAAGATCGTGGCGGTGAACGTGCGCGGGCCGATGTTCGCGAGCCAGGCGGTGCTGCGCCACATGCGAGCCCAAGGCGGCGGGCGTATCGTCAACGTCGCAAGCCAGATGGGTCAGATCGCCGAGCACGGGTCGACGCTCTACGGCCTCACCAAGGCGGCTTTGATCCACCTTACCAAGTCGATGGCGTTCGAGCTCTCTGCCGACAACATCATCGTGAACGCCGTCAGCCCCGGACCGACGATGACCGAATACAACCAGGCACGGACGAGCGCCGACGCAAACCTATTCGCGCACAAGCTTTCGTACATCCCGGCAAAGCGCTATGCCGAGCCCGACGAGATTGCCGAGGTGATTGAATTCCTTCTGACGACTAGCGCGACGTTCATGCAGGGGCACGACCTGGTGATAGACGGCGGTTACACCATCCACTGAGTCAAGTCTGCCGCAGCGAGGCTTGCCGTTGGCGCCATTCGGGTGACATCGGTTAGTCAAGATCATGACAAGAAGCGCAGGAGGCACCATAGCGCAGGCATCACCGCTTTGGAAATCTCGGGACTACATGCTGCTATGGAGCGGGCAGGTCGTCTCGACCTTCGGTTCAGCGGCGTCGTCGATAGTCTTCCCGCTGCTGATATTGGCCCTGACGAATTCGCCGGCGGCAGCGGGCGTCGCATCGGCGTTGCGAGCCGTCCCGTACCTGATTTTCTCCTTGCCGGTGGGGGCGCTAATAGATCGTTGGGACCGCAAACGTGTGATGATCAACTGCGACGTATGGCGCGCAATTGCCGTCCTCAGCGTGCCGGTCGCCCTGTGGTTGGACGCTCTGACGATCTGGCAGATTTACCTGGTTGCGTTCTTCGAAGGAAGTCTGTTCGTCTTCTTCAATATCGCGGAGGTCGCCGCTTTGCCGCGCGTCGTCCTCGCCGCGCAGCTCCCACAAGCCGCAGCACAGAACGAGGCGGCATTTGGCGCTGTGAACATCGTCGGTCCCTCAATCGGTACGTTCTTGTATCAAACGCTTGGAAAGGGTGCGCCCTTCATCGCTGATGCGATCTCATACGTGATGTCGGTCGTCTCGTTGCTGTTCATAAAAACGGAATTCCGACTGGCCAAAGCCGCTCCATCGGCTCCCTTACGGGCCGAAATTGTCGAGGGCTTGCGTTGGCTTTGGCACAAGCCGCTGATCCGGTACATGGCATTCCTAACCGGCGGCTTGAATCTGGTGAATGCGGCGGTCCCACTAATCGTGATAGTACTCGCTAAGGAAATGGGCGCGCGCGATGTCGAGATCGGGTTGATCTTCAGCATCGGCGGTATTGGCGGCATCATCGGCTCGTTGATTGGCGGACAAATTCAGAAGAGATTCTCATTCGGTCAAGTCATCATTGTCGTGATCTGGCTGGAGGCTCTGCTTTTCCCGCTCTACGCCTTGGTTCCTCAGTTCCTTCTGCTCGGGGTGATCTACGCACTGATCTACACAATGTCCCCGATCTATAATGTGGTTCAATTCAGCTATCGACTATCGCTTATTCCAGATGCTCTGCAAGGCCGTGTTAACAGTACCTTCAGACTAATGGCGTTTGGCTTCATGCCTTTGGGCGCGGCGATTTCCGGCTTCTTGCTCGAATGGATCGGCGCCGTGCCAACCATCCTCGCCTTCACGCTTTGGTATCTCATGTTCGCCATTCTGACAACCCTCAATCGCCACGTGCGGAACGCGAGACCACTTGCGAATGTGGCCGGGGATTGAAGCTGCGGCGCGCGGAGGAGTCGATTCAGTAGTCGAACGCGCCAACAGCAGTGTCCCAGCAGCGATGACCGAGCTCGCTTGAGTCCCACAAGTTCCTGCGCCGCGCGGACACCGCTATCTGCCCCGAAGCCGCAGCGCTCTCCGCGAGCCACGGGACGCGGTCAGCAGCCGGGTCAACGCATGGGCCGCGAACACGGGCGACTAGCTTTTGCGCTGCTGCTCTCCCTGCTGATTCACACGCTGCTGTTGAGCCTGACCTTCGGTGGCGAAGGACTTGGGCTTCCGCGCTTCGGCTTCTTCTGGCAAGGTCGACGGATCGAGGCGCCCGAGCTGCGCGTCGTGCTCGTTCCGACGCATGTGACAGCCCGCGAGCCGGCCATCACGTCGGCCGCGGAGCCTTCGCAGCAGGCATCGATCGAGCGGCCTGTTGCCAGTGGACCGGCCCCGACTCCATCCGTGTCCCTTGCGCCGCCCCTGGGGGGGAAGGCAGCAGCGATCCTGCCCGCGCCCCAGATTACGGCAGAAGCCAAGTCAAAGCGAAACGCCGTGACGCGTGCGGCCCTTGCGAAAGCGCCTACGCGCGCCGATGAGCCCGACCACGTGGCGCCTGCGCCGATCGCGGAGCCGGCCGTTGTCGACGTGGCGCCATCCGAAAGTCCCGCGTCGGTCGTGCGTGCAGCTCCTTCGGTGCCAACGCCAGTCATTGCGGTAGCACCAAGCGTTTCGACCCCGGAGACCGTGACGCCGGCGTTTCAAGATGCCGGCGATGTCGCGCGGGAAGCCGCACGACTGGCAGCGGCACAGCAAGAGGCGCAGCAAGAGGTCGCACGTCAGGAAGCGGCTCGCGTCGAGGCCGCACGACTGGACGCCGAACGCCAGGACGCCGCACAAGGGGAGGCGGCACGATTGGAGGCCGCACGACTGGAGGCCGCGCGATTGGCAGCTGCACAGCAAGAGGCGCAGCGTCAAGAGGTCGCACATCAGGACGCGGCTCGCGCCGAGGCCGCACGACTGGAGGCTGAACGCCAGGAGGCCGCGCGATTGGCAGCGACACAGCAAGACGCGCAGCGTCAAGAGGTCGCACGTCAGGAAGAAGCGGCTCGCCTCGAGGCCGCACGACTAGAGGCTGAACGCCAGGAGGCCGCGCGATTGGCAGCGGCACAGCAAGAAGCGAATCGTCAAGAGGTCGCACGTCAGGAAGCGGCTCGCCTAGAGGCCGCACGACTGGAGGCCGAACGCCAGGAGGCCGCACGACTGGCAGCGGCGCAGCTGGAGGCGCAGCGTCAAGAGGTCGTACGTCAGGAAGCGGCTCGCCAGGAGGCCGCGCGATTGGAGACTGAACGCCAGGAGGCCGCGCGATTGGCAGCGGCGCAGCAAGAGGCCGCACATGTCCGGGCCAAACAAGAGGAGGCCGCAAAACGGGAAGCCGTGCTTCGGGCAATCGGACGTCAGCTCGACGAGGAAGCCGCCCGGCGCGAAGAATCCTCGACTGCCGCTCGCGCGCCCTCCACGCTACCCTTGTCGTTGAGCACAGCACGTCGAATCAGGCTATGGGGGCGCGCCGACCCCAACGTCGAACTTGTCCGGTACGCGGAGGCGTGGGAACGAAAGATCCAATTCAATACGCCTGTCGACACGGTCCGCGAAGTGGCGAAGCGGCTTCGCACCAATCCCATGGTGACCGTGGCCATTCGAAGCGACGGATCCGTCGAGTCGGTAACCTTCGGTCTCTCCAGTGGCGTGGCGGAAGTCGATGAAACGATACGGCGCATCGTGCGTAGCCAAGAGCACTACCAAGCGTTTCCGCCTGCACTGGCCCGCGAGTTCGACGTGATCGAAATCCGCCGAACGTGGTACTTCGACCTGAGCGTCCGGTTCTACTGATGAGAGAGTGACAGGAAGTACGATGATTGAAGTACGACGATTCTGAACGCGGGGGCTGATACCAATACCCACACCGTCCGCGACATCGAACTCAGCGGGCGCGCGATGGCTGCAATTGCATGTCAAGAGCAGCACACGTTGCTAGCCGGCGGGGCGATCTTTAACACCCCAGCCACGCGGCATCCCTGGGCGGACGAGCAACAGCAACGCAAATCATGGGACGCACTGCTACGGCGGCCCAAGATGCGACACCGCGAGAGCACGCTGACAAATTCGTGGCAAAGGCAGCCTTTACCGTGCAAGAAACTCGTCGCTCGCAGGTTTCGGGGTCGTTCTCATTGCGGCGCCGAGTCATCTGACGATTCTCGATTGAAGCCTGCGAATCCGCGAACGCATTGATTGGCGATGCCTGCTCGACGGTGCCATCGATTCGAGGGAGCACCCATCTCCGAGTAATTGCCAGGCGTAGCTTTTAAGGCTACACTCGTAGCTATGAAAGCTACATCCATGCGCGCGGATGCCTCATCCTTGCTGTTCCCAGCTTCCTACCGGCGACAGGTCTTGTCGCTCCTGCTGTTGCACCCCGAACGGAAGCTGCATGTGCGCGAGATCGCACGGCTGACGCGCACCGCGCCGGGAACGCTCAACAAGGAGCTGACTCGTCTGCACGAGGCAGGGCTGCTCAACCGCGAGCGCGTCGGTAATCAAGTTCAATACTCGGCGAACCGGTCGCACCAGATCTATCCGGAACTGGCCGCCATTCTGCGCAAGACCGTCGGTCTGGCGGACGTCCTGATCGAAGCGCTCGCACCATTGGCCCGCGACGTCAAGGTAGCGTTCGTCTTCGGCTCGATCGCCCGCGGTAACGAGACCGCGGGTAGCGACGTCGATCTTCTCATCGTCGGTGGGTTGGACTTTGGCTCCGTGGTCGAAGCTTTGCATCCAACACAGCAACAACTCGGCAGGGAAATCAATCCCAAGGTCTTTTCGGTGCGCGAATGGAGGGCGAAGCTGCGCTCTAAGGACAGCTTTGTCAGGGAAATACTAGCCCAACCCAAAATCTTCCTGATTGGCGACGACGATGAGCTTACAGAACTTGGTCGGCGTAAGCCTTGACACGGTCACGCCATCGAAGCAGACGATCCGCCACCTGCTTGATGGTGCTGCCCGGCACATCGCCGATGCCAAGGTGAAGGCCGTGAGCGCCGAGACGCGTTTCAGCAGCGCGTACACGGCGATCCGCATGCTTGCCGACGTCGGGTTGCACGCTCATGGTTATCGCACATTGACGAGCAAGCCTAGACATCATCAAACAGCCATCCAAACCACTGGCGCTGACACTGGGCCCGAAGCCACAGGTGATCGTTCGACTCGACGCTCTTCGCAAGCAGCGGAACCTGACTGAATACACCGGAAATGATGCCCGAGGCGACGGTTGGAGTGCCTGGCGCCAGCGGAGGCTCTTTACGCCACTGCCAACGCATGGCTCAAATCCAATCGGCCGGATTTGCTATAGGGCCTGCGCGGCGACGCCCAGCGCAGCGGTGGCGGGTCCTCGTGTCAATCACAGCCGACATCTCCGGGCTCCAAGAGAGACGCCCAAGCCAGAACCGCTCAGGCGGCCGCGATGACAGTGGAACCGGCGTATCGGCTCCTAAGGGTGCCTCCTTCAGCGAACTGCAATACGATCGAAGAAGCCCGACGCGAACGCGTAGCGAAGTCTAGTCCGACGCAGCTTGCGGACTCCGTCGGACCTTGCTGGATGCGATTCTGGCGGGAGGGCGGGATTCGAACCCGTGAGCGAGACGGGCTTCGCTCTGAAACGTGGGGCTAAATCTGCTCTAGAAGCCGGTCAAATCCGATTATTTGCCACAAGATTTGCCACAATTGCCAAGGCAAGTATCGGGGTTGATAGATCTGCTTATCGACTCTCGCTAGCGTGCTTCGCTCGCCCCATTCGAAATCTTCTGGTGCGCTCTTTCGATTCGAGCGATGACGACGGACGTTTCTTGAACGGTCTCGGCGTCCGGCCGTTAGGAGATTGGCCTTGGGACCGGGTCGAACCTTCGAATCCGAGGCGGCGGTATCTCGCCCAACATTCTTCGCACACGCTGCACCGCTCGAGCCGCTGTCTGCACCGGCGAAAACGCAGCAATGTCGGGCTCCGTTCGCCGCGTGTCGCTTGTCGTCGACACGCCACCAGCATAGCGGCTTGAGCGAGCTGCCTTCGCTCAAGCACCGTTGGTCGTGAATATCCGACAGAACTACTGCTTGCAATTGCTCCTCGCAGGTTGTTTACTACACGGGCAAGTCTGGGACCACGCGTCTGGCGCATGTGTAGAGCGCGG
>WNFV01007739.1_pt1 | contig 12912 bp, 13 predicted proteins | sample 5400101 | NCBI WGS metagenome assembly WNFV01 (sample SAMN13153361, study PRJNA577476) | soil metagenome | isolation source: 115 cm soil or saprolite under grassland replicate 1 | place: USA:California | collected 2016-06-15
TCGAGATGCGGCCCAGGGCCCCGAACAGTGCCAGCACGACGGCGAGCACGATGGCTGCGGCCGAGATCATCAGGGTGTACGGAAGACCTCGGAGGATGAAGACGTAATTCTGGCGCATCCACGGCAGATCGAACTTGACCGCCGCGAACATGATGCTCAGCACGGTGACGATGCCCAACCACACAATGGCCAGCTTCACCCGGAAGGGCACCCGGAGGGTGGCCTGGGCGAATGACTCACGCCAGCCTTCAGTGGCCGTGACCTCCACGGGCAGGATGCCCGGCTGCGCAGCAGGCGCCAACGGGGGCGGTGGCTGCTGCGTATCCGGTTCGTCGCTCACGCTAGGACGACGGGACCGTCAGATCAGCGCGGTACCACTTCATCGACAGGCGTGAAAGAGTCCCATCGTTGTGCATCTGCCGAACGATCTGGCTGACCTTCTGCACCAGGCTCGTGGGATCCAGGGTCGAGCTCTTGTCTATGGCCACGGCCAGAGGCTCGAAGAACAGAGGCTGGCCCAGGAGCTTGATGGGCTTCCCGGCCTTGATTGCCTCCTCGAGCGTCGGGACGGCCGACATGACCGCGTCAAGTCGAACGCCGTCGCCCAATGCTAGATCGGCGATGGCAGTCGTGTCGGTGTCGTAGGTGTGAAGTTTCGCGCCGCTGATCTTGAAGTCGATCGTGTAACCGGGGATCTGCAACGTGTGCTGGAGGTATTTCTCGTACGTGCAGTCACCGCACACGCCGATCCGTTTGCCGCTCAGCTGAGCGGGATCGGTGTACGTCGTGTTGGTCTTGTGCACTGCCAAGCCCAATGGCCGGACGTGATCGTGTCCCAGGCGGGGGTCTTCCACTCGACCTTGACCCCGAGCCGCCTGGCGATCTCGGTGGCAACGTCGATGTCGAAGCCTTGCCACTTCCCGGTCTTCTGGTCGAGAGAGGATTGGGGCGGGTAGGCCGGGTCCGTGGAGACCCGGAGGGCACCAGCCTTCTGGACCGCCGCGAGGAGGTCGCTCCTTGCCGCCGGCGATCCCGTGCTGGCCGTCTTATTGCCGCCTCCACAGGCCACCCCAACGAGGAGCACCAGCGCACCTATGACCAACAACCGGGACCGCATGGTCCGCACCCCCTTCAGCTCAACCCGCCGATACCGGCACAAACCATATCGCGTTCAAGAAGGTAGGAGCCGAGGCTCGGGAAGTCAACGCAGGTAGGAGTGGCTACCGACGCGGTTCCCAGGAGAAGTACCTGATGGCCAGGAGCAACCCGGCCAGGCCCCACGCGCCCACGATCAGCAAGTCCTCTCCCTTGACCGAGGACTGGCCGGGCAGCGGGAAGTACGAGGCCAGCATCCCCGCCACGAAGTGCTTCACCGGGAAGATCTTCGCGGTGATGTCCAGCCACGCCGGAGGATTCTCCAGAGGGATAAACACGTCGGAGATGAACAGCAGCGGCAGGATGGAGGCGTTGACCACGGCCGGAGACGCGTCGGCATTGGGGATGACCGAGGTAATGGCCAACCCGAGCGTGCAGAAGCTGGCAGCTCCCACCACCAGCGTCAGGAGAAACGGACCGATCGTGGAGATCGGCAGGTGGGCGTGGTAGAAGACCCTGCCGAATGTTGCGCAGATGGCGACCAGCAGGACTGCGACGAAGACAGCGTGGAGGATCCGTCCGAAGAGGTAGGTCCACCCGGGGATCGGTGTGCCGCGAATCCGCTTGAGCACCCCTGAGTCGCGCGAGAACGTCATGCTGATAGCGATGTTCGTGTAGCAGGCGGTGATCACCGCGAAGGCCGAGATGCTGGCCACATAGAACGTCGAGGTCGAGACGCTCTGGCCGACGCATCCGCGGCCCGACACCACCTTTCCGATACAGGTGTCCGAGGTGCCGAACAGAACGGTGAAGATCACCAGGAACATGAGCGGGAAAGCGAACGTGAAGAATGCGGACGCAGGGTTTCGCCAGAACGCCCTGTTCGTGTAGCGGACCTGCCTCAGCGTGAGCCCGACGTCAGTCACCGGGGACCGCCTCTTCGTCGGCTGAGCGTGTGATCTCCAGGTAGACGTCCTCCAAGCTGGGCCTGGTGACCTCCAGAGCCTCCAGGCGGATACGCTGCTCGAGGGCCCACCCCGTCACCTCGTAAAGCGTTGAGGTGGGATCGTTCGTGCTGATCTCAACCACCCCGTCGTTCTTCGTTGCTTGTGAGTCGATCGCCTCCGGTAGGTTGGCCCCGTCGGGAAGCCGGAACCGGATCCGTGTCGCCGCCGTGTCTCGCCCGGCCAGGCTGGCCGGAGGTCCCTGGGCCACGATGCGCCCTCCGGCGATGATGGCCACCTCCCTCGCCAGGTATTGGGCCTCGTCCATGTAGTGCGTGGTGAGGAACACGGTCTTGCCCAGCGCCGCCAGGCTCTTCACCACCTCCCACGCGTTCCGTCGAGCGGAAGGGTCGAATCCGGTGGTGGGCTCGTCCAGGAAGAGGAGCTTTGGGTCGCCGGCCAGGGCCACGGCCACATCGAGGCGCCGTTGTTGTCCCCCCGAGAGCTTGATCACCCTCGAGTTGCGCTTCTCCTTCAGGCCGACCAGCTCGATGATCTCGTCCAGAGGGCGCGGGCTCGGATATGCGGCGCGGTAGAACTCGATCGTCTCCGCAACGGTCAGATAGGGGTCGATGCCCGTGGACTGCAGGACGATGCCGATCTGTGACTTGAGCGAGCGGCTCCCCTTGGCCGGATCCTGGCCGAGGACCGAGACCTCGCCGGCGTCCCTGCTCCTGTATCCCTCCAGGATCTCGACGGTGGTCGTCTTGCCCGCGCCGTTGGGGCCGAGGAGCGCGAACACCTCGCCCTCTCGCACCGTGAGGTCGATGCCTCGGACAGCCTCCACGTTGCCATAGGACTTGCGGAGATCCTTGATGACGATGGCGGTTCCGTCCATCGGGGAAGTCTCTCAGGAGGGCGTCCGCATCGCCACTGCGGACCACACCTGTTACAGAGGCCGGCGGCCGCTGAACCCGGTCTCCGGTGGATGCCAGTACCCGACCTGTTCCTCGCCCAACCTCCAACACAGGAACACGTCGCGCCCGTCGCGGCGAGCGGGGAAGTCCACCAACCCCGATTCCGCGTCACGAAGGATGATGCCCCGATCGGCGAACGCCTCCAGATGCTTTCGCATGTCCTGGAGTGCGTCCCAGTACTCCTGGCTGATGCGCCCCCCGCCGTCCAGGGACGCCGAGCGCCGGAAGTGCTCCGCACCGGCGAGGATGACCTCTCGAGCCTGCTGGATCTGCCGCAGGGATTCGGAGAGGACAGGCAGGAGGTCGTTCGCCTCTTCCTCGGTGAACTCGCGCTCGGCGGTCACGCTGCGACTCCTATGGCGTTCGGCAGGTCCTCGAGAGTGGTGATCCTGGGGCCCGGGTGCTCCGGGTGCCGTCCCCGGCGGTCCAGAAGGACTGCGAACATCCCCACAGCTCGAGCGGGCTCGATGTCGAACGATGGGCTGTCACCGACGTAGACCGACTCCTCCGGTGTCTTCCCGGTGCGGTCCAGAGCGAGCAGGAAGATGCGTTGGTCCGGCTTCTCGATGCCCTCGACGCCGGATATGACCCGGACGTCGAAGTAGTGCGAAACGCCCAGCGATTCCAGGAGCCTCTCCAGCCACTCTTCGAAGTTGGAGACGACACCTAGCCGAAGACCTGCCGCGCACAAGCGGTCGAGGGTCGCTAGGACGTCCGGGAACAGCCGATAGTTGCCCAGGTCGGTGAACGTGCTGTAGATCCTTCGAGCCAGGCCATCGCCGAAGGGAACACCGAGCTCAGCGAGGAGTCGCCGATACACGCGGTCCCAGAAACGACGCGAACGCTCAGGCGAGGTCGACCAGAGCTCTCCGTTGGAGGCCGCGTTGGTGAATATGTCGGCCACGACGTGCACCTTGTCGCGAACAGTCGCGGGATCGATCTGATGGCCCTCCTGCCTGAGGATCTGGGCCAGCAGCTCTGGGAACGAAGGATGAGGGTACACGAGCGTTTCGCCGGCGTCGAAGAACACCGCTCGGTAGGGCACGAGCCGATGATACTTATCCTTACGCTTCTGCCCGTTGCAGGAGGTCGCTCCAGAGATCATCGACGACGCGCTCGAGCTCTTCGAGGGTTCCGTCATTCGCGATGACGATGTGCGCTGCCCGCTCTCGCTCGTCGTCGGAGAGCTGGGCCGACATCCTGTTCTGGACGTCCTCCGGCCTCATCCCGCGGCCGGCCCCCAGCCGCGCCTTCCGGGTCTCCGGGGACGCCGAGATCGCCACGACCACGTCGAAGGCGGCTTCCAGGGACCGTTCGACCAGGAGCGGCACGACGTAGACGACGATCCGGTTCGTGTCGCGGTTGGCCTCCACGGCCTCCGAGAACAGCCTGGCGACCTCCGGGTGGACGATCGACTCGAGCTTTCGCCGGGCCTCCTCGTCGGCGAACACGATCTGAGCCAGTCGCTTCCGATCGAGCTCCCCGCTCGAAGCGGTGGCACCCTTTCCGAATGTCTCCAGGACTTGCCAGTAGCCGGTCGTCCCGGGCTCCACGGCGCGACGAGCCAGATCGTCGGCGTCGATGACTACTGCGCCGCGTTTCTCGAGCATGGCAGCGACGGTGGACTTCCCAGATCCGATGCCTCCGGTCAGACCAACGAGCAGCATGACCCCGATGGTAGCCGCGAGGTTGGACGACGCGTAGGCCCGCTAACCGCGGCCTTCCCGGCGTTTGAGCTCCTCCACGATCGCCTCGAGGGAGATGTCCTCTTCCTCCTCGGGCGTCTTGGCCGGCTCATCGGGCGCCTCGGCCTCCGGGACCGGGTGCATGGCCGTCTCTTCGGCTGCCTCGGGCTCAGGCTCGATCGTGGCCTCGAAGGCTTCCTGTGTGGATTCGTCGCCGCGTGCCTCGGCCTCTCCCAGGGCTTCTCGCGCCTCCGCGGAAGGCACGGGTGCGATGGCGGCGGCAACCTGAGCGGTTGGTTCGGCCTCCACCTCGGGCTCGGGAAGGACTTCGGGCTCCTCGGCGACTCGCCGGGTGGACAGGCTGATCCGGCGCCGCGACACATCGACGTCGACGACCTTCACCCGGACCTGCTCGCCAACTTGGACCACCTGCTCCGGGGACTCGACGTGCTGATCGGACAGCTCGGAGATGTGCACCAGGCCCTCGATCCCCTCGCCCACTCGGACGAAGGCACCGAACGGCACCAGCTTGGTCACCTGACCGGAGATGACCTCACCGGTCTGGTGCTTGCGCTCGAACTCCCGCCAGGGATCTTCCTGGGTCGCCTTGAGCGACAACGATACGCGTTCCCGATCCAGGTCCACGTCCAGCACCTCGACATCGACCTCTTGGCCGACGGAGACGACCTCGCTCGGGTGGTCGACGTGCTTCCATGACAGCTCGGACACGTGGACCAGGCCATCCACGCCTCCACCGATGTCGACGAAGGCACCGAAGTTCACGATGGACGACACGACGCCGTGGCGCCTCTCGCCCTTGCGCAAGCTCTCCAGGAATTTCTTGCGCCCCTCGCTCTGGGACTCCTCGAGGAAGGCCCGGCGCGACAGGACAACGTTGTTACGGTTGCGGTCGAGCTCGATGATCTTGCACTCGAGCTCCTGTCCCACGTAGGGGTGAAGGTCCCGCACCCGGCGAAGCTCGACCAGCGACGCCGGCAGGAATCCGCGAAGCCCGATGTCCAGGATGAGGCCACCCTTGACAACCTCGATGACAGGGCCCTTGATGGTTTCGCCCCGGCGCATGATGTCCTCGATGCGGCTCCAGGCCCGCTCGTACTGGGCCCGCTTCTTCGAGAGGATGAGCCGGCCTTCCTTGTCCTCCTTCTGCAGGACGAGGGCCTCTATGTGATCGCCCACCGTGACGACCTCGGATGGGTCGACGTCCTGGCGGATGGACAGTTCCTTGGCCGGGATGACCCCCTCGGACTTGTAGCCGATGTCCAGGAGGACCTCGTCGCGGTCCACCTTGACGACGGTGCCCTCGACGAGATCGCCGTCCTTGAAGTCCTTCAAGCTCTCCTCGATGGCTTTGACCAGCTCCTCAGGAGTCAGGTCATCCTCGGCCACCGACCTCTCGGTGCTTTCGATACTCGATCCTCTCCTTTCCCGCTCCCGGTCGCCTCGTTCCACCAAGAAGCCGTTTCCGAAAGGGGCATTGGGTAATGCAGAACGGATGCGCCTGGGCGCCCAGCCAGTCTAGTTGCGCGCGTCGTTGCACGTCAATGCACAGGTTGGCGAGTCAGTGGCCAGCGGGTGCGGCCTGGGACCAGTCCTTGCCCCATCCGATGTCTGCTTTCAAGGGGACCGTCAGCGGATAGGCCTCCTCCATCGACTTCTTCACGAGGATCCCTGCCTCCTCACGATCTCGCTCCGCCACATCGAACACGAGCTCGTCGTGCACGGTGAGCACCATGTCACAGTCGAGGCCGGATGCCGCCAGCTCCGCGTCGACCCGGATCATGGCCAGCTTCAGGATGTCCGCCGCCCCTCCCTGGATGGGGGCGTTCAGCGCCATCCTCCGCCCCATGTCTCGAACCCGCGGGTTGGCCGCTTGTAGCTCGGGAAGGTATCGCCGGCGTCCGAGGATCGTCTCGGTGAAGCCCTCCGCTGATGCCTTGGCCACCTGCCGATCCAGGAAGTCGCGGATGCGCGGGAACTGAGCGAAGTAAGCCTCGATGAACTCCGTGGCTTCGTCCGGGGCGATCCCGATACGGCTGGCCAGGCCGAACGCGTTCATCCCGTACGGCAGGCCGTAGTTGATCTGCTTGACGCGGCTGCGCATGGCTCCGTCGACCTCGTCTTCCGGTACCGCGAACACCTTGGCCGCCGTGGCCGCGTGGAAGTCCTTGCCCGCGGCGAATGCCTCCGCCATCGCTTCGTCGCCGGACAGGTGGGCCATGACACGGAGCTCGATCTGCGAATAGTCGGCAACCAGCAGAACGCGGTCGTCGGCCCCCGGGATGAACGCCCGGCGGATCTGCCGTCCCAGTTCGCCCCGGACCGGGATGTTCTGGAGGTTCGGATTGACGCTGGAGAGCCGCCCCGTGGCCGCGCCGACCTGGTTGTAGGTGGTGTGGATCCGCCCGGTCTTCGGATTGACCAGGGGGGGCAGAGCGTCGAGGTACGTGGACTTGAGCTTCGACAACTCTCGATACTGCAGGAGCGCCTCGACGATGGGGTGGTGATCCCTCAGCTTCTCCAATACGTCCGCGTCGGTGGAGGGAGCCCGGCCCTTGATCGTCCTTTTCAGGACCGGGAGGTGCAACTTCTCGTAGAGGATCGCCGCGAGCTGGGGCGGGGAGCCGATGTTGAACTCCTCGCCCGCGTGCCGGTAGATGTCCTTCTCGATAGTGGCCATGCGATCACCGAGGGTCTCTGACATCTCGTTCAAGTACTCGACGTCGATGCGCACTCCCGCCGCCTGCACCCGAGCCAGGACCGCGGACAGGGGCATCTCAACCTCTTCGAGCAGCCGGCGGAGCCCTGCCCGGTCGATCCTTTCCTCGAGGACGGGCGCCAGGAGTCCGACGGCGGCGGCGGACCCACCGATCCGCTTCGAGGCATCGGAGAACAGCTGGCCTTCTTCCTCCCCCTCGATCTCGCCGAGGACGTCCAGTCCGAGGTATTTCCGCCCCAGGTCTTCGAGAGGATAGGAAGCCTCGGCCGGATCGAGGAGGTAGCCCGCGAGGAGGGCATCGAAGGCAACTCCCTCCAGGGACTGCCCCGAGCCCAGCAGTATCGTCTGGAAGTCCTTCGCATCGTGAACCCATTTGGGGGCGCCCGGGTCTGCCATCCAACGTGCCAATTCGGGAGGGAGCTCGTCGAAAGTCGTGAATACGGCCTGTCCGCCGCCGGGGGACACGGCCAGACCTCGCACCTCTCGGTCGAAATATGGGTACACGGCCTTCGGTCCCGATACCTCCAACATCCGCACGAGCTCGTCCACGGTGCCAGTGCGTACATCCAGTTGAGCCGCCTCGACCCTGGGCTTCGTCGCGCGCTCCACGTCTTCGAGACGTTCCAGCAGCGTGCGGAACTCCAGGGAATTGAACAGTCGGCGAACGGCGTCCTGGTCCCACTCCCCCATGACGCACTCCTCGGGAGCGACGGCCAAATCCAGGTCGCACACCAATCGCGCCAGCCCCTTGTTGCGCACGAGGTCCTGCCCGGCCTCCTCGATGGCCTGGCGCAGCCTTCCCTTCACCTGTTCGGTGCGGCCCAGTAGCTCCTCGATGCTCCCGAAGTCATGTACCAGCTTGGAGGCCGTCTTCTCCCCGACCCCGGGGATACCTGGGATGTTGTCGCTGGGGTCGCCCTTCAGGGCCACGTAGTCCAGGTACTTCTCAGGGGGGAGCCCGAAGCGATCGGTCACCGCCTTGACGTCGTAGGAGACGATGTCGGAGATTCCCCTGCGATTGAACATCACTTCGATGCCCGGCCGGACGAGCTGGAAGAAGTCCCGGTCGGCCGTGACGATCACGGCATCCATCCCCTCCTCGGCAGCCCGGCAGGCCAGCGTGGCGATGGCGTCGTCGGCCTCGTGCCCCTCCACCTCGACGATGGGGATGCGCAGTGTCTCCAATACCTCGCGGATCAGCCCGAGCTGCTGGCGAAACTCGTCCGGAGCTTCCACCCGTCCGGCCTTGTAGTCGGGGTACTGCTCCAGCCGGACGGTCGGCCTCCCCTTGTCGAAGGCGACCGCGATCAGGTCTGGTTTCTCCTCAGCCAGGAGCTTGATGAGCATGGACGTGAAGCCGTACACGGCATTGGTGATCTGTCCGCTCGTGGTGGCGAGGGACGTGGGCAAGGCGAAGAAGGCCCGGAAGGAGAGGCTGTGTCCGTCGAGGAGGAAGATCCGCTTGCGATGCTCGACGTCTCCGTTGGTTGCGGGATCGTCTGCCACGACTCGATTCTAGACGCGGGCACTGACGCGGCCTGAGGGGGAGGTAAATCCAATCGTTCTGATAGGATTTCTGGCGGTTGGAGGAATGAAACACACTTCTGACGATCACCGCACCCTAGGAGCCCAGTGAGCACCGCCCAGACCGTTCTGCTCGGCGGGATCGCCGGAATCACCATCTTCCTGGGACTTCCACTGGGTCGGTTGCGAAACCCCGCCCCTCGACTGAAGTCATTCCTCAACGCGGTCTCAGCCGGCATCTTGCTGTTTCTGCTGTTCGAGATCTTCCACGGCGCATTCGAACCGGTGGAGCAGGCGGTGGAACGGCTCCATGAAGGCCAAGCCGCCTGGGCACCGATCTTGGGGTTCGGGGCGTTGTTCGTGGGGGGCTGGGCGGCCGGCATGTTGAGCCTGCTGTACCTGGTCAAGTATCAGCGGTCGAGGCGGGTCGTTCCGAGCATCGGACCGGGGGCAATGGCGATGGCCGAGGCCGAAGCGGCCCTTGCCGACTCGGCCAGGACGGCTCTCGGCCTCGGGATGTCGATCGCGGCCGGAATCGGCCTGCACAACTTCTCCGAAGGGCTGGCGATCGGGCAGACCGCCAAGGCGGGAAACGTGGACTTGGCCCTTCTCCTGGTGGTCGGGTTCGCCCTGCACAACGCCACTGAGGGCTTCGGGATCATAGGCCCGCTGGCGGCAGGAGGCGTGCGGGCCTCGTGGCGCTACCTTGCCGTGGCAGGCCTGGTGGCGGGTGGTCCGACCTTCCTCGGGACCCTGGTGGGGGTGAGCTTCCACAGCGAGTACGTGTCGGTCGCGTTCCTTTCCCTGGCGGGGGGGGCGATCGTGTACGTCGTCGCGGAGCTTCTGAACATGGGCCGGAGGCTGGCGGCCTGGGACATGACGGTATGGGGGATCCTGGCGGGGCTGGTGCTGGGAGGGGCCACCGAGCTGGTGATCAAGGCGGCTGGGGGGTGAGTGCTCATGGATACGCTTCCGATGGACGAATCTCTGGGAACCCTCATGCAGACACTCGGTCTCGAGTTCCTGGAGAGTGGCCCCGATCGGGTCGTCGCTCGCATCCCCGTGAAAGGGAACACCCAGCCCTATGGACTTCTCCATGGCGGCGCCACAGCGGCCCTGTGCGAGACAGTGGCCTCGTTCGGTACAGCGGTGGCGGCAGGTCCTGGGAAGCTCGTCATGAGGATAGAGCTGAACGTCAACCACATCAGGGCGGTTCGAGATGGTTACGTGACCGCGACAGGGGTCCCTCTCCATGTGGGGAAAACAACTGCCGTGTGGGACATGAGGGTCCACGATGACGATGGACAGCTTGTGGCCGTGAGTCGGTTGACGGTCGCCATCCGCGACGCCTCCCCCACCTGACCGACGTCATCAATGCGACTTCCCGCCGATCGCTCGCGCACAGTGTTTTGTTTGTCACTCTTGAGGATTTTTCCAGCTTCGCAGGGCCGCCCACCACCTGCGAGGATCGACCGAAAGAAGTGCACCGCAATACTTTTGTGTAGTTTGACACCCAGGTAGCAGCCTTGCTACGTTTCGCGCCGGTCCCAAGCGGCCAAGGGCCGAAGGGAGAGCCGGGGCCTCCCGAGGAACGTGACGGGAACCAGAGGGCATCAGCCCGATGGCAACCGACGCGGACCCGCGGGGCGCGACGGAAGGTTAGTCCGGCCCAAGCCGGAGTGATGTTTCGCTCGCGAGCCGCAGAGGTTTGGCTCACCCGAAGGTCGCAGGGTTGCTTGGGGCCAACTTTTGAGCGGGTTCGAGTGGCCGAGTAGATAACGCTCGCGTATGGGGAAGGCGTGAGCGGCTCCAAAGGCCACTCGGGCCCGCTCTCGGTTTCCGTCGCTGCCCGGGCGGGGTAATCTCGTTCGCGTGATGGACGGCCCTCGAGAACGCCCGCCCGGTGAACCTTCGCAGCCCGTCGACAACGCCTCGGCTCCGGGACACAGCCTGGACCCTCAGCGGCTCCTCCGGATCGCTGGAGTGACGCGAGAGGTCCTCGACGAAGCCCGACGGATCCGCCCCGAAGCCGGCGCGGTGGAACACCTCCGCAGGGTCCATGGACAGATCTACAACGAGTTGAAGGAGGCCCTGCCGCCGGAGCTTTACGAGGAGCTCGACGACCTCACGCCCGACGTGCGAGACGGATCGCTCGAAGAGCTGGCCCTGGCCCACGCGGAGATCCTGGGCTGGCTAGAAGGTCTGTTCCAGGGGACGCAGCTGGCCCTGCAGGTGCAGGCGGCCCAGGCGCTCGAACGAGTCCGCCAGCCACTGCCGCCCCGACGCGACGACCGCGGCGAGCAGGATCCAGACGCCCCCGACTCGCGGTACCTGTAGATTACGAACGTAGATCATGAAGGCTTGCCCTAGCCGCCGAACTCAGGCGGGAGGGGAACCACAGGGAAGTACTTCTGGAAGATCTTCTTGTACGTGCCTTCGTCGATCATGTCTTTGAGCGACGCATTGATCGCATTCAGGATGTCCTCGTGGTTCTTGCCCACTGCGCGGCCGTCGCCGCGTCACCAAACACCTCTCATCGGCCGGCTGTCGGGCCACGCCAAGGCCGGCCACTCGATGCGGTATGGCGAAGGCGGCGGATATACTTCCGTGGCAAACCTGCCTCGCGACCTCGCCGGGATGGAGGAACTAGGCAGACTCGATGCACTCAAAATGCATTGCCCGTCAGGGCGTGTGGGTTCGAATCCCACTCCCGGCACCTCCCGGGGAGTAAATCGGGTAGTTCCCTCTCCTTCTAAGAGCGGTGCCCGCCCGCCGGAGTTCTTGGAGGGCGACAAGGCCTGAGCCCCGTTAGCCGGTGGCAAGCTCGGCCAGCCGTTCACCGATCAAGGGGGCGAACTTGAACCCGTGCCCGCTGCACGCCGACCCGGCGACGACGGGGCCGTGACGCTCCAGAATGAAGCGCTCGTCCGCCGTGTTCGTGTACATGCAGGTCTCGATGTGATGAGGCTCGCGATCGGAGGAGGGGTAGTGTTCCGCCGCCCACGCCGACAGGTGGTCCACCACCTGCGGGTCCGGGAGACCTAGCCGGTCGGGATCGGCCTCCGGACCGGAGCGATGCCAGCCCACCTTCACCCCCTGGCCGGGACTGGGCAAGGCATATGTCGGAGGTGAGCTCCACTCGACCAGGACCGGCAGCGGCGACTCTTGCGGTAGGCCGAAGAAGGCCACGGTCTCACGGCTGGGCACAACAGGCAGATCGATCCCGATCCCTGCAAGGAGTCCTCGAGCCCACGATCCCGCGGTGACCACGGCCACGCGGCCTCGGTAGGTCTCCCCCCCGGTTAGGACGTCCACGCGGTCATCTGAGACCAGCAGCCCGAGGACCGGCGAGCGCTCGTGCAGTTCAGCGCCGCGATCGACAGCTCGCTCGGCGAACGTCTTCACGGCAACCTCGGCCGCGACGACCCCGGCGTCCTGCTGAAACAGGACGGAAGTGTGGTCCGGCAGGAACATCGCCGGGTATCGCTCTACCACCTCGGCCCCGTCGATCATCTCGAAGGAAGCCCCCCGCGAGGCCAGGGCCCGCGCGTTGGCGTCCAGACGTTCCGGCGGGCCGAAGTCGTACCCCCCGGTAATCGAAAGGATGGTTCGCCCCGATTCCTCTTCCAGCTCTCGCCACAGAGGGAGGGCCTTCATGGCCATCTCCACGTAGGCCGGATCGTCGTAGGAGAAGCGGAACACCCGAACCGCGCCGTGGCTGGACCCGCGATCGTCACACAGATCGAACTGCTCCAGAAGGACCACGTCGCGGCCGCGGCCCACCAGGCGCCAGGCAGTGGCGGAGCCCATGACCCCCGCTCCCACGACGACCACGTCGACTTCTCGCATCCGGACGCCTTAGACGACGTGGTGCTCCAGCACCAGAGGCCCGCGCGAGAACCGCTCGAGGCCAAGTGAGGACACATCGACCGTGTGAGCTCCTCCCTCCA
>WNFV01007234.1_pt1 | contig 12911 bp, 12 predicted proteins | sample 5400101 | NCBI WGS metagenome assembly WNFV01 (sample SAMN13153361, study PRJNA577476) | soil metagenome | isolation source: 115 cm soil or saprolite under grassland replicate 1 | place: USA:California | collected 2016-06-15
TCTTCTCGACCGACGATTGCCGGGCGAGCTACGAGGAGCTGAAGGGCCGCGGCGTGGAGTTCCTCGAGGAGCCGACGGAGCGTCCGTACGGCATCGACGCCGCGTTCCGCGACCCGTCGGGCAACAACATCCGCATCGTCCAGTCGACGTAGTCCGGACCGGGGCGGCGTGCGCTGCCGTTGCGCACGTCGCCCACGGTCGTCTGTCCTCTCGCGGTCAGCAGGCGAAGGAACCGCTGACCTTGGTGCTGGAGAGGGCCAGCTGGCCGGTGAACGTCCCGCGCGTGCGGCCGCCGGCGAGGGTCACGCGCGCCTGCCCGATCGCGTAGCTCTTGCCGGCGTGGACAGCCGAGATCACCGCACCGGCGTACGTGCCGTCCTTCGCCGCCGGCTTGCCGCCCCCGAGCGGCAGCCGGCCGACGGTGAGACCGAAGTAGTCGGGGGTTGGCATGCTCGGCGAGCCGATCACGATCGTGCCGAGGTTGACCGTCAGGTAGTCGGACGTCTTGTCGCAGCTGCCGCTCCGGAACGTGAACGTCTTGGAGCCGACGCGAACGGTCGCCGTCGCCGGCCCGCAGAAGACGCGTGCGGGCGAGCCGCCGAAGGTTGTGGTGCCGGCTTGGCACCGCGCGTTCGTCGCGCTGCCGGTGCCCGCCAGCACGAGAGAAGAGGATGCTGCCAGGGCGAACGCGACGATGATGAGTGCCTTGGTCATTCGGAGATCTCCGTTTCGTGGTGTTCGATGATTCGCTGATCGGGCTTGCTCGAGTCGGGGCAGGCGCTCGAGCTCACCGCGTGCGCGAGGCCGGGCCACGACGGCCGCGAGGATTCCGAGAACGACAGGCGAGCTTCCTCTACGAAGAACAGCATTTTCCCCCCTTGTTCGAAGTGGATTTGCGGCGTCAGGCGACGGCCGCCAGGTCGGCTTGCTCCGCGCCTTCGAGCATCACGGCGGCGACGACATCGAACGCGACACTCCACGCGTGCTCGTACTCGGGCTGCCAGCGCTCGCCGGCGATCGCCGCCATCGACCCGATCAGAGCGGTGCCGACGATCGGGTAGTGCTCGGGCCTGGCACCGTACGCGACGTGTCGCGCGCCAAGCTCTCGCAGCTTGGGGACGATGGGGTCGAGGTTGCGGAGTGACTTGCGCAGCAGGACGAGCGCGCCGAGCAGCATGACCTTCTGTCGTTGCATGTCGGTTGGAAAGAGCGGCCGCACGGACGGTGCCGTGGCGAAGAGGCGCGAGTAGAACTCGTCCATCAGCTCGTCCCCGTGAGGGGCGACGAGGTCGAAGCTGGTCTCGAGTGCTTCCAAGTCGAGCGTCATGCGGGGCTCCTGTTCCTGATAGTTGGTTCTCGAACAGGAGCCTCCCGGCCGGGGCCTTCTCGCACCAGGGTCTCGACCGGCGAGTCGAGGGCGGGCGTCCGCCCGACTCCCGTCGGTTTTCCGACGTTCGCTAGCCGCCGAGCAGGGCGAGGACGGCGAGCACGCGGCGGTTGTCGTCTTCGGTGTCGGACAGGTGGAGCTTCTGAAAGATCGCCTGAACGTGCCGCTCGACAGCTCGGGTGCTGAGGTAGAGCTGCTTCCCGATCGCCCGGTTCGACCGGCCCTCGGCAACGAGCGAGAGCACGTCGCGCTCACGCTGGCTGAGGTCGTCGAGAGCGGAGCGGCGGTGACCCCCGACGAGGCCCTTCACGACCTCCGGGTCGAACGCGGTTCCCCCCGCGGCGACCCGCTCGACCGCGTCGACGAACTCGGCCACGTTGCGCACGCGGTCTTTGAGCAGGTAGCCCACGCCCGAGGCGTCGTCGCCCACGAGCTCGAGCATGTACGCCGGCTCGAGGTGCTGGGAGAGGACGAGCACGGCGACGTTAGGGTAGGTGCGCCGGATCTGCGCAGCCGCGACGAGCCCGTCGTCGGCGTTTCCCGGCGGCATTCTCACATCAACGATCGCGATGTCCGGCGTGTACGACCGCACCTTGAGCAGGAGGTCGTCGGCGTCGGCGGAGCGACCGACAACCGTGTGGCCAGCGTCCTCGAGCAGCGAAGCGATCCCTTCGCGAAGGAGGGCGTCGTCGTCGGCAACGACGACGCGCAGCGCCCGTGACGCTCCTTCCTGTTCGCCGCCGGCGGGTGTAGCGTGACTTGTGGCCATGACGCGTCGCTCGTTCGGCTGATGATCGCTGACGCGCAAGCGCTGCAGCGCGTCGAGCACGAGGTCGCCCGGATCCTCGCCGAAACGGAGCGTCCTGTCGAGGTGTACGCGGCCGCGCTCGACGCGATCGGCTGGTCGCTCGGGTGGGAGCTGGGAAACGTCTGGGAGGTTGGGCCAGGGGACGAGCGGCTCCGCTGCGTTGTGACCTGGCACGCCGGTTTGGCCGCGCCCGAGTTCCAGCAGCTGAGCAACAGCATCGCGCTCGAGCCTGGAGAGGGCCTTCCGGGCCGTGTGCTCGCGACCGGCGAGCCGGCCTGGATCGTCGATGCGCCGGCCGACTCGAACTTCCCCCGCGCCCATGCCGCCCGCCAGTCGGGCCTGCACGCCGCATTCGGCTTCCCCCTGCGTAGCGCGCGCGGGATCGTCGGCGTGATGGAGCTCTTCTCGCGCGAGCTGCGTGAGCCGGACGAGCAGCTGCTCGAGACGATGCGCGTGCTCGGCAGCCAGGTCGGGCAGTTCGTTGCCCGGCGCCAGGCGGAGGCCGAGGTGCGGGCGAGCGAGTCGAGGCTGCAGGCGATGCTCGAGGCCGCGCTCGACGCCGTCGTGACGATGGATCACCGCGGGCGGGTGCTCGGCTGGAACCACGCAGCCGAGGCGATCTTCGGGTTCACGGCGAACGAGGCGATCGGCGCCGAGATGGCCGAGCTGATCGTCCCGGACTCGCTGCGGGAGGCTCACCGTCGGGGTCTCGCACGATTCATCGAGCCCGAGACCCCGGTCGTCCTCGACCGCAGGCTCGAGCTGACGGGCAGGCGCAAGGACGGAACCGAGCTTCCCGTCGAGCTGACGATCACGCGGATCGCGCTGCCGGGCGCGGCGACCTTCACGGGGTACCTGCGCGACATCACCGAGCGAAAGCAGGCGGAGGAGGCGCTTCGGGCCTCGCGCGCTCGTCTCGTCGAGGTCGCCGACGCAGAGCGGCGCCGCATCCAGCGGAACCTCCACGACGGGGCGCAGCAGCGCCTCACGTCGGTGCTCCTCAGCCTCGGCCGGGTACGCGAGACCCCTGACGGGCACGACGGCCTCCTCGACCAGGCGATCGACGAGCTTGCAGCGGGTCTGCAGGAGCTCCGCGAGCTGGCGAGCGGCCTGCACCCGTCGGTGCTCTCGGAGCGCGGGCTCGTCGCCGCGCTGGAGGCGCTAGCGCTACGGGCGCCCGTTCCTGTCGACCTCGAGGCGGTCCCCGATCGGCGGCTACCCGAGCGTGTCGAGGCCGCGGCCTACTACGTCGTGGCGGAGGCGCTCGCAAACGTGCAGAAGCACGCGAGCGCGCGCCGGGTCGTCGTCCGCGCGAGTGTCGACGGGGACGAGCTCGTGGTCGAGGTCGTCGACGACGGGGCCGGCGGCGCCGACCGCGAAGGCGGCGGCCTGCGCGGCCTCGCCGACCGAGTCGAGGCGCTCGGCGGCACGCTCACGGTCGAGAGCCCGGCCCACGGAGGGACGCGGCTGCTGGCCCGGATGCCGTCCGCGTAGAGTGGCGGTTTTCCGTCGCCAACCTGGCGGAAATCCGTCACCGCGCCCGTTTGAGCTCGGACCAGGATGCGAAGGGCATGCTCGAGCTTCGCTTGCGGTCCGGCCAGGTGGTCGCCTTCGACGGTCGCGTCCTCGAGGTCTTTGCCGAGCCCGCGCCCAGCCGCCGCTTCCACATCGGCCAGCTAAGGGCTCCCGAGCCGGTCGAGACCGCGGGCGGCGGGCGCATCCTTGCGCTCGAGAACGGATCAGTCACGCTTTCGTTCGCGCGTGAGGAAGCGCCCACGTGCGCTCGGCTCCTTGCGGCGATCGCCGAGGCGCGGGCCGCCTTGGAGCGTCTGGATACGCGCTGAGGCGGGACCGCCGTCCGGCGACCCCGCCTCTGCGCGTCGACAAACTCGGAGGCTACGCACCGACCTTGGCGCAGGTCACCACGGCGGTAACCCAGACGCCGAGCGCCCCACCGTAGAACTTCGACGGATCGACCCTGAACTGGACAGAGCCGCCGTTGCCGACCGATCCGATGTCGTCGATCCGCACTCCGTCGCTGCCGAGGATCCAGCCGTACTTGTTCTGCGTGTAGACCGTGTAACCGGTAGAGAGCGCCGCCTCGCCTGCCGGGCAATAGGCAATCACCGTGAACTCCTCCGGAAGGGTCAACGGCCCCTTCTCTGCCTTCACCACGTGAACCCCCGAGAGCCCCGCGGGCCCCTGCGGACCTGCGGATCCCTGCGGGCCTGCCGGTCCCTGAGGCCCCTGGATTCCCTGCGGGCCCTGCTGATTCCACGTGATGAGCTGCTTGCCGGCGCTGCAGGCGCCGCCGGTGTCGACGTCGATCACCTTGAGGCCGCCCCCCGCGTCGAGGCAGGCGCTGATCGTGCCGTTCGAGCTCGGAATCGCCGCGTACGAGACGCCGGCCGCGACGGCGGCGACGGCTCCCAGAGCGACGACCCAGCGTGCTCTACTGAAGATGCGCATTCTGTTTCCCCCCTGTTCGATGTGCGTTGCGTACGCTCGAGACTGCCGCGCAACAAAGCCAGCCAGGAGGGGCGGGGCCGCCGTTCTCGAGGAGGTAGACCGCCCCGCTAGTTGCGGTAAACCGACAAAGACGTCGAAGCCCGGGCCGAGCCGGCGCCCTATCCGACCTTGGCGCTGACGGTGTTCGAGTACGCCGACATGCGACCCGTCGTCGCGTTGTACGCCTGCACTCGATAGTCGTACCAGCCCTTGCCCGGCTGCTCCGAGTACTTCGCGGCGTTCGCCGAGACGGCTCCCACACGGACGAAGCTCGACGAGCCGCGGGGCGCTCGCTCGACGTAGAAGCCCTCTTCGTTTGCCGAGTTGTCGATCCACCCGAGCGTGACGATGCCCGTGCGCGAGACGGAGCGCGTCAGATTCGACGGCGCATTGAGGGCGGTGCTCGGGCTCACCGTGATCGTCACGCTCGTCGAGGCCGTCGCGCCCTGGTTGTCGGTCACGGTCAGGGTCGCGGTGTAGCTGCCGGCGGCCGAGTACGTGTGGCTCGGCTTCGGGCCGGTGGCCGTCGAGCCGTCGCCGAAGGCCCAGCTGTACGAGGCGATCGAGCCGTCGGAATCGGAGGATCCGCCACCGTCGAAGCTGACGGTCAGCGGTGCGACACCCGTCGTGGGCGTTGCGGATGCGGCCGCCACCGGAGGCTTGTTCGTCACCCCGGCCGGAAGGACGAGCAGGGTGATGCTCTGCTGTGGGACCGTCGTGGTCAGCGTCGACCCGCTCACGCTCAGGTCGGGCAAGCGCGTGATCGCATTCGCTGACGTGAGCTGCCAGGACTGGGCGGTACCGGCCGGCGTGAAGCCGGCGAGCGAGATCGTGACCGGAGTCGAGCCGGACAGCACCTTGTTGACGACCATCACCGTCAGCGCACCGTCCGAGCGAACTGCCGCGAACGCCGAGAGCGTGTCCGGGTCGGGCGCGCTTGCGCGGACGCTCGTCTCGCCGAAGGTCGACTTGTTGCCGTCGTAGTTGCGATACATCTTCATCGCCTTGTAGGTCGGCGTCGACGGATCGGGCGTTCCCCAGCGTGCGGCGAAGTCGAGGCGCTCGCGCCCGAAGATCCCGTAGATGTCCGCCTGCGCGGTGGCGCCGTTGATGTGGTTCTCGGCGCCCCAGTTGTACTCGGTGATCGCAGTCTGGAGGCCGGGATAGTACTGCGCGACCCAGCTCTTCAGCCGCGGGATCAGCATCACCTTGTCGTTGATCCAGCTCTCGTCGACGTAGGCGGGGTCCCAGAGCGAGCGCGTCGAGCGGTTCCGGCGGAGCTGCATCGCGGTGGACGTGTCGTTTCCGAACTCTCCGCTTTGGGGGTAGTAGTGGACGGAGAAGACGTCGAGCAGCCGCTTGCCGTTCTGCGCCTCGTACCGGCGCAGCTGATCGAGGTACCACGGCAGGTAGTCCCAGCCGCCGTGCGCCGCCCGATCCGGCAGGCAGCACCAGCCGTTCTTCGCCCCGTACTGCTGGTCGTACCCGCTGTAGAGGTAGCCGCTCCAGCCCCACTCCTCTGGGCCGAAGACGAACGCGGAGGGATCGACGCTCTTGATCGCGCTCGCGTAGGCGATCGTCTTCTGCATGACCTCGTCCATCGTCGGGCCCTGCGGATGGACGTCGCGATGGGTGCTGAACCAGATGCTCGGCTCGTTGTCGAGGAGGTAGTACCTGAGCCCGCCGTTCGCCGCCGTGCCCCACGTGTTGACGAGGTGCTGCACCCAGCCCTGCTGCAGCGAGAGGCTGTTGGGGACGTTCGCGTCATTCGGGTCATTGCCCGTGACGTTCTGGCCGGTGCTCTTCAGCACCCCGTTGCCGGCGTCGGGGAACCACTGCCAGTCGTTCCCGGTCTGCGCGCCGTACTTGGCCTGCGAGAAGCTCGCGAGCTTCGAGCGGTTGGCGCCGACCTTGGCGACCCAGTCGATCGTCGGGATCGTGAGCGCTGCCTGCGCGCCTGCACCTTTCGCCGTCGAGACGATGCTGTCGCCGCGCTCGCCGGGAACGGAGCTCGAGTCGGCGATGCTCTCGAAGTACCAGTCCGCGCCGCGGTTGTCGGCGTTCTGCTGCCAGTTGTAGCGGCTCGAGTTGTTGCCGCCGTAGCGGTTGAAGGGCGCGTTCAGGTCCGCGAGCGTGGACGCGGTGCCCCAAGCGACGCCGTAGACGTACGGGCTGATCGGGTGACGGTCGGCGTTCACGTCGACACTGACTGTTACGGCAGAGTTCTCGGCGACCGAGGAGCTCGAAGCGAGCGCTGAGCTCGAGCCGATCACGGCGAGCAACAGCACGACGGCAGTGCGGCTATGTAGCTTCGAGAGTCCCACGATCGGCGGCGCGGCTGCTCCGCGGGCAGCCTGTCGACCAGGGTAGACACCACCCGGACCGGCGGCATCCCCGAGGTGGGGGAGTATTCGACCCGAAGGCCCGTCGGTAAAACTACGCTCATGGCCGAGCGCGGGCTCGATGCTGACGCGGTGGTCGCGAGCCTGCGCGCCCTCACGATCGAGACGCCTTCGTGGGGCTACGGCAACTCGGGTACGCGCTTTCACGTCTTCGCCTGGCCGGGCGCCGCCCGCACGCCCTGGGAGCGGATCGCGGACGCGGCGCTCGTCCACCGGCTCACGGGCGCGTGTCCGAGCGTCGCGATCCATGTGCCCTGGGACCGGGTCGACGACTTCGACGAGCTGCGACGGTACGCCTCGGACCAGGGGATCCGGCTCGGGGCCGTCAACCCGAATCTGTTCCAGGACGACGCGTATCGGCTCGGCAGCCTCTGCCACCCGGACGCCGCCATTCGCCGGCTGGCGCTCGACCACGTCCTCGAATGCGTCGAGATCGCCCGCGCGGTCGGCTCTTCGGATCTGTCGCTCTGGCTTGCCGACGGCACGAACTATCCCGGACAAGACGACCTCCGCGACCGCTACCGCCGGCTCGTCGAGTCGCTCGAGGATGTGTACGCCGCGCTGCCCGACGGCCTGCGCATGCTCGTCGAGTACAAGTTCTTCGAGCCGGCTTTCTACAGCACCGACCTGCCCGACTGGGGCACGTCGCTGCTCGTCTGCCGGCGGCTCGGTCCGAACGCTCAGGTGCTCGTCGACACCGGCCACCATCCGCAGGGCACGAACATCGAGCAGATCGTCGCCGTCCTGTTGGAGGAGGGAGCGCTCGGCGGCTTCCACTTCAACAACCGCAAGTACGCCGACGACGACCTGATCGTCGGCTCCATCGATCCCTTCGAGCTCTTCCGGATCATGTGCGAGCTCGTGGCCGCCGGTCGCGACTCGGCGACGGCGGCGACGGCCGAGCGAGTCGCGCTCATGATCGACCAGGCCCACAACGTCGAGGGCAAGATCGACGCGATGATCCAGTCGGTCGTCAACGTCCAGACGGCCTACGCGAAAGCGCTCATCGTCGACCGCCGGCGCCTGTGCGAGGCTCAGCGCGCGGGCGACGTGCTCGGCGCGCACCGCATCCTGCTGGAGGCGTACGAGACCGACGTTCGGCCGCTGCTCGAGCGGCTGCGCTCGGAGCTCGGTCTCCCGGCCGATCCCGTGCAGGCGTTCCGCGAGGGCGGCTACGCCGAGCGGCTGGCCGCCGAGCGAGGAACGGCATCGGTACCCGGCCGGTAAACCCGAAGGTGTGCCGCGCCTGACCGCGGCCGGCTAGGGCCGTTCCGGCCATGGCAGGGGTCTGACTCCGAGACGCTGGACGAAGAAGACGCCGCGAATAGGGGTCGTAGTCGTCGGCGGAGCGACCGAATGAATCTCTTTCGTTATAAGATCATTCGAAAGCACTTGACAAAGAAACGAAAGTCGGCGTAAGCTCCGCCAGTCCCCGAATCGGAGTGGCGATGAGCTCGTCGAACGGCCCAGAGAACGCGAATCTCACGCCCACTCAGCGTAGGCAGCACGTCCTCGAGCTCTTGGAGACGCAGGAGGCCGTCAGCGTAAGCGAGCTTGCCGATCACTTTGCGGTTTCGCTCGTAACGGTGCGAAACGACCTCTCAGAGCTGGCGCGCCAGGGGCTGGTCGCCCGCGTCCGCGGCGGCGCTCGGACACTCCAGCGCGGTCACTCCGAGCTCCGCTTCGATATCCGCCTGCGGCTCCAGTCGGGCGAGAAGCGCGCCATCGCGAGGGCCGCGTCGGCACTGGTCGAGGACGGCGAGGCGATCGCGCTCGACTGCAGCACGAGCGCCTACTATCTGGCGCGCGAGCTCCGGGAGCGGAAGGAGCTCGTCGTCGTCACGAACGGCCTGCTGATCGCCGAGGCGCTCGCCGACGCAGCCGGGATCAGCGTCGTGGTCATCGGCGGGATGCTGCGCGCGGCGGCCATGTCCACGGTCGGTGATCTGGCCGTGGAGGTTCTGCGCCACACGCACATCAGCAAGGGCTTCTTCGGCGTGCGCGGAGTCAGTCTCGAGCGGGGCCTGATGGACCTGAACCCCGACGAGGTGCGCATCAAGCGGGAGCTGGCAGCTGCTTGCGAGCAGGTGGTCGGGATCTTCGACCACACGAAGTGGGCGAGGGCCGGCCTGCTGTCGTTCGCTCCGACGGAGCGCGTGGCCGCGATCGTCACCGACAGCGGCGCGCCCGACGAGCTCGTCGACGCGTGGCGAGCGCGGGGGGTCGAGGTCACGACAGCCGAGCCCGAGCGGTCGTTGCGTCAGGGGCCGGATCGTCCTCGTCGGGTACGCGGCCCGAATTCAGGGCTCAGCGATCGCGTCGCCGCGGAGAGAGAGCAGGGCTAGATGGCGACGATGGTCTCGGTCGACCTCGGGGCCCAGAGCGGACGCGTCGCGCTCGGCCGCCTCGACGGCGACGCGCTGACCGTCACCGAGCTCCACCGCTTCCCGAACGTGCCCGTCTCCGTGGAGGGCAAGCTGCACTGGGACGTCCACTCCCTCTACGACGGCGTCCTCGAGGGACTGCGGGCTGCCGCGCGCGAAGCGGGCGGGAGCGTCGACTCGATCGGGGCCGACACGTGGGGACTCGACTTCGCCCTGCTCGACCGGGCTGGCGAGCTCGTCCAGAAGCCGGTGCACCATCGCGACCGGCGCACCGAGGGCGCGATGGAGGCGGTGTTCTCGCGAGTCCCTGCCCGCGAGCTCTACGAGCGCACGGGAATCCAGCTGCTCGAGGTCAACAGCGTCTTCCAGCTGTGGGCGATGGCCGCTGCCGGCGACCCGGCGCTCGACGCTGCCGAGACCCTGCTGATGATCCCGGACCTCTTCCACTACTGGCTGTCCGGCGTGCGCGCGGCCGAGTTCACGGCGGCCACGACGAGCCAGTGCTTCGATCCGCGTCGGGGCGAGTGGGCGACCGACCTGCTCGAACGGCTCGACGTTCCAGGGCGTCTCTTCCCGGAGGTCGTCCAGCCGGGCACCGTCCTCGGGCCGCTCCGCGACGAGGTCGCCGAGGCGACGGGCCTGGCAGGAGCCCTCGTCGTCACGCCGGCGAGCCACGACACGGGCTCGGCCGTCGCCGCGGTGCCTTTCCGCAAGCCGGGCTCGGTCTACATCAGCTCGGGCACCTGGTCGCTCCTCGGGATCGAGGTACCGGCCCCCGTGATCGACGCTCGCACCTTCGCCGCGAATCTGACCAACGAGGGCGGCGTCGACGGCACCTTCCGGCTGCTTCGGAACATCACCGGACTCTGGCTGCTGCACGAGTGTCGGCGCGCCTGGGCGGACGCGGGCCGGGCGTGGGACTTCTCCGAGCTGGTCGAGATGGCCGAGGCGTCGCCGCCGCTCCAGGCGTTCGTCGACCCGAACGAGCCGGAGTTCGTTCCGCCCGGCGACATGCCCACGCGCATCCGCGACTCCTGCCTCAGGACGGGTCAGACGCCGCCGCCGACGCCGAGCGCGGTCGTGCGCTGCGTGCTCGAGAGCCTCGCCCTCAAGTACCGGCAGACGATCGAGCTGCTCGAGACAGCGACGGGCGTCGCTCCGGCCGAGATCCACGTCGTCGGCGGCGGCGCGCTCAACCGGCCGCTCTGTCAATGGACGGCCGACGCGACCGGGTTGCCGGTGCTCGCTGGGCCCGTCGAGGCGGCTGAGATCGGCAACCTCGTCGTCCAGGCGATGGCGCTCGGCGAGCTCGCCTCGCTCGACGAGGCGCGCGACGTCGTTCGAGCTTCCTTCTCTCCTGAGATCTACGAGCCGCGCGAGCGCGGTCACTGGGACGACGCGTATGCGCGGTTCAACGAGCTCGTGCAGCCGCCGACCGGCGCGCCGGAGCCGCTCATCGGCGGGAGGGGGTGATCGAACCCGGATCAACCTCAGCCTGAACAAGGGCAGGCGGCTCGGCGACGAGGCCGGGCCGGGAACTACCACTGGAGGTCCCATGCTCAGCAAGAAGAAGCTCTCCGCGAGCGCCCTCGTGCTCGCACTGGCCGCTCTCCTGGCCGCGGCGCTCGCCGCCGGGTCGAGCGGTTCCGCACAGAAAAGCTACAAGATCGCCTTCGTTCCGAAGCTGATCGGCATTCCCTACTTCACCGCGATGCAGACCGGCGGGAAGGCCGCAGGGAAGGCTCTCGGCGTCGAGTTCATCTACCAGGGGCCGACGACGGCCGACTCGGCGAAGCAGATCGAGACGATCAGCTCGCTGATCACCCGCCACGTCGACGCGATCGCCGTGGCTCCGGACGATCCGGTCGCCGTCAAGCCGATCCTCGGACGGGCAAAGGCAGCAGGCATCCTCACCCTGTCGTCCGACACCGACGCTGCGGGCAACCGCACCGTTTGGGTCAACCAGGCCGACACAGTCGCGCTCGGTGAGGCGATCGCCGAGGCGCTCGCGTCCCAGATGGGCGGCAAGGGTGAGTGGGCGATCGTGTCCTGCGGCCCAACGGCGGCGAACCTCAACGCCTGGATCAAGGTCGAGAAGGCGTACGTCGCGAAGAAGTACCCGAACATGAAGCTGGTCGACGTGGTCTTCGCAGGCGAGGATCAGGCGGCAGCGGTCAAGATGGCGAAGGACCTCATGACCGCTCACCCGAACCTGACTGGCCTCATTGGTGAGTGCACGACGTCGGCTCCAGGTGTTGCCCAGGCTATCACCGAGACCGGAAAGATCGGCAAGGTCTTCGCCACCGGCCTCGGCACCCCGACCGTGATGGCGCCGTTCATCAAGAGCGGGGCGGAGGCGAAGGTCGTCCTCTGGGATCCGACCAAGCTCGGCTACCTGACCGTGTGGGCCGCCAAGTACCTGCTCGACGACCACAAGTTCAAGCCCGGCAAGGTCAAGGTCGGCGGACCCGTCGGCACCGTCACCTACTACGCGAAGAGCCAGGAGCTGCGGCTCGGCCCGCCGCTCGTCTTCACCAAGGCCAACATCGACCAGTACGCGGGCAAGTTCTAGTTGACCGCGACGCCGGCACCTGCCGTCGAGGGGGAGAGGAGCCACGCGCTCCTCTCCCTCCGCGGCATCGACAAGCGCTTCTTCGGCGTGCACGCCCTGCGTGGCGTCGACTTCGACCTGCGTGCGGCCGAGGTGCACGCGCTCGTCGGCGAGAACGGCGCCGGCAAGTCGACGCTGATCAAGATCATCGCCGGCGCCGAGCAGCCGGACGAGGGCGAGGTCTTCGTCGACGGCGAGCACGTCACGATCTCGACGACCCAGGACGCCTTCCGGCTCGGCGTCGCGACCGTCTACCAGGAACCGCAGATCTTCCCCGACCTCTCCGTGACCGAGAACATCTTCGTCGGTCGCGAGCTCCGCGATCGCTCGGGCAGCGTCGACTGGGCCGCCGAGCGGCGGCGGGTCCGTGAGCTCCTCACCGGACTGCACCTCGAGCCGCACCTCGCGGCGCAGCGGATGGGCGACCTCAGCCTCGCGGAGCAACAGCTCGTCCTGATCTGCAAGGCGCTCGCGCAGGAGGCGAGGCTGATCATCTACGACGAGCCGTCGGCGATCCTCACGCAGAACGAGACCGACACCCTGTTCGCGGTCATCCGGCAGCTGAAGGAGCGCGGGGTCGCGACGATCTACATCTCGCACCGCCTGGAGGAGATCTTCGAGATCGCCGACCGGGTCACGATCATGAAGGACGGCCAGGTGGTCGCAACGCAGGCTCGCAGCGAGCTGACGATCGGTGCGGTCGTCGAGCTGATGGCGGGCAGGAAGCTCCATGCCGCGCATCCGCGCGTGGCGCCGCAGGACGCCGAGACGGTTCTGCGCGTGCGTGGGTTGACGCGCGCGGGGCACATCG
>WNFV01011009.1_pt1 | contig 12911 bp, 15 predicted proteins | sample 5400101 | NCBI WGS metagenome assembly WNFV01 (sample SAMN13153361, study PRJNA577476) | soil metagenome | isolation source: 115 cm soil or saprolite under grassland replicate 1 | place: USA:California | collected 2016-06-15
CGAGCACGGCGTTGGCCTTCGGTGCGCCGATGCGCAGTTCGGCCTTGAGCTTGTTGCGGGACGGGATCTTCCCCAGCCGAACCGCGAGCCGCTGGGCGGCCGGTAGAAGGTCGTCCACGGTGTAGGGGTACGCGCTACGCGTCCCGGTGTTCTGCGTCGTGGGGGCGGACATCAGGCGGCGTCCTTTCCGATCCAGTCGGCGCACGCCAGGCACTCACCCAGCGAACGAGGGATGAAGTAGTCACAGACCTCCCGGCAGGTCGGGCAGGTACGGCGGGCGGTCAACGCCTTGCCGATCGCCACCAACTGCGCGGGTGTCGCGGTGCGCTTCGGCTTCGCCGCGTCGACGCGGTACAGGTATGCCACCCGGACCCCACCGACGCCGTGCCACAGAATCTGTGCGGCTGGATCCTGCCCGGCCGGGCGCAGGCCAGCGGCGCGGAGTTGCCGCACCGTGGCCAAGCCTTCCGGTGCCCACCGCCACGGGAACGTCGGCAGCCAGTGCCGCTCGCCCTCCGGGTCGTAGAAGCGGGCGCGGTAACGACTCATCACTCGCACCCCCCACAGTGGACCCACACACCAGGACGCGCCTGGTAACGCTCGATACCGGCCATCACGCGGCCCTCCGCACCGACTCCACCCACGTGCCGGCGGTGCCGTCGAACAGCCACCCCGCCTCACACCACGCGCAGAACCAACCCATGTGCGACGACCCCAATGACCCGGAGCACATCGGGCAGAACAGCCCTGGCCACCGCACATCAGGTGGCACCTTGAACAGCAGATGCGCAATCTGGCTATGAGGCGGCAGCATCACGCCACCTCCGCCGCGTCCGTACCGGCGGCCACGAACCGCCGCACGGTCAACGTGCGATGCTCAGCCCGGCGCACCCGACGCCGGTCCAACTCGCACACCTGCTCGGCCGCCGCCAGCCGCGCAATCTGCGCGTCCAACACAGCCAGTTCCGCCTCGATCAGCGGCCACTCGGCCTCGATCGCGGCCAGCTCCGCCGGGGTCGGCTCCCGGTCCTCGCCCGCGTCGCCGGATCCCCGGCGAAGTGAGACGATGCCCATTGCGTGCTCCTCCGATCGTAGATGCCTGTACCTAGCGATCGAGCAATCTGTAGGTACAGCTTGACTGACCTGACCGTACGGGTATCTGTAGGTCCTTGTCAAGCGATCTGTAGTAACATCTTTCCTGGGCTGGCACACCGGCCCAGCGCATCGGGGCCTACAAAGCAGGGAGTAACGTGCATCGCATGGCTACGGACGATCGCCAGCAGTACCGCTACATGAAGCTCGTGAATGAGCTGCGAGATCAGATCACATCCGGGACGCTCGCACCCGGTGCTCCGCTGCCGAGCGAGGCTGAGCTTGGTAAGACCTACAACCTGTCGCGGACGAGCGTTCGGAATGCCGTGCGCACGCTACGTGAGATGGGCCTGGTCCGATCCGCTAAGGGAAGCGGAACGTATGTTCGCCAGCGGCGGCGGCCGGTAACCCGGCGGATCCCGGAGCGGTACCAATGGGAAAAGAACCGGGTGCGTCTGCCTGAGTACGAGCGGCGGGGGGACGGCGCATCCGAGCAGGACACTGGACTACCGTTCGAGCGATTTGCATTTCGGGCTCACTATGACACGATTCCAGCGCCCGCTGATCTTGCTCGCGTATTTGGCGTGCCGGAAGGTGCAACCTTGCTGCGGCGGAGGTATCGAACGTCTGACCGAGATGTGGAGTTGCCCCTAGGTGTAGGTGCGTCATATCTCGTTCACGATGTCGTGGCGGCGAATCCCGCACTGCTCGACGCAGCTAACGAACCATGGCCGGGCGGCACGCAGCATCAGCTATCAACGATTGGGATTGAGCTTGACCGGATCGTAGATGAGATAACGGCGCGGCCACCCGCGCCGGAGGAAGCGGAAGCATTGGGAATCGATGCGCAGGGCAGCGCAGTTTTCGTTCTTCGCAAGATCTCGATCGATACCACAGACCGCGTTGTCGAGGTTGCCGACGTTGTGATGCCGGGGGACCTGACAAAACTCATTTACACCGTCGGGTTGGAACGATGGACACCATGACCCACCCGAAACCCGATGCACAGGATCGGAATTCTGCATGACCGAATCAAACAAGCAGCAAGCTTACGCCCAGTGGGATTCGGAGCTTCGACGGCGAGTCCATCAGGCGGTTGACGATCTCTTGTATACGTGCAAAGACGTGCTGATGCGCTATTCCGATGAGGATTACATGTACGTGTTGCCGGGCGACTTGGAACAATTCGGCGATGTCACCGGCCTCATTGCTGTGGCACGAAACCAGGTAGTTCAGCGGATCCAACAGCAGCTACAGGCTACTCAGTTGGAGATACAAGCTGTGTACGACGAAGTCGAGGCGGACAAGCTGGAGCGGATACCGAACTATCGGGGTACCTGGCAACCACCGCGCGGGGAGGACGAGTAGTCAACGGGCGGGGCGCGCAGGGACACCCGCAACTGTCCCTTCTGTCCCCGCTGTCCCCAACCTGCCCCTGACCTGCAAAAACACTCAAGATCAGCGGGGACACCTCGGGGACAGTGGTGTCCCCGCTGTCCCTACAACCACAACGACAAGGCGCTGAAACACTGGGGGCGGGTGTGCGTAGGTCGACGGGCGGTCGGGAGTCGACTGACGCGCCGCCGCCACTCGCCCACTGCGGGGTTATGTGGCCCGGAGGGTACTTCCGGTAGCAGACGCCGGACTTGACACCACACAGGCGATCTGAGAGGCCGCTGAGAGCGCCGTAGAGCCAAGATCTTCACCCACCTGGGGTATGGGGCTGCACCGATTGCGCGTCGGCGAGATGTTGGAGCCGTTCACGAGGCAGTGCGATACGTCCGTCTGGGGTCCGACTCACGATGTCCAGGTCGGTTCTGTCACCCACGGCGGCGGGGTTCCGTCAACCGAGGCTACGGGGGAAACGTCACCGGCCCGGCGACGTCCAGGTCGCATCCGTCACGACCCCATCGATGACGCCCAGCCCCCAGTGTTTCAGCCGCTCTCTCCGCTCTTTGGGCCAAATACGGGTCCAAGTACGACAGCTTGACCATGCGGTGTCCGGTAAACGTGCAGGTCAGGGCCGGTTTCACCGGGCCACGCTAACTCTCTTCCTAAACCGTGTGTCGCAGGTTCGATTCCTGCCGGGGGCACGTCACAGAACTGCGACATACGTTGTTGGCGGCCCCGCCATTGTTGGCGGGGCCGCCGTCGTGCGTGGGTTGCGACGTTTGGGGCGGTGAGCTGGCCGGTGTGGCGGTGGCGGTGTCGGCCAGGTGGGTCAGTTGGGGGTAGGCCGTGGCCGCTGATCTGGGCGCGCGAGGTTGATCGGGAAGCTGGTCAATTTTCGGTTGCCGCACCGTGGCGTCGAGCAGGCTGCGTTCGCGGCGACGGTCGGGAACCCACAGCAGCACCGGGTAGCGGGGGACGCGCCTCACGGTCCCGAGGCACGCCCGGCGTGTCCGGCATCTCGTCCCACGGCAGGTCCAGCGGGTCCCATGGCGCCGGGTCACCGAGGATGGCCCGACGCACCCACGCGTCAGTGGCGAAGCTCAGGTGGCGCAGGGTCTCGACGAACGACCACTCGCCATTCACCGACTCGTGCAGCAGCTCCGGATCGAAGCCCCGGGCCCGAGCAACGGTGCCCTCCGAGAGCCGCTCGACGACGTCCCACGCCTCCCGGAAACCGGCGGCGTCGGTGGGCCGCATCATCACCCGCTCCGGCTCCCGGCGGTCGAGCTCCACCGCCACCAGCGGCGCCACGTCCACCCCGTTGACCACCTGGTTCTGAACCTCACCGTCGATCCGCACGTCCACCACGTCGACGCCGCGCATCACCACCCCGGCGAAGTCGACCCCGCGGAACCTGGCTCCGGACAGGTCGACCCGCTCGAAGCGCGAGCCAGTCAGGTCCGCGCCGTTGAAGTCAGCCATGACCGGACTCTAGCCACCCCCGCCGACAATTCCGCGACTCCCGCGAGCCGACGAGGTGGCCGGCCCTGCCGGGCCACGGGACTCGACGGCCTGCCTCGCCAACATGGCTCGGAAGCCCGCTCTGAACAGGAGAAACGCCGGTGGGCAGATGATACCTAAGGGCCGCTGGCATGGCTCGGTGGACTCTGGTCGAGGAAGTCGACCAGCGCGGCATCGAACTCGTCGGGTGCTTCGAGCATCGGATAGTGCCCGCACCCGGCCATCTGGACCAGACGAGCATCGGGGAGACGTTCGTGGAGCCACCGGGCACCCTTGGCCGAATGGAAGGGATCGGCAAGCCCGACGACCTGCAGAACGGGCATGGTGATCTTGGGCAGCAGGTCAGTGAGGTCGGTGCAGAGCATCGACGCATAGCACTCCGTCGCGGCCCAGGACGGCATGCGGAGCGAGCGGTCCAGCAGCCAGCGCATCGTGTCCTCGCCCGGTGGGCTGGCGAAGCCGGCGGCGATCGTTTCGCGGCGGGCGCTGAGTCGATCACGCGTCTCGGCGGCCAGCAGCGGAGCTAGCAGCTTCTCCGGTACGAGCCCGAAGGGAAAGGCAGTTCCGCGGCTCGCGCGTACCGCGTTCGACCCGACGAGCGCGAGGCGGCCGACCCGCGCCGGATCGTCTGCCGCCACCTTGAACGCCACCTGCGCACCAAAGGACCAGCCGACCAAGGCACATTCGGCCACGCCGAGTTGATCGAGCGCGGCACGAAGGTCCAGCGCCAGTCGCTCCACTTCGTACCCGCCGAGTGGCTTGTCCGACCGACCATGACCGCGCTGATCCACGCAGATGACGCGGTGCCGTCCGGCGAGGACCCGGACCTGACGGTCCCACACCTGGTGGTCGAGTCCGAAGCCGGCGACCAGCACGACAGGTGTACCACTGCCGAGGTCCTGCGCGTACAACCGGACGTTGTCGTCGACCTGCACATACGCCATGCCGAAACTATAGTCACATGGTGAACGATCGATAACTACCGCCGGTAGTAGATCACATGTTGTCAGTGCTCTTCTGATCGCCTTCCTTCTGGCACATCGTGAACGAGCGGTCCCGTACACTGGCAGGGTGAACCGCGATCAGAGGATCCTCGAGGCGGCCGAGAAGCTGTTCGCCGAGCGAAGCTTCGACGGTGTGGGCGTGGACGCGATCGGCAAGCAGGCTGGTGTCACCGGCTCGGCGATCTATCGGCACTTCGCCAACAAGGACGAGATCCTGGCCGTGCTGTTCGACCAGGCCGTCGACACGCTCCTTCTGAGGATCGGCGAACCGTTGGACGACCCCGAGGCGGAACTGGCACACCTGGTGGGCGTGCACGTCGAGTTCGCCGTCAGCCATCAGCGCCTCGCCACGATCTGGTCGCGTGAGCAGCACACCCTCACCGCGACGCACCAGCGCAACTTCCGGCGCCGGCAGCGTCGCTACACCGACCGCTGGATCCAGGCGTTGAGCAAGCGGTATCCCGACCACTCGCGGGAGGATCTGGTCTCGAGCATGCGTGCGCTGCACGCCCTGATCACCTCCGACGCCACCCGCCCACCGGGTAGCGCACGTGCACCGCAGCTCCAGACACTGCTGACCAACCTCGCCCTGGCCGCACTCCACGGTTTGGAGCAGCCGGCCGCACACGCGGCCAGCTGACTCGCCGAGTCCATAGCGGATCGTCAGTGGCGTACCGTCGGCAGGCCCTTGCCCATCAGGTGTATCGCGACGTCGGCGATCTCGTCCGCAGTGAGACGCTCTGACGGCCGATACCACCGGGAAACCCAGATCACCATGCCCAGGATGAGCCGGGTGGCCACCTTGGCGTCACCGGCGGCGAGGACGCCCGCCTCCATCGCCTGGCGGACCACCTTCTGCCACAGCTTCTCGTAGTCGCGACTCCAGCGCTGCCAGCCCGCGAACACGTCGGGAGGCAATCCCGCGCCGCCGAAGAACACCGCCATGTAGCGCCGCATCCGGATAGCGGCCTCGACGTGGACCCGGATCAGGCCGGATAGCGCCTCGGCCGGATCAGCGGCCTCCGCGACCACACCCTGCGCGGTCCCGTAAAGCTCGCTCGTGCTGCGCTCGAAGAGGATGCCGAGGAGGTCCTCTTTCGTGGGCACGGTCCGGTACAGCGTGGCTCGGGAGACAGACAGCTTCTCGGCCGTCGCTTCGATCGACACGGCGTCGTAACCACCCTCGGCGAACAGGGCCGCGGCGGCGTCGGCGACCGCATCCAGGTCGATCTCTTTCCTGGGACGCCCACGTGGCCGGGTCTGCGCGGGCAGAGTGGCGGCACGCCCGTTACCCGAGCGGGCGGCTTCCTTACGCGCAGGCATGTTGGGGGCATCTCCCATCGCTCGCACAGTCGCCTGAGAGGTTACCCGTTCCCCCGGCCGCCGCCGCGACTACGCGACGAGCGGTTTACTTTTGCGACTCGGTAACTCAATATTATCACGTCACATCCGCCGAAGCCGCGCGGCTCCACCGTGAGCGGGCCGCAACCGGAGAAGAGTGAGGCTGCGATGCTGCGAGACCACACCGTCGCGCCGGCGACGCTACAGGAAGAGCTCGCTGTCGACTTCTTCCACAACATGGGGCCCGACCTCGCGGCGTTCAAGGCGAACTACCGCAAGCGGCTTGCCGACGACGTCGCCTGGGAGACCGTGGGCAAGCCGCCGCGGGTCGGAAAGCAGGCATGCCTCGACTACCTCGACACCCTGAACCACACGACCGGCATGGCGTACTGCGAGATCATCGTGCACTCACTGGCCTCACGGGACGGAGTCGTGTTCACCGAACGCGAGGACCGGATGCTCCGTGCCGACGGTTCGCTGTTCATGGCATTCCGCGTCGCGGGCGTCGTCGTCGTGGAGGACGGTCTGATCACGCGGTACACCGACTACCTCGACCTCAGCCCCCTGACTCGCCAGTCTCACCGCCCCGGCCAGACCATGAGTTAACGACCGTTCTTGTACTGTCGCATCACATGCGGTTTACTAGGCATAACTCAAGCTCGCACCAGCGCGATATGTAGAACGATCGTATACAAGTCTGAAACTACGGCTGGTTGCGGACGCCGAGATCCGAGGAGCTGGTCTGGCATGCCTACGATCGGCGGTAGCGTGATCCACAACGCGGGCCGCGTCCCGGACCGTACGGCTCTGATCGCCGGGCACCGGCGATGGACCTGGGCCGAGCTGGATCGCGCGGTGGCACAGGTCGCGGCGCGCCTGCGCTCGGCCGGCCTCCGCCCGGGTGAGCGGTTCGCGATGATCGCCGGAAACACACCGGAGAACGTGATCGCGTACTTCGCCGCGGCTCGCAATGGCGCGATCATCGTCCCGGTCAACGCCCGCCTGGCGGCGCCGGAGATCGCCCACATCCTCCGTGACGCCGAGGCGATGATCGTCGCGTCGGCACGCGAGCTGGACGCGGTGGTGGATGCCGCGGTGGCGGCGGTGGAGCACAAGGTCGTCCGGTTCTGCCTGGAAGACGGCGGCGCCCACGACAACCTGCTCGCCGCCCCCGCCGACGATCTCGTCCCACTCGACACGGATCTCGCCGACGAGTCGGACGACGCGTTGATCATCTACACCTCGGGCACGACCGGAAAACCCAAGGGAGTCCTGCTCGATCATCACCGGGCGATCTGGGCCGCCATGGCGCAGGTCGTCTCCCTCGGCCTGCGCGACGGCGATCGGTACCTGCACCTGCCCCCGCTGTACCACTCGGGAGGTGTGGTCTACCTCAACGCGATAACCCTGCTCGGCGGTACGCACGTGCTCGTACCCGGATTCGAACCGGGCGAGGTTCTCGCGACGATCGAGCGCGAGCGGATCACCGCGCTGCTCGGGGTGCCGACCATGTTTCAGTTTCTGCTGCGGCATCCGGATATCGAGAAACACGACGTGTCGAGCTGGCGCATCGGTGTCTTCGGCGCGGCACCGATGCCCGCACCGACCATCGAGCAGCTGCTCGACCGCTTCCCCGGTGTGAACTTCTTCCAGCAGTGCGGACAGACCGAGGCCGGGCCCACCGGGATCTACTCCACCTACGAGCAGATCCGGTCCCGACCCGACTCGTCCGGCCACGTCGCGCAGCCGTTCGTGCAGGCCCGCGTGGTCGACCAGGACGGCGGCGACATCTCCCCCGGCGCCGTGGGGGAACTGGTGTTTCGCGGTGAGCCGATCATGAAGGGCTACTGGCGGCAGCCCGACGCGACCGCCGAAGCATTCCGCGACGGCTGGCTCCACACCGGCGACCTTGTGGAGTTGTATGACGACGGCGCTCTGCGACTGGTCGACCGGATGAAGGACGTGATCATCACAGGCGGCCGCAACGTCTACTCCGCCGAGGTCGAGCAGGCGCTGGCAGGCCATCCCGATATCGCCGACTGCGCCGTGGTCGGGCGGCCACATCCGGACTGGGGCGAGACGATCGTCGTGGTGGTCAGCCCTAGGGAAGGTCACGAACCCACCCTCGAAGCGGTACGCGAATATCTGCGTACGCGTCTCGCCGACTACAAGATTCCGCGCGAGCTCCACATCGGATCCGTGCCGCGTACACCGAGCGGCAAGATCCAAAAGCACCTTGTCAGGCAGACGTTGTCGAAAGGGATCTGACGCCGATGACCACAACCGATATCGACCCGCGGATCTCCGCCGACACGGCGGCGCTGGCGCGGCTGCTGGACGGCAGATGGAGCTGCCGCGGCTTCCTGCCGGACCCGGTGCCGCGCGAGACCATCACTCGGGTGCTGGACCTCGCCCGCCAATCGCCGTCGTGGTGCAACACCCAGCCGTGGCAGCTGATCATTACCGACGGCGCGGGAACCGAACGGTTCCGGTCAGCGCTGTCCGTACACGCGGCGACCTCGGAGATGCAGCCGGACTTCTCGTTCCCGCAGCGGTATTCTGGACGCTACCTAGAGCGGCGGCGTGAATGCGGCTTCCAGCTCTACGACAGCGTCGGCATCGCCAAGGGCGACCGAGCGGCGTCGGCGAAGCAGGCCGCCAAGAACTTCGAACTCTTCGGTGCGCCCCACGCCGCGATCATCACCACCGAAGCCGAACTCGGCGTGTACGGCGCGATCGACTGCGGTGTGTACGTGCAGACATTTCTCCTCGCGGCGCAGAGCCTCGGGCTCGGCACCATTCCGCAGGCGGCTCTCGCCACGTACGCGCCCTTCATCCGGGACCACTTCGGCCTGCCCGAGAACCGGCTCGTCGTGTGCGGCGTCTCGTTCGGCTGGCCGGATCACGACCACCCCGCCAACGGGTTCCGTACGTCACGCGTGCCAGTGGACGACACGGTCATCTGGGCGGAATGAGACGTGGAGCGGCTTGGTGCGGCTCTGGCGTCAGACATCCTCCGGCTGACTGGCCACGCCGGCGGCGAGTAGCCCGTCGACGTCCTGCACGCACCAGTCGGTGAGCGCATCGCGGGTATCGGTACCCGGAGCGACAGGTCCCCGACGCACCGTGGCCGGAGTACGGCTGAACCGTGGCGCTGGGGCCGGTTGCGTGACGCCGTCGACCTCGATGTACGTACCGCGCGCGATGTTGTGTGGGTGCTGTGGCGCCTCGGTCAGGCCGAGTACTGGGGCGACGCACGCATCGGTGCCTTCGAAGATCTCGGTCCACTCGGCCCGCGTACGACTGGCGAAGGCCTTGCCGATTCGTTCCCGCAGTTCGGGCCACGCGTGGGGATCAGCGCGCTCGGACTCGGCTGAGTCCACGCCGAGCAGTCGTACGAACTCGGCGTAGAACTTGGGCTCGATCGGCCCGACCGCCATGTGCTTGCCGTCGGCGGTCTCGTAGACGTCGTACCAGGGCATGCCGCCGTCGAGCAGGTTCACACCCCGCTCGTCGCGCCACTGGCCGGCCGCGATCAGACTGTGCATCAGCGTGGTGAGCGACGCCGCGCCGTCGACGATCGCCGCGTCGACCACCTGGCCGCGTCCCGAGCGGGCGGCCTCGAAGAGCGCGGCCAAGATGCCGATCACGAGATAGAGCGAGCCACCGCCGAAGTCACCGATGAGGTTGAGCGGAACGGCCGGCGCCTCGCCGCGCTTGCCGATGGCATGCAGGGCGCCGGTGATGGCGAGGTAGGAGATGTCGTGACCGGCGCTGTGCGCGAGAGGTCCCTCCTGGCCCCAGCCGGTCATCCGCCCGTAGACCAGGCGAGGGTTGCGCTGCCAGCACTCGTCCGGCCCCAGGCCTAGGCGCTCGGCGACACCGGGCCGGTTGCCTTCGATGAGCACATCCGCCCGCGACACCAGATCAAGCACCGCCCGCTTGCCTTCGGGGCGACGCAGATCGAGGATCACCGAACGCCTTCCGCGGCGTAGCGCGTCGAGTTCGGCGGGCACGGCGCTGCCGCCGTCCGGGCGGTCGACCCGGATCACCTCGGCGCCTAAGTCGGCCAACAGCATCGCCGCAAACGGACCGGGCCCGATACCGGCGAGCTCCACCACACGCAGTCCCGCGAGTGGCCCAGCCGCTTCGTTGCCTGTCATCGGCGTTTGCCTCCTCTTCCCAGGAGCACCCTGGCGAGAACGATCGGTAACACATGGTGCGCCAGTTGCCCCAAGTACCGTGCTAAAGGCGTGCTCGTGTGCGGTACATCATGCACTCAAGCACGTGAACGACCTTTGACCACATGTTACTCGCATTGTATCTTTGAAATCGTTAGTCTCAAAACTAGCGCCGTCGCGGGGCGGTGCAGTCACCGAGGAGGGTCCATGTCCCGGACCGCAGTCATCGTGGACGCCGCCCGATCGCCGATGACGAAGGGCAAAGCGCCCAAGGACGGAAAGCCGGGCGGAGCACTGTCCTCCGTACATCCCGTCGAACTGCTCGGACAGGTACTCAAGGCACTGTTCGAGCGCAACAACGTCGACCCGGGGCAGGTCGAGGACGTGATCGCGGGGTGCGTCAGCCAGGTGGGCGAACAGTCCGGCCCGGTCGGCCGTTGGGCGTGGCTCGCGGCGGGGCTGCCCGAGCATGTGCCCTCGGTCGCGGTCCATCGAGCCTGTGGTTCCAGCCAGCAGTCGGCGGACTTCGCGGCCCAGGGCGTGATCGCCGGAGTTTACGACATCGTGGTCGCCTGTGGTGTCGAGTCGATGAGCCGTATCCCGATGCTCACTTCGAGGATGGGCCAGGACCCGTTCGGCCCCTCCGTCGCGGCGCGGTACGAGCCGGGGTTGGTGCCACAGGGCATCTCGGCGGAACTGATCGCGGCGCGGTGGAAGCTGGATCGCGAAACGCTCGACGAGTTCGCCGCACAGTCCCACGCCCGTGCCGCGGCCACGGACTTCGCCCACGAGATCGTGCCCGTGACCCTGCCCGACGGCACGATCGTCGACACCGACGAAACCATCCGTCCCGGTACCACCGTGGAGACGCTCGGCCACCTCAAACCCGCGTTCTTCTCCGAGGAGATGAGCGCGCGCTTCCCGGAGATCAACTGGCACATCACGGCCGGGAACTCCTCTCAGCTGACCGACGGCGCGACCGCCGTGCTGATCATGAGCGAAGAGCGCGCGAACCAGCTGGGCCTGCGCCCGCGAGCGCGGTTCCGCTCGTTCGCCGTGGCCGCGGATGACCCGATCACCATGCTGACCGGCCCGCTTCCGGCGACGGAGAAGGTACTCGACCGCTCCGGTCTGTCCATTTCCGACATCGACCACCATGAGGTCAACGAGGCGTTCGCTTCCGTTCCGCTGGCTTGGCGCGAGCATTTCGACGCCGACCCGGCCAAGCTCAACCCGCGTGGCGGCGCCATCGCGCTCGGCCACCCGCTCGGCGCATCGGGCGCGCGCCTGCTCACCACGATGCTGGCCAATCTGGAAGCGACCGGTGGACGGTACGGGCTGCAGACGATGTGCGAGGCCGGCGGCATGGCCAACGCGACCATCATCGAACGACTGTAGAAGGGAACGTACATCCATGGATGTCAACGGCATCACGGCCGTGGTGACCGGCGGTGCGTCCGGCCTGGGGCTGGCCACGGCTCGCCGGCTGCTCGACGGCGGCGCGGCAGGCATAGTCATCGCCGACCTGCCGTCCTCGGACGGTGAGGCCGTGGCGAAGGAGCTGGGCGACCGCGCGCACTTCGTCGCGGCCGACGTCCGGAACACCGATGAGATGCACGCGGTGTTCGACGCCGCCGAGAACGTCGGGCCGCTGCGGGCTCTGGTGCACTGCGCAGGCCGCGGCGGTGCCGTACGGCTGGTGAACAAGGACGGGTCGGCGGGTTCGCTGGAGACCTACGCCGAGGTGGTGAGCGTCAACCTCGTCGGCACCTTCAACGTACTGAGGCTGGCCGCGGCTCGGATGGCTCGCAACGAACCGGTCGACGGCGACCGCGGCGTGTGCGTACTCACCGCATCGGTCGCCGCGTACGAAGGGCAGATCGGGCAGATTCCGTACGCCTCGGCGAAGGCCGGCATCGTGGGCATGACGATCGTCGCCGCACGCGATCTCGCGGGCAAGGGCATCCGGGTGTGCACGATCGCGCCCGGCACCTTCGACACTCCCCTGCTGAACCGCCTGTCCGGCGACGTACGGGCGTCCTTGGCGAAGACCGTCCCACACCCGAGCAGGTTGGGGGAGCCGGACGAGTACGCCAAGCTCGCGCTGCACGTCATCGACAACGCCATGCTCAACGGCGAAACCATCCGACTCGACGGCGCGATCAGGATGGCCCCGCGATGAGCCCTAGCCCGACGCGACAACCGACGCCGATGAGCGCTCGCCGAGACAGCCGGCCGACACCGACCGGCGGCGCGGTCCGATTCGAAGTCACCGACGGCGTCGCACTGATCACGCTGAACCGGCCGGCCGTACGCAACGCGGTGGACCGGGCCACCGCCGAGGCGCTCGCCGTAGCACTCGACGAGCTCGACGAACGTG
>WNFV01014001.1_pt1 | contig 12911 bp, 14 predicted proteins | sample 5400101 | NCBI WGS metagenome assembly WNFV01 (sample SAMN13153361, study PRJNA577476) | soil metagenome | isolation source: 115 cm soil or saprolite under grassland replicate 1 | place: USA:California | collected 2016-06-15
ACCCCAAGGCGATACCGCAGATGGCAAACGCCGCAGAGGTTATGGCCGGCATCGAACGGCGTCCCGGCGTCACCTACATCGGCCTCGTTCCGAACGAGGTCGGTGCGCGCAACGCTATCGAAGCCCGCGTCGACGAGATCGCCGTAGTCGTTTCCGCCAGCGAGTCGCACAACCGCGCCAACGTCAATCGCAGCGTTGCCGAGTCGCTCGACGCGATCCAAGCGGTCGCGTCGTTATGTCGCGCAGCGAGAATTCCCTGGAGCGGCTACATCTCCACCGCCTTCGGCTGTCCCTACGAGGGCGCGGTTGACCCCGCACGAGTGCTGGAGATCGCGGATAGGTTGTGGGACGCCGGCGCCGCGGCGGTCGCCCTGGGCGACACGATCGGGATCGCCAACCCGCGGCAGGTCCTTGCAATCGTGACCGCATTCTTTGAAAAGCTTTCCGCTACGCCGCTCCGGCTGCACTTTCACGACACCGGGCGCCTCCGGGAACGTCGCGACTGAGGACCTCGTCGCTATGCTCCACGCGATGAAGATCGAGACCGGAGTCGACCTGGAGGCTTTGATTGACGCCGCCTGGCTCGCCGAAGAGATCGTGGGGCGGCCGCTGGACGGACGCGTGAAGCGAACGCTCCCGAGGCACACAGATGCGGAGCGGGCACGGGACAGTTCGCATGTCTCCTGATCCGGGCGAGCCTTCCGCGCGAAATACCTACAGAGAGGACGGCGATCTGGCTGCGGGACTGCGCCGCCGGGAGCCGCTTGCGATGGAGGTTCTCTACGATCGGCTCAGCCGTCAGGCGTTTGGTCTTGCCTACCGCATCCTGGGCGATGGCCCGTCTGCCGAAGACGTTGTCCAGGAGGCGTTTCTGGCTCTCTGGCGCCGGGCCGAGCGGATCGACCCTGCCCGCGGAAAGCTCAGTTCGCTGGTCCTAACGCTCGTTCACCATAGGGCGATCGACGTCCTGCGGGCGAACAGAGGCCAGCAGTCGAGGCAGATGTCGGTTGATCTGGCAGAGGTTGAAAAGATAGATGCCGATGTATCGGAGCGCGTTCTCCAGTCCCTCAGCCGGGATAACGTGCGAGCCGCCCTGGCCGGCGTGCCGGACGACCAGCGCCGCGCCATCGAAATGGCGTACTTCGAGGGGCTAACGCACGTCGAGATCGCGGAGGCGCTGGAGCTGCCGCTGGGGACTGTGAAGAGCAGGCTGCGCCTCGGCCTGGAGAAGATGAGGGCCGCTCTCAAGACTGGATTCGGTGATGAACTGCGAAGAAGTTGAAGACCTGATAGCGGCGTACGCGCTGGGCGCACTGCCCGTCGACGCCCTCTCCGAGATCGGAGAGCACCTCGCTTCGTGCGCCAACCACCCGGAGGCGGCCGACCTTCGCGCCGTCGCCGCATCACTCTCCATCACCGCACCCGAGATGGAACCGCCACCGGACCTCAAGGCCCGCCTGATGGAAGCGATCGGCGCAGAGGCAGCCGAACCGGCCAAGGTACAACCGAGGGGCGGAGTGCTGGGCTGGTTGAGGGGCGTTGTGCGACAGCGCGCCGTTCCCTATGCACTGGCCGCTGCCCTGGCCGTGGTCGTCGCGGTTCTCGTCGTTTGGCTGGCCGCGTTCCGGGGAGGAGAGGGGCACGAGCTACTCGTAAGGGAGTTCGGACAGCCCGGCGCCGTCAACGGACACGTGGTCTACGACTCGGACAACAAGACGCTGCTTGTGAGCGCTTTCGGTCTCGATCCACTGCCCGCCGACAAGAGCTACCAGTTATGGGCCATAAGGGGGACCCAACCGGCGTCGATCGGCCTTCTGGAGCCACTGGAACAGCCCGCGGGCGAGATCGAAGGGATCTGGACGTTTGACAACGTAGACCTCGGGGGCGTCGACGCGATAGCAGTAACGGTTGAACCGCTTGGCGGCAGTCCACAACCGACCTCGGAGCCCATCTTCGCGGCCGAGCTTTGAGCACGGACTCTTGCCTTTGTCTGTGATCGGGTGATCCGCAGACTGCGATCGCGCGAACTACTGACAGACGCGCCTGCCGGGTGAATACCCCCGGCGGCGTCAACAAGGCCCGGGGCTACGACAGATCTCATCAAACAGGGAGGTTCATTACTTTGCGTAAGCTATTGTTCTCGGCCGCGCTTACCCTCATGGCCGCCGCGGCTGTCATCACCCTCGTCGTCAGCGACTCGTCGCCTTTCACAGAGGCATCCAGCCACCGCGACGCGCCTCTCATCAAAGAGGACCCGACGGCGGACAATACGGACGTCTATGCCTTCGTCAGCACGGAGGAAGGACGCCAGGACCACGTCACGCTCATCTCCAACTTCATCCCGCTCGAGGAGCCGGGAGAAGGCCCGAACTACTACCACTTCTCAGACAACGTCCTCTACGAGATCATGGTGGACACTAACGGGGATGCGAAGGAAGACCTGACTTATCAGTTCGACTTCACGACCCAGATCGGCGCGGTCACGCCCAACACGTTCCTCTACAACACCGGCGCCATCGGCCTTCCGCCGAATCCCTCAGACCCATCATCTCAGTACACCAACCTCAACCAGCCCACCAGCTACGACGTAACGGTAGTCCACGGCGACAAGGGCAAGGGTGGCACCCTCATCCTCAACAACGCGCGCGTCGCGCCCATTAACATCGGTCCCAGATCGACGGCGGACTACGAACCGCTGGCCGACGCCGCAGTGCACACGATCGGCTCTGCGCCGAACGACGTACGCGTGTTCGCCGGGCCCAGAGACGAGGGCTTCTACGTGGACCTCATGGGCAACTTCGACTTGCTCAACCTGCGCAACCCAGGCGTGGACACCACCAGCGGCTTCAACGTCCACACCGTCGCGATCGAGGTGCCCAAGTCCGATCTGACCGCGGCCGGCGACACCGACGGCATCCTCGGCGTCTGGTCATCGGCCAGCCGCCACAAGCAGACGGTCCTCCAGGACGAGGGCGGCGCGCCGGTCACGAACGGCAAGTGGGTCCAGGTCTCACGCCTCGGCAATCCGCTGGTCAACGAGGTACTTCTCCCGCTCAGCTTCAAGGACCGATTCAACGCCAGCCACCCACAGGATGATGCCGCCAACATCGAGGACTTCATCGTGAACCCGGGCACCAGCCAGGGCGGGGCAGCTCTGGTCCCGCTGCTCAACGGAGTCACCGGCTGCACCCCAACCGATGGGCGCGTCGATCTGGACTTGACGCTCCTCAAGGGCATTCCGGCCGGCGTTCTGGGCCTTCCCGGTACTCAGGACACGCAGAACGCCGGCGGCCCGGTGACGGCGGACGTGCTCCGTCTGAACACAAACGTCGCTCCCACAACCGGGACCGGTCCGTACAGCTCACTCGGGGCTTTCGGCGGCGACGTCGCAGGCTTCCCGAACGGCCGCCGTGTTGGTGACGATGTCCTCGATATCGACGCCCGCGCTGCCGCCGGCGCCATCCTCCACCTCCTCGGGGCGATCGACTGCGAAGCATCGTTGGGCATCTCGGACAACGTCCAGTCCAACGACGTCGAGTACCTGGACCACTTCCCCTACCTGGGCTTGCCACACCAGGGGTACAACCACGTCCACGACCACGGCACTGGCGTCGTCTCCGTGGCGGCAATGGGCATGGGCCTGCTGAGCCTCCTCCTGGGCCTGGCAGTCGCCGGCCCACGCGTCTTCGAGGCGGTGCGCCGCCGCGCTCGCGGATAATCACAATTGGGAGAGGCCGCCCGACCGGCGGCCTCTCCCGGCTCACTCTTTTGGAGAAACCGATGGGTAACCTGGGCCGGCTCACAACTCTAACGGCAGTCCTTCTCATCCTCGCCGGAGCTACCGCCTTTTTCTCCTCTGCACGGCTGTTCAGTGGAGCGGACGACGGCGATAATCACCGCGTCGCGGCCGTTGATTCGCCCACTGACCGAGATGTCTTCCGGCTTCAAAATCGCGTCGCGGCCGCACCACAGGACCTGGCCGGGCTCAACGCATTGGGTTTCGGCTACCTCCAGAAGGCGCGCGAGAGCGGAGACCCGGCATTCTACAGCAAAGCGGACGGCATCTTTCAGCAGGCGCTTGCCGTCGATTCACGTCAACCGGATTCATTGCTCGGCGCAAGCAGCGTCTCGCTGGCAATGCACAATTTCCCGCAGGCGCTCCAGTGGGCGCAACGCGCATTGGGGTCTGCGCCGGATGACCCCGATTCCTACGGCGCGCTCGGCGATGCGCTCGTTGAGCTCGGGCGCTATGACGAGGCGCTTGACGCCTTCCAGAGGATGCTCGACGTTCGGCCTGATCTCAACGCCTACGTTCGCGTGGCCTATCTCCGTGAGCTCCACGGCGACACAGGGGGGGCAATCGAAGCGATGCGTCTTGCCATTGAGGCTTCCCGCCCGACAGGCGAGACGGCCGCGTGGGTCCGGTCGCAACTCGGCCACCTTTACCTCAACAGCAACGCGCTGGACGAGGCCGCATCTCAGTACGAAGCCTCGCTCGATGCGTTCCCGGGTTACGTCCACGCTCTCGCCGGCCTCGCGCGCGTGGCAGCGGCCCGCGGCGGTTACGACGAGGCCATGGACCTGTACGTTGAGGTGACCGCGCGTCAGCCAATCCTCGAGTACGTGGCGGCGCTCGGCGACGTCTACAGGGCCGCCGCGCGCGGCGAAGAAGCTCAACGCCAATACGACCTCGTCGCAGCCATCGACAGCCTATACCGCGCGAACGGGATCGACACCGGCCTCGAGATCGCCCTCTTCCTAGCGGACCACGACTTACGCCTCGATGAAGCTGTCGCCGAGGCGCGTTCCGTCTACGAAGCCCGCCCTGGCAGCGTCCGCGCCGCGGACGTGCTGTCGTGGGCGCTCTATAAGGCCGGAGCTTATGACGAGGCGCTTGTCTACACGAAGGAGGCAGTTAGGCTCGGAACGCAAGACCCAGCGCTCCTCTTCCACGCCGGCATGATCAACTACAGAGCCGGAAATCGCGAAACCGCACGAGACAATCTCTCTCGAGCGCTAGAGATCAACCCACGCTTCTCGGTCCTATACTCGGAAGAAGCGGCGAGCACGCTGGAAAAGCTCCAGAGCGCAGTCAGGGAATAGCGATGCACATCCCGGCCAAACTCTCTTTTCTGATGATTGCGCTCCTGGCACCGGTCATTGCCTTTGCGGCGATCGCCGTCGCGCGCCCCGCGCCGGCGGAAGCGCACCCGCTCGGCAACTTCACCATCAACCGCTACAGCCGGCTGGAGCTCTATTCGGATGCGGTCCGCATCCGCTACGTGCTGGATATGGCGGAGATCCCGACCTTTCAGGAAACGCCGCTCATCGATACAAACGGCGACGGCGAGTTCACGGCGGCCGAGAACGAAGGCTATCTCGCCCAGAAATCGGAGGAGCTCGCCGGGAACCTGCACTTGACGACCGAGGGCTCGGACCTCCGCCTGACCGTCCTGTCGAGCGAAGTCAGCTATCCCGATGGCCAGGCTGGGCTGCCTACTCTCCGCCTTGGCTTGCTGCTTAGCGCACCGATCTCCGGTTCGGAGATCCGTCTTGAATACCGCGACGACAACTACGCCGACAGGATCGGCTGGAAGGAGGTGATAGTCCGCGCCGCTGAGGGCGTGACGGTCTCCGCCTCCAGCGCGCCCACCAACGACACAAGCGCCGAACTCACCTCGTACCCGGCCGACCTCCTCTCGAGCCCGCTGGACATCACTTCTGCAAACATCTCCTACGCCCCGGGCCATGGCGCCACGGCGCCCACCCTGCCCACGTCGACGCTTGCGCCGGTGGCGGCTCCGCAATACGCGCCGAGGCGAGCAGGAAGCGGCTTTGCTTCCCTGATCGACACGGATAACCTGACCCTCTCCGTGGTGCTTCTATCACTGCTGCTCGCGCTCGGCTTCGGTGCCTTTCACGCTCTCGAGCCCGGCCACGGGAAGACGTTTGTTGCCGCGTACTTTGTCGGCGTAAAGGGGACGGTGCGCCAGGCGCTTGGGCTCGGGCTCATCGTCGCGATGACACACACGATGGGTGTCCTCGCCATCGGTCTGTTAACGCTCTTCGGGTCGCGATACGTCTTGCCAGAGCGGCTATACCCGTGGTTAAGCCTTGCTTCCGGCCTCATGGTCCTGGCGCTGGGAGCGCGTCTCATCGCTGCCTGCGCCGCCGGCTCGCGCCTATGGCGGCGCTTCGTCTCGGTAGTGGGGAGTCGAGAGCATCAACAGGAGCATCTCCACAACCACGGCCACAGACACGAACCGTCTCGCACCGCGCCGCCCTGGAAGAGCCTCCTTGCGCTCGGCCTTGCCGACGGTCTCACGCCCAGTCCTTCCGCTCTCATCGTCCTCCTTGCAGCGGTCTCTCTGAACCGAATCGGCCTCGGCGTCCTGCTGATCGTCGCCTTCAGCGTGGGCCTTGCCGCCGTGCTTACGCTCGTGTCACTCACGCTCCTCTGTGCTCGCCGGTTCCTCGAGTGGTTCGGCGGGCGCAAAGGCGCGTCACAGGCAGGGTTGGGTTTGTTCAAGGGCGAGGCGTTGCTGCGGGTGGCCCCGCTCGGCGGTTCGCTCGGACTGGTGGCGGTGGGAGTCCTACTTACGGTGCGGGCCCTGTCTCAACCCGGACTCGACGTTTTCTGACCGTTCTCAGTTTCCTCGTTCAGCAATAGAGCAACGTAACGGCTGAACGCCTCCTCAAGCTCCGAGATATCGAACGGCTTAGCGATGAAACCGTCACCCTGGTGCTTCGGCGGCTCCGAAAACGCGCTCATCAGCAGCACCGGCGTCTTCTTCAGACGCCTGCTGGCTTTGATCTGCCTCGCCAGCTCCACGCCGTCCATTCCCGGAAGCCTGACATCGGTGACAACGAGGTCAGGCTTGCTCGACTTCAGCAGCTCGGCGGCGGTCTCCGCGTCGCGGGCAGTGAGCGTCTCGAAGCCCAACTCGTTCAGCACGATGGTAACGAGCCTCAGGATCGCCGGTTCGTCATCGACGACGAGAGCTGCTGCTGTCATTGCCCTTCAACTGCTAGGAAGCTTAATCGTATAACCACTATCTTCGATCAGGCGCTGGCGCGCAACCGCGGGCCGCGCGTTCTCCACAACTTGAAACGCGCTACCCTCCGCGAGGGTTTACGCGACGGCAAAACGGTGGCTGTGATAAATTGGCTGGCGCACGCCCATCCAAAGGGGGTCTTATGGCGCCGGAATCGCACGCATACGAGACGATTCTCTACGAACCGAACGGCCGTGTCCTCGTGCTCACGCTCAACCGGCCGGAGAAGCTCAACGCCTGGAACGCCAGGATGGAGAGCGAGTTCATCCACGCGCTCGAGGCCGCCTCGGCGGACCCCGGGGTCCACGCGATCGTCGTCACCGGCGCCGGCCGCGCCTTTTGCGCCGGCGGCGATATCAGCGCGTGGTCGCAGGACCTCACAGGCGGCGAGCGCCGTAGACAGGCATCGCCGCTACTCGCCCGAGACGGCAGCCCCGAAGTACCCATCACTCTCGCCCGCAGCAAGCCGGTCATCGCAGCCATCAACGGTCACGCCGTCGGCATCGGCCTCACCGTCACGCTCGCTTGTGACATTCGCATCGCGTCGGAACGCGCGCAGTTCTCCGCGCGCTTCGTCAAGGTCGGTCTCACTCCCGAATGCGGCAGCACGCGCTACCTGCCGCTCGTTGCCGGAATCGGGAACGCCCTCTACATGGCCCTGACCGGCCGCATCATCGATGCGGCCGAAGCGAAAGAGCGCGGCATCGTCGACCGCGTCATACCGCACGACTCACTTATGCCCGAAGCGATGGTCCTGGCCGAGGAGATCGCCTCTAACCCGCCGTCTGCCGTCTGGCTCGCTAAGCGGCTGATTCACGAGAACGCCAATGAAAGCGACATCCGTCGCGTCGTCACGGCTGAAGGGTTTGCAATACGCGAAGCACGCCGCCTTCCCGACCACGCTGAGGCCGTGCAGGCGTTTGTCGAGAAGCGGCCGCCGAACTTCGGAAGCTAGATGACCCCTTCGGCTGCGCACGAGACAGGTCGCTGGGGGATGACCTACCCGCTCGAGGGTGTGCCGCTCTCGGCGCACCAAGAGGTCCTTCAGACCGCGGAAGACCTCGGCTACACCGATGCGTGGACCGCCGAAGTGAATGCGAATGACGCCTTCACGCCGCTGGGGGCCTTCGCCGCCTGGACGAAGACAACTCGTCTCGGCTGCGCAATCGCGAACATTTATACCCGCACACCCACACTACTTGCTCAATCAGCCTCTTCTCTCGCGGACCTCGCCGAGGGCCGCTTCTGCCTCGGCATCGGCACGAGCTCACCGGCCATCGTCGAGAACTGGAACGGCGTGCCTCTGGAGCAGCCTTTCCGACGCATGCGCCAGACGATCGCTTTCGTCAAGCAGGCGCTCAGCGGAGACAAGACTGCGATGAGCGTGGGCCCTTACGACGTCAAGGGCTTCCGCCTGGGCCGCGCGCCGGTTTCGCCTCCGCCCATATACGTGGCCGCGCTTCGAGAGAAAATGCTACGTTTGGGCGCCGTGGAAGCAGACGGTGTGATCACCAACTACATATCGCCCGAAGACGGCCGGAAGGTGTCGCAGGTGGCCAACGAGGCCGCCGAGGCGGCCGGGAAACAGCCGCCGGACATCGCCTGTCGCATCTTCGTAATCGCCACGGAGGACCGGCAGGTCGCGCAGATGATCGGACGGTATGTCGTCTCGGCCTACCTGACCACTCCGTTCTACTACGCTTTCCACGAATGGCTTGGTCGCGGCGAGATCCTTAGCCCGATGATGAACGCCTGGCAGGCGGGAGATAGGCAGCAGGCGCTGGGGCTGGTGCCCGAACAGGTTGTGGATGATATCTTCGTTTTCGGCAGCGCAGAAGCCTGCCGCGCAAAGATCAAGCTCTACGGCGAGATGGGGATCACGACGCCCATCCTCAACATCATCCCTACCGAGCGAGACCCAGAAGCTCAGGCAGAGCAGAGCCTTGACTGGCTCAGGAAGCTGGCACCCACATAGGAGGAGAAGAATGCCCGACATGACGATGACCCCAGAGATCCGACAGATGCGACAGCGCGTTCGCGCCTTCATGGACGAGCATATCTATCCCAACGAGGAGACGCTGTCCGAACAAAACGGCGAATCCGAGGCCCTCATGAAGGAGCTCCAGGGCAAGGCCAAGGCCACCGGCATCTGGGCGCTGCACCTGCCCGCGGAGGCGGGCGGCGCCGGCATCGGCTTCATGCCCTACGTCTACGTCAACGAGATCCTGGGTCGCAGTCCGTTCGCCCCGCGCGCGTTCGGCTCACAAGCGCCAGACTCCGGCAACGCGGAAATCCTCTGGCAGTTCGGCAGCGACGAACAGAAGGAGCGCTGGCTCAAGCCCCTCGTCAATGCCGATATCCGGTCCTGCTTCTCGATGACAGAACCCGAGGTCTCCGGCGCCGACCCGACCGGCCTCCAGACCCGCGCCGTCCGCGACGGCGACGAGTGGGTCATCAACGGCCACAAGTGGTTCACCAGCGGCGCCATCGGCGCGTCGTTCGCCATCGTCATGTGTGTGACTGACCCCGAAGGGGCGCCCCGCCGGCGCATGAGCCAGATCATCGTGCCCACGGACACGCCCGGGTTCGAAATCGCGCGGGCGGTCCCCGTCATGGGCGAGACCGGCGCCCACTGCGAGGTCTATTACCGCGACTGCCGCGTGCCTGTCACCTACACCCTTGGGCAGCCGGGCGACGGCTTCCTCATCGCGCAGAAGCGGCTGGGCCCCGGGCGCATCCACCACTGCATGCGATGGCTAGGCCAGATGCAGCGCGCGTTCGAGCTCATGTGCCAGCGCGCGCTGAGCCGGCGTGCCTTCGGTAGTACGCTTGCGGAGAAGCAGACTGTCCAGAACTGGATCGCCGACTCGGTCGCGGAAATCCAGGCCGCTCGCCTGCTCACCCTACACGCGGCTCAGAAGATCGACAGCGGCGACGACCCTCGTGTCGAGATCTCCGTCATCAAGTTCTGGGGCGCGAAGGTACTCCACGATGTAATCGACCGCGCGATCCAGGTCCACGGCGCGCTCGGTGTGTCGGGCGACACGCCGCTCGAGTCTATGTACCGGCAGGCGCGGGCCGCCCGCATTTACGACGGTCCGGATGAGGTCCACCGCATGGTCGTCGCCCGGCGCGTCCTCCAGGCGTTCAGTCAGGGCCTGACCTGGGAGTTTGAGTAGGGGCTCGCCTCAAGCTGCCCGGCGCGGCCGAGGAGGCGTTGTGCATTCGCGTGACTTACCCTCAGGGACCGTCACGTTCCTGTTCACCGACATAGAGGGATCGACGCGGCTGCTGCGCGAGCTGGGTGAGGCGTACCTTACGGCCTTCGCGGATCACCGCCGGATTCTGCGCGAGGCGTTCGACCGCCACAGCGGCGTCGAGGTTGGCACAGGGGGCGATGCGTTCTTCGCCGTTTTTCGGTCCGCGGCACGGGCGGTTGCGGCCGCAGCCGAGGCTCAAGCCGGCCTGCGGTCAGGGCCGATCTGGGTACGCATGGGTCTGCACACAGGTGAGTCGTACATCATCGAGGATGACTACGTCGGGCTGGATGTGCATTTGGCGGCGCGCATCGCCGCCTCCGGGCACGGCGGACAGGTTGTGCTGTCTGCCGAGACACAGGTGAGGCTCCGCGACGACGTGCCGCTCGTCGACCTCGGCGAACATCGACTGAAGGACTTCGACGATCCGGTACAGCTGTTCCAGCTCGGCCACGGGCGCTTTCCTCCTCTGCGGACCTCTCCCACGCGACCCTACCCCGGCCGGCCGGCTCTTTCGCCGACAAGGAGCGCGCGGTTTCCGAAGTCGTAGCTATGCTCCGGGAGCGGCAGGCGAGCTATCCCTCTTCCTCTTCCTGCCCCGCCTCCTCGTCCGGAATCGGCTGACGCGAGTGCCCGTTTGAGCGCACGCAGACGTGACCATCTGCGTCCATCGATGCGCCGCATAGCGGACAAAGCGGACGCCCCTTCGCGATGATCTCGCTCAGCTGCCCCACCAACCATGCGCAGTGGTCCGGCGTGAGCCTCACCCTCAGCGCAGCTTCCGCCTCCTCTTCCTCGCTCCCTATTTCGTACGTATCCAGCACCACCGTTCGGTCCGAGGAATCGAATCCTAGTCCGATGCGTCCCACCTTGAAGTCGTGCTCTGCCGCTACAGGGAAGTCGCTGAGGTCGGCCGGCGTGGGCTTCTCCTGGTAGTCCAGCTGGGCCAGCATCTGAGCAAACGCCAGGTTCAGCGCCTGGAAGTGCTGCTTCTCCATCCAGAGCGACGCCGACTGGTTCCGCCCGTTCGTTATGCGAAGGCGAAAAGTGCGCTGTCCGGCCTCCCCGAACGCCTGCGCATCGACGGCCCTTGCTACGCCGAACTCGACGGTCATCGCCTGAGGTCCATCGTATAGAGGCGGATAGAACCGGTCATCTTGAACGACCCACTCAACAGATGGAGCGGGCGATGGGGATCGAACCCACGGCCCTCTGCTTGGAAGGCAGATGCTCTACCACTGAGCTACGCCCGCTCAGAAGCCATTATAGCGAGACCGTCCGCCGACGCACGATGCATAATAGTAGCGTGCGAATGCTCCGCATCGGCGTCCTCTGGCTCTTTCTCTTCCTCCTCGCCGCGTTTGTCTTCTTCGTCGAGTTCATTGCCGATGTGCCGGGCAACGCCGAACCGATCCCGCGCCCGACTCCGTCCTTCGAGACCGCTTCGCCCGGCCCGCTGTCCGCTGCCTACGATCAGTTGATCGATTCCAGCTCGAACACCAGATCGCCGTTGTCGTAGCGCACCAGCGTGTGCGCGTCGTCGTCCGCGTACCATGCCTTCTGTGTCCTTCCACCGGAGCGGATCTCCAACCGCCACGCCTGAAAGGTGCCTCCCGGCACTGTTACTTCCTCGATGCGCTTAACCTTGAGTACTACCGAGAGCAGGTCCGGCTTGGCCAGCGAACAGCTCAGTACATCGACGTACTTGACCTCTTCTCCTTCGAAGAAGTCCAGCGTTCTCCAGAGGAAGAGGTCCGACCAAGTATCGTAATGCTGTGACGGCACGTCGAGCTCGTCGGTGCGCTCCTCTTCTTTCGCCTTCTGCTCTACTGTTACGCCACCGGCTCTATATGTGGCCTCGCACTCGCGCGCCCCCTCAGGCCCATCGATGGTCCGTCGCACGATCGTCGGCCGCAAAGTGTCAGGGTCCGCCTCGACCGACACGTTGTCGGTGACATCTTCGTCGGGAATCTCGAAACTCTGGTTGAAGACCAGCGTGCTGCCGCTCTCATCGATACTCAGCTCTCCACCGCCCTTTACATCGTCGCCCTGAAGTAGACGGTACTGGGCCGTCTCCGGCGCTGACCACGGGACCTTCGACACCACGTCCCGTGCCACCAGCTCGTCCGAGTCTCCCGAACAAGCAATTGTGAACACCACCAGGGACAATAACAGAAGAACGCGGCGCACGCGTCAGGCGCCTGCCCGCGAGACAGGCACGCCACTTCCCATTACTGTCTGCAGGCGGCTCACCGCTTCCTCCACATCTGCGCGCTCAATGCCGAAATGCGTCACCCAGCGGATGCGCCCGCCTTCGTCGAAACAGAGCACGCCCAATTCACCCAGCCGCCGCACCAGGTCCGTCAGGTTCCAGCCATCGACCGTGAAGTAGACGAGGTTCGTCTGCGGCGCCGGCGCCAGCGTTATGCCGGCTACCTTCGCCAGCCCCTCGGCCGCCAGGCGCGCGTTCTCGTGGTCCTCGGCCAGCCGCTCGACCATGTTCTCGAGCGCGTATATGCCGGCCGCCGCGATTACCCCCGCCTGCCGCATGCCGCCCCCCAGCATCTTCCGGTACCGCCGCGCCTCCGTGATGAACTCT
>WNFV01007240.1_pt1 | contig 12908 bp, 8 predicted proteins | sample 5400101 | NCBI WGS metagenome assembly WNFV01 (sample SAMN13153361, study PRJNA577476) | soil metagenome | isolation source: 115 cm soil or saprolite under grassland replicate 1 | place: USA:California | collected 2016-06-15
ACGCGAACAGCAGCACGCAGGCAGCCGTCTTCGGGCCAACGCCGTCCAGCTCGGTCAGGTAGCGGCGGGCCTCCTCGGTGTCGAGCGCATTCAGGAAGTCCAGACTCAACTCGCCGCGCTGTTGCCAGATCGTCTGAAGCACTTTCTTGATTCGGGGTGCCTTCACCCGGGCTAGACCGCCCGTCCGAATGGCGTCTGCGATACGTGATATTGGGGCGGCGAGGACGGCCTCCCACGAGCCGAACGTCGACATCAAGCAAGCGAACGCGCGATCGGTGTTGACGTCCGAGGTGTTCTGCGACAGGATCGTCTGGACCAGCTCGGCTAGCGGGTCGTTACGGGGGCGTGGACGCGGCTTGCCGTAATAGGTTCGAAGAGATCGAAGAACGCGGCAGGCGGGCTGGCCAGTCGCTCGTTCTTCCTCATTCGGCATGTGTGACGTGCCGTTCTTCGGTCCCTCGAGGGTCCGGGGCCAGCTCATATGCGATCCGGAAGTGCTCCTCGGCGCCCGGTTCGTCCCCCTTCGCCTTCAGCAAGAGCGCGTAGTTGTGATGTGTCTCCGGATCGGCCGGCCGCAGCCGCAGCGCCTCTCGATAATGCTTGTCGGCCCCCGCCAGGTCGCCTTTGGACTGCAGCAGGATCGCCAGGTTGTTGTGCGCTTCGGGGTAGGCGGGCAACAAGCGCAGCGCCTGGCGATAGTGGTTTTCGGCGGCCGCCACGTCGCCGCCATTTTCGAGCAGGATGGCGTAGTTGTAATGCGCCTCCGGGTAGTCAGGACGCAGTCGGAGGGCCTCCAGGTAATGCTCGGCGGCCATGGCCGGCTGGCCCGTATCCTCGAGAAGGATCGCGTAATTGTTGTGGACCTCCGGAGAGTCAGGTCGTAGCCGCAACGCCTCGCGGTAGTGCTCCTCCGCCGCCACCAGGTCGCCCTTCGCCTTCAGCAAGTTAGCGTATCCGTGGTGAGCATCGACGTACTCGGGGCGAAGACGCAGCGCGTCGCGATAGTGGTCGGCAGCGCCAGCCGTGCTAGCTCTGGACTCGAGCAAGATGGCGTAGTTGTAGTGGGCGGCCGGGTAGTCGGGCCGGAGCCGGAGCGCCTGTCGATAGTGTTCGGCGGCGGCAGCGTAGTCGCCTCGCGCCTTCAGAAGGACTGCCAGGTGGCTGTGAGCCTCCGGATAATCGGGCCGCAGCCGCAGCGCCTGACGGTAGCAGTCTGCCTCCTCGTCGCTATTCTCGCGATCTGTGCCTACGAGCGCGGCCGCTTTCAAGAACCAGGCCTCGGCGGTCAATTCCTGGGTCGGCTTCGAATCGAGAGCTTCCTGGTCGAAGGCGGTGAGCTGGTACAGGGTCCGCCCTGACAGGTGATCGCCCTTGAGGGCGTGGGTTCCTGCATCCCTGAATTCGTACAGCGGCAGATCCACAAGCTCGAGCACGGTCTCGGTTACGTAGAGCGTGTCAGGGTCAGCCGCCTCCTCGACTCGTTTCGCTAGATTGATACTTCGGCCAACCCAGGCTTCGCCCCCGTCGAGATCGGTGCATTCGCCGAAGTGGCAGCCGAGCCGAAGGGGCAGGTGGGGCAAGCCTTGCAAGGCCGGGATGGACTGGTGGCTGTCCTTCCAGCGTTCGATCAGCTTGAGGCTGAGCTGCACCGCCGCGTCAGGGCTGCTGAACAGGAACAGATGCCCATCCCCAGTAAAGTTGCGGTGGAGGCTGCCGTACTGTCCGGCCAGCGATTCGGCCAGATACCTGTACTCGGCGATGATCGCCACCATCTTGTCGCGCGGCGTTCGGCCCCAGACCAGGGAATGCCGCTCGAGGTCAGAGAAAACAGCCGCGAAGTACCGGCCCATAAGCTGCTCTCGAGCTACCCGATATTCGGGCCCGCAGGCCCGACGACGATTGCCAGCGGTGTATCATGCGAATGCTAGCCGTTCGCCCTGCACAGAGGAAGGAGCCCACCATGCCGGTCTATGTCGTCGAACGATACTTGCCTGGGATCACGTCCGAGCAGCTCGGGGCGGCGGCAGCTCGCGCGAAGAGCACCACCGCCCAGATGAGCAAGGAGGGAACGCCGGTCCGCTATCTGCGCTCGACTTTCATCCCCAGCGAGGAGAAGTGCGCCTGCCTGTTCGAGGGTCCGTCTGTCGAGGCCGTCGAGCAGGCCAACGAGCGGGCACAGATCCCCTTCGAGAGAGTGGTCGAGGCCAAACACATCGCCTCGGAGGACCTGGGCTAGCTCACTTCACCACCGAGATCACCAGGCCACAGAGGTCTTCAATAATTCGCCTCTGCGGTCTCTGTGCCCTCTGTGGTGCAGCGTTCGTCACTCACACTCGCAGACGCGGGTCGAGGGCATCTCGGATCGCGTCGCCGACGAAGTTGAGCCCGAGGACCGTGACGAATAGGGCGCCGCCAGGCCCGAAGACGATCCACGGCGCCTGCTGAAGATATCCCCGCCCGGCGTTGATCATGCTGCCCCAGGAGGGCTGGGGCGGCTGGATGCCGAGCCCCAGGAACGACAGCGATGCCTCGGCCAGGATCGCGAAGGCGAAGCTCAGCGAGGCCTGGACGACGATCGGCGTGGCGGCGTTGGGCAGCACGTGTCGCTTGACGATCCACCAGTTCGGCGCTCCCAGCAGGCGGGCCGCCTCGACGTAGTCGCGGGCCTTGATCGCTAGCACCTGGCCGCGCATCAGGCGCGCGAAGGTCGGCGTGTATACGACGCCGAGGGCGATCAGGACTCCAGTCAAACCGGCCCCCAGCACGGCCCCCAGCGCCAGCGCCAGGACCAGCGGAGGGAAAGACAGCACCGCATCCATCAGCCGCATCGCGACATCGTCCAGTCGGCCACCCCAGTAGCCGGCTCCGAGGCCAAGCAGTGAGCCCACCAGCGCCGCGATCGCCACCGAGACGGCGCCGGCGATCAGCGAGACGCGCGTCCCAAAGATGACGCGCGCCAGCACGTCGCGACCGACGTTATCTGTGCCCAGTAAGTGGGCGCCGCCCGGGCGCGCCAGGCTGTTGGCCAGGTCCTGCTGGAGCGGATCGTATGGCGAGAGAACCGGAGCGAGCACCGCCACCAGCACTGCCACCAGGACCACCAGCCCGCCGACGGGCGCGAAGCGGGCGCTGAGTGCTCGGCGAACCAGCACCCAGCGTCGCTCGCGGACGCGAACCGCCGTGGGCTGAGGACCCAGCACTGACGGAGGACTCAGGACCGAGGACTGACGGCTGAGCGGTGCCGAGGCGTCAGCCATTCATCGAGCCTCGCTGCAGGTTAGTCATCACTCAGTCCTCCGTCCTCAGTCCTCAGTCCTCGTTCAACCGTACCGGATCCGCGGGTCCAGCCAGCCGTAGACGACGTCGACCACCAGGTTGCTGAGGATGAAGCCGAGCGCAATGAGTAGGACCACTCCCTGTACCAGCGGGTAATCACGCGAGAAGACCGCGTCCACCACCAGCCGGCCCACGCCCGGCAGCGCGAACACGTACTCGGTGATAACGGCCCCGCCGATCAGCGTGCCGAACTGCAGCCCGAGCACGGTGACGACGGGAATCAGGCCGTTCTTGAGGGCATGGTGGCGGACGACGAGCCGCTCGGCCAACCCCTTCGCCCGAGCCGTCCGAACATAGTCCTCGGACAGTACCTCCAGCAGACTGGAGCGCAGCGTTCGGGTGATCACCGCCGCCAGGGCCAGGCCCAGCGTGATGGCCGGCAGGGTCAGCGAGCGGATCCCGGCTAGCGGGTCTTCGAGCGGGTCGACGTACCCGGAGATGGGCAGCCAGCGCATAGTGACGCCGAAGAAGAAGATCAGCAGCAGGGCGATGAGGAAGTTGGGCATGCAGATCCCAAACAATGCGAACAGAGTGCCGAAGCCGTCGAGCGGCGAGTTGCGGTGCGTGGCGGATAGGATGCCGACGGGAAACGAGACCGCCAGCGACACCAGCATCGCCATCAGAGCGAGCTGCACACTGGGTCTGATCCGGCGCGTGACGTTCTCGATAACCGGCTCGTGGTTCCGAATCGAACGGCCGAGGTCTGCCTGGACCAGGCGCCCGATCCAGCTGACGTACTGAACGTACAGGGGCTGGTCCAGCCCCAGCTGGGCCCGCACGGCCTCCTTCGCGACGGGGTCCTGCGACTCGGCCATCATCGCCTCGACCGGGTCGCCAGGCGTCAAGTGGATCAGCGAGAACACGCCTGACGTGACCAGCACGAGCACTGGGATGGTCGCGAGCAGCCGCCGAAGGACGAGCCTTCCCATCTCCTATTTCAGCCAGACGTCCTTGAAGCGCATCATGCCGTCAGGGATTGGGTCGTAGGCCTGGACCTTCGGGCTGAATGCCTTTGGCTCGATCGGGTGGACGACGAAGATGACCGGCGCCTCTTCTTGGAGGATCTTGATGACCTCGCTGTACAGCTTCTTGCGCTCGGCCTGGTCCGAGACCTCCCGCGTCTTGTCGAGCAGCTCGTCCGCTCGGGGGTTGGAGAAGCCGGACCAGTTGAGGGATGTGCCGGGCGTGGTGTGGAAAAACTGGTAGGTATTGCCGTCCGGATCTGGCCGCCCGCTCCATTGGTAGGTCGACATCTCGAAGGTCTTGGCGTTGCCTTCGGCCAGCAGCCTGGCGCCGTCCATCAGGTTGAAGTTCATCGTGATGCCGGCCTCGGCGAGCTGGGCCTTGACCACTTCCAATTCCTGGACGTTGATCGGGATGTTGGTGGTATTGACCGAGAAGCTGAACCCGTTCGGCATGCCCGCCTCGGCCAGCTTTGCTTTCGCCATCGCCACGTCGCGCTTGACCGGCTTGATCGTGTCGTCGTACGCCCAGCTCGAAGGCGAGATCGGCCCACTGGCGGGCACGCCGACGCCAAGCCAGACGCCCTTGACGATCGCCTCGGTGTCGATGGCGTACATCGTGGCCTGGCGGAGCAGCTTGTTGTCAAACGGCGGCTTGGTACCGTTGAGCATGTACCAGAAAGCCGCCAGCGAGGGCACGTCGACCTCGACCAGGTTCTTGTCGGCCTTGACGGCCGCCACGTCGCGCGGGGCGACGTAGTCCATCACGTCGATCTCGCCGGCCTGGAGGCTCTGCAGCTTCACGGTGTCGTCGGGGATCGGGCGGTAGCGAATCTGCTCCAGGTATGGCCCCCCCTCCTTGTTCCAGTAGTTCTCGTTGCGCTTGAGGAGGATGTGATCGTCCTTGACCCACTCGACGAACTGGAATGGGCCCGCGCCGGCGCCGGCCGCGTCACGCTCCAGGTCAGGCCCCTTCTTCTTGATAATCTCGGGCGAGATCATCATGCCGGCCCGGTCGGTCAGGCTGGCCAACAGCGACGAGTCCGGCTTCTTCAAGCTCAGCTTGAGCGTGTAAGGATCGACCACGCTGGTCGATTCGATGTTTGCTATCTCGCCCTTGCGGACCGATTTCGGCTCGGTCGCCATCCGGTCGAAGTTGAACTTGGCGGCCTCGGCGTTGAGGTCGGTCCCATCGTGGAATTTGACGCCCTGGCGGAGCTTGAAGATGATCGTTTTGGGGTCTGGGGTCTGCCAGGACTCGGCCAGATTGGGCTTGATCTGCAGTTTGTTGTCGAGGATGACCAGCGGGTCGTACACGTTGTGATAGACCTGGCGGTCGATCTTGCTACCGGACAAGTGCGGGTCCATCGTGGCCGCCTCGACGTAGAAACCGACTCGCAGCGTGCCACCCTTCTTCGGGGTCTCGGCGGCCGCGGCGGGCTTCGCCTCCGCCGGCTTCGCGGCCTCGGCCGGCTTCTGAGCCGGCGCCTGCTGGGCCGGGGCGGCCGTCGGGGCTGGGGCTTCCGCCTTGGGGGCCGCGGGCGCGGGCGGCTGTGGCCCGCAAGCCACCACGAGCGCCAATCCGCCCGAGACGAACGCGCAAGCTCTCAGGAACTGGCGACGAGTGACAGTTCGGGTCGATCGAGCAGTCAGCGACATGGCACCAGGCCTCCCTTCCCACACCCTGTGCAAACGCCGGGCGTTGTCCCGAGGGTATCCGTCAGCCGGTCGCCCGACAAGCTTCAGTATAGAGGCGCGGCGCACCGCGTCAAGTAATACGAGTAGCGCGCCGCGAGTCGCGAGTGGCACTTCGGCAATGGCGCGTGCCGAAGTCTAAAGTCCGGGACTCGCGACTCGTGACTCGTGACTCGCGACTCGCGTAAGATGGCGGGCATGAAAGTTACGGCCGGGATGGTGGCGCGCGGGCGGGCGCTGGCCGAGCCGAGCTGGTCGCCCGATGGCAAATGGCTGGCCTATCTGGAAAGCTTCGACGGTCGCGGCGATGTCATGGTCGTTCCAGCCGACGGAGGTGCGCCGATCAGACTGACGGCCGAGCCTGGGCCCCAGCCGACCGCGTCGTATGGCGGCGGAGTGCTGTGCTGGATCGACCCGGCCACCCTCGCCTTCGTCGCCGCCGACGGCGAGCTGCATGCCATCCCGTTGGCGGGCGGGCCAGCCCGCCAGTTGACACGACTGAACGGACGCGTCTCGGCCCCGATCGCCACCCCCGACGGCAAACGCCTGGCCTGCATGCTCAGCACGAAGAACGACCAGCACATCGTGGTGGTGGATTCGAGCGGCCAGGAGTGGCCGCGGCGGGTCTCACTTGGCGGCGATTTCGTCTTCGACCCCAGCTGGTCTCCCGACGGGGGGCTGGCGTGGCTAGAGTGGAACGTCCCGAACATGTCATGGGACGGCGGATTCGTCCGTTTGTTAACCGCGTCCGGCGAGCTGCGGACGGTCGACGGGGGTGACGACGTCTCGGTCGCCGAGCCGCGATTCTCTCCGGATGGACGGACGCTGGCGTACGTCAGCGACCGTTCGGGTTGGTGGAACCTGTGGCTCTACGATCCGGCGAGTGGGCAGGCGCGCCAGTCTGTCCAGGAGGAAGCGGAGCACGGCGGTCCGGTCTGGGGACCCGGCAAGGTGCATTTCGTGTGGTCACCCGACGGAAGCGAGATCGCCTTCGCTCGCTCCAGGAACGGCTTCTCCGGCGTCCACGTGGCCATGATCGCGACCGGCGCCACGCGTCCCGTGGGCCCGCAGGATGGGGCGGTTAGTGGGCTCTGCTGGTCGCCGGCGGGAGACCGCCTGGCGGTGCTCTGGGGCAGCGCGGGCTACCCAACCCGCCTGGCAACGCTCGACCTCAGCTCAGGCTCGAAGACCGATCTCGTGTGTGGCACTCCGGCCGGCTTCGAAGCCGCCAATACGCCCCAACCTGAGGCCATCTCCTGGCCGACACACGACGGCGCGGTGGCGCACGGCCTCTTCTACCGGCCTGCTGGGGTGCCCCGACCGCCGCTGCTGGTCAGGGTGCACGGTGGGCCAAACGGCCACGTCGAGGCTGGCTTCGATCCTCGTACCAGCTATTGGGTCGACCGCGGCTGGGCCGTGCTGCAGGTCAACTACCGCGGCAGCAGCGGCTATGGGCGGGCGTATCTCCAGGCGCTGCGCGAGCAGTGGGGCGTCCACGACGTGACCGATACGGTCTCGGGCGCCCGCCACCTGGCCGAACACCGGCTGGTAGATGGGGCACGAATGGCGGTCATGGGCGGCAGCGCCGGCGGCTTCACCGTCCTGCTCTGCCTGGCGCTTCACCCCGACGTCTTCGCGGCCGGCGTCGATCTGTTCGGGGTGGCCGACCTGTTCAAGCTCGCCGAGGAGACCCACCGCTTCGAGGCCCACTACATGGACACCATGATCGGGCCGCTGCCGGACCAGTTCCAGCGGTACGTCGAACGCTCGCCCCTGTCGGTCGCCGATCGGATTACGAGTCCGCTGCTCATCCTCCAGGGAGACAAGGACGAGGTGGTGCCCCTCAACCAGAGCCAGGCGATCCTGGACAAGCTGAAGCGCAAGGGTGTCGAGGTCGAGCTGAAGGTGTACGAGGGCGAAGGTCACGGCTGGAGCCAGAGCGGCACGGTGATGGACGAGCTCGAGCGCACCAGCGCGTTCCTGCGCCGCCACGTACTCCATGTCGCTACGGAGCGCGGTGAACGCTGAGCGCTTCGTGCGCGGCGAGCCGCCGCTGTGCTTAACCAGTCGGCCTGATGTTCGAGTTTAGGCGGAAGAAATTCGTCGGGTCGTACTTGGTCTTCAACGCGACGAGCCGGTCGTAGTTGTCGCCGTAGGCAACTCGGACCTGGTCTTCGCCTTCTTCCCCCAGGTTGTTGACATACACGCCTCTCGCAAAGGGCTGCATCAGGTCCCACAGCTGCCGGATCCATTGAATCTGCCGGCTCGATTCAGCGGGGTCTGACCAGATCGAGACGGGGAGGAAGTCGTACTGCGCGTCGCGGTGCCAGAAGGCCGTCTCGGCCCGGCCCACACGGCTGATCGCCCCGCCGTACTGCTGAAAGCCCACCACAGACCGGGGTGAGGGGACCGTGCTGAAGTGGGCCACGACGGCGTCGATCGCCTCGGCACTGATGTTCGTCAGAAAGTGCGTCTTCCAGTAGTAGTGGAGGCCCGTCGGAAAGAAGGCCTCTCCCGAAGCCTGGAGCTGCGCGTAGGCGATCGGTCCGATCTGGTCAGACACCGGCGGCCCGAACTTCCGCAGCGGTTCCAGGATGCGCTGGCCGTGCTCGATCGGGCCGATGTAACAGACCGCAATCGCCAGGATGCGCTCGCCATCTGGCGCGGTCACGAGCAGGGCGTCAGCGGCAAGCTCGTCGGGGGCCGCGCGCGTGAGCTCGGTGTAGAGCTTGAGGCCTTCCCTAGCCTTCTGCAGGGGGTACATTATCGGCCCGCCGAGTACGACGGGGCCGACCGGATGGAGCCGGTATTCGAAGGAAGTGACGATGCCGAAGTTCCCGCCCCCGCCCCGCACGCCCCAGAACAGGTCGGCGTTCTCGCTAATGCTGGCGCGCAGAAACCGGCCGTCCGCGGTGACGAGATCGACGGAGAGCAGGTTGTCGCACGCGAGGCCATACTTTCGACCGATCCGGCCGACGCCGCCACCAAGCGTGAGCCCCGCAATGCCGGTGGTCGGGACGATGCCGACAGTCGTCGCGAGGCCAAAGGCCTGGGTCTCGTGATCCAGTTCGCCCAGGGTGACGCCGCCCTCGGCGCGGGCGGTGCGCCCAACGGGATCGACGTGAATCCCCTTCATCGGCGACAGGTCGATCATCAGGCCGCCGTCACACACGGCCTTGCCTGCGATATTGTGGCCACCACCACGCACCGAAACCAGCAGATTACGCTGAGGTGCAAACTTGACGGCCGCGATGACATCGGCGACCCCGGCGCAGCGAACGATCAGCGCAGGTCGATGGTCGATCATCCCGTTCCAGACCTTGCGGACGCTGTCGTAACCCTCGTCGCCCGGGCGAAGCAGCTCGCCCCGAAGGGCGGCCTCGAACTCCTGGACCAACTCTCGCGGCAGATCGTTGAAAGCGGTCATGGCCTCATCCCAACACGGTCACGAGTATTCGCTCTGGCCAAGGCCGGTGCTGGCCTGGCCCTTTCATGTTACACCTCCTTTTCGATCAAGGCACTTGCGGCTTTCAGGTCAGCGGTGTCGAAGCCCTCGGTGAACCAGCCGTAGACACCGGCTAGCACGTCTCGGGCTTCTGGTCGTTTGCCCTGTCTCTGCCAGAGGCGTCCCAGACTCGTCGCGGCGCGCAGCTCGAGCGACTTTGCCTGCTGCCGACGGGCCAAGTCGATCGCCTGGTGAAAGCAGAATTCGGCCTGAGACTCGTCTGGCTCAGTCCGGCTGAGCAGCAGCTCGCCCCTGAGCCGATGGAGCTCCGGGTTGTAGAAACTGGTTCCGTTCTTGTTGGCGACGGCCAGTCCTTCGGCTAGGGCGGCGAGCCCCTCCTCGATTTGCCCCACCTTACCGCAGGCCCCGGCCAACAGCCCGAGCCAGAGCGGGACCTCCAGCTCTGCCCCGCCAGCCTGGTAGCCGGCCAGGCCCCGTCGGATCTGGGCGATGCCCTCCTCTGCCTGACCCTGCTCGGCCAGCGCCCAGCCCCGCGTGATCGTCGTGAACGCCACCCAGAAGGCGAACCCTTGCTCGCTCGCGAGGCCGATCGCGGCCTCGGCCCGGTCCTGGGCAGCCTGTGCCTCCCGGCGCGACTGATGGAGCACCGCAGCATGGCTCAAGGCGAAGATGAGGGTGTGCGGGTGAGACAGCTCGCGGGCCAGGGCGAGCGCCTCGTGGCACCGCGTCAGGGCCTGGTCCGGGTAGCCCAGGTACCAGAGTGTGTGAGCGGCCCAGCTCCGGCAGACCACGCCGGAGTCGTATCCACCATGCCGAAACGCCAGCGCACGATGCTGGCGCGGATCGTAGAGGGCAATCCCCTGCTCCAGGTGCTCCCGCGCAAGGGCGAGCTCGCCGGGCCATACCAGCGTCTCTCCCAGCGCGTTGTGGGCGACCACCTGCAGACCCGCGTCGTTCACGCTGGACGCCAGACGCAGCAGCTCCTCGGCCAGCTCGCGCGCTGTTGGGATGTCTCCGCGCAGGTCGTAGAACTCCCACAGTCCCCGTAGCACGGAGAAGAGGTGGGGGGACTCGCCGATCCGCCGGCAGAGCTCCAGCGCGCGCTTGTAGACGGCCTCCACTTCCGAGGAGCCGTAGCCCTTGATTGGCATCAGCACCAGCCCGAGGGTGGTCTGCAGCTCCAGCTCTTGTTGGAGGCGCTCGGGGGCGTCCGGAAGGCCCTTCAGCACCTCCAGCCCTCTGGTGAGGTGGGCGTTCGCTTCGGCGTTGGCCGACCGTTCGATCGCGCGCTGGCCCGCGCGCTGCCAGTAATCGATAGCCTGCGCCTTGAGGCCAGCCTCCGTGTAGTGGTGGGCCAGCAGCTCGGGTTCGGTCTCCGCGACCTGAGGAAACTGTTCGGCCAGCGCCTGCGCGATTAGCTGGTGGTACTGCTGCCGCTTGCTCTTGAGCAGCGACTCGTACCCTGTCTCCTGCACGAGGGCGTGCTTGAAGAGGTAGGTCGCATGCGGCGGTACGCCGCGCTGGTAGAGGAGCTCAGCCTCCACCAGCCGCGCCAGCTGACGCTGCAACGTCTCCTCATCGAGCGCCGAGACGACCTGCAGCAGCTCGTAGCTAAACTCGCGCCCCAGGGTGGCGCCCCACTGGGCGACTTCCTTGGCCGTTCCCAGCCGATCCAGGCGCGCCAACAGCGAGTCCTGGAGAGTGATGGGTATCGCAAGCTGCGGCAGCGGCCCGCTGAGCGCATCGCGACTGGTCTGCCCTTCGAGTAGGCCCGACTCCAGCAACATCTTGGTCAGCTCTTCAACGAAGAGGGGGACGCCGTCGGTCCTGGTCGCGACCTGCTGCAGAACCGCGGGGGGCAGCACCTCGTCGCCGGCGACGCGCTCAACCATCACCTGGGCCTGCTTGCGCGGCAAGCGACTCAGGGTCAGGTAGGTGAAATGCCCACGCAACCCCCAGGGGGGACTGAAATCCGGGCGGAAGGTGAGCAGCGCCAGGATAGGGGCCGTGGGCACCTGGTCAATGAGGACATCGAGCAACTCGATGGTCGACGGATCGGCCCAGTGCAGGTCCTCGACCGCGAACAGCAACGGCCGCTCCCGCGCCATCTTCAGCAACAGGAATAGCAAGGCTTCCAACGTCTTCTGTTTCTGCTTCTCGGGGGGCAAATCCGGGGGCGAGTAGCGCCCGTCAAGAGGCAGCGACAGCATGGACGCGAACAGCGGCGCCTGGTCGGACAGGGAGAGGCCGTACCGCCGCAGGGTGGCCTCCAGCTTGCCAAGCTTCGCCTGGGGAGAGTCGTCGCGGCTGAACCGCAGTACGCGCTGCAGCACGTCGATCACGGGGTACAGAGCGCTATTCTGGTGGTAAGGTGAGCAGCGGCACTCCAACCATGCGTGAGGCTCGTTCGCGACACGTGCGTTCAGCTCCCAGACGAGGCGTGATTTTCCGATACCCGCCTCCCCATTGAGGAGCACCACCTGCCCGGAACCGTCTCGAACCCGCTCCCATCGGTCCAGGAGCAGCTCTACCTCCTGCCCTCTGCCCACCAGCGGGGTGAGCCCCTTGCCACGGGCCATCTCGAGGCGACTACGGGTCCCGCTTTCGCCCAGCACCCGGTACGCCTCCAGCGGGTGGGAGAGCCCTTTGAGTGTCTGGGAGCCCAGCGGCTGGCAGGTGAAGAATCCTCCGATCAGGCTGTAGATAGCGCCGCTGATGACGACCGAGTTGGGCTCGGCTAGGCCCTGCAGCCGGGCGGCCACGTTCGGAGCCTCGCCCACGATCGCCGAGGATTCGCGCTGTTGCCCAGCTCCCATCTCGCCGACGACGACGAGTCCGCTGTGAATCCCGATCCGCACAGCCAAGCTGACACCCTTCGCTCCCCCGAGATTGGCATCGAGCCGCGCCATTTCCTCCACGATCCCCAACCCTGCCCGCACGGCACGATCCGCGGCATCCTCGCGGGCTTCCGGGTAGCCGAAGTAGACCAGCAGCCCATCCCCGAGGTACTTGGCGATATATCCGTCGAATCGATCGATCACTCGAGCGCAAGCGTCCTGGTAGGCGCGCAGCAGGTCCCGCAGCTCCTCAGGGTCGAGGCGTTCGGAGAGCGCTGTCGAGCCGACCAGATCGCAGAACATGACCGTTAACTGGCGACGCTCGGCTTCGGCCGCCGCCGGGCCAGCCAGTTGGTCCCCGACACGCACCAGTTCTGGCGGTCGTGGCTGTCGCCTGACCAGTGTCTGTTGAGCGGCTGCAGCTCGCCGGGTCAGCGGCGCAGCGCATTGGCCGCAGAACTTGAAGCCGGCCGGGTTCTCAAATCCACAGGCCGGGCAGCCGCTCGTAAGCGAAGCGGCGCACTCGCCGCAGAACTTCGTCTCGTCCGGATTGTCGAACCCGCAGCTCGAGCACCGCATTGCGCCAGGCTCCAGCGCATCTATAGCAGAAAG
>WNFV01012208.1_pt1 | contig 12905 bp, 10 predicted proteins | sample 5400101 | NCBI WGS metagenome assembly WNFV01 (sample SAMN13153361, study PRJNA577476) | soil metagenome | isolation source: 115 cm soil or saprolite under grassland replicate 1 | place: USA:California | collected 2016-06-15
CTGCGTCCGGAATTCATCAAGACCGATTGGCGCATCGGCGCCGACCCGGCGGCGATCGAGGACCATCTGCGCCGGGACAAGAATAAAGAGATCAAGGCAGTCTGCGTGCTGCACAACGAGACCTCGACCGGGTGCCTGTCGCCGATCGCGGAAATTCGCAAGGCGATCGACGCCGCCGGCCACCCCGCGCTGTTTTTCGTCGACACCATCTCCTCGCTTGCCTCGACCGATTATCGGCACGACGAATGGGGCGTCGACGTCACCGTCGGCGGCGCGCAGAAAGGGCTGATGCTGCCGCCCGGCATGTCATTCAACGCGGTGAGCGACAAGGCGTTCGCGGCGGCCAAGAGCTCGCAGCTGACCAAGTCTTTCTGGGCATGGGACGACATGCTCGCCATGAACAAGATCGGCTTCTTCCCCTACACGCCGGCGACGCAGATGCTGCATGGATTATCCGCGAGCATCACCATGCTGCACGAGGAGGGGCTCGAGAACGTGTTCGCGCGCCACCACCGTCTGGCGGAGGCGACGCGGCGCGCGGTGCGCGCCTGGGGCCTCGAGATCATGTGCCGCGACGCGAAATACTATTCGCCGACCGTTACGGCAGTGCTGCTGCCGGACGGCCATGACGCCGACGGGTTCCGCCACTTCGCCCTCGATACCTTCAATATTTCCTACGGCTCGAGCTTCGGCCGCTACGCCGGCAAGTACTTCCGCATCGGCCATCTCGGCGACGTGAACGAGGGCATGCTCGCAGGCGCGCTGGCGATCACCGAGATGGCGCTGGCGCTTGCCGGCATCCCGCACAAGAAAGGCGGCGTGCAAGCCGCGATCGATTATCTGATTGCGGCACAGGCGAGCCCCGCAAATGGAATCACCGCGAGCGACAAGCCCGGTCTGCTCCCTCCCCCTGCTTGCGCGGGAGGGGTTGGGAGGGGGCGAGGTGAGACGCTCTATCGTGATTGCATCCCCCTCCCTGTCCCTCCCCCGCAAGCGGGGGAGGGGACGATGTGGCGCCGTCGTCATGTGACAACGATGAAACGGCTGTGGTTCACGCTCGCGCTCACGACACTCGCGCTTCATGCGGGCGGCGCATTTGGTCAGACCTATCCGAGCAAGCCGATCCGCATCGTGGTCCCCTTCGTCGCCGGCGGCGCTGTCGACGCGCTCGCTCGCATGGTCGGCGCCAAGCTCTCCGAATCTCTGGGCCAGCCGGTCATCGTCGAGAACCGTCCGGGGGCGGGCGGCAATATCGCCGCCGACGCCGTCGCGAAATCGCCGCCCGACGGTTACACCATCCTGCAGAACACGAACGGCCAGGCGATCAGCCCCTCCATCTATCGCTCGCTCCCCTTCGACGTCGTGCGCGACTTCATCCCGGTGACGCAACTCGTCGCCTCCCAGCTCGTGCTGGTGGCAAGCCCGAAGGTCGCCGCCACCTCGGTCCCGGAACTGATCGCGCTCGCGAAGGCCAAGCCTGGTAGTCTCAACTACGGCATGACCGGTGTCGGCAATCCGCTCCACCTGACCATGGAGATGTTCAAGACTGCGGCCGGCATCGACATCCAACCGGTTCCATATAAAGGGGATGCGGGGATTTTCCCCGCGCTCATCACCGGCGAGATCCAAGTGGCCATCGCGCCCATGGCGACAACGCTGCCGCATGTCGCCGCGGGAACGCTGCGCGCGCTGGCCGTCGCCGGTGCCAAGCGCTCGCCGGCGCTGCCTGATGTGGCCACGGTCGCCGAGACCGGGCTCGTCGGCTTCGAATCCTCGAGCTGGCAAGGCTGGTTCGTGCCCGCCAACACACCGCCCGAAGTCGTCAATGCCATTCACCAGAGCGCCAAGGCCGCCTTGTCCGCGCCCGACGTACTCGAGCGGCTGCGCGCCACCGGCAACGAGGCGCTCGGTAGCACGCCGGCGGAATTCGAGCAGCGGTTCAAGGCCGACCTCGTGAAATTTGCCAAGATCGTCAAGGACGCCCATATTCCTGTGCAGGATTGAATTCTGACGGAGGCCGCCGATGGACATTCAAGGTCTCGGCTATGTCGGCATTCGCGCAAAATCGCTCGAGGATTGGACCACCTTCGGCACCCGCTTTTTAGGGATGCAACTGGTCGAGCGGAGCGGCAAAAGCCTCGCGCTGCGGATGGATGACCGCAAGCAGCGCGTCGTCGTCAGCGAAGATGGCGGCGAGGGTGTCGCGTACTTTGGATGGGAGGTCGCCGACGCCGCCGCGCTCGATGATTTTGCAGCAAGACTGGAAAAGGCCGGGATCGAGGTCGCGCGTGGCTCGCGCGCGCTTGCGGACGAACGCCGCGTCAAGGATCTCGTCGTCCTCGCCGATCCGCTGGGCAACCGGCTCGAAATCTTCCACGGCGCTGAGCGCGCGAGTGAGCCGTTCAAGCCCGGGCGCTCCATCTCGGGTTTCCGCACCGGGCCGCTCGGCATGGGTCATGCCGTGCTGCACGTCAAGGACATCAACGACGCCCTACCGTTCTATCGCGACGTGCTCGGGTTCCGCCTCTCCGACTATATGGTGCGGCCGTTCAAGGCGTATTTCTTCCACGCCAATCCTCGCCATCACTCGATTGCCTTCATCGAGACCGGCCGCAGCGCCACGCACCATTTGATGGTGGAGCTCTACAGCCTCGACGACGTGGGGCCCTGGGGGCCGAGCATGTGGGGGCACGACCGTCTGTGGATGACACCCGAAAAGCGCGCCGAAGCCCGCGCGATCCGCATCGCGGCCGCGGCGACGGGCTTGCGCAAGCCGGCCAACGTGATCGAGGGCAACTACAAGCTCATGCCCGGCATCTGCCCCTGGTGGGATGGCGTGCTGCGCGGCGAGGCGGCGGAGTAATCCTCGCTCCGATGTCACACCAAGCAACGCTCGGTCTCCCCGGCTCGACCCCGTGCGTGACCAGAGGGGATCACGGCGTCGCACCCGGAACAATCCGCGGCGCATTTCGTTTGCAGGTGCGAGGACGACGCGGAAAGGGATCATGCGCGCTCTGACATTTGCATCGGCTGTTGTCGCTTTCGCGCTGATCGCCGCTGCGCATGAAGCGGCGTACGCACAGCATGAAAAGCAGCCGTTCTGCTTGCAGAGCCCGCGGGGGTCCATGAACTGCAGCTACGACAGCCTCGAGCAGTGCCAGCAGATCCTCGGCGGCCACGCGGCGAGCGGCACATGCGTTGCGAACCCGGCGTGGTCCGACACGACCGGCGCCGGCGGCACCAGGTCGCCGGATCGGCCGCCTGGCAGCAGGGATCGTCCGCCGTCGCCGGCGCGGTGACGCGGTTACCCGCGACATAGAGTCATGCTCGTTGCGCGACAACGGCGCCACATCGTCCCCTCCCCCGCAAGCGGGGGAAGCACACCGAGCTTGTTGCTCGCGCTCGTTCCACGTTGAGCTGACGAGCCAATCCTGCCTGACAAGCTGGGCTGCCTGGCGTCAAGCAGCGAGCTTCACGTATTCGAAATCGCCCGGCTTGTTGTCGATGCCGACGCGCGGCGGCGCGATCCAGCTCGCGAATTTGCCGGGCTCGACCACCTGACGCATCAAGCTTTGGATAAAGTCGCTGTCGTCCTTTGACGGCAGCCACTTATCCTTCTCTCGGTTCCAGGTTGTTTCGTCGACGAGCTCTCCGCTGGGCGATGCTTCGATGTCCTTGAACTCGCCGATCTGCCGGTGGAATGCCACATGCGGCAATTGGAATCGGAAGTTCACGCCGACCCGCTCGATGATTTTGTTCCAGCGATCGAGACCGCGCTGGCAATCGGCCGTGTAGTCGTCGCGTAGCCGCATGTTGATGGCCGTGAGCGCGGGCTCGTCCACGCGCTTGATCTCGCCGTCGACGAACTTGAGCACCGGATAGGTCGAGCTCTCGAGCCTATGGTCGTCGTCGATCTTGGTCTCCTGGAAACGCCCCTTGACGCGACCCGAACAGGTCGAGCGACAACGAATAATGCAGGTTGAGCTTCTTCTGCATGGTCGGCAGGTCGATGACTCCGAGGTCACGGACCTTGTTGATGTCATAGGGGTCCTCGATGCCGGCCGCCTTCATCGCTTCGCAAGTGCGTTGAATCGTGCGCCCAATGCCGGTCTCGCCGACGAACATGTGATGTGCTTCCTCGGTCAGCATGAAGCGACAGGTGCGCGAGAGCGGATCGAAGCCCGATTGCGCAAGACTTTCGAGCTGCATCTTGCCGTCGCGATCAGTAAAGAAGGTGAACATGTGGAAGGAGAGCCAGTCCGGCGTGGCCTCGTTGAACGCGCCGAGCATGCGCGGCTTGTCGGCGTCGCCGGAGCGGCGCTGCAGCAGCTGCTCGGCCTCCTCCCGGCCGTCGCGGCCGAAATATTTCTGCAGGAGATAGACCATGGCCCACAGATGCCGTCCTTCCTCGACGTTCACCTGAAAGACGTTGCGCATGTCGTAGAGCGAAGGCGCGGTCTTGCCGAGATGGTGCTGCTGCTCGACCGACGCCGGCTCCGTATCGCCCTGGATGACGATGAGGCGGCGCAGCATGGCGCGATATTCGCCCGGCACTTCTTGCCAGGCAGGCTCTCCGTAATGCCGGCCGAAGGGAATCTTGCGGCCCTCTTCCCGCGGCGCCAGCAGGATGCCCCAGCGGTACTCGGGCATCTTCACGTAATCGAATTTGGCCCAGCCTCTGGGGTCGACCGAGACGGCGGTGCGCAGATACACGAGCGCCTCCTGAAAGCCTTCCGGCCCCCTCTGCATCCACCAGTCGATGTACCCGGGATGCCAGCGCTCGAGCGCGCGCAGCACTTGCCGATCCTCGGTGAGATCGACGTTGTTCGGGATGCGGGTCGAGTAATCGACGTTGACGATATCGCTCATCACTGCCTCCTCAAACTCGTCGCGTATCGAATGCCGGTTTCTGTCCGGTGCCGTAGCGCTTGAGTGCGCCCTCCTCGCCGACGGCATTGGCGCGCTGGAAAATCCAGTTCTGCCAGGCGGAGAGGCGGGCGAAGATTTTTGATTCCATGGTCTCGGGGCCGCCGAAGCGCAAATTCGCTTCGAGGCCGGTGAGAGCATCGGCAGAAAAGCTCGCGCGCTCTTCCAGGAAGACGCGGATCTCGTCCTCCCAATCGATGTCGTCGAGCGCGAAGGTGACGAGACCGAGCCTCTCCGCCGCTTCGGCATCGAGCATCTCGGGGATTGCTCGCCTGGCATTGTCGAGCGCGCCAGGATCGGCGAGGAAGCGGCTCGCGAGCCGCGAAATTCCGTTCGACATCGGGTAGGCGCCGAAATTGACCTCGGCGAGCGCAAGCGTCGCGGGCGGCTTGTTGTCGCCGTCGCGCTTGCCGATCAGCATGTAGGAGCGGTCGCTTGCGAAGACGAGCTCGGCGAGCGTCCCGGCGAAGCACGAACCCGGCTCGACCAGAGCGACGAGAGAGCGCGAGGTGAGATCGATGCGCTTGAGCGCACGCTTCCAAAAAGCTCTGATCTCGCGTGCGAGCCAGTGATCCTTGTTGGCATCGAGAAATTGCTCGTAGGCGAGCACTTGCGCCGGATCGCCCGAGGACTTGAACACGATTGCGGCGATGTCGAATTCGTTGGCGCGAATGTCGAGAACGGCGTCGTCGAGCTCGCGCGCGAGCCGCAGCGGCCAGAACTCGGCGCCCGCATCGACCATAGCCTCGGCGGAAGCCGGCGGCGGCGCGTCCGGGCCGCGCAAGGTGACGGTCGCGCGCCGGGAGGGCCGTTCGAAGTCGACCGATATCGTGCTGTACTCGAGCGCGTCCGCGGACCGCTCGCGCTTGAGCGGCGTAAGCATGATCCCCCTGGCCGCGGCCGGCCGTTGCGACCTTGCCGCGAACTCTCGCGCGCGCTTCTCCACTGCCTCTTCGAGCTTGGAGGCGGGTACCACTTCATCGACGAGCCGCCAATCCACGGCGCGCTTGCCCTTGATGCCCTCCTCGGTCGTGCAGAACACGTCAGCGCGATCACGTCGGACCTTGCGTTTGTCGGTGACGCGCGTGAGGCCACCGGTGCCGGGCAACACGGCCAGTAGCGGCAGCTCCGGCAACGAGACGGTCGAGGCGCCGTCGTCGATCAGCATGATGTGATCGGCTGCGAGCGCCAACTCGTATCCGCCGCCGGCGGCGGTGCCGTTGATGACGCAAATGGTGAATAGGCCCGAGGTTTCGCTCGCGTCCTCGATGCCGTTGCGCGTCTCGTTGGTGAACTTGCAGAAGTTGACCTTGTGCGCGTGCGTGGCGCCGGCGAGCATGCGGATGTTGGCGCCGGCACAGAACACCCGCGGCTTGCCCGAGCGCAGCAGGACCACTTTGACCTGCGGATGCTCGAACCGCAGCCGCTCGATGGCGTCGGCGAGCTCGATATCGACTCCGAGGTCGTAGGAATTGAGCTTGAGCTCATAGCCCTCGAACAGGGTGCCTTTCTCGTCGACATCCATCAGAAGCGTCGCGATTTCGCCGTCCACGCTGAGCTTCCAATGGCGGTACTTCGACGGATCGGTCTGGAAATCGATCCGGCTCTTGCCGTTATTCAATCTGCGTTCTGCGTCGGCCATGGATTTCCTCGCAAGCTGGTTCAGCAGGCCGAAGTCTGAGATCTGCGATTTCGGCGGCCCGCAGCGGCGGAACTCTGAACTGCTCGATTTTGCGCGGCCATATCGCCTTCGTGATGCTCACGCAGCAGCCGATTGATGAACTCCGAAGTCGCACGCAAGGTTGCCTCGGGCGCCTCGCGGTGGGGGGCGTGCCGCGTGTTCGGCAACAGCGCGACGTCGACCGGGCAATAACACTCCTGCTGCGCCATCTCGATCTGCCGCGCGGTGCCATACTGGTCGTCTTCGCCCTGCACGATCAGGATCGGAACGCGGATATGGGCCAGCTCATCGCCCAGCTCCCATTTGCGGAATTCGGGATCGAGCCAGGGGCCGCACCAGGCGTTGAATGCGTTGTCAGGATCGGCATGCCAGCGGGCAAGCTTGGCGCGCAGAGGGCCGGCCTCGAAAGCCGCCTTGGTGCGCGTGATTTCGGCAAGACCCATATCCTCGGTGAAGAAGTGCGGCGCGATCAGCACGAGCCCGCGCACGCGGTGGTCCTGGATGCTGCCGGCGTAGATCGCGGCAATCGATGCGCCATCGCTGTGGCCGACCAGAAGCCCGCGGCGGAAAGCTATCGCGTCGAGCAGGCGGGGGAGCACATCCAGCGCCTCCTCGTGCATGAACGAGACCGCACGCGGCAGTTTCACCGGCGACGAGTTGCCATATCCCGCCCGCGAATAGGCAAAAACCCCGGTGCCGGTCGCGGCGGCGAGCTTCTGCGCAAATGTGCCCCAGCCTGCAACACAACCGAGCCCCTCGTGCAGCAAGACAAGCGTCGGCGCCGCATCCGGGCGCGGGCCGATCATGTGGTACTCGAGCCGCATCTGGCCAAGCTCGAGAAAACCTTGGTCGGCGAGAGTCACTGCGCTTCTCCCATGCAACTCGCGACGATCCGCGCAAGCTTCTCGAAGCTGTGCTCCACCGCGTCGCCGGAGGTGTCGAGCTCGGCGTGCGCGCGCGCATAATCGGCTTGCCGCGCGTCGAGAATGGCCACGAGATCGGCCATGGCCTCGCGATTCTGCGCCATGGGACGGAAATCGCCCTGCGCCATCACGCGGCGCATGTGCTCGTCCGGCCGCGCCTTGACCCACACCGTATGCGTGCGGCGCAGCAGCAGCGCATAGGTTTCGGCATTCGACACGATGCCGCCGGCGGCGGCGATCACGGCCGCTTCGTGCGCGTCGATGACCCGCTCGAGGCAGGCGCGCTCGTAGCGGCGGAACGTTGCAACCCCTCCCATCTCGATCAGATCTGGAATGCGCGCGCCGTACTCCTGCTCGACCAAGCGATCGAGTTCGATGAAGGGACAGCCGAGCGCACCCGCGAGACGGCGTCCCAATGTCGATTTGCCCGCGCCGCGCAGTCCAATGAGCGCGATACGCCGCCGACGATCGACCGCCGCACCTTGCCCGGCCCGGCTCTCGATCAGCTCGGCGAGCGCGGAAAGCTCGGCAAGCGGCACGCGCCCGAGGACATCGAGAATGTGCGCCATTGCCGCGGTGCGCCCGTTGCTGCGCGGCAACAATTCCACGATCGGAACGTCGAGCGCTCGTGCGATCGATGCAAGGATGATCACGGAGGGGTTGCCCTGCCCGCCTTCGATCTGCGCGAGATAGCGCTCGGAGGCGCCGGACGCCTGCGCGAGCTGGCGGCGGGTCATGCCGCGCTTGGCGCGCGAGAGCCGCACCAGCCGGCCGATGGCGGCGACCAACGCGCGCTGATCATCGCGTTGCGGCGCGGCCGCAGAACGCTTGTCGGGAACCTTCGCCCTGATTACCGGCACAACGATCGTCCGCTGACAGGCATTATAATTCATGCACTATAGTGCATGCCAGCTGTGCCCGTCAATTGCCCGAGGCGCGCGGCCAGCGCCGCCGGCGGCACGGCGTAGGGCCGTTCCGCCGCGCGGCTTAGCGCGTCATGGTGCGTTCGGCGCGCAGCTTGAACCGCTGGATCTTACCGGTGGCCGTCTTGGGGAGCTCGGCGCGAAATTCGATCCAGCGCGGATACTTGTAGGCTGCCAACACGGCTCTGACGTGCTCCTGCAGCGCCCGCGCCAGGTCCTCGCAGGACTTGTCGGGCGACTTGAGCACCACGAAAGCCTTGGGCTTGATCAGCTCATCCTCGTCCGGCCAGGCGACCACCGCGGCCTCCAGCACATCAGGATGGGTGCAGAGCGCGCCTTCGACCTCGAAGGGCGAGACATAGATGCCGCCGACTTTGAGCATGTCGTCGCGCCGCCCGCAGTAGACGTAGTAGCCCTCCTCGTCCTGGAGATATTTGTCGCCCGAGCGCGTCCATTCACCCAGGAAAGTGTCGCGCGACTTGTCGCGGTCGTTCCAATACATCACCGCGCTGGTGGGCCCGCGCACCTGCAGCTCGCCCATTTCACCTCTGTGCGTGATCACGTTGCCGTCGTCGTCGAGCAGGCGGATGTCGTAGCCCGGCACCGGCTTGCCGGTGGTGCCGTATTTCACGTCGCCCGGATAGTTCGACAGAAAGATGTGCAGCATCTCGGTCGAACCGATGCCGTCGAGCACGTCGACCCCGTAGCTTTCCTTCCAGCGCCGGCCGACATCGGGCGGCAAGGCCTCGCCCGCGGACACGCAGCATCGCAGCTTCAAGTCGCCGCGCTTGGGCGCGGCTGGACTGGCGAGGAAGGCGGCATAGAAGGTCGGCACGGCATAGAACACCGTCACCGGATGCCGGCGCAGGATCGCGGCGACCGTATCGGGGGTCGGACGGTCGGGCGAGAGAACGGTTGTCGCGCCGACGGCCATTGGAAACGTCATCGCGTTGCCGAGTCCATAGGCGAAGAACAACTTCGCCACCGAATAGCAGACGTCGCTTTCCTCGAGCCCCAGCACGCCGATGCCATAGAGATCGGCGGTGAGGCGCAAATTGGCATGCACGTGTACGGCGCCCTTGGGCCTGCCGGTCGAGCCCGAGGTGAAGAGCCAAAAGCACATGTCGTCGCGCGTCGTCGGCGCGGTATAGGGCTCGGGTCGCGCGCTCGCGAGCAGATCTTCGAAACGGTCATGCCCGCACGCATTTTCGCCGGAGACGATCACGTGGAGAACGTCCGAGCTCGATCCGATCAGATTGGCGAATTTCGGCAACAGCGCCTCGGAGACGACGAGCGCCTTAGCGCGGCTGTCGGCGAGCATGAAGCGGTAGTCCTCCTCGGTCATCAGCGTACTGACCGGAATAGGAATCACGCCCGCCTTGATGGCGCCGAGGAAGGCAGTGGGCCAGTCGATCGTGTCGAGCAGCGCGAGCAGGATGCGCTCTTCGCGCCGGATTCCGAGCGAACGCAAGACATGGCCGAAGCGATCCACGCGCTCGGCGAGCTGGCCATAGGTCCAACTTCCGCGCGGGTCGATATAAACGGCCTTGTTGGCGCGCCCGGCCTTGAGATTGCGCTCGATGACGTCGGCGGCGAAGTTGTAGCTGCGCGGGATCGCCTCGATGGCGGCGCGCGCATCGATGGTCGCCTTAAGCTTCGCGGCAGCATCGAGCATGGGGCGCGTCCTCAATGTCGTCCGGTGGTGAACCGGCTCATTCTTCGGGCGAATTATGCAAGCCGCCCCTGACTGCCGCAACGAAAAGCTTGCTATACTTGCGCCAACGCGGCGTCCGGCCGCGCCCCCGCAACAATAAAAGGTGCAGGAGAGGCTCCCATGGACGAAACAGTCCGCAAGATCAGCGCCGACGACATCAACCCGCGTTACAACTGGGGCCGGGCGTTGCCGGCGCTCGGCACCATGGGAGTCGATTTCGAGGAACGAGTCGATTACCGCCGGCTGCACCGTTACCGGCTGAGCCGCGTCAAGCAGGCGCTGGAAAAGTCCGACCTCGGTGCGCTGCTCGTCTTCGACGTGAACAACATCCGCTACGTGACCTCGACCAAGATCGGCGAGTGGGAGCGCGACAAGCTGTGCCGGTGGGCGCTGCTCGCGCGCGATCAGGAACCGATCCTATGGGACTTCGGTTCGGCCGCCGTCCACCACAAGCTCTATACTCCGTGGCTCAAGCCCGAGAACTGCAAAGCCGGCCTCATCGGTCTGCGCGGCACGGTCAATCCGGCGTTCGGACTGATGGAGCGTCACGCCAAGGAGATCGCCTCGCTGCTCAAAGAGGCCGGCGTGCACAAAATGCCGGTCGGCGTCGACATCATCGAGCCGCCGATGATGTTCGAGCTGGAGAAGGCGGGCCTCAAGATCGACGATGGACAGCAGGTGATGCTCGAGGCGCGCGAGCTCAAGAACATCGACGAGATCGCGCTGCTCAACCGTGCCGCCGCCATGGTCGACGGCGCTTATCACCTCATCAACGAAGAGCTCAAGCCCGGCGTGCGCGAGAACGACATCGTCGCCAAGGTCAATGAATTCCTCTACCGCCACGGCTCCGACGACGTGGAGGCGATCAATGCGATCTCGGGCGAGCGCTGCAATCCGCATCCACACAATTTCACCGACCGCATGTTGCGTCCGGGCGATCAGGCGTTCTTCGATATTCTGCAATCCTTCATGGGCTACCGCACCTGCTACTACCGCACCTTCAATGTCGGGCGGGCGACGCCGGTGCAGCATGACGCCTACAAGAAGGCACGCGAGTGGCTCGACAAGGCGATCGCGCTGATCAAGCCGGGGGTCACCACCGACCAAATCTGCAAGGTATGGCCCAAGGCGCCGGAGTTCGGGTTTCCCGACGAAATGTCGGCCTTCGGCTTGCAATTCGGCCACGGCCTCGGGCTTGCGCTACACGAGCGGCCGATCATCTCACGCGTGGTCTCGCTCGATCATCCAACCGAGATCAAGGAGGGCATGGTGTTCGCGCTCGAGACATATTGCCCCGCGACCGACGGCTATTCCGCCGCACGCATCGAAGAGGAGGTGGTGGTGACCGATAAGGGTTGCCGGGTGATCACGCTCTTCCCGGCCGAGGAGCTGCCCATCAGCCACCGCTATTGAGCTTCGAGTCACGCGAGGGCCGCGGTCTCGAAACCTCTCCCCGCAAGCGGGTAGAGTAACGTCTGCCGCACATTCAGAGCAGACAAACGCCGGCCAGTTATCTGATCGACCGCACCACCGTCGAGGCTCGCGTGCTGCACCACAGCTCCCGCGCCGGCGAGGTGGCAATCGCGGTGATCACAATACTCGGGGACCGCCGCCGCGGATGTGGCGGCGCTGCTTGCCACGATCATTGAATTGACAGTAGATACCGGCGCAGAGAACTTCATGGAGGATCAATAATGCACATTCGTCGCGCCCAACCGAAGCTCCGGCCGATCGTGGCCGCCGCCGCGCTCCCTGCCGCGCTCGTGGGCCTCGCGCTCACGTTCGCGTCTTCGCCCGCCGCCGCGCAGCAGTGGACCCCGGAGCAACGCGCGGCGTGCGAGCCGGACGCGATGCGGCTCTGCCAGCCGTATATGCCGGACATCAATCGTGTCAGGGCGTGCATGGTCCATTATCGTCGCTACCTCAGCCCCGCCTGCCGCGCCGTGTTCGAGGGCGGCGCGAGGAGGAGAGGGAGTCGCTCCTAGCCCAACAATACGACGGCTAAGCCTGTGCGAGCGCCCGCAGCGAGGACTCCCGGGCCGGCGAGCCATACGAACGGCTGTTAGCGCTAATCTATCCGCGCGTCGTCATGGCCGGGCTTGTCCCGGCCATCCACGTCTTTGTCGCGTCTAGAAAACAAGACATGGATGCCCGGCATAAAGCCGGGCATGACGAGTCACTGATCGCGACGGCTGATGGCACTTCGTCAACGGATCGGTCATGTCCTCGGGCCGCACCCATTTGTCGAACTGCTCGGCCGTGAGATAGCCCAGCTTGAGCGCAGCCTCCTTGAGGCTGAGATCCTCGCGATAGGCCTGCAGCAAAATTTTGCGCGGGCTTGATGCGCTTGACGTTCGGCTAGATGCCCGCGCGCAGCGTTATTGACGCGAGGGGTCATGAAATCCTTGCTGCACCACCTCCGCGGTCCGCGCAGCCATGTACTCGCCGGCGGCGGCGGCGCGGTAGGTGTGGACCGCCGATGCTGTTACCATTGCCGCGCGCCCGGTCGAGAGCGCGCATCGAGCATGGGAGGATGCCATGGCGAAGAAGCAAACAGAGGCGGTCTACAAGATCGTCGAGGTCGTTGGCGGAAGCGAGCAGTCGTGGGAGGAGGCCGGCCGCGCTGCGGTGGAGACCGCGGCCGGCACCCTGCGCGATTTGCGCGTCGCCGAAGTGACGCAGATGGACATGAAGGTGGAAAACGGCAAGGTTGCCGCATTCCGAACCCGCGTCTCGCT
>WNFV01009197.1_pt1 | contig 12900 bp, 12 predicted proteins | sample 5400101 | NCBI WGS metagenome assembly WNFV01 (sample SAMN13153361, study PRJNA577476) | soil metagenome | isolation source: 115 cm soil or saprolite under grassland replicate 1 | place: USA:California | collected 2016-06-15
TGAAGCTCTACTCGATGGAGCTGAACCAGCGCATCGCCAACACGGGCGTGCGGCTGATGGGGATGTACGGACAGCTCACACGTAGCAGCAAGTGGGCCGCCATGAAAGGCCGCATGGAGTACTCCTACATCCGCAACGTGGCCAACACTATCGAAGGCGGGACGAGCGAGGTGCAGCGCAACATCGTGGCGCAGCGGGGTTTGGGGCTGCCGAGAGAGTAGGCGCTCGGCTGAAGGAAAACGGTCCAATCGGCCCACGATATACGGAGTGCCATTTACCCCTTAGAGTTCGCGTGCCGATCCGCTACCCTCGTAACGGAGGGTAATCGAATGTCCTGTCCCCATCACTGGTACGAGCAAGAGCGGCCCGAGATTGCCGCCGAAATCCCCGACCTCATCGCAGACCTGCGGCAGGTGGCCGAAGAGCGCCGCCACGACGGCCACGGCGCCGAGGCCGCAAAATTTGAGCTGCTCATCGCCTTCTTCGAGGCCGCACACGAAACCATCGTTGATCCCTTCGCCCCCACCTTCAGCGTCAACTGAGGTCGAGCCAGGCTCAACCCTGGCAGGGCGGCCGGATCTGTCTCCGGTGTAACTTACCACAGAGAGGCGTTGACTTAGTCCACTGCTTAGTCTACTATGTTTACACGATGACTACAGTGAACGTGCACGAAGCCAAAACCCACCTCTCGAAGCTCGTAGCGCGGGTGGAGGCAGGGGAGCGGATCGTTATAGCGAGGGCGGGAAAGCCGGTCGCCGACCTCGTTCCTCATGCTGAGCGGCCCAAGCGAAGGCCTTTGGGAATCGACAAGGGTCTCGTCCTCGTTGGTCCTGATTGGGATGACCCGATCCCTGAATTCGAAAAGTACGTGTGATGACTACGACGGTTAATATCCACGAAGCGAAAACGCACCTCTCGCGCCTTTTGCGAAGAGTGCAAGCTGGCGAACGCATTATCATCGCGAACGCGGGAAAACCCGTAGCGGAGTTGGGGCCGGTGACACCCCGGCCGACCAGACGAGTGCCAGGTCGCGATGCGGGCAAAGGTTGGATTAGCCCGCACTTCGATGACCCACTGCCTGAGTTCGAAGAATATATGTGAGGGCGCTTCTTGACACACAGGTCTTCCTTTGGTGGAACCTCGACGTTCCGAAGCTATCCAGGCGCGCGTTCGACCTGATTGGTCACGAAGCCAACGACGTCTACGTCAGTGTAGCCAGTGCCTGGGAGATCGGCATCAAGTATGCGAAGGGCCGCCTAATGCTGGAGGACGCGGAGCCCGGTGACTGGGTGCCTTCGCGAATCGCGCTGGACAGCCTGCAGACCCTAAGCATTGAGCTGAGCCATGCCCTTCGCGCTGGCGCGCTGCCGCCTATTCACCGAGATCCGTTCGATCGACTACTGATCGCACAGGCGCAAATTGAGGGTTTGCCGATCCTCACCTCCGACCCGAACATCGCCCGCTACGATGTCGAGGTCATCTGGTAGCCGCGACCTTCACGTTAGCGTTAGAATAGACGCTGCCTGCAGCACACGATCGGAGCGAGACGATGGATTTTCGTGACTCACCCGAAGACGCCGCCTTCCGTCAGGAGGTGCGCGAGTTCCTCGCCGCCGAGTATCGGGCGGACTACGGCAGCGATGGCGAGGGGCGCGGGGCAGCGCAGATCGCGGCGCGGGAAGGCCCGGCCGCCGCCGAGCTTTACAAGGGGTGGATGAAAAAGCTCGCGGCGAAGCGGTGGACAGCGCCCGCCTGGCCGGCGGAGTACGGCGGCGCAGGCATGACCGTCATGCAGCAGTTCGTCTTCAACGAGGAGATGGCGAAGGCGCGCGCGCCGCGGCCCGGCGGCATCGGCATCGGCTTCGCTGGGCCCACCATCATCGCCTATGGCAACGAAGACCAGAAGCGGGAGCACTTGCCTGCCATCCTCTCGGGTGACGCCGTCTGGTGCCAGGGCTTCTCCGAGCCAGGCTCGGGCTCGGACCTGGCGTCCCTCCAGACGCGCGCGGAGAAGGACGGCGATGACTACATCGTCAACGGCCAGAAGATCTGGACATCCGGCGCCCAGTTCGCCCAGCGCATGATCCTGCTCGCACGAACGGACCCGAGTGCACCGAAGCACAAAGGCATCTCTTACTTCCTGCTCGACATGAAGTCTCCCGGCGTCACAGTGCGGCCGCTGATCACGATGGCCAACATCCCCGGCTTCAGCGAGGTCTTCTTCGATAACGTCCGCATCCCGCGCAAGGACCTCCTGGGCGAAGAGAACCGCGGCTGGTACGTCGCGACCACCACGCTCGACATCGAGCGCTCCAGCATCGGCACCTCGATTGCGCAAGGACAGGCGGTGGAGGACCTCATTCGCCACGCGAGGGAAATCGGCAACCGGCACTCTGCCGACGGAGGTTCGCGATTTCCGATTTCCGATCACCGATCGCCAATCGCTTACGAACTGGCGGAGCGGCGCATCGAGGCGGAGACCGCGCGCCTGCTCTCTTACCGCGTGATCACCCTCCAGAACCGGGGCCTCGTGCCGAACCAGGAGTCGAGCGCCGTCAAGCTGTACGCTGCTGAGCTGAGCCAGCGAGTGGCGGCGACCGGTGTCAAGATGGCGGGCCTCTACGGCCAGCTCGACCGCGCTTCAGGCGAGAAAGACTCGGCGGCGAGCCGCTACGCCCCGAACCGCGGCCGCTTCGTCAGAGGCTACCTCCAGACCGTCTCGGCCACAATCGCCGGCGGGACGAGTGAAGTTCAGCGCAGCATCATCGCGACGAGAGGACTCGGGCTACCGAGGGACTAACGACCAGGGTAGCGTGGTGGTAAATCGCGCCGCCTCGAAGCTTGCTGGAGAAGGCCGCCTGTTTCTGGCGGTATTTCGAGTCTCACCAAATGCTGTCGGTCTTGAGCAGGAAGATTTGCGTAAGGCAATGCACGAAGCCATCAGCAGCTTGTCAGCTCGCGAAGCGAAGGTGATCCGTTTGCGCTATGGACTTGATGATGGCGTCATCCGCTCACTCCGTGCAGTAGGTGCCACTTTGAATCTAAGCGGCGAATGGATACGTCAGATCGAGATGACGGCCTTACTCAAACTGCGACATCTCCTGTAGTCAAGATACCTCAGGCTTTAAGCCGACCGCATCATCCTGGGTGTGCGTTGTGCACTCATTGCTGACAGCTTCTACGGCGTGATAGCGTAATCGGCGCAGTCGCTCTCTGCGGCTTGAAAGCCTCAGCTACATGTCCGAAGGAGACACCCATGGTCAGCCTCAAAGAAGTCTACGAGATCGGCGAGATTCCGCCTGTCGGCGAGGTGCCGCCTCTGATGCACGCGCAGGTGATCCGGCCGGAACGCTTCGGGGAGCCGATCAAGGCGTTCCAGACAGCCGCCGCAGCTTAGCGGTCGGGCCTAGGGCTTGGCGACGAGCTACGTTAGCTCTGACCGAGCCATTTCAGATACGCTTTCGCCCGTCCGAATCCGTGGCCTTCGTAAAATCGGTGCGCATCGACGCGCGCGCTGTTCGATGTCAACTCGATATGCGTTAGGCCATGGCCTCGCGCCCAGTCCTCAGCAGCAGTCATCAATAAGCCGCCGATGCCCTCCGAGCGTCGCTCCTTGTCCACTATCATGTCCTGGAGCCAACACTTCGGCCCAAATCCAAGCGACTGGATATCCGCATATACACTCGTTAGACCTATCGCCTTGTTGCCGTCAAACGCCAGAATCACATCAGCGTTTGGCTGCTCGACAGCCCAGCGGTACGCGGCCGATGCGCGCCCGCGCGTGTACTCGGGCGGCACGCGGCCCGGAGGCTCGAACAATTGCTCGAGCAGCATAAGCGCATCCTCTTCATCCGCAAGAGTTGCGGGCCGGATTTCGAATGTCATGAACTCAGTCTATGAGAAGCGGCGAAAATGAGACACCAAGGCGTCGCCAAAGTAGCTAGCCCGGTGCCTTCAGGCCCGGGCTAGCCTCGCTGATCGCTAATGGCTGACAACTATAGCTGATTGCTGACAGCTTTGCCCCGTGATAGCGTAATCGGCGCAAGTCGCTCCCGTTCGTTTTGAAGGAGACGCCATGGTCACCACCAAAGACGCCTACGAGATCGGCGAGGTACCCCCCGTCGGCGAAGTGCCGAACTACATGTACGCGCAGCTCATCCGCCCGGAGCGCTTTGGGGAGCCGATCAAGGCGTTCCAGGTCGAGAAGGTGGAGACGCCGGCGGAACTGAAGCCGCGCGAGGCGCTTGTGCTCGTTATGGCGGCTGGCATCAACTACAACAACGTGTGGGCGGCGCGCGGTGTGCCGGTGAACGTGGTCAAAGCGCGCGAGCGGGAGGGCGACACGACCGGCTTTCATATCGGCGGCAGCGATGCGTCGGGCATCGTGTACAAGATCGGCTCGAATGTGTCGAACATCAAGGTGGGCGACCAGGTTGTGATCCACTGCGGGATGTGGGACGAGGACTCGCCGTTTGTGAAGGCCGGGAACGACCCGATGTTCGATCCGTCCTTCAAGATCTGGGGCTACGAGAGCAACTGGGGCTCGTTCGCGCAGTTCACGAAAGTGCAGGCGCACCAGTGCCTGCCGAAAGCGCCTCACCTGACGTGGGAAGAGGCGGCCGCGCCCACGCTTGTGGGCTCGACGGCCTACCGCATGCTACGCGCCTGGCCCCCGCACGTCGTCGAGAAGGGCGACGTTGTCCTCGTCTGGGGCGGCTCCGGCGGCCTCGGATCGATGGCCATCCAGATCGCAAAGGAGTTCGGGGCGATACCGATCGCCGTGGTGTCGAGCGAAGACAAGTTCGACTTCTGCCTTAAGTTGGGAGCGAAGGGCTGTATCAACCGCAAAGAGTTCGATCACTGGGGGATGTTGCCGCACTGGACGGACACCGAGGCGTTCGCCAAGTGGTCCCAGGGGGCGCGGGCGTTCGGCGCGAAGTTCTGGGAGGCCCTGGGCGAGCGCCGCAGCCCGCGCATCGTTTTCGAGCATCCGGGCGAGGACACGATCCCGACCTCGATATTCATGTGCGACACGGCTGGCATGGTCGTGATCTGCGCGGGCACCAGCGGCTTCAACGCGACGGTGGACTTGCGCTACCTCTGGATGCGGCAGAAGCGGCTCCAGGGTTCACACTTCGCGAACGACGAGCAGGCCGCCGCCTTCAACCAGCTCGTCCTCGACGGCAAGATCGACCCCTGCCTGGGGGAGACGTACTCGTTCGAGGAGATCGGGAAGTGCCACCAGCTGATGTACGAGGGCAAGCAGCCGCTGGGAGTGATGGCGGCGCTGGTCTCGGCCAAGCGGACGGGTATGCGGGATCTGTAGGCGGCTATCGGGAGAAGGCGTCAAGGATAATGTCGTCCATTTCGAGGATGTGCAGCGTTTCGCCTGTGCCCACGTCCACAACGGCTGGCTGGGACCAAAGGAAGTTCTGACCACCTGCAACTTGAAGAACCTGCGCGACCACGTAGGAAGTACCGGGAACAGCCGCTATTGTTCCGCCACAGCAGCCCGTTCCCTCCGGGAGGGTAGTGATGAGCCTGGATTGCCCGGTGTCCCGGTTGAAGAGGTGCAACTCACCCTCGGTTGGTTGCGCTCTCATCGTCACAAAGGCCACTTCACTCTGGTTTAGCCAGTCGCAGGCCGTGACCTGGCGGCTGTCCAGGTTTATTGTGTAGTCCTCGAACTCCGGGAAGAGATTGCGGGCTTGCCAGTCAGGCGATTCGAGGAGATATAGGCCCGAGAGTTCTGCCAGGCCTATGCCTTGCGCGCAAAGTGCGTCGCCGCCGGGGGACCACCTACCGTTGTGCGGGTAGGCGCGGTCGCCGGCGGTGGGGACGGCGATAGAAGACTGAAACGGGTCGACCACCTCTACCCAGCTGCCTTCATAGACAGACTGGACAACCTTCAGGAGACGGCCGTCTGGTGACCAGTCCGGGTCGATGGCCCGGTAACACTCCGCCAAAACGTTCGCGAGGCAGTCCGGCACGCTGCCTGACTTGAGGAGCGTGACGCTGCCGCCGGTCCCGAGGTCTTACATGTCGAGGCCAAGCGGCTGAGTGTAGATTATATAGCGCCCGTCGGGACTAACATCGGCAAAATAGTGGTCCGGGATATCCCGGTAGGACAGCACGAGAACCGTGCCGCCAGTGTCCAGATCGGCGCTGTAGATGGTGGTGTTCGCCTCGTTGTCTTGCGACATGTAGTACAGGAGGTGGCCTCCGGACTTCGAGCTGATGAGGCTTACGTACGACGTTACCATACCTACCGGGGTGATCTGCCTGGCGTTGTCGCCGTTGAGGTCGCTGGTCCATATTGCGCCCGCGGTGGGGTAGCTTGGGTCGGTGTCCCCGCGAATGAACACGAGCGTCACATCGTCCACACCCGCAAGCGCAGGAGGCGATGCACTTGGGGCCGCAGTCGCAGTGGCGATCGAAATGGTCGCAGTGCTGGCTGGAGAACCTGTTGCCTGCTCGTCCTCGTCACTGCACCCCGCCATCGTGGTGACCAGGAGGAGCGGCCAGAAAAGCCAGTGGAGACAACGGTGCATCGTTAGACCGCCTAGTTTTGCCTAATAATACAACGCGGCTGCCTGCTGGTGGATTCTGGGCAAAACGACGAGGTCCTGCGGGCTGGCAATGAATTGTAGAATCTACAGTGTCTTCTTGTGTCATCAGTGGCTAATCTAGAATGAGCCCATCCCAATGACCGAGGCACCCGCCGGCGTCCTGCGAGCGCGGGCCCGTGAGTCAGCGCAGGTGCTGCCCGTCGAGCTGTTCTTCGACCTCGTTTATGTTCTCGCCATCACGCAGCTCACGCACTACTTGCTCGAGCACCTGACGATTCGCGGCGCCGCGGAAGCGCTGATTCTCTTCCTGGCTGTTTGGCGGGGTTGGGTCCGCATCACCTGGGTTAGCAGCTACTTTGAGTTGCGCGGCCGGCCTGTCCGGCTCGTCCTGATCTGGCTTACTCTGGCCAGCCTTATTGTGTCCGCTTCGCTGCCGGAGGCGTTTGATGGACGCGGCGTCGCGGTTGCCGTTGGCTTTGGCTTGATCTTGACCTCGGCAGCGGGGTTTGCCCTCGTGGCCGCCGGGCGCGACCATCCTCTGCGCCGCGTGCACGAGCGGGTACTCATCTGGGACCTGGTGACTGCCTTGCTGTTATTTGCGGGCGGGCTGATGCAGGGAGACGCGCGGTTCGTGATGTGGTTGGGCACGATGGGCCTCTCCTATTCAGTAATGTGGCTCGGCTCCCCGTTGCCGTTAATCGGTCACTCGCACACGACTGACTACCCGATTACAGGCGAGCACATGGCCGAGCGTTGCCTGCTGTTCGTGACGATCGCGCTGGGTGAATCGATTATCATCACCGGTTCGAACTTCGGGGAGTTGCGCACCTCGGCGGAGAGGTGGTTGGCGTTCGTGGTCGCCTTCGTGGGCAGCGCGGCGATCTGGTGGACCTACTTTGACCGCGGAGCAGAAGCGGCGAGGGACGTGATCGCGGCGGCCGAAGATCCAGGGCGGGTAGGTCTTATCGGTTACACCTACTGCCACATACCGATTGTCTTCGGCATTATCGTAGCGGCGGCGGGGGACGAGATCGCGATCGCACATCCCGGACACGAAGTATCGACCGGCGAGGCGGCGCTGATTCTCGGCGGGCCGGCGCTGTACCTGCTGGGGCATTCCCTGTTCAAGCTCACTCTCTGGGGGCACCTGTCGCCGTCGCGACTCGCCGGTCTGGTCGCACTCGGCGCGCTTGTGCCGCTGGCAACGGTGTCGTCCTCGCTGGTGCTGATCAGCGCCGCGACTGCCGTCCTGCTGGGCGTCGTGGTCTGGGACCTGGTGATCGAACGTCGCTTTCTGGTGGCGGAATCGCAGCCCGTTGCTGCCGAACTGGAGGTCTGATGGGCGAGACCGCGCGCCTCGTCGCCGAGATCCGTGGAAGGATCGAGGAGACCGCGGGGCATCGGCCGCCGTCGCCGGAGCGCAAGTTCAACAAGGACGATGAGTTCGTCGCTTATGAGCTGAAGACGGAGGCCTGGCGCGCGATCATGCGCGGGTTCCGGACACGGATCCAGGCGTTGTCGCTCGACGATCGGCTTGACCTGGCCGAGATGCTGTTTCGTCAGGGCGAAGGCTGGCTCGGGCATAGTGCTATCGACGTGCTCGCGCTCAGCGTCCGGGAACTCGGGCCGCAGAACTTCGAGCGGCTCAACAGCATGGCGGACGACTTCACGGGCTGGTCGCACGTGGACGACGTCTGCATCTCCGTCCTCCAACCGCTGCTGCTAGCGCATCGAGAGGCGACGTTGGCCCTGCTCGAACGCTGGAACCGCTCGCCGAACCGCTGGAAACGGCGGGCGAGCGTCGTCGCTTTCGTGCGCAAGGTGGGCGAGTCGGGCCTGTTCACAGAAGAGGCTCTAGGTCTCTGCGAGAACCTGGTGCGCGATCCAGAGGACCTCGTCCGGAAAGGAGTCGGCTGGGCCCTCAAGGACGTGATGCGCGGCGCGCCGGACCGAGTGCGCGACTACGTAAAGGAGCTGCGGCGCCGTGGCGTCTCCTCCACGATCACGCTGTATGCTATCCGCGATCTGAAGGGGCCGGCGCGTGCGGAACTGCTCTCGATCGAGCCACAGAGGAGAGAGAAGACGCAGATGTCAAAAACATGATCAAAAAATCTCAGTGTCCGCTGTGTATTCTGGGACTCAATCATCTGCGGCTATCTGCGGTCCATCTGCGCTAGTCTGCGGCTAATTCGGAGGATACCGATGAAGATAACGCTCGAATGGCTCGGCACCGCCACCTTCCGCCTCACCATCGGCGACCTCGTCCTCTTTCTCGACGCCTACATGGACCGCGTGCCGGCGGCGCCGCCGGTGGGACTGCGGGCGGCCGAGGTCTCGCTAGCCGATTTCGTCCTCGTCGGGCACAGCCACTTCGATCACCTCGCCGGCGCCGAGGTCATCGCCGCCAATACCGGCGCGAAGATCATCGCCTCCAACGAGAGCTGCCGCGTCATGCTGGAACGCGGCGTGCCCCGGCAACGGCTTCTGCCCTCGCAAGGCGGCGAGCGGCACAGGCTGGCGGACGGCGTAACTGTCCGCGTGTTTCCGAGCCTGCATGCCTGCACGTGGGTCCTCACTGGTCCGGGCAGCGGCGAAGAGGAGCACGGACACACCGGACTCACGCAGGACGAACGAGCGGCTCAGCCCGGGCTCGTACGGCGGATAACAGAGCTCATCGCCAGCGGGAGCGAGGATGCGCGGATCATCCAGGACCACATCCGCACCTCGGCCGGGAGCTTCAGCGACGGCGGCCCGCTCGTATATCTCATCGAGACCCCGGAGCGGTCCATCTTCTACCAGGACACGTCCGGCTGCTGGACCGGCGTCCTCGCGAACCTCAGCGCCGACGCCGCAGTCCTGGCGGCTTCAGGAAGACCGAATGTCGACGGCGAGCCGGTCCAGGGCTCGATGGCGCAGTTCATCGCGATGGAGGCAAAGCTCCTGGGCGCGCGAACGGTTGTCCTCGGCCATCACGACAACTGGATGCCGCCGGTCACGAACGCCGCATTCGACATGGGACCGGTGCGCGAGCAGATTGCCTCGGAGGCGCCAGGCGCGGCACTGATCGAGGCAGGCTACCTCGAACCGGTCGTCCTTGTGCCCTGACTGTTGCTCGCCGATTCGCTATTCGCTTGCCGACGGTAGGCTGCTCATGCCTCTAACGACCGCGGCTCCGCAAGTCGATCTGCACATCGTCGATGCCCACGTTGAAGTAAGACTGGTTGTCGACTTCTGCGAAGCGCAGGCAGACATCCTCTCCCACGAAGGCGCTCGCGTCCATCGCCACCCTACCGTAGCCCGAGACAGCGGGGTCCCCCGGTTGCGTCTGATAGAGAGTGAGAAGCAGGTCTGCCGGGGCAACGGTGAACGGGTCAGCGGCGATTCCCGCTGCTGTGACGAGGTCGGCCCGGAATTGCTGGTTGGGGAAGACGTCGAAGTCAAGCGAAGGTTGGCTAAAGAAGCTGAACGCCTGGTTATTCAATTGGAGTTGGAAGCTGATCGTCCCGGAACGTAGGACACCGCAGCGGTAGAGGACGTGAGATCCGGGACCGTCCTGGTTCGTCATCGCCGCCTCCAGTCCCTCAGGCGGCACAGCGACGGTTGCGAAGCTTCCCACGCCGCAATCACCTTGCGGGGGCGCGGCGCCGGCCTGGTTGCACCAGCTTCCGGACCCGCCCTGCTGATCGACGACGGTCCAGCAGGGGATCGCGTTCGTGTCGACAACGCCCGCTTCGAAGCCATCGTTGCCGGCACGCGGGCAGCCCGCCGGCCGTGGTGGCCGCGTGCCCTTCAGAAGGACCGGCCCGGACGCCTCAGCGAAGTCGAACTCCCCCTCAGCAGAAGCGAACGCGGACACCGACAGATCCGCTCGTCCACCGGCGAAGCGGCCGTTCTCGCCCTCGACGGTCGCCTGCCAGGATGCCTCACCAGTGCAGGGGAGAAGGGCGGAAAGGAAGCCGAACACGCTCGCCCGTCCGGCCTGCTGGCTCAACTCCCCCGACAGCTCGACAAACGCAGGCTTGGAGCAAGTGACGGTGCCGTGGACGGTTGCTGTTCCGCCCTGCGGGCTGACAGAACCGGTGGGCGCGATGCTGACCGCGATCTCGAGCGGAGGAGGGCCAACCTCGGCCGAGAAGACCAAATTGCCGGTCTGTCCGAAGTAGCCACCGGCCTGGAAGTAATAGGTAGTGCCTGCGGTCGCGGAGAATATGATCTTCGACTGATTACTCTGGAACTGATCATTGCAGGCGACAGGGATCAGGCTGAAGAGCGATGTCCCCGTGTAAGCGGCGAGCACGGTGTCGAAGTCGCTGCCAAAGGTGTCGGCGGCGATCCTCATGTCCTCGCCGGGCGTAAAGGCGAACCAGACGGTGGCGCCCACCGGGGCGCAGGCGCCGGGCTCGCCCGACTCAACGGCGGTCCGGGAGGAGGCGGCGGAGGCGGTCCGCCCTGGCAATCGCTAAACGCAACGTTTGGATCGCCGCCGACCGTAATCGAGCCGAGCTGGATGCACTGGATTTGCCCGCCGTCGGGCAAGCCTGGTCCGTTGCCCGAAACCGTTCGGGCGGGTATGGGAAGCGGTTGCCAGCCGGTACAGTTCGGGCCCGCGCAGTCTGTGCCACCGTCGCTGCCGGGGGTATCGCAGGCGTCACCGATTCCGTCGCCCACGACCTCGCCCGCCTCATTGACGTCGTTGTCCGCTTGGTCAGGGTTATAGGCTGTTGGGCAGTTGTCCCCCCTGTTCGGGAAGCCGTCGCCGTCGTGGTCGGTCGGCTGATTGGCCGGAGGGGAGCCACTCGCGGTGTTCGCGGGGTCGCATATAAAGTCGCTCGGGTCCGGCGTTAGAAGATTCGGTATGCCGGGAGTACAGGTGGCCGGGGTGGTGGGATCGCACGTGTCCGGAATCCCGTCGCGAAACGGCTGGTTTGTGAACGTGTCAGTGTCGCCTTGGGTGTCTTGCTTGCGCGCGTCCCAAACGTCGTTGAAGTGAAAGGGGCAGGGGTCAAGGGAGTTTTCGTAGCCGTCGCCATCGGCGTCTCTTTGGCTGAAGCTAAAGAAGGTACTTGCGACGGGGGTGCCCGCCCCCGGCAGAGTACGCACCGGTATGCCGGCCTCGTTGGCAGGCGTATCCGCGTTGTCCTGAGTGACGCCGAACGACAACGTATCCGCCTTGAGGGGCGTGCAGAAGTCCGTGATCGCGCTCGGCGCCGGCGGTGTTGCAGAACCGGCGGCAGAGGCCTGCTGAAGGACCGTCACGCTCGGATAACCGAGCGACGGGTCGAACGGCGGCAGGTTCGGCAAGTCGGTACCCGGCTCAAACACGACCTCCTGGAGCACCACCCAGAGATTAGCCGCGAAAGCAATTGAGGCAACGCCGACAGAGCGGAACCTTGGTTTGATCGGCGGCAGCGGCCCGTTGGTGTCGTCCGCGTTGCCGGCGATCAAGTCCGGTCCGAAGTCGACCCAGTCGGGGTCGAAGATGGCGTTCAGGTACGAGGGGTACTGAGCGACCGCCGGCGGCGGCTTGATGTCTTGAACCCCATCAGGTGAAGGGCTCGTGTCGCCGGCGACGCCCGCGAGGTCGTTGTTCCCTTGGGGCGACGTGGGGCCCCAGGCGTAGGGTTCAACGGTGTTGGTGATGTCTGTGGTCCCCTCCATGAACGTGAAGTTCAACTGCCCAGAAATCGCGCAGGCATTACTGAGTATTCCCAGCGTATCTTGCGATGTGACAGCCCCGAGAATGGCGCCGTCCGGTATGTCCAGGTCCTGCGGCGAAGTCGGCGAGAAGTTGACCACCCCGCCGAAGTTATAGTCATTCGTATCGTCAAGCGTGAGAGGCAGGCCGTCAGGGCCGAGCCCAAGGCCGAGGGTGCTCGCAATATCCGGATGGGAGCCGGGAGCAGTGTCGGAGTAGGTGGCGGAAATTTGCGGGTTGAAGGGGGCTCCGGGGCTCGGGCTTGGTCCAGGCGTCGCCGTCGGTGTCGGCGTGCACTCCGGGCATGGTGTGGGCGTGGACGTAGGGGTCGCCGTGGCCGTCGGCGTCGGCGTAGGCGGAATCGTAGGTGTCGCCGTCGGCGTTGGCGTCGGCAACGCAACCGGGCACTCGGGCGTCACACAGTCCAGCGGCACGCACGTCGCGCCCTCGCCGTGATAGCCGTCGCCCAGTTGATTCGCGGGGAGATCAATCTCCTGGACGCCGATGACCGTAAAGACTAAAAAGTTGGTCTCGGGCGGGTTGGGTGTGCCGTCGTCCAGGTTCATAAAAAGCGAGGGGTTGCCGGCGTTGCCTGGCGGCACCTGGAGGGTGACGCTGGCCAGAATCCCGCCGCCG
>WNFV01017206.1_pt1 | contig 12898 bp, 14 predicted proteins | sample 5400101 | NCBI WGS metagenome assembly WNFV01 (sample SAMN13153361, study PRJNA577476) | soil metagenome | isolation source: 115 cm soil or saprolite under grassland replicate 1 | place: USA:California | collected 2016-06-15
TCGTTGCATGGTCTCTCCTGATTCGCAGGCTACGGCGTGCCCGCCGTCAGGCAGAAACTCCACCTATCGTCCTGTGCAGATCTCCGGGCCCAGCTCTCACGCCCATGCGAATGGTCGTGCCAGTCAGAGGCGAGGTGTAACTAACCGGATTCTCAAACAGATGATTTCTCTTCGCCCATATCTTTGCCATGTTGAACCCCAGTTCATCTCCACCGCTTATCGGTCCAACCGTTGCGGCTAGTTCCAAAACATCGGGGTCGAACGCGGCTGCATTGATGAAGATCACGTGCCAAAATGGGTGACTGGTCAGCACGTCATCCGTTTCATAGACCGGATGCAGTATCGCTCGCATGTATGCTCCGTGCAGAAGCACGAGACCGATCAACAGGACTCCCGGCCAGCGCAGCGCCGTCCATGCTGCATCCAATATTGCAAGCCGGCGAACCGGTTGCGCCTTCCACTGCGCGACGAGGTTGGCCGAGAGCTGGCACGCGATGATCGCCAAGACGACGATCAGGCTCCATTGGGCGGAAGCCCTCATCTTTATAGCCAGAATTAGAACCATCACTTGCGGTACTGCCAACAGGAGATGTCCGAGGGTCAGGCGCTGTTGCCATATCAAAAGGAGCGACAAGTGCAGCGTCGGCACGATCGCCAGTACGGCCGGATAACGAAATCCATACACAGTGGGCATTTCGAGCATGAAGATAGAACTATTCATTTCCGCGTAGAAACCAAACGTCACGGCGACAATGGCAACCATCGCCAGCGGGTTTCCCCAAAAGATATAATAAATGCTCCGACATTCATCCCGAAAAGGACGAAGAACAGAAGATAGAGGGACTCGATCTTCAACCCAAACAGCGAAAAGGCGAGCTTGGCGTAGTCGATATATCCCAGGTCATTCTGATAGAGGCTCTGCAACCCGTGATCCATAGAGTGGATCTCGGGCCTAGCTTCTGCCGCCTCAGTTATGGCTTGATTGATGATTGTCGGGTCGTGCAGGCGCGAGATTACGCTTTTCGCATCGGGATTGCCGAGATCAAGGATTTCCGTCAGCTTTCGAGCCACTTCGCCGGCGGCGACATAACCCGAGTTCTCGTGCCGGATCAAATCCGTGATGGCGGCCCGCAGGGACAGCACCGCGTAATTTGGTCCCCATTCGATTGCCCCGGCCATTCCCCGTTCCAGACCACGGTCATAAGCCGCACGAATCAAAACCGCGCAGCATGCGAGTGCCGCCAAGGTCAGCAGGAGTGCGCCTCGTCGCGCGAGCCATGATACGATGATGCATCCAAGCGTTCCGGCCGACCGCATCGGCTTTCCACTTTCATCCAGGCGGACTTGGAGGCCGCGCGCGATTTGCCATGCCACACGCTCGGCCTTGACATGCTATTGGGCCACGGCAGCGTTCCAGATGACGATGGAACCCGCCCCGTCGCCCTGATATGTCGTTTTGAAAGGCTCGGGGGTCGGCGCAATTCCGAACAGCGTTTCGTCCGCGCCACGCGCCCGCTCGATACTTCCCGTAATCTCCACGCGCCACCACCCTTGCTGCTGACGCGTCGCCGCGCAGTTTGTCACCTTAGCGACTCCCGTCGCCACCGGGGTTACGCGGCCAGTCTCCAGATCGACATCGCAACGGATCTGATTGGGACCCGTCGCGAGGAACAATAGCAGACGGCGCCCTTCTCCCGGGTGGGCAGACAGGCTCGCCGAGATCGGCTTCGCAAGGTCGACGTTGATTACTGCTGAAATTCCGCGAGAGCCATTACTGGTGTCCTCGATCAGCTTGGTCGCGGTTTTTGTGCCGTCCGGCGCATACTCGGCGTCGCCTTGCACGGTCAGTCCCACGTGGCGCCAGTTGGCGAAAGGTCCGGTCGGGGGCGGCGGCGTGCCGGCGGCCTTGGCCCGACCCCGGTCGCTGCTGGATGCAATTGAAGAATTGGCGCACGAACTGGCGATTTCCGCGCCTTCCGTGCTTCTTCGCTTGATCACCTTCTGCACCACTTCGTACATCGGCTCCAGAAGCAGCCCTGCGACGACAGTGTGCCCTTTGGGAGTGAGGTGGGCAGAGCCAAGAGCGGGGTCTGCCATCTGCCGCAGCATGGCATGAGTGTTCGTGAATAACCAGTCATCGTTGCAATGCCCGAGCGACTGATCGCGCACCTGATCGAACATGTGATCATAGATTTCCTCGGTCAGGTCGTTACCGGAGATATCCGTTTTATTGGTATATTGCCACGCGACCACGATAGGGATGCCGAGTAGGTCTCGTTTAATTGATTTCAGCGCGTGTGCCTGGAGTGGAACCGCGATCCCGTCGATCGACTTCCGGTTACCACCCGCTTCGCCCATAGGGACATGTCCGAACTGGCGGCGGTACCGATTGATTGCAATCCGCCTATATTCGGGACCGAAGAACAAATCCTTTATGTGAAACGGGAACGGCGTATACCCGTAGATGCGGGGCAGATACTTGGCGAACAGCTTCATGAACGCGGGCTCGCTTTCATCGACCGAGTAGTCCATCAAAGTGGTAAGATAGGACAGTTGTGGAAACAGGTAGAAACCGTCGGTACCCTGGATGAAAGGAACCCACAGATCGTTTCTGCCCGAGTAAGACAAGATAATATCGGGCTCCAGCGGGCGGCCCCATCGATTGATGGTAATGTAATTCTGGTATGTAATCGATCCTCCCATGGCCATATTGATGAAACGCGTGTGCCATTTGGTTCCGGATAATTTTTCGTTGAGCAGTGCCTCCAGCTTCCGATCGAACCGCTCGGGAACAGGTGCCTCCTGTCCCTGCGCGCCGCTGCCGCCAATGACGATGACGCGTAGCTCGTTCTCCGGCTTGGGCGGCGGATTGAGGAAGTCGATGCTGTCGACAAACCCTAGCTGGCGCCACGAGTTGTCGCTGTTCGAAAATGTCCGCGGGCCCATGAACCCTTGTATCTGGTCGCGGCTAAAGGTTTCCGGGGGAAGACCGATGTTGTGAAATCCGTCGTAGGGGAAAAGGATGAGGTCGACGCTGGCCTGCGCCCATGCGCGGGTCGGAGGGAGCGAGCGGTCAAACAGAACGAGCGCCAGCCCCGCCCCGGCGAGACACATGACCGCGACCAGAAAAAAGTACGCGGTCCGTTTCAGCGCCGTTACCAACATTTGTAACCCTCTGGGCAGCAACAAGCCGGACTATGCGCCGCTCGTGCCGACGCGAATAAGGCGCATGGGTCAAAACAGCGTGTAGATGAACGGCGCCAGCACCGAGCTTTTCGTGAAGACCGCCAGCGCTCCATACACGACCGCCATGATCATGAGCGGCAGCAGCCAGAGCTTCTTGCGGTTGGTGGCAAAGCGCCAGAGTTGACCTACGATCCTCAAGTCCGCCTCCGTTCCCTCGCATGGCCCGCGACGGGCTGGCCGAGCAGGAAAATCTGAAGTGTGTTCCGTCTTGTCAGGCGCTGGTATCGCCTCATGCGCGCTTGCGCCCGATCATCACGTAGAGCCCGCCGTCGGTGCCGCCGGACAACAGCATCTCGATCTCGGTGGAGAGCCGGTCGAGCCGCGTGCCCAGGCGGTGCGGCGCGAAAATCGGCTCGCTTTCGTCGAACTCGACGTCGCCGATCGACGGGATGCTGGACAGGAATTCGACCTGGTTTCGCTCGAACCAGAGCAGCACCTCGTCGAACGAGTGCTTGCTCTCGTGCGGGTGCTTGTACTGATCGCGGAACCAGGCCGCCCAGCGCCCGCTGTTGAGGCCGTCGCGGCGCAAGCGGCTGTCGAGAGCGGCCATCCGGTCGCCGAAGATCTCGATCAGCCGTCGCCGCCACAGCGTGGGCAGGCGTCCGAGCCAATTATACAGGCCGATGACGACGTAACCGCCGGGCTTGAGCTTGGCGAGTATGGCGCGGAAGCCGCCTTCCGGATCGGCGGTGTGGTGGAGCACGCCGTTCGAGATCACGACGTCGATGCTGGCGTCGGGAAAGGGCGGCCGGAACAGGTTCATTTGCACGAAATCGGCATTGACGATGCCGAATCGGTCGCGGAAGTCCGTGGCGAGCCTGAGCGAGTTCATGCACAGGTCGGCGCCGATCACGCGGCGACGCCAATCCATGCCGAGGAAGTTGGTGAGCTGGCCCGTCCCGCAACCCGCCTCGAGCACCAGCGCATCGGGCGGAATCTGCTCGTCGAGAATGCGGGCGAAAACGCCAAGCCGCGCTTTTTGCCGCAGGCTTTCACGGCTGTCGACGTCGTCGTAATTCGGAAACGGTGTCTCCTCGTAGAAATTCTTGACGATGTCGGTCACGTCCAGCTTGCCGTCGCCCCAATCGTTCGGTGCGAAGACCTGCGGAATGCCGTTGGTGACCGGATAGCGCTGGGCGCAGCTGCGACAGACCAATGCCGCTTCGGCCTGTCCCAGCGCGCCGTTGCAACGCGGGCAGCAGAGCAGTTGGATCAGCGCCCTGAGCACGGCATTCGGCACACCCGCGCGAACCGGCGGAGAGAGCGAAATATTCATACTGGCTCAATCCGGCTCGAAGGTGTTCTTGTAGTCGAGGCGTAAGGACGGGAGCTGCTCGCTCTTGCGCAGGATGCAGTTTCCAATGGCCAGCATGTCCAGCTCGGTCCCCACGAAGCATCGGAAGGCATCTTCCGGCGTGCAGACGATCGGCTCGCCGCGCACGTTGAAGCTGGTGTTCACGATGACCGGACAGCCGGTCCGTTCGCGAAACCTGCTCAGCAACCGATAATAGCGTGGATTGGTCTCGGCGTGAACCGTCTGGACGCGCGCCGAATAGTCGATATGGGTGACGGCCGGGATGCTCGAGCGCGGCACGTTGAGCTTGTCGATCCCGAACAGCGATTTCTGCTCGTCGGTCATGGCCAGACGGCGCTTCTCGAGGACACCGGCCACCAGCAGCATGTACGGGCTCGCCTCGTTGAGCTGGAACCATTCGCCGACGTCCTCGTGCAGCACCGAGGGAGCGAAGGGACGGAACGACTCGCGGTACTTGATCTTGAGGTTCAGCCGCTTTTGCATGTCGGGCGCGCGCGGGTCGCCGAGGATCGACCGCGAGCCGAGCGCCCGCGGCCCGAACTCCATCCGTCCCTGGAACCAGCCGACCACCTTCTGGTTGACGATCGCATCGACGGTGGTATCGAGCAGGCCATCGTCGCTCACGACCTCGTACCGCGCGCCGGCGGCGCGCAGCCGGCCCTCGATTTCCCGCTGGCCGAACTCCGGACCGAGAAAGCTGCCCGACATGCCGTCCAGGCCGAGGGGGCAACGACGGGGCCGGTCGAGATAGAGGTGATAGGCCGCCAGCGCGGCCCCGATCGCCCCGCCGGCATCGCCGGCGGCCGGCTGCACCCACAGGTGATCCAGCTTGCCGGAACGCCGCACCTTGCCGTTGGCCACGCAATTCAGCGCCACGCCGCCCGCCAGGCAAAGGGTCCGTGTGCCGAACGTCGTGGTGGCGTTGTCGACCAGGCGTTCGACGATTTCCTCCGTCACGGCCTGAAGGGAGGCTGCGACATCCATGTGGCGCTGGGTCAACCACTCGTCCGGCTTGCGCGCGGGCGCACCCAGCAGCTTGTCGAACTTGGCGTTCGTCATGTACAATCCGACGCAGTAATCGAAGTACGTCAGATCGAGGGCAAACGATCCATCCGGCTTGATTTCAACCAGATTGTCCCGGATCAGGGCGGCATATTTGGGCTCGCCATAGGGGGCCAACCCCATGACCTTGTATTCGCCGGAATTTACTTTGAACCCGAGATAATAGGTAAAGGCCGAATAGAGCAGGCCGAGAGAATGGGGAAAGAGTATTTCCTTGTAAATCTTGAGATCACTGCCTTGGCCAAATCCGACTGAGGTCGTCGCCCACTCGCCGACCCCATCCATCGTGAGGACGGCCGCCGCCTGGTAAGGCGAGGGATAGAAAGCACTCGCCGCATGCGACTGGTGATGCTCCGTATAAATCAGCTTGTCGTCCAGATCGACGCCGGGCATGTAACGCGAGAATTCATCGCGCAACATAGAGTCCTGAAACAGCTTCTCATGCGCCCATACCGGCAGCGCCTTGGCAAACGAACGAAAGCCGCGCGGGGCAAATGCGAGGTAGGTCTCCAGCAGGCGTTCGAATTTCAGGAAAGGCTTATCATAGAACACGAAATAATCGATGTCCTTGACCGTCAAACCCGCCGCATCGAGGCAGTATCGAACTGCGTTCCTGGGGAAGCCCGCATCGTGCTTGATCCGGGAGAACCGCTCTTCCTGGGCGGCGGCGATGATTTCGCCGTCGCGGATCAAGGCCGCGGCACTATCATGATAGAAGGCGGAGACGCCCAGCAGGTTCATCGGTCGCCCTGATATCACGCCGTCGAGCGACGGCACGCGTGCCTCGGCTAGAATAGCTCTACCATCGTCTTCGGCTCGGGTCCTGGAGGCTTTCGCTCGACCCAGTAGCTCGTCCGGCCCCGCCTGAGAGCGAGCGGATCCCTTCCGAACAACTGCACGACAAGTCCGATCGGCACCACGGCGAAGTAATAGAACAGGCCGAGAAGAACGGGCGAGACTACCACGTGCAGCACCCCGCCGAGCTTCATCCAGAGGTTCCTCAGTGGTTGAAGGATTCGTGGCATGGATAAAGATATCAGCAAGAAGAGTCCAGCGAGAACCAGCCAGGTTACATGACCAGATCCGTACCGCAGGCCGAGGACGTAGACAATGGCGCAGGCCGCAAAAAGAACCAAGCCGAAGCGCCGGTTGCTTCCCATTGGAATTTCTCCATTACTCTGCTATCAATTTACTTAGGCTTCCGCATATCGCTTGGTCCGATAGCCCTGCCGCCGTCCGGTGGATCTCAAACGCATCGGTGGTTTTCGAAACGACGTATGAGGCTTGGGGGCGACTGTCGTGTGTTCGGGTTTAGAGCGAGGCATTCTCGGTTGCGCCGACTTGTCGGATTCGAGAGCGCACATCAGCAAGTTCGGCCTTGGCCTTCGCTAGGTGGGCGCGATAATCGCGCAGCATTGCGGCGCAATTGGCGTGCATGATCTGCTCGGTCATCAATGCGGCTTCGGCCTTGGCCAGCCGAACTTCCAGATCACGCAGCTTGGCGAGATCGATCTCACGCCACCGCTCCATGTCGGCAAGGCGGGATGTTGAGTTTGCCAGCCTATCCTCCACATCGCCAGCTCGGCGACACGCATCCTCAAGTTGGGCCTGAAGATTTGCCAGCTGCGATTCGTAGGCAGTGATTGCCGCGTCCCTCCGGGGCTCGCGGGATTCCGCATTGTCGGACATTTCCTCGGCTGAGATGCCGGTTGCCGCGACGTTGCTGGGCGCCTGGCCTGTTTGATCATCCATATTTTGCACGATATCCAGCAGCGGTCCGACAGACGGTACCGATCATGAGGATTGTTTTTACCGGCTAGACCGAGGACTCTTCAAGGTCCAGCAGGCCACGAACGAGAGCTGCCGCCCAAACCCCAGGGAGACGCCGTGAAATGGGAACAAACGTCAAATATCTGTTGAATATTTTCAAGAAATCATTGGGGCCAACGCCGCCCGGGCGTAGGCGATACCTGGATTTCGGGGCACAGGAGCTATATGGAGGCTCTGAATTTGATTATCAAGAATTCATCCAATATTGCCGAGGCCAAACAAGCCTCTCGCCCGCAGATCTGACTACTTGTCATGATTTTCATGTGAGGTCACTGGTTGACCTGGATGCCGGCAACAGCCTTCGGCGCGCCAGATGTAGTGAATTGTTTGAAGCAGTCGGATGGGAATATCATTCAATTGACTTGTACGAATCGACGATCAGAGCCGATCTGAATGTGCTGCTGATAGATCAACTCGATGGTAAGTTTCACAATTACTTTGACGTCGTTGCCAATTTCGGAACCACCGAGCATGTATTCAATCAATTTCTTTGCTTCTGGAATATTCACGTGGCGACCAAGGTCGGTGGATTCATGGTACATGTATTGCCCAGCTCCGGTTTCTTGTACCACTGCCTCTTCAAGTACGAGCCGAAATTCTTTCTGTTGTTGGCTCAACAGAACAACTACAGGATCCTCCATGCCGGCTTGTTCGAGCAGGGCAAGAGCTCCATAGACGACCGGCACCGCACCTGGGCTGGATATAGCGAGGTATCAAAACTGAAGGTCCCTGATCTCCTCGTAGAGTTCGTATTGCAGAAACAGGAGGGGGGCGGGTTCAACGCTTGCTATGACGCCGTGGGGACCGATCTCGCGGTGAAACACACCTTCGATGCCGATTGCACGTCGCTTCGAGATGCTTGATGGCGGCTCTCTCGATTGGCTTGTCGGCTTTGGGAAGACCTCGCTACGGCGTTGAGCTCTTACGCAGCGCCCGACTGCGTCTTGGCTGAACCGGAGCACAGGACGTGTCGGAATTCCTGACCCTGTTCCAGCGGGCCGATGCCCATTTCGCGAGCGGCCGCTACGCGGAGGCATCGGCCCGCTCCCGGTCCCGATCGGCGAGCCTGGCCTCGGCGTTCGCCAAGCGGGCCTCGCCGAGCGTCGTGCGCGACCGAGGCGCCCGTCTGATTTACAACCCAGCCCGCGGGACCGCATGATATTTTTTCCAGGCGATCTGTGGTCAAGACCGAGGCGACGTTGACAAGCACAGGCGAGCAAGTGCCGGACGCCAGCGGCCATCGGGACGAACTCGCCGCCATGCTGAGCGAGGCCGAGGCCAAACTGGCAAACGCCAGCGCCCGGTTGCTGGACGCGGCGCGGGAGCAAGACAGTCTGGCGACGGCGCTGCGGCAGACCGAAGCCGAGCTGGCCACGTGCATGGCACGGCTCAGCGATCGCAAGCGGGAGATCGACGGGTTGGCCGACGCGTTGCGGACCTCGGAGGCTCGCGAAGCAAATACCGCGGCTCGGTTGAGCGACGCGGAGCGCAAGATCGGCGAATTGGGCGATGCGCTGCGGGCCTCGGAGGCTCGCGAGGCAAATATTGCGGCTTCGTTAGGCGACGCGGAGCGACATCGCGACATGCTGGCGAGTGCGCTGCATCACATGGAAGCCACGCTGGTGACAGCGGAGGCGCGGCTCGAGGATGCCGAGCGCAAGCGGGGCCGGCTCGCCGCCCCTTTGAATCAGGCTGGGCCGCCGGGGCAACGCCACGATGACCATGGTCAGCCGTTGCAGCGATCCTTACCGTTCATGCCCCGCCAGATCATATTCGTGCACGTTGCCAAGTGCGGAGGTACCGCATTGGCAAACTATCTGCACAACATGCTCGAGCCATGCCGAGAAATTCGAAACAATATAACGTTTCTAGAGAAATGTCCGACTGAATATGTCCACTCCATGGACTTCATTTATGGCCATTTGTCGTGGAAGCATTTGCAAAAGAGGAAGCCAGGCGCATTTGTTTTTACAATGTTACGTGATCCGGTGGATCGTGTCTTGTCGAATTATTTTTTCATACGAACCCTGGATAACACCGGGCGGAAGCCACAATACCCTGTGTTCGTGGCAGCTTGCCAGAACTTGCAGCTCCACGAACTGGTCAGAGAAGACCACCCGCAGATCCGCTATTGGATCAGCAACTACATGGCGCGGCAGCTTTCCCGCCAAAACGACGAGATGGCTATCTGTCCCCCGAGTCAGCTCGCGAGAGAGGCCATCGAGAACCTTCGCCTCTACGACCATGTCGGGATACACGAGGACTTCGCGGCAAGCCTGAATATCCTGCAGTTCATGTTGAATTGGCCGTTCGTCGAGTCGCTGCCACAGACCAATGTCACCGAGAATCGGGTGCGCTTGGATGAGATCGATCCGGAAACGGCCGCGGCGATCCGGAGCATCAACACAGCCGACGTGGCGCTCTACGATCACGTGGCGAAGGAGCATCGACGGCGCTGTGACGTGCTGCGTCCGCTGATCGAACAGCGGAGAGGGGCGATGATGGCGCATCAGCCCTTGGCGAGTCCCGTATAGCTCTTCTCAAACCCAACTTTAACACCATCAAAAGTAAGTCCTTTTGATATCAAATAGTTACGAGCACAGGGTCGGTTGTTAGCACCACGTTTTCGGGCGGCGAAGGCCGGCCGCCATCAACGGACGGGTGCAGCCCCCTCGGCCTCGCGGATGTTGGGTGGCAGCGCGATGCCGAGCACCTGGAACACACGGCCGACATCCCCGGTGACCGGGGTGCGCAGGACGAAGTGCTTGCCCTCCTGTTCGGTTTCGATCTCCTGCAGGCGGTCGAGCTCGCGCAGCAATGCGCCCCACTCGGGCTTCAATCGCGCCGCGGCGAGGCAATCTTCCAGCGCCTTGCGCAGCACGAGCGCGAGAAACGAACAAAACACGTGGCCGCGAATGGCTTCGTCGGTCTGGTGATAGATCGGCCTGGTGTCGAGAATCGATTTGGTCGTCCTGAAGATGTCTTCCACCTTGAGCAATTCGCGATAGCGCAGCATGACGGCGAGCGGGTCGAGGCGCATGTTGGTGCTTGTCGTCCGGGGTCTTGAGGTAACGCCGATAGGCGCTGTTGCCGACGAGCGCCTTGTCGCCGCCGCGCAGGCTCTCGCGCAGGCTGCGCAGCACAGCCGTGCGCACCTCGGCATCACGCTTGGCTTCGGCGAGGTTGCGGCAGACCACGTAGCGGCGGTCTCCGACCCACACGTTCTTGGCCTCCAGCTCGGTGTCGCGGCGCTGGCCGCGTGGGATGATGAGCGGCACGCTCGGCTTGGGATCGTTGAGCACGACCTCGTACACCTCCTTGGAATTATGCTCGCGCACACCCAGGATGTATTCGAGCTTGCGCTCCTCGAGGCCCGCGATGGTCGCATCGCTGATCATGCCGCGGTCGGCCACGACGCAGACCCGGCCGATGGCGAAGCGCTGACGCAGGCGGTCGATCACCGGAAGGAGCGTGGTGACGTCGGTGGTGGTGTTGCCCGGCCACATCTCCGAGCACACCGGCCGGCCGTTCTGATCCATGATGATGCCGACCACCATCTGGTTGAGGTGCGGCCGGTAGTCCTTGGTATGACCGCGCTGGCCGAGCGTGTCGCCGCCGCGGCCCTCGAAGTACAGCGTCGTGGTGTCCATGAACACCACGGACAGCTCGCTGAACAAGTCGCGGCGGCGCGCAAACAGCCGCTCCTCGACCTGGTCCTTGATGCAGCGCGGCGCCAGCGTGCGCGCCGCCTGCTCGGTCTCCGGCAGCTCTTCGCCCAGCCAGCTCATGGCGCGATAGAGATGATGGAGCTGCAGCTCATCGATGCCGTCGATGCGGTAATCGTCGCGCCAATGCTCGCAGGCGCGGTCGGAACCCGACACCATGAGGCGATGCAGCACCGTCAGGAACACTGCACGCTCGACCGCGAACTCGAACCGGCGCCCGGCCAGGAGCTTCTCAACCACGGCGCGGCAACCGCTCTCCTGCCACAGCCGTTCGAACAGAAGTGCGGCGCCGATGCGCCGACACGTCAGGTCCGGAATGCTGCCGTCCTCGATCAGCGACAGGATCATCGAGCGCTGCGACAGTCGGGCCGCCGAGCGCGCCAGGCGATCGAGATCGCCGCCGGCCTCGACCACTTCCTTGCGGCCGAGATTGCGGATGATGCGCTGCTTGGTCTGGCCGTTCTCGCGAACGGTCTCGACCAGATACAGGTAGCTGTAGGCGCCGATTCGCTTCTCGCGGACGAACATGGAATTAGCATTGCACCAATCCGCAATCGAAAAAGCCACATCAACGAAATAATTTAGCATCACATAATTTCGCAAAATTCGCCGCCCAAAAATAAAGTAAAGCAAAATCAACGGCTTGCGCGCGCCGAGCCTTGACGGCACGACACCCGATCAAGCCTACTTCACGCTGCTGCCTTTCCGCTTGGCAGCCTAACCCCGGCAGGTGCTCCACTTATCGATGCGGAGAATCTGTTCAGACAACCGGGACCACCTCTTTAGTGCGACGCTCCGAAAACTTCTGCATACTGCGAGACCGATTGCTTGCTCGGCAGTCTGTGTCATGGCAGAATTGCGAAATCCACTTCATTAAGGGAGGGCGTGATGAAAGTCGTTCATTGGATGACCATAGTTGCGGGGATCGCATTCGTCCTGCCGGCGCAGGCACCGGCCGCGATCGGAGATCCCGAACTGGTGATGTATCGTTTCCCCGGCGTGCGCGACACCGGCGAATCCGCCGACGTAGGGGTGGCGACAGCCTTTCATTGCACCAACTACAGTGGCGTGCAGGAATCCATCAGGATCGTAGTACGGGCTTTCGATGCCAGCCTACTCGGCAACGTTGCTGTCCCCATCGATCACCTTGCGACCATAACGGCGCTCACGCATCCTGCTGTTATATATATCGAGGATACGGTGCTGCTGCCTGTGGGTGTCATCGTCGACCAGGGGACGGCTGCGATTGCTGCGACCTCGCCGAGCATCGTCTGCACGGCGATGACCGTGGATGCTGCCTCTGCGAGCCCCATCGGAATACCGTTGCACGGGATCAGGTTCAATCCGGTACCGGGCAGCCAGGAATAGCACGTACCAGTCCTTTGACGCGAACGCGCCAGAAGAAAGGAATGCGCCTCCGGCCCTCCGCCGAGCGGCCGGATAGGCGTTTTTTCAAGTTTCGGCCGAACGCCCGCAGCGCACCATGCCCACGCTTCAGCGGAAGCGAACTGGCGGGCGCCAGCACGTCACAGCAGGTGAAGCGCGTGGTCGCGCTCGGCGCTCGCGGCGTCACGCTCCGCACGCGCCGCCGCCGGCCAGCCCCGGTGAACACTCTTCCAGCCGACGCACCGGCTCCGGCTTGGATTTAGGCAGAAGCTCGGTGTCCGACCTGTCCAACCCGTTCCATTCAGGTCGGACAATCGCCCATCAGCGCCCACCG
>WNFV01007510.1_pt1 | contig 12893 bp, 19 predicted proteins | sample 5400101 | NCBI WGS metagenome assembly WNFV01 (sample SAMN13153361, study PRJNA577476) | soil metagenome | isolation source: 115 cm soil or saprolite under grassland replicate 1 | place: USA:California | collected 2016-06-15
GCTTCATCGTCGTCGCCTTCTTCGTCGTCTATCAGCAGGTCGAGAACCACGTCCTTCAGCCCGTCGTCTACAGCCGGACGGTGCAGCTCTCGCCGCTCGCCGTCCTCATCGCGGTGCTGATCGGCGCGGAGCTCGCCGGTGTGCTCGGCGCGCTCGCGGCGATCCCGGTCGCCGGCACGATCCAGGTCCTCCTCCTCGCCTGGCTCGAGGCGCGGCGGAAGCGGTCCCCGCGTGGGGCCGCAGCAGGCACGGTCTGATCTAGGAAATCCCTCGTTTCGGGTATCGCAAGCGAACCGGCAGGCCGATGTCATTCGCATGCGCACAGCCGGCGCCCTCGTCGCGCTTACCGTCGTCGCGGCCCTCTCGGTCTCCGACGCGCTTGGGGTGCAGACGCAGCAAGCGGCCCGTCCGAAAGTCAGCGCCGGCCCCACCGTTCTTCTCAGCGCGCTCGAGGCCGACGTCGTTTCCCGCATGAACGGGCGGCGCGCGGCACGCGGGCTCCGGCCTCTGCGCGTCTCCCGCGGGTTGACAGCCGCTGCGAACTTCCACAGCCACCAGATGGGCCTCTTCGGGTTCTTCGAGCACGAGTCGCGGAACGGGTCCGCGTTCTGGCGCCGCATCGAGCGGTTCTACCCGTCGCGGGGCTATCGCACGTGGTCGGTAGGCGAGAACATCTTCTGGGAGTCGCCCGCAGCGACCGGCCCGAGTGCCGTGCACGAGTGGATGGCTAGCCCGCCCCATCGGGAGAACATCCTCTCCCGCGAGTGGCGTGAAGTGGGAATCGCCGCCGTCCATTTCGACGGGGCGCCAGGCGTCTTCGGCGGCCGACCGATCACGATCGTCACCGCTGATTTCGGGCTCAGACGCTAGTTCAAGAGGGGCGCGGTACCCTGTGTTCGCGCGCCTGTAGCTCAGTGGAAGAGCGTCGGCCTTCTAAGCCGCGGGTCGGGGGTTCGAATCCCTCCAGGCGCACTCCCAGTTTTAGAGCCGAAATCGTCCGAAGTCCCCGCAAATCGGCCGAATTGCCCATTCGCCGGTTCTCAACGGTTAGTAACGGTTGCTACCGCTAAGAACCGCTATTGCCAGCGGTTTTACAGCGGCGCAGCGGTTTTCCAGCGGTTCAAATCCGGTGCGCGGCTAGCCTCCGGGCGAAACCTCGACAGCACCGCGCTCAATGAATCGGGCACACCAATCGCGGCCGAAGATTTGCCCTCCGGCGTCACGGACTTCGATGAAGTCGCCACCGGTCTTTAGGTTGCAGACCAATTCGCGCGTCTTCGAGCCTGCCGGGTCAACCTCGCCGACCGGTTGCGGTCGCTGCGTCCAGAAGTCACCCGAGTTCTCAGCCAGCCGACGGATGAACTCGCTACACGCCTTGGCAGTGACCTCGTCGCCGCTCAGCTTGATTGACACGGCGTTGCTCGTGTCGTAAACGGTGCAGTCGTACGGCGGCGCGGCGCTGCTGCTATGCCCTCCGCATGCTGAGCCAAACACCGCGACAGCGGATAGGACAAGTAAGGGAGGCATTCGCCGTCGAAGCATTTAGCGTTTGGATGGTACGCCGTGTAAGTCCGCCTAAGCGTTCCGGCGGCGCGGCACGGCCTTCTAACAGGCCGGGTCGTAGGGATCTACAAAGGAACCCTCGGCACCGCCGGGGGAGAGGGCCAAGACCTGGACGCCCGTGATGCCGAATCCGGCGTTTAGAACGAAGGCGTGGGCCATGCGCGCTGGCCGTCGCGCGGCAGAGCCGCACTCGATGTTCAGTTCCACGAAGGCGAATCCATTTCCATCAATTTTGATGTCGTCGATGGTGCTCACCCACGAATACTGACGACGGCCATTGACGCTGTTTAAGTTGAGCCACAGGGATTCAAGGAGCTTCGCACGCACGCAGACCCATCGGTCCCTCCAAGGCTGGCACGACTGCTCGATCAGCCGCTGTATTTGCCTTCCGGTCGGGGTGTCGGAAGGCGAGGGTGCCGCTTCCTGAGTCGAGCCCTGCCCTGGGTACTCACCTTCGCCGCCCGTCGGAATGGTAGTGACCGGGTCGCTTTCCTGGTTCGTTACGACCACGACAGTTTTGGTTGTCGTCCGATCCTTGCCCGCGCTTGGCCGCTCGCTCCCGCCGCAACCGGCGAGAACGGCGATGGCGCAGGCAACCAGAATTCCCCTCATGGCACAACCGGAGATTACCGCTTTGGTTCTGGCCACTTTGGCTCATCGCCCGGACGATCTTGCGCGTGGAGGCGACACAGAGGTTCGGGGCGAATGTGCGCGCAGCGCGTATCGCGCGAGGCTGGACGCAAGAAGAACTCGCGCATCGCACCGGGCTCGCGACGGTCCAGGTGAGCCGCATCGAGAGGGGCAGACGCGAGGTCCGCCTAACGACGCTGCTCCGCCTCGTGGACGCGCTGGATCTCGCACCGAATGAACTGCTCGAAGGCTTGTACTAACCCGCGCGCCAGTGCCGCTGCTGCATCCGCCTGCCGTCCTCGCCGAGCGCGCCCGGAGGTGCCATGGCAGCGCAGGCTCGGCTTGCAGGGATATCAGCGACACCGGCGCGCGAGTTCTTTGGGGAACGGTCAGCCAATCTGCGCTGCCGTAGCTTGCTCGAAAAAGTCCTGCGCGAGCTCGTTCACGACATCGCGGCTGGCCGTGATGCCCTGCGCAAGCCACAGCCGCATAGCCGCCTCAACCTCGTCCCAGCGGTCGCGGCTGTATTGCTCCCAAGGCAGTCCGTCCGGCGGAGGATCCGGCGCGAAAGGCCAGGCGTGAAGCAGCGCCTCGTACCGGAGCGGATCCCACCACGCAAGCTCGACCAAAAGCCCGCTCAACTGATCGAGCTTGCCCATCACGTCGACGATGAGCGCGTCGACCTCATTGAGCTTGTCCGTCGCCATCTTCACGAGCAGGCTGCTGGCATCGTCCGCAGACGTAGCGGGCGACGACAACTCGCGGTACACAAGCGCGAGTAGCGCGACCTTCTCCGCGGACTCCATCACTTCACTTCCAATCCCGCCGGGAACGGAGCTGGCACCGTCACCTCGGCAACGTCTGTCGGCCACCAAGGCGTGCGTGCCGGCGCGACGTCCTTGAGGGTTCGGCCTCCGCGTCTCCGATACCAACCCGCTGCCACCGGAGGAGAGGGAGGACGTAGCTCCCCCTCCCCGGCGACGGGTGCTGAGGCGACGGGAGGAAGCACGCGTAAACGTCGCCTCAACTCTGGGAAATTGGCGCGTGCGGAAGCTAGGAGTTCCTCGTCCTCCTGCCGCTCGGCATCAGCAAGCTTCTGTCCGGCTGCCAGCGCCCGGCCAAGCGCAGCGTGATCCATCGCCGCGCGGATAGCTGGCTCGACTGCCTTCAAAGCTTCGCGTTCGCGCCGCTCGCGTTGTTTCTTCGGTACGTAAATGATTCTCGACACGGTTCCTCCTCAGGCTGCTTCGACAGGTTCGGGTTCTTCTACGGGCTCCGGCCCAGGCACTCCGAAGCGCGCAGGCTCGTACTCGGGCAGAGCCGGAATGCCCATCTGCGCAAACGGATAGTGACCAAGAGCCGACACGCCGGTCTCGCGGTCGAGCCAGTTGCGCATCCGTTCGGCCTCGCTGATGAGCTGGTTAGCCTCGGCCACCAGGCGTTCGGCTTCTTCACGCTTGGCCTTGGCCTCGTCCCAGCGGGACTCAAGGAGCTCGTACCACTCCGGCGCGCGGTGCTGAATCTCTGCCATCGCTTCGGTCAGGAAGGTCACGAGCGCGTCATATGCCGCCTCCGCGCGCAACTGCGCGTCCGCGATCTCGGTCTTGCGTTCGCCCTCCAACAGGTAAACGCTTGGGAGGTTGGTGATGGCAGGCAATACGAAGCGCAAGAAGAAGTTGAAGTGTGGACCGGCGATCCGGTGCGTCCGGCATCGGAACGCGGCGAAACGCTGCTCACAAAGAGAGAGGCCGCGGACTATCTCGGAGTGCGAGAACGCTGGTTGAACTCCGCCGAGGAGCGGGGAATCCCATACACAAAGATCGGCGGGTACGTCCGCTTCCGCAAATCCGATTGATAGGCCACCACCGCCGCTTCCGGGCCTCGGACTAATCAGCGGCTGGGCCTCGCGGCTGATGAGTACCCCGCACGCGCTCAACTACCTGCTCGGGCGCGGCATTTCTCTCGAGGTGATACAGCGGTTCCGCATCGGCTGGAATGGACACAGGTTGACGTTCCCCATGCGGGGCGGTCTGCTCAAGACGCGGCCAGCGCACGACGGAGCACAGATGAAGAACTGGCCCGGCAAGGAGCGCGAATGGCCGCTGTATCCCAACGTGTCGCGCGATGCGAGCTGGGTGCTACTTGCGGCCGGCGAGTTGGATGCCCTCTGCGGACTGTCGGTTGGCCTCCCGGCATGCAGCGTCACACTCGGAGCCGGTACTTGGCGAGATGCGTGGACGGACGAGCTGCGCGGCCTGTACGTCGCCGTGTGCTTCGACACCAACGAGGCCGAGCTCGCGGAGCGTCGGGTTAGTGAGCTGCGCGCGGCAGGCATTCGGGCGCGTCATCTCGACTTGCGCACGCTCGGCCTCGCCGAGCCGAAGGGCGACCTCTCCGACTACTTGAACTCAGGCGGCGATCCCAAACGGCTCAAGCCGCCGGGACGGGGAACGCCATGACGCCGCGCAAGTGGAGCTATCGGCGCTGGCGTCTCGCGTGGTGGTGGTGGAGGCATTGGGGCCAGCGGCGAGGACTCGCACCGCCGGCACCGGCCACCCCCGAGTTCATCGAGTACTTGTCCTCGGGCCCGAAGGTGATGGCCTCTTTCGCTGACAACTATGTGCCGCCAGAGCAACTCACCGGACCCCGACACGCTCTAACGGACGCCGGGAACTCGCTCCGCTTCACCGAGGACCACGATGGCGAACTCATCTACGTCGAGGGTCCTGGCTGGCACGTCTGGGACGGCAGGCGGTGGCTCAGGGACGACAAGGCGGCGACAGTCGCGGCCAAGGAGACTGCGCGGCGGATCCGCTTCGAGGCTGCGGCGCAACAGGACGCTGACAAGACCAACAAGGTGTTCGCCCATGCCCTCCGCAGTGAGAGTAGAGCGCGCCTAGAGGCGATGGTTGCTCTCGCGTCTAAGGGCGAGATTGCGGGTCCCGGGCTCGTCGTGCCCGTTGCGTGGCTCGACGCTCACCCCCACTTGCTCAACTGCGCGAACGGGACGGTCAACCTCAAGACCGGGAAGCTGTCACCCCACCGGAGGGAGAACTACCTCACGCATCTCATCGACGTCGACTACGACCCCAAAGCGAAGGCTCCACGCTGGCAGAAGTTCCTTCGCGAAGCCTTCAAAAGCAACGACAAGTTGATCGATTATGTCCAGCGGCTCAGCGGCTACAGCATCACCGGTAGCAACACCGAGAAGCTCTTCGTCATCGCACACGGCGAGACTGACACCGGCAAGAGCGTCTACAGCGAGACGCTCGGGTTCCTTCTCGGGGAGCTCGCGCACGTCGCGCTCGCGGACACATTCGTCTCTGCGAATCAAAAGAGCGGCAACCCTGCCCACGATCTCGCGTGTATGCGCGGAGCCAGGTTTGTGCGCGTTCCCGAAACCGGAGACAACGAGCGTCTAGCCCGCCAGGTCATCAAGACGATCACGGGTGCCGACAAGGTCGCTGCGCGCTTCCTCTACGCAGCGCCATTCTCGTACCGGCCGCAGTTCACGATCTGGATCGTCACCAACCATCTGCCCCAGGTCCCGCACACGGACGCGGCGACTTGGAACCGAATCAGGGTCATCCCCTTCCGCCAGCAGGCGGTGCGGAGGAAAGGCCGACAGAAGCCGCCACCGGAGACCGTGGTCATGGACAAAGACCTGCGCGCAAAGCTCGAGAAAGAGTTGCCCGGGATACTCACCTGGCTCGTCCAGGGCGCATACAAGTGGTTCAAGTTCGGCCTCGGAGAAGAACCCATCGAGGCCGTCGAGGCCAAGTTCGACTATCGCGCCAGCCAGGACACTGTTGGCCGCTTCCTAGACGACGAGGTCGTCGACGATGCAGAGAGCCGCGTCGAGACGACGGCCATGTACGCGGAGTACAAGCGCTGGTGCCAGAGCGAAGGTCTCCGGCCCATCGGCCGCAATGCCTTCCACACGGCGCTGCGCGATCGCGGCTACCACGGCGATTCGAAGGACAGCCAAGGTGTCCGGTACTACCCGGGACTGCGTCTAAATGGCATGTAAAAACGCCGTAACCGCCGTGGCCGTAGACAGAAACGCCGTGGGCGAAAGCCCTGCTAATCCCAGGAAAACAAATGCGTTACGGCGTTTACGGCGTTTCTATTCGGTAACTCTGCCTAGTGCAGCCCTCGTAAAGACAGTTACCGAAACCAGTCGCCGTAACCGCCGTAAACGCCGTACCACGATTGGATCTAGAAGGCGTTCTGGCCCGCCACGGCGCACAGGCTTTCTTCAAATCGCACCACAGGCCTTGGATCGCTTCAAGGACGTGAAGCACAAGGGTATCACCGGCACGACTCGATGCCTTCCAAGGGCAATCCCCCGCCAAGTCGGGCCCTACCCTCCGCCCTCTCGGTTCCGACCCCTTACAAGGTATTACAAAGGCGCATCCTCGGTGCACTCCCGGCGGCAAACCGCGCTACGCGAAGCGGCTAGTAAAACCGGCGCTCTCTGTGCAAAAAGTGCCCTATTTGCTGGGGAAATGCAACGGAGTAGGCTCGAAAACCGCTGGAAAACCGCTGCTCGCAACTAAACTTCGTGTTGTCAATACCGACAACAAGGAGGAAAACCGGTGTACAGCAGCGACGAATTGTGGGCCGTGGGGCTGATGACGTACGACGAGTACTTGGAGGCCGAAGGCCGCGAGCCTCCGGGCGACGATGAGTCAGCCCAAATCGCGGCCGATCTCAACGACCGGAAGGGAGCGAACGATGGCAGGTCATATTCGTAAGCTAGGCAAGCGCAAAGACGGATCGTGGCGTTGGGTCGCGTACATGCCCGATCCCGACAAGGGTGGTACGGCGAAAATCGAGCGCAGCTTCCGCAAGAAGGAAAACGCCGAAGCTTGGCTGACCTCTGAGGGTGCGTCTCAGCAGCAGGGAACGTGGATCAATCCGCGTCAGGGCGAGCGCCCGTTCCGCGACGTTCTTGAGGCGTGGAAGGAAGGGTGGCACCGGCTCAGCCCGACGACGCGCGCCCGTTACGAAGGCATCGTCAACATCTATCTGCTGCCGGAGTTCGGCGCTACGCCGATCGGCCGCATCACGCACGAGGTTGTTCAGCGGTACATCAATCGGCTCTCGGCGCGCGAGGACATAGCGGCCGGAACCGTGCGCAACGTGTACGCGGTCCTGCGGAACGCGATGAGCAAAGGCGTCCGGCTAGGTCTGGTGAAGGTCAATCCCTGTAGCAAGGTTGACCTGCCACGCTCGCCGCGCGAGGAGATGCTGTTCCTGACGGCTGAGGAAGTCCGGGCAGTGGCCGAGGCGATTGACCCGTTCTACCGCGTCCTCATCTACACGGCTGCCTACACCGGCATGCGGGCTGGCGAGCTCCACGCGCTACGGCGGCAGGACTTCGACCCGCTCCGCGGAGTCGTGCACGTCCGCCGCTCGCTCAAGGAGGTCAGCGGCCATCAGACGTTCGGCCCGACCAAGACGCAAGAGACGCGGACGATCAGCCTGCCGAAGTTCCTGCGCGACATGCTGGCGGCTCACTTGGCCACGCTGCCCGGCGGCACTCCCGAGGCGCTCGTCTTCCCGAGCCGGACCGGCAAGCCGCTGCGCCACAACCTGTTCTACGGTCGGCACTTCAAGGTGGCCGTGCGCGCGGCGCTGCCGGCCGACAAGGCAGGGCTCCGCTTCCACGATCTCCGGCACACGTGCGCGAGCCTGGCCGTGGCGAGCGGGGCGCATCCGAAGATGGTGCAGGAGATGCTCGGACACTCGTCAATCACGATCACGCTCGACCGCTACAGCCATCTGTTCCCGAGCGCGCATGAGGCGTTGGCCGAGCGGCTAGACGCGACGTTCGCTGCCGCCGAGGTTGGGCCGGTCGCGAGCAACGTTGTAGAGATCCGGGCGGAGGGAACCCGATGACGACGGAGCGGGTCATCACCTTCACGATGGAGGACTTGCGTCCGGCGTTCGACGCGGCGGGGATCGACCCCGACTCCCTCACCGACTATGAGTGGGGCAAGTTCGTGGACGCGTTCTTGGCAGGCACCCATTGGGACGAGGTTGCCAGGTATGCGGCTGAGGTTGTGACGGATCTCCGCAAGTAATCTCTGGCATACATTCCGCTCGCTGATCCGGATTGGCGTTCCGAATTGGCGGGTGGGATTGTGCATAAAATTGGGGATGAGGGAGTCCCGGCGTGCCGGGCGCTTCCAAACGAAATGCACTCCAAGCCAGACCCGCAAAGAGCCCGCAAAGAGGAGCGGGCAGACAAACAGATTGCCCACCCGCTCCCCGGCGGCTCCTCACCACGAGGCTTCTCTACTCGTCGTCCGCTTCCCTGATGATCTCCAAAGCGAGTCTCATAGCCTCCTCTACGCCCAGAATCGCCGTCACCTTGGTGCCGTCGAACCCGTACTCAACATCGTCGCCCCAAGAGATCGTGATGCCGTCGAGTTTTCCGTGTTCGTCGGTGAACGAGGAGACGCTGATGCCTTTCTTCTCGTGCGTCATGCTGATGCCTCGGCGTGGTGGCGCTCGTACGCCCCACGAGCGACGCTCTCTGCGATTTCGTCTTCCTCCTCAGAAACCGCGTTCTCGTGGAGTGCGGCGCAATACCCGGCAGTCCACGCCTCTTTCAGCATGTGCTCCGTCGACTTCATGACCAGTAACCGAGGTCGCACACTTCGGCCTCTAGTTGCCACGCCGCTTCCTGCGGTGCGTTACTCATGTAGCCCTCCGTTCAGCAGATCATTCGTCGCCTCGGATACGACCTCGACGCGCCAAACCCGCTCGCGCGTTGTCTGCTGTTCCGGAGGATTAGGGCGTTGGGCCTGCGCTGCTTGCCAGCGACGTTACCGACACCCTCATCGGACGGGCATCGTCAGGGTAGCAGCGGCGTATCTGCAAAGGACCTAAAGTTCGTGACGGCAAACCGCGAAGGGAGAGCAGATGGCGCGCAAGACAGTGCTCGTATCGGACCTATCCGACGTTGAGATCGAGGACGGCAAGGGTGCAACCGTGACGATCAAGTTCACCGACGCACGCAGAGGCACCATCGTCATGGACGTGACCGACCAGGAAGCTGAGGAGATGGGACGCAAGGGTCGCAAGCAGGCTCGCCGGGGCAGACCGCCGAAAGCCTGAGTCCTCGCGGCGGCGACGCGTCAACTAGGGCGATCTTCGCCGCCCTGCGATTGCTCCCCCACCACTCGCTCTTCGATTGTCCCGAGCATCGCCTGAAGGTCCGCGGCCAACGCCTCATCAAACTCGCGGACCACTTTTTGCCGCTTGCGCCTCTCTCGTGAGTCGCGTAGGCGGCGGAAGCGAACCGACTTGATGTCCATGTCGCCGAACCGCCGCCATGGGTTCCGCGTCTCCCACATTCGCCCGAATGCGTTCTCGTAGCGACACCAGTACACCCGGCCTTCGTCCGCCTCCGCGCCGCCGAGGGCCGCTCGTGCGTAGGGGATTGGGATTGCGAAATGGGCGTTCTCTTCCTCGGGCAGGCGGGTTCCGGCGCGGACCACCCGTTGCCTCGTGCCTGTATCTGGGTCCTCTTCCGAGAACTTCCAGGGAAAGCGGACGCCCCTGTAATCAACGCCGAAGTGGACGTTAAATGCAGCGCCTTCGCCCTCGTTGGTGAGGTACGCGTCGAGAACCTGGCCGTCTCCCCTGTCCGCGAATCGCCGCTCGCCCGCAGCGTGAGCGATGACGACGGGCTGAGTCCGTCGCCGCTCTGAGGCCAAGGCCGACCAGATCCCGGCGGCCGTGACCGCAACGAGCAGAAGGGTTCCGACGGCGATCCAGTCCTCGCCAGTCAGGCCGAGAATCTTCCGCGGCTCGTTCGTGGCTTCCGCGGCGGCGAGCAAGAGTGCAAGCACAGCGCGGATTGTGCGTGATGGCGGGCCGGGCGGCGAGCCAAACGCCCAGCCTTTTCATTTCGACAGGACTCGGAAGCTATCGCGACCCGTCGCGACGATTTCGATACGACCGGTCTGGTCGAGTTGAGGTCCGCCGTATGAGTAGGTGCAGGCAAAACGTCGAAAGAGCTCGTCGCCCCGACTCGCGCCCTTCCCGATGCAGTCAAAGATTGCTTCGCTGAGGCTGTTGTCGGAAGCCCACTTGCTGTGCTCAATCTTCCCTTCGGCAACGTCGGTGGCCCACCACTCTGGCCCAATTGGCACAGGCTTGGGCCTAGACCCAGAGGTCCCGCTCCGCTCCTCCGCGCATTTCATTCGGGAGGCTCCCGCAAAGCCGCCGCTCGCTAGGTCAGAAAAGCGGTTGGTCTGGATGAGTTCGCAACCGATCTCCCCGGTACTCGGCACGCGGAAGACGACCTTCCAATCATTTCCGGAAATGTGCGTGAGACTCCGAACCTGGCACGGCTCGGGATCGCATGAGGCAGCTACGGCGTCGGCGTACGCTCTGGCCCGGCTTGCGCTGCCGGTGTCGTCGTCGTCGCGCCATCCCCACGTGTAGATGCCGAACGCTGCCACCGCGCCAGTCACGAGCACGAGCACGATTCCGAAAGTCCATCTCACGCGGGGAACTCTGACACGGCATTGCCTCCGGCGGCATGGGCGGATGCGGCGGTGGCCCAATAAGATTCAGAAGCGGTGAACAAGGAGCACGTCCTCGGAGAGATCCGTCGTACCGCCGAGGCAAACGGTGGAGTTCCTCTCGGCAAAGCTCGCTTCGAGGCCGAGACTGGAATACGCGAGAACGATTGGAGCGGACGCTTCTGGGCACGGTGGAGCGACGCGCTGGTCGAAGCGGGCCTCCCGCCGAACGAGTTGCAAGGACGACTCGATGAGGACCTGGTTCTCTCGAAGCTCGTGGACGAAATAAGACGCCTGGGCAGGATGCCGACACACAGGGAGCTGCAACTCCGGCGGCGCGCCGATAGCTCGTTCCCCAGCGCAAAAGTATTCGATCGGTTCGGCCCGAAGGCGCTGTGGGCCGAGAAGGTGGCCGAGTACTGCGCCGACCGGCCTGAGTGTGAAGACGTGCTCGCCATCGTCATGCCTCTGATTGTCGAAGCCGACGACGAGCCGCCAGAGGAGACGACCGACGACACCTCACAACATGGCTTCGTGTACCTGCTGAAATCTGGACGCCACTACAAGATCGGCCTTACGTTCGATGTCGAGCGCCGCAAACGGGACCTCGCGATTCAACTCCCAGAGGCCGCCACCCAAGAACATGTGATTGCGACCGACGACCCTGCTGGGATCGAGCGGTACTGGCACACGCGGTTCGCCACCCGCAGGAAGAACGGTGAGTGGTTCGAGCTGACGCGGGCCGACGTCGCAGCGTTCAAAAGGCGCAAGTTCATGTAGATGGCAGAACTCCTCCGTAGACAGAAGATCGGCCTCGCCGTAGGCATCGCAATCGGCATCGTGGCGATGCTCATTGTCTTAGCGATTGCACGAAACGGCGGCGGGAGTGGCGGCGGCGGCCTCAACGTGGATCAGGTGTGCGTACAGCGGACGATGCCGGACTGGGCAAAGGCGCTCGACAAGCACGACCCGGAGTACAAGTACCAACTCATGCTGGCCGAAGCCAGCTGCACGAGCCCCTGAACCCGCCGTAGCGTGATCCTGGCGGGGCGGAGGCCATACGGCCCAATGCGCGGAGAGGTCGCTCGCCACGCCCCGGTGGCCTGTCCGGACTACCGAGCACAATGGACGGTGGATGAGTGCCTGGGACGACCGATACAAGAGCCACCCCGTTCACCAAGAACTTGCGGAAGCGACGGGCTGAGTCCTCCGGCGGCAGACCGCGACGGGCGGACTACCTCTTACACCAGTAGTTTCGACCCTGCCAGCGGATTCGCGTCCGGAAGCTGGAGTTGCGCTCGTCGATGTTCAGAGGGCGTTTTACAATCAAGGAGGAAGGTGACCAACCTCCTAGACATAGAGAGAGCATGATCTTCGAATTTCTACTCCATCCTGAGTGGCTCAATGGCGTGGTGATAGGCGTCGTCCTGGCCTATTTCCTGTTCGGATACAAGGGCCGTGGGTGACCCCGCCTAGACATAGAGGAGGGAGAGGCAAGTGAAGAGCCGCTGTCCCGCTCTCTCCGGCGGCTGACAGCGGTGCGACAGCGGTTCTTGCCCAGAGCTCCCTGCCGAAAACAGCCCATTAGCAGGCAGTTCTCTAGGGCGACTAACGGCCTTCTAAGCCGGTGGTCGGGGGCACGGGGGTCTCACTCTGGGCCGCCGAACGAGGACGGGAACGAGCAGTTACGCTCGCGGCCTGACGGCCGAGATCTGCCTCATCTGCCTAAAGGAGATCGAGCCGCAAGGCTCCGACCCATGCCGCGTCAAGATTGTCGCGAGCGACGAGCACGCCTCATGGGAGTGGCACTCGCACGAGGCGTGCAAAGCCGTACGCTCGTTGGGGCCGGCCCCTGGTAGCTTCCGCGCCCGTCAATGGCAGAGGCACAGAAGCCCAGCTACGTGGTGCTTGCAGTTGGCCGGCGAAGTACACCGACGGCCCGGCCTGACCGCGCGCGCCGCGCGCGCCCAAGCAATCCAGGATGCCACAGGCGGCAAGGCCACGGCGGACGAGGTCTAGCTGCGCAGCGAGTGGCGCATCGCCTCCGAGTAGCCCGGCCGCTGAAGAACTGATTTCAGAGGCCTCATCCGGGCCGGCCGGAGGCGGTTGACGAATGGGCGCTCTCTCATACGGTGAGAGAGATGAAGCGGATCGCAG
>WNFV01007253.1_pt1 | contig 12892 bp, 10 predicted proteins | sample 5400101 | NCBI WGS metagenome assembly WNFV01 (sample SAMN13153361, study PRJNA577476) | soil metagenome | isolation source: 115 cm soil or saprolite under grassland replicate 1 | place: USA:California | collected 2016-06-15
CTGGGACAACTACCCTCAAGTCAGCAGCGCTCCGCTCAGGGGATCTGGTTGCCTCCCTCGGCCATCGGTTCAGCAGGAGGGCTTGAAGGCCGTCGCCACCCAGGCCACCTCCCTGCGCCAGTGCCGCGTGGCCCGGGACTGCATCCGCTTGGCCGCCGCCTGCTCATCTTTATGGCGGAAGCTCTTTTCATTGTGTGCGTCGCGGTGCTCGTCTGGCTGGCGGAACTCAGGCCTGCGGTTGCAATCGCTACCGTCACGGCCTCCTGGTTCCTTGTCGCCTTTATCGAATGGCGGGGCTGGAGGGTCGATCACGGCTCTACGTCGTCAGGCAGGTCCAGCTAGACGCGCCCCACCCCGAAGTGGCGGCGAATTCGACCGGGATCGCCGAAGCCTCGTCACTAGCTGACAGCCCCGGGCGACATAGGAAAATAGGCCTGTGGGGTGCGTAAATCCATCTGGTAGCTGAGGGCACGCCGGAGCTGACTTCGCGACCGTAGAGTCGGGGCTCGTTTGCATCCTGGTGGAAGGAGTCTGCCCGTGCTCGTGTCGCTGGTGTATTTGCTGTTTCGGCGTGCGCTCGCGGTGGCTGCGCTGCGTCTCCGTTCGCGTGAGTTCAAGGAGCTCGAGATCGTCGTGCTCCGACACGAGCTTGCGGTCCTTCGCCGCCAGGTCGGCCGGCCTCGTCTTGGCGACTCCGACCGGGTCTTCCTCGCTGCCGCCAGCCGAGTTCTGCGGGGAACAGGCCGGCATTCGTTCTTCGTCCGCCCTGACACGCTACTGGGATGGCATCGCCAGCTTGTTCGGAGACGCTGGACCTACGCCGGGCGCCGTCCCGGCCGGCCTGCGATCTCGGAGGACATCCGCGAGCTCGTTCTGCGGGTTGCCCGTGAGAACCCACGCTGGGGGTATCAGCGGATCGTGACGGCCCAGCAGGCACGCCAGCTCGCCTGGTCGCTCTCGGAACGGCTGCCACCGCTCCGCTTCCTGATCCACGATCGCGACAGCAAGTTCAGCCACGCGTTCAACGAGGTCTTTCGAAGCGAAGGCGTCGAGATCATCCGCACACCGTTTCGGGCGCCGAAGGCGAACGCGTTCGCCGAGCGCTGGGTCGGCACTGTCCGCCGCGACTGCCTCGACTGGATTCTGATCGTCAGTCGGCGACAGCTCGACCACGTGCTCCGCGTCTACGTCGACCATTACAACAGCCACAGGCCGCATCGAGCTCTCGGCCTGACACCCCCAACTCCAGAGCAGCGGGTACGTCTTGTCAGCTCGCACCCACAGGATCACGTCCACCGACGCGATCGTCTCGGCGGACTCATCCACGAATACGCCATAGCCGCATGACGGATGGGTTTACGCACCCCACACGCACTACCGGGCCAACGCCTCCTCGAGCGCGCGCCGCGTCAGGACGCACGCGAGCCGACGCCGGTAGTCGGCGCTCCCGTTCGTGTCGCTCGGCGGGCTCGTGCCCTCCGCCGCCTGCTCGGCGGCCTGGGCGACCGAGTCGACGGACGCGCCGGCGAGCGCCTGCTCGACCGCACGCGCGCGAAGCGGCGTCGTACCCATGTTGGTGAGGGCGACCGCCGCCTCGTCCACCGTGCCGTCCTCGCGACGCACGATCGCTGCGACCCCGACGGTGGCCCAGTCCTGCGCGCGCCGGTTGAACTTGATGTACGACCAGCCCTTCCAGGTGCCCAGCTTCGGCAACCGGATCTCGGTGACGACGTCGCACTGCCCGAGCGCCGTCTCGAAGAGGCCGCGGAAGAACTCCGCTGCCGGGATCGCCCGCTCGCCTTCCGGACCGCGCACCGCGATCTCGGCGTCGAGCGCGACAAGGATCGTCGGGAGGTCCGAGGCGGGATCCCCGTGCGCGACCGAGCCGCCGATCGTCCCGCGGTGGCGCACCTGCGGGTCGCCGACCAACCCCGCGGCGTGGGAAAGGATCGGGCAGTGCTCCTGGACGAGCGGGTCGGCCGCGAGGTCGTGGTGACGCGTCAGCGCCCCGATCGCGAGCCGCTCGCCCGTGTCGCGGACATAGGAGAGCTCCTCGAGCCGACCGATGTCGACGAGCAGCGCCGGCCGGGCGAGGCGGAGCTTCATGAGCGGCAGGAGCGAATGGCCGCCGGCGAGGAGCTTCGCGTCCTCCCGGCCAAGGAGCTCGACCGCCTCGTCCACCGACCCGGCCACCTCGTAGTCGAACCGCGCGGGGATCATCGCCGTCCCTCCTGGATCGCAGTCCAGACCCGTTCCGGTTTCGCCGGCATGTCCACGTCGGTGACGTCGAATGGGGCGAGCCCGTCGACGACGGCGTTCATGACCGCCGCCGTCGAGGCGATCGTGCCCGTCTCGCCTACGCCCTTGACGCCCATCGGGTTGGTCGGGCTCGGGCTCTCCGTTCGGTCGAGCTCGAAGTTCGGCAGCTCGACCGCGGACGGCACGAGGTAGTTGACCATCGAGCCCGTGACGAGGTTGCCCTCCTCGTCGTAGACGGCCTCTTCGTAGAGCGCCTGCGCGACGCCCTGAGCGATGCCGCCCTGCACCTGGCCGTCGACTATCATCGGGTTGATGACCGTGCCGACGTCGTCGACCGCGACGTAGCGGGCGAGCTCGACCGCGCCGGTCTCCGTGTCGATCTCGACGACGGCGATGTGGCAGCCGCCCGGCCAGCTGAAGTTGGGCGGGTCGTAGACGTAGGTGTCCTCGAGGCCGGGCTCGAGCCCGTCCGGGAGGTTGTGCGCCGTCCAAGCCGCGAGAGCCGCGTCCGTGACGGCCATCGAGCGGTCCGTGCCCTTGACCGTGAAGCGCCCGCTCGCGTACTCGAGATCGTCCTCGGCCACCTCGAGCTGGTGTGAGACGATCCTCCTCGCCTTCGCGATCACCTTCTCGGTCGCGTGGTAGAGGGCGACGCCGCCGACGGCGAGACTGCGGCTGCCGTAGGTGTCCATCCCGAGCGGGATCACGGTCGTGTCGCCGTGCAGCACCTCGACGTTCTCGATCGGGACGCCGAGCTGGTCGGCGACGATCTGGGAGAAGGTCGTCACGTGTCCCTGCCCGTGCGGCGAGGTGCCGATCAGCACCTGCACGGTCCCCGTGGGGAGACAGCGAACGGTGGCCGCGTCCCAGCCGCCCGCGCCGTAGCGAATCGCTCCGAGGATTCGCGATGGGGCGAGGCCGCACATCTCGACGTAGGTCGAGAAGCCGATGCCGAGCTGCTTCGTGTCGCCGCGCTTGCGCCGCTCGGCCTGCTCGCGGCGGAGGTCGTCGTAGCCGGCAAGCTCGAGGGCCTTGTCGAGGGAGGCGTGGAAGTTGCCGGAGTCGATCTCGAGCCCGGACGCGAGCGTGGCCGGGAACTCGGAGATGAAGTTCAGGCGCCGGATCTCCACCGGGTCCTTCCCCAGCTTTCGCGCGAGCGCGTCCACGGTCCGCTCGATTGCGTAGGTCGCCTCCGGACGGCCGGCGCCGCGGTAGGCGTCCGTCGGCGTCGTGTTCGTGAAGACGCCGACGCACTCGAAGTCGTAGCCCTGCACGTCATAGCAGCCTGCGTAGAGCCAGGCGCCGAGGAGCGGGATGCCCGGGGAGACGAGCTGCATGTAGGCGCCCATGGCGGCCGTCAGGCGCGTCCGGACCGCCGTGATCTTCCCTTCCTGCGTGGCCGCGAGCTCGATCTCCTGGATCATGTCGCGCCCGTGGATGGTGGCGACGTAGTTCTCGGAGCGCTCCTCCGTCCACTTGACCGGAAGCCCGAGCCGGCGCGCGAGCAGGAGGCAGAGCGCCTCCTCGGCGTAGACATTGAGCTTCGAGCCGAACCCGCCGCCGACGTCGGGGGCGATCACGCGCAGCTTCGTCTCCGGGATCCCCGTCGTGCCCGACAGGGTCACGCGCGCGATGTGCGGCACCTGCGTCGCTGACCACATCGTGAACTCGCCGGTCGCCGGCGTCGGCTGCACGAGCACGCTGCGCGGCTCGATCGCGTTCGGGATCAGGCGCTGCTGGCGGTAGCGCTCCTTCACCGTCACGGCGGCCTCGGAGAAGAGCGTGTCGATCTCCCCGGCCTGGAGCGTCCACGTGTAGGCGCGGTTGCCGTCGTATTCGTCGTGGACGAGCGGCGCCGACTCAGCGAGGGCCTCCTCCACATCCGTCACCACTGGGAGGGGCTCGTAGTCGACGTCGACGAGCTCGGCCGCGTCCTTGGCGAGTGCGCGGCTCTCCGCCACGACCACCGCGACGCCGTCGCCGGCGTAGCGCGCCTTGTCGGTCGCGAGCGGCCGGTGCATTGGAATGCGGCAGTCCCCCGTCACCGGCCAGGCGCACGGGAGGGAGCCCGCCCATTCGTCGGCGAGCTCGGCGCCGGAGAAGGCCGCGACGACGCCCTCCGCCTCGAGTGCCCGTGAGACGTCGACCTTCTTGATCTTCGCGTGCGCGTAGGGGCTGCGGACAACTGCCAGCCAAAGCATCCCGGGCAGCGTCATGTTGTCGACCCAGCGCGTGTCGCCCCTGAGCAGGCGCGCGTCCTCCTTGCGCTCGACGGGGGAGCCGATGTACGTCGTCTTTGTCTCGGTGGTTGCCATCTCCCCCTCCTACGCGGTCGCCGCGGCCTGGACAGCCTCGACGATCTTCTGGTAGCCGGTGCAGCGGCAGAGGTTGCCCTCGAGCGCGTGCCGGATCTCCTCCTCGCTGGGGCTCGGGTGCTCGGCGAGGAGGCTGACGGTGGCGAGCACCATGCCCGGCGTGCAGTAGCCGCACTGGAGCCCGTGGCTTCGGTGGAAGGCCTCCTGCACGGGATGGAGCTTGCCGTTCTCGGCCAGGCCCTCGATCGTCGTCACCTCGTACCCGTCGGCCTGCACTGCGAGGACGGTGCACGACTTCACCGACTCGCCGTCGAGGAGGACGGTGCAGGCGCCGCACGACGACGTGTCGCAGCCGACGGTCGTCCCCGTGAGGCCGAGCTGCTCGCGGAGGAGATAGACGAGGAGCTGGCGCGGCTCGACCTCGGCCTCGTGCCGGACGCCATTGACGGTGATTCCGATGCGTTTCACTTCGGCCTCCTTCGGAAGAGCCCGGCGAGCGCGCGGCGCAGGGCGCCGAAGAATAACGACAGCCCGCCCACCGGCCGCGCCTGGGCCGCCGTCACGGCGGCGGCATCCTCGGGTGCGGCGATGAGCTGAGCTTGCAGACACTCGGCGAAGCTCGTCACGATCTGGGACGAGATGTCCTGGATGAGCCCGCGCCCGTACTGGGCGACCATGCCGGAGAGGCTCAGGTCAGTGACGAGGTCGACCCGTGTCGCGCCGTCCTCCGCAGCGAGCGACGACTCGATGCTCGCCTGCGCCCGCCCCCGGTTTCGCACCTCGCGAGCGGTCGCCTGCAGCATGACCCGCTTCGCGGCATCGTCGACCTCGGTGCGCTCGATATCGGTCGCGAACGTCAGTGAGATCGGGCCGAGCTTTACCTGCATGGTCGCCTTCCAGCTCGAGTCACCGACTACCTCGTCGAGCTTCGCGCCCGGCATGCAGGGGATGATGCGCGGGACGTCCATCAGGAGGTCCCAGGCGGCCTCGGACGGGGCGGCGACGGTGAAGGAGTTCTCAAGCTTCATGCGGGCATCGCCGCCTGCCGCCTGGTCGCGACGATCTCGGCCGCGACCGCGACGGCGACCTCCTCGGGCGTTCGGGAGCCGATCCGCAGGCCGATCGGAGCGTGGATGCGGGCGAGCTGCTCCTTCGTCACCCCTTCGGCGAGCAGCCGCTCGTTGCGGCTCTCGGTCGTCCGCCTCGCGCCCATCGCGCCGATGTAGCCGGCCGGCGTCTCGAGCGCGACCTTGAGGAGCGGGACGTCGAACTTGTGGTCGTGCGTGAGGACGCAGATGGCCGTTCGCTCGTCGACCGGCGCCCGGCGGAGGAACTCGTCCGGCCACTCGACGACGATCTCGTCCACCTCCGGAAAGCGCTCGTGCGTCGCGAAACGGGCACGCGCGTCGCAGACGGTGACCCGGTAGCCGAGGAACTTGCCGATCCGGGCCACGGCGGCGGCGTGGTCGACGGCGCCGAAGACGTACATCTCCGGACGAGGTGCGAAAGGGAGGTAGAAGGTGTCGCCCTCGATGCCCGGCTCGAAGTACCCGTTCAGTGACACGAGCTCCTGTTTGCCGATCTCGGAGCCCGCGATTTCCATGGCCAGAGCGACCGGCGTCTCCTCCCTGATCGCCCGCCCGAGCTGCTCGACCAGGTCGCTCTCCGTCATCGCGAGGAAGATGTGGACGGTGCCCCCGCATGGGAGGCCGACCTCGAAGGCTTCCTCATCGGCGATCCCATAGGAGACGAGCCGTGGCGGCCCGCCGGCGAGCACGGCCTGCGCCTCGTCGTAGACGGCCGGCTCGACGCAGCCGCCCGTGACGGAGCCGGCCACCTCACCCTGCTCGGAGACCGCGAGGACGGCGCCCGGCCCGCGGGGCGCGGAGCGCTCCGTCTTGACGACCGTGGCCGTGGCGAAGCGGCGCCCCTCCGCCGTCCAGCGCTCCAGCGTCCCGAGAACGTCCTTCATGCCGTCACCGTTGCGTAGCGCGACGGGTCGGCCTCGAAAAGCTGACGGCACCCGGCGCCGCAGAAGGCGTACGCCGTTCCCTCATGCACGATCGTCTCGGTCCCGGCAAGGGAGACCGTCATGCCGCAGACGGGATCGACGGCCTCCGCCGGCGGCGCCTCAGTCGGGGTGCGGGCGTGGCGCAAGGCGACGAGCTCGGCGAGGATCGCGACGGCGACCTCCTCCTGGCGGATCGGACCGAGGTCGAGCCCGGCCGGGCTCTTGAGCCGCGCGAGGGCGTCCTCGTGGACGCCTGCTGCGCGGAGCGACGCCGCGACGGCCTCGGCTCGGCGCCGGCTCGCAACGAGGCCGACGTACCCGGTCGGCCCGGCGAGGGCGGCCGCGAGCGCCTCCTCGTCGCCGCGGCCCATCGTCGCGACCACGACCGCGTCGGCGCGCTCGTCCTGCCCGCGGGCGACGCGCCAGTCGATCGCCGCGGCGAGACGGGCGAGCGTGTCGGCTGCCGGGCTCTCTCCGACGATCGCAAGGAGCGGCGCGGGAAGCTGAGGCTCGACGAGGATCTCGACCGCGCCCTCCGACGCGCAGGAGCCCTCAGTGGAAACGACCCGCGACTCGCCGTCGGCCAGCGCGCCGAGGGCCTCGCGGACGACAGTCGGCTCCGAGCACGAGCCGCCCACCCAGCCGTAGACGGAGCCGTCAGGGGTCACGACGGCACGGTCGCCGCGCCGCGCCGACGCGGGCCGGCGGACGTTGACGACGGTGGCGAGCGCGAACGGCTCTCCCGCCGTGGCGAGCTCGCCGGCCCGGATGAGCACGTCTCCTGGTCTCACTCGGCCAGGCCCACCTCGTTCAGCGCGGCCCACACCTTGTCGGAGGTGACCGGCATCTCGAAGTTGCGGACGCCCGCGTGGGCGAGCGCGTCGACGACCGCGTTTACGAACGCTGCCGGAGAGCCGACGGTGGCCGACTCCCCGACCCCCTTTGCCCCGAGCGGGTGGTGTGGCGAGGGCGTAACCGTCTCACCCAGCTCGAAGGAAGGAGTCTCCCAGGAGGTCGGCAGCAGGTAGTCCATGAAGTTGGCGCCGATGCAGTTGCCGTCCTCGTCGAAGTCGATGAGCTCCATGGCGGCGATCGCGAAGCCCTCCGTGAGGCCGCCCATGATCTGGCCCTCGACGATCATCGGGTTGATGCGGACGCCGCAGTCGTCGACCGCGACGACCCGCTTGACCTTCCACGCACCCGTGCCGCGGTCGATCTGGACCGCGACCGCATACGTCCCGAAAGGATACGTCATGTTGGGCGGGTCGTAGTAGTAGACGCCTTCGAGGCCGTCCTCCATCCCCTCGGGGACGTTCGTGTAGGCGGCGAAGGCGATGTCCTGGATCGTCGTCGACTTCTCGGGCGCGCCCTTGACGCTGAAGCGGCCGTCCTTCCATTCGAGATCGTCCTCGGACGCCTCGAGGAGATGGGCGGCGATCTTCTTCGCCTTGGCCCGGATCCTGCGCGAGACCATTGCGGCGGCCGCTCCCGACACAGGGGTCGAGCGGCTCGCGTAGGTGCCGAGCCCGTAGGGCGTGTGGTCGGTATCGCCCTCCTGCACCTCGACGTCCTCGGGCTGGAGCCCGAGTTCTTCTGCGACGATCTGCGCGAACGTCGTCTCGTGACCCTGGCCCTGCGCCTTGACGCTCAGCTTGAGCACGGCCTTGCCGGTGGGATGGATGCGAAGCTCGGCTCCGTCGTTCATACGCAGGCCGGCGATCTTGTACTCGGCTCCGTGCCCGGCGCCGACCACCTCGGTGAACGAGGCGAGGCCGATGCCGATGAGCTTCCCTTCCTTGCGCGCCTCGGCCTGCTCGCGGCGCAGGTCCTCGTAGCCGAGTTTCTCGAGGGCCATATCCATGGCGGCCCCGTAGTCGCCCGAGTCGTACTCGAAGCCCGTCGCGGACTTGTAGGGAAACTGCTCGGGCTTGATGAAGTTCGACCGGCGAAACTCGGCGGGGTCGGCCCCGATCTCGTACGCCGCCGTCTGCACGAGGCGTTCAATGAGGTACGAAGCCTCCGTGACGCGGAACGAGCAGCGGTAGGCGACGCCTCCCGGCGCCTTGTTGGTGTACGCGCCGTCAGTCTCCACGTGCGCTGCCGGGATGTCGTAGGAGCCCGTGACGATGTGGAAGAGCCCGGCCTTGCAGATGGTCGGCTGGGCGTCTGAGAAGAACGCGCCGTTGTCCGACAGGAGCTTGACGCGCAGGCCGGCGATCCGATCGCCCTTGAGCGCGAGCTCCCCGTGCATGTGGTAGTCGCGAGCGAAGCCGGTGGAGATGAGGTTTCCGGTGCGGTCCTCGACCCACTTGACCGGCCGCCCGATCAGGAGCGAGGCCGCCGTGGCGACCACGTAGCCCGGATAGATCGGGACCTTGTTCCCGAACCCGCCGCCAAGGTCCGGCGAGATGATGCGGATCTTGTGCTCGGGCAAGCCCGCGACGAGCGCGAAGAGCGTCCTGTGCGCGTGCGGAGCCTGCGACGTCATGTAGATCGTCGCCTTTCCGGTCGCTGGGTTGACGTCGGCCACGCAGCCGCAGCACTCGAGCGGCGCGGGATGGCAGCGCGGGTAGAAGGTGTCGAGCTCGACGACCTGGTCCGCGCCGGCGAAGGCCTTGTCGGTGGCCTCCTTGTCGCCGGCCTCCCAGTGGTAGATGTGGTTGTCCTCCTGCCCTTCCTTCTCGTCCCGGATCACGGGCGCGCCCTCGGCGAGGGCCTGCTGCGGCGAGGTGATCGCCTGCAGCGGCTCGTAGTCGACCTCGATGAGCTCGACCGCGTCCTTGGCGATGTAGACGGTCTCCGCGATGACCGCAGCCACCTCCTGTCCCTGGAAGCGGACCTTGTCCGTGGCGAGCACGGCCTGCGTGTCGCCGGAGAGGGTCGGCATCCAGGCGAGTGAATGCTGGGCCGCTAGGAGCTCGCCCGTGACCACCGCCACGACGCCCGGAAGCGCCTCCGCCCGCGAGGCGTCGATCGACTTGATGCGGGCGTGCGCGAACGGACTGCGCAGGAACTCGAGGTGGAGCATGCCCGGAAGCGTGATGTCGTCGAAGTAGTTGCCCTTCCCCCGGATGAAGCGGGCGTCCTCCAACCGCTTGACGGAGTGGCCGACGCCACGGATCTCCTCGGTCGCCGCCATCGCTAACTCCCCTCCCTCATCTTTGCGGCCGCGTACTGCACGGCCTTGACGATGTTCTGGTAGCCCGTGCAGCGGCAGATGTTGCCGGAGAGAGCCCAGCGGATCTCGGTCTCGCTCGGGTTGGGGTTCTCTGCCAGGAGGGCAGTCGCCGTCAGCATCATCCCGGGTGTGCAGAAGCCGCACTGGAGGCCGTGCTCCTCGTGGAAGCCCTCCTGAACCGGGTGGAGGCCGCCGGCGGGAGCGAGGCCCTCCACGGTCGTGATCTCGCTTCCTTCTGTCTGCACGGCGAAGCACGTGCACGACTTCACCGGCGTCCCGTCGACGAGCACCGTGCACGCGCCGCAGCTCGTCGTGTCGCAACCGATGTGCGTGCCTGTGAGACCGAGCGTCTCCCGGAGGAAGTGGACGAGGAGCAGCCTCGTCTCGATCGCGGCGGAGCGAGCCTGTCCGTTGACCGTCACGTTCAGCTGCTTCGTGTAGACGGCCTGCTCGGTGGCGGTCTCGGTCACTGCTGCTCCCTCCTCTCGGCGGCCTTGCGCAGGCCGCGCTCGGTGAAGACCCGAACGACGTTGCGCTTGTACTCGGCGCTCCCGCGAACGTCGTCGCGGGGCTCTGCGGCCTGGGCGGCGAGCCGCGCAGCCTCGCCGATCGCCTCGTCGTCGAGCTCGTGCCCGGCGAGCGCCTGCTCCGCAGACTCGGCGCGGAGGTTGCGTGGCCCGACGCCCGTGAGCGCGATGCCCGCCCGCTCGACCTTCCCGTTCGAGAAAGAGACGTGGACGCCGACCGCGACGGTGGCGAAGTCGCCGACCTTGCGCTCGAGCTTGAAGTAGGCGCCGCCCGAGCGGGGGCCCGGTTCCGGCACCTGCACCCAGGTGACGATCTCGGTCGGCTCGAGCGCGGTCGTGAAGGGCCCTAGGAAGAAATCGTCGAGCGAAATCGCGCGCGTCCCGTCGGACCCGCGCACCTGCACCTGGCCGCCGCCGGCGAGCAGGGCCGATCCCCAGTCTCCCTGCGGATCGGCGTGCGCGAGCGACCCCGCGACCGTGCCGCGGTTGCGGACGATCGGATCGGAGATCTGCGGCGCCGCGTCGGCGAGCACGCCGTAGCGCTTGCGCAGGAGGTCGGAGCGCTCGCACGCCTTATGGCGGACGAGTGCGCCGATGTTCAACATCCCGTTGTCCTCGTAAAGCTCGTCGAGGCCGTCGATCCCGTTCAGGTCGACGAGCGCGCGCGGCGACGCGAACCGCAGCTTCATGAGAGGGATGAGGCTCTGGCCTCCGGCAAGCACCTTCGCCTCGTCCCCGTAGCGCTCGAGGACGGAAAGCGCCTCCTCCACGCTCGAGGGCGCGAAGTACTCAAATCTGGCGGGGTACATGGAGTTCCTCCCTTCCCGCCCACCGGGTGGGTCCGGACTGCTGGGAGCATACGCTCCGCCCGGAGTACGCTTCAACCATGAAGATCGGATCTGTCGAGGACGTCGAACGGGCGCTCCGCAAGGAGTTCTATCTTCCGGATCGAGGGCTCGCGACGGCGGTCTTTTTGGCCCTGCAGATGGGCCGGCCGCTCCTCCTCGAAGGGGAGGCGGGCGTAGGGAAGACCGAGGTGGGCAAGACGCTTGCGCGCCTCCTCGGCGCGAGGCTGATCCGCCTTCAGTGCTACGAAGGCATCGACGCGGCGCAGGCGCTCTACGAGTGGGACTACTCGCGCCAGCTCCTCTACGCGCGCACGTTGCAGGAAGGGGAGGTCGCGGCCGAGCGCGTCAAGGAGCTCTACGGGCCCGAGTTCCTCGTCGAGCGGCCGCTGCTCGCGGCGATCCGGGCCGGCCCCGGCGCCGTTCTCCTGATCGACGAGCTCGACCGCGCGGACGACGAGTTCGAGGCCTTCCTGCTCGAAGTGCTATCCGACTTCACCGTGACGGTTCCGGAGCTCGGCACGATCGAGGCTGCAGAGCCTCCGGCGGTCGTCATCACGTCGAACCGGACCCGGGAGCTGCACGACGCGCTCAAGCGGCGCTGCCTCTACCACTGGATCGACTTCCCCGACCTGGAGCGCGAGGTCGAGATCATCCGTCTGCGCGCGCCGAACGTGTCGGAAGCGCTCGCTCGCTCGGTCGCCGAGACGGTCGCTCGACTGCGAGCGTTCGACCTCGTCAAGCGTCCGGGCGCGGCCGAGGCGATCGACTGGGCGGAGGCGCTCGCGCTTCTCGGCGCCGAGACGGCAGATGGAAAGGCGGCGCAGGCGACGCTCGGGTGGGTCGTGAAGAACCGCGACGATACAGCCCGGGTCGCGGCCGAGCTCTTTCCGTGAGTGAGGAGGTCCTGACCCGCTTTGGCCGCGCGCTACGCGACGCAGGGCTGGCCGTCGGCACCGGGCGAATAACGGACTTTTGCCGCGCGGCCTCGTTACTCCCTCCCGGCGATCTGTACTGGGCAGGGCGGGCGACGCTCGTCGCCCGGGCGGCCGACATCCCCGTCTACGACGAGACGTTCGAGTCGTTCTTCGGGCCAACGGTGAAGCTGGAGCGTCAGCCGGCCGTCGTCCGGATCCGCGTCGAGGCCGAGGCGGAGAATGCCTTGGCCAGCCCGGTCGAGCTCCTGAAGGAGAAGAGCTTCGCGCGCTGCTCCGAGGCCGAGCTCGCCGCGCTGGGGCAGCTCATGCAGCAGCTGCCGCTCGTCGTGCCCGAACGGCGCTCGCGGCGGCGTGTGGCGGCCAGGTCGGGCGCTCCCGACCTCCGGCGAACCCTTCGGCGCTCGTTCCGGACGGGCGGGGAGCCCGCCGAGCGTGCTTGGCGCGAGCGACGCCGCCAGCAGCGGCGCCTCGTTCTCCTGCTCGACGTGTCAGGGTCGATGGACGCCTACTCGCGGGCCCTCGTCATGTTCGCGCATGGCGCCCTCCGCTCCGGCCGGCGCGTCGAGGCGTTCTGCTTCGGCACGCGCCTCACTCGCGTAACACGGGCGCTCGCTGCGGCCGACGTCGATGAGGCCCTGCGGCGCGCGGCTGCCGAGGTCGTCGACTGGGACGGGGGGACACGCATCGGCGAGGCGCTGAAGGCGTTCCTCGACGAGCACGGGCACGGCGGGCTGGCCCGCGGCGCCCTCGTCCTCATCTGCTCGGACGGACTCGAGGTCGGCGACCCCGAGCTCCTCGCCGAGCAGATGGCCCGGCTCT
>WNFV01007642.1_pt1 | contig 12892 bp, 10 predicted proteins | sample 5400101 | NCBI WGS metagenome assembly WNFV01 (sample SAMN13153361, study PRJNA577476) | soil metagenome | isolation source: 115 cm soil or saprolite under grassland replicate 1 | place: USA:California | collected 2016-06-15
CGGCGAGGGTGCGCCCGAGAGCAAGCGCGCCGGCTGGCAGCACGTGCACGTCGCAATCGACGACCATTCGCGGCTTGCTTACGGTGAGCTGCTTGCGAGCGACGACCGCTTCGCTTCTGCCGCCTTCCTCCAGCGGGCCCGTCGCCTGGTTCGCAGAGCAGGGCGTCGTGGTCGAGCGCGTGCTGAGCGACAACGCGAACGCCTACCACTCGCAGCACTGGCAACAGACGTGCGACCAGCTCGGGCTTGGGCGTCGTTACACCCGTCCTACCGGCCTCGTACGAACGGCAAGGCGGAGGCGCTGATCAAGATCTGCCTGAACGAGTGGGCGTACCGCTTCGCCTACCCTTCGAGCGAGCACCGAACTCGCGCCTTCCCTGGCTTCTTGCGGTGGTACAACCGACGTCGACCGCACGGCTCGCTCGGCGGCCGGCCGCCGATCAGTCGCGTCTCACACGTCTGTGAGCAGTACACCTAGCCGAAGAAGGCGCGGGCAACCTCGTACCACTCCTCCGGCACGGTCTTCAGCTCTGCGGTCGCCTCCTCGAGCGCGACGTCGACGATCTTGTCACCGTGGAGTGCGGCCATGCGGCCGAAGCGCCTCTCGTGGACGAGGTCGGCCGCCTTGAGGCCGTAGCGCGTCGCGAGGACGCGGTCACGCGGGGTAGGGGAGCCGCCCCGCTGCACGTGACCGAGCACGGTCACTCGCGTCTCGTAGCCGGTGCGCGACTCGATCTCCCGGATGTCGGCACAGGCCTCTTCGATGTCGATCGGGTGCTCGGGGATGAGGATCACGTCGGCGCCGCCGGCGATGCCGCTCATGACGGCGATCCAGCCGGTGTGCCGTCCCATCACCTCGACCACCATCACCCGGTTGTGCGACTCGGCCGTTGTGTGCAGCCGATCGATTGCCTCGGTGCAGATGGAGACGGCGGTGTCGAAGCCGAAGGTGTAGTCGGTCGCCGAGAGGTCGTTGTCGATCGTCTTCGGGACGCCGACGACCGGGAAGTCGTGTTCGCGGTGCAGCCGTGCCGCCACCCCGAGCGTGTCCTCGCCGCCGATGGCTACGAGGGCGTCGAGCCGCTCGTCCCGGAAGTTCCCGAGCACGCGCTCGACTCCGTCCTCGAGCTTGAACGGGTTCGTGCGAGTCGTGCCGAGGATCGTCCCTCCACGTGGGAGAAGGCCGGAGATCTCGCGCGGCCCGAGCGGCTCGAACCTGCCGTCCACGAGCCCCCGCCAACCCTCCAGGACGCCGACGACCTCGGATCCGCGATCGAGCGACCGTCGGGCCGCCGCGCGAATGACTGCGTTCAACCCGGGGCAATCGCCTCCGCCCGTGAGGAGCCCGACCCGTGCGCTCACGGGCGCAGTCTTTCACGCACCCGGCCGGGCATCGTCTTTCCGCGGGTATGCCGAAGGTGGGAGTCGAACCCACACGGAGCTCGCGCTCCACTGGATTTTGAGTCCAGCGCGTCTGCCAGTTCCGCCACTTCGGCGCGATGCGATGCGATGATAGCCGCGCCTTCTGGGTTGAAAGCGGCGGCCGATAGGCCGATACTTGCGCCTCGCGTGTGGAACTTCGTCGTCGGAAAGGGCGACGGGGCTCCTCTCATGGGCGGACGACGGAGGAGGAAGAGTGAAGAAAGGCGTTGGGATTGGAGTTCTCCTCGTCGCAACCGGTGCGCTCGCGCTCGCTGCGGCCGGCTGCGGCGGCGGAGGCAACGACGGCGGCGGAGGCGGCAAGTTGACCGCCCTCCCGACGTCCGCGTGCGGTGCGATGCAGGGTGCGAGCGATGCGGACTTCCTCGTGGCGTCCGATCTCCCGCTCCAGGGAGCCGGCCGGGCGCAGACCGAAGAGATGGTCAAGGGAATGCAATTCGTCTTGAAGCAGCAGGACTACAAGGCCGGCAAGTACACGGTCGCCTACCAGTCGTGTGACGACTCGACTGCCCAAACTGGTGGCTGGGACTCGGCCAAGTGCGCGTCCAACGCGCGCAGCTATGCGGACGACGAGTCCGTGATCGGCGTGGTCGGCACGTTCAACTCCGGCTGCGCGAAGATCGAGATACCGGTGCTGAACCGGGTGCAGCCTGGTCCCCTCGCAATGGTCAGTCCCGCGAACACGGCTATCGGCATCACCCACGGTGGGGCGGGAGCCGAGCCGGGCGAGCCGGACAAGTACTACCCGACAGGAACGAGGAACTACGTCCGCGTCGTGGCCGCGGACGACTTCCAGGGCGCGGCCGATGCGCTCTATGCGAAGTCGCTCGGGCTGAAGAGCGTCTTCGTCCTGAACGACAAGCAGACATACGGCTTCGGCGTCGCATTCGCGATGAGGAAGTCCCTGCAGAAGCTCGGCCTCGACGTCCCCGGCTTCCAGGGCTGGGACAAGAACGCGTCGAGCTACGAGGCGCTCGTCGGCAAGATCAACGAGTCGGGCGCCGACGCCGTCTTCCTGGGAGGAATCATCTGCAACAACGGGGCGAAGTTGATCCAGGACCTGAAGGCCGGCTTCAAGGGAACGATCCTGATGCCGGACGGCTTCAGCGATCCGAAGTCGAACGGTCCGGCCGCCGAGGGCTCCTACATCAGCGTCGCGGGCCAGCCCCCGAGCAAGCTGACCGGGGTGGGCGAGACCTTCGTGAAGGACTTCGGGGACACGATCAGCGCCACGCCGAACCCGTACACGGCCTATGCGGCTCAGGCGATGCTCGTGCTGCTCGATGCGATCGGGAAATCCGACGGCACTCGGGAGTCGGTGACCACGAACCTGTTGCAGACGAAGGTCACGGACGGCATTCTCGGCACGTTCGCCATCGACGAGAACGGCGACACGAGCCTGAATCCGGTGACGGTCTACCGGCAGGAGGCCGGCACGCTCAAGCCGGTCAAGACCATCGTGCCGCCCCTCAGCCTGGTCAAGGCGGCGTAGGGCGGAAGCGAATCGCGAAGAGTCTGGGGGAGGGCATCCTCCCCCAGACTCGCCAGAGGAGAGCGATTGGTTACTGAGGCGCGCCCGGGACCCCTCTTCGGGGGTCTTCCGAGACCGAGCGTGGTGGCGGTGCTCGGCACCGCGCTCGTGGTCCTGCTGCTCGTCTGGCTCGGTATCAATCTCAGCAAGAACCCCTCGGCCTTCCTGAGCGCCTCGCTGATCGGCCTCACGATCGGCGCCGTCTACGCGCTCGTCGCTCTCGGCTACACGCTCGTCTACGGGATCCTCGAGCTGATCAACTTCGCCCACGGCGACGTCTTCATGCTCGGCGGGATGATCTCGGCCACGTTCCTGGTCGGCGTCTTCGGCATCGAGGGCGGCGAGGGCGCCATGACGCTGTGGCCGGCGGTCCTCGCCTCGCTTTTCGCCGCGATGGTGATCTGTGGAGTGCTCAACGCCACGATCGAGCTCATCGCCTACCGCCCTCTGCGCGGCGCTCCTCGACTCGCGCCGCTGATCACGGCGATCGGGATGTCGTTCATCCTCCAGAACGTCGGGCTCGCGTGGAAGGGGGCCGAGTACGTGAGGGTACAGACCCCAACCGGGGGGACGCTGCTGCCCCACGGGCAGGTCTTCTCGCTCGGCGGCGTGAGCTACACCTGGAACAAGCTCATAGTCGTCCTCCTGACGGTCCCGGTCCTGGTCGCGCTGATCTGGCTCGTCCAGAGCACGCGGCAGGGCAAGGCGATGCGCGCGACGGCCCAGGACAAGGACGCTGCCGCGATGATGGGGATCAACGTCAACCGCACGATCTCCTTCACCTTCCTCATCGCCGGCGGGCTGGCGGGAGCGGCCGGCCTCCTCTACGTCCTCTATTTCACGCAGGTGCGGTTCGACCAGGGGTTCCAGCTGGGCCTGATTGCCTTCACGGCCGCCGTGCTCGGTGGCATCGGCAATCTGCCCGGCGCCGTTCTCGGCGCACTCTTGATCGGCTTCATTCAGGCGTTCAACGAGCGGCTCGTCTGGCATTCGCCGGGCAGCGACTGGACGCAGTCGATCGTCTTCAGCATCCTGATCATGATCCTCGTCTTCCGACCGGAGGGGCTGCTTGGTGAACGCACGCCTGAAGGAGGCTAGGTGGCCCGACCCCGTCTAAACCGAGACGCGTTGTGGGCTGCGCTCGGTACCCTCGGGCTCGATCGCAGCCGCTGGAACGCGCAAGATCCGGTCGTCCGCCGCGCCGCGGTCGTCGCGCTCTGGCTTGCCGGCGGGATCGTCCTGATCGGAGCGTTCGGGAGCTTCAACTGGACGGTGTTCGCGGCCGCCGCGATCGTCTTCGTGCTCGTCGCCCCGCCGTACGAACGGCTGCCGCTCGGCCGCTTCGTCGTCCCCCTCGCCGTGCTCACCGTCGCCGTGACCTACCCCTTCTATCTCGAGGACCTCTTCGGCTGGCCCATCTTCGGGCCGTTCCCTGCGATGAACACGATGGTCGTGATGATGGTCTTCGTGATGATGGCGCTGGGGCTGAACGTCGTCGTCGGGTACGCCGGGCTGCTCGACCTCGGCTACGTCGCGTTCTATGCGGTGGGCGCGTACAGCGTCGGCTGGTTCGCTTCGGACCAGTTCTCCCAGCGCGACTTCCGCTTCGGCGCTGTCGGCGTCTCGCCGCAGGTGACGGGAATTCACCTTTCGATCTGGCTCTGCCTCGTCATCGCAGCGATCATGACGGCGGTCATCGGCGTCGTCATCGGCCTGCCGACCCTCCGCCTTCGCGGCGACTACCTCGCGATCGTCACGCTCGGTTTCGGCGAGATCATGCCCCAGATCGCGCGGAACGGGAACGAGCTCTTCGGTACCAACTTCAACCTGACGGGCGGGACGCAGGGAATCACGCCGGTCGACGCGCCCGGGTTCGGCAGCTGGATCAACACCAACGTCGGCTTGCCCGACAACTACCTCGCGCCGTCGTCGCAGACGATCGGGTTCCTGTCGGACACGGTCAACATCTTCTTCTGGAGTGCGCTCGTGCTCGTCATCTTCACCGTCTTCTGCAGCGTGCGGCTGCGCGACTCACGTCTGGGGCGCGCCTGGATCGCGATTCGAGAGGACGAGGTCGCCGCCGCCGCCATGGGGGTGCCGCTGATGCGGACGAAGACGTGGGCCTACGCGACCGGAGCGTTCTTCGGTGGCATCGCCGGCGCCTTCTTCGCCAGCTACAAGAGTGCGGTCTTTCCGGACGACTTCTTCTTCAACATCTCCGTCTTCATCCTCTGCATGGTGATCCTGGGCGGCATGGGCAACATCTGGGGCGTAATCCTCGGTGCCTGCTTCCTCTCGTACCTCGACCGTGAGGGGCTCGCCAACATCGGGGCCTGGATGAACACGAAGTTCAGCCTCACCCTCGACGTGCCGAAGTACGAGTTCGGGATCTTCGGGGTCATCCTGCTGGTGGTGATGCTCTTCCGGCCCGAAGGCCTCATCCCGAATGAGAGACGCCGCGCCGAGTTCGAGGCCGGCGTGTCCGACCAGCCGCTCTACGACGTCGAGGCCTGATGGAGGACCTGCTGAGAGCCGAGGGCATGCGCAAGGAGTTCGGCGGGCTCGTTGCCGTGAACGACGTCGACTTCACCGTCCCCGAGGGCTCGATCGTGAGCCTGATCGGGCCGAACGGCGCCGGCAAGACGACCTTCTTCAACATGCTCACAGGCGTCTACAAGCCGACGGCCGGCCGGGTCTTCTTCGACGGCTCCGACATCACGGGCAAGCCCCCGCACGCGGTGACCGAGCGCGGGATCGGACGTACCTTCCAGAACATCCGCCTCTTCCAGACGATGACGTCGCTCGAAAACGTGCTGGTCGGCATGCACACGCGCCTGACCGGCGGGATCCTCCGCAGCATCCTCCGTACCCCTGGGCTGAAGGAGGAGGAGCGCCAGGCCGGCAAGCGCGCGGCGGAGCTGCTCGATTTCAGCGGCCTGCGGGGACGTGACGAGGAGCTCGCCCGCAACCTCTCTTACGGCGATCAGCGGCGCCTCGAGGTCGCCCGGGCGCTCGCGACGAAGCCGAAGCTCCTCCTTCTCGACGAACCGACCGCGGGCATGAACCCGCAGGAAACGAGGGAATTCACCGCCTTCGTCGCCAGGCTGCGCAGCGAGGAAAAGCTGACCGTGCTCCTGATCGAGCACGATATGCGCGTCGTCATGGGCGTCTCTGACCGTGTAACCGTCCTCGACTACGGCGAGGAGATCGCCGAGGGCACGCCGCAGGAGGTGCAGCGCGACGAGCGCGTGATCGAGGCGTATCTCGGCTCCGGAGCGCTCGCCGGGTGAGCACGCAGCCCACCACGATCCTCGAGCTCAGGGACGTTCACACGTTCTACGGGAAGATCGAGGCGCTGAAGGGCATCTCGATCGACGTTCGCGAGGGAGAGATCGTGACGCTGATCGGCGCGAACGGCGCAGGCAAGTCGACGACGCTCCGCTCGATCAACGGCTTGAATCATCCACGTGACGGCACGATCCACTTCCAGGGCCGCGACATCACCGACGAGGCGCCCCACGAGGTCGTCAAGATGGGGATCAGCCAGTCGCCCGAGGGGCGACGCCTTTTCTCACGAATGAGCGTGCTCGAGAACCTCCAGATGGGCGCGTTCCAGCGGTCCGACCGCGCCGGCATCCGCGAAGGGCTCGACCGCGTCTTCTCTCTCTTCCCGCGGCTGGCGGAGCGGCGCAACCAGAAGGCAGGCACGCTCTCGGGCGGCGAGCAGCAGATGTGCGCCATCGGCCGCGCCTTGATGGCTCAGCCGAAGCTGCTCATGCTCGACGAGCCCTCGATGGGCCTCGCGCCGATCTTCGTCGAGAAGATCTTCGAGATCGTCCGCGAGATCGACGAGCAGGGAACGCCGATCCTGCTCGTCGAGCAGAACGCGCTGATGGCGCTCGACGTCGCCGACCGCGGCTATGTCATGGAGACCGGGACGATCGTCCTCGCCGACGACGCCAAGGCGCTGCGCGAGAACGAGCAGGTCAAGAAGACCTACCTCGGCGTCGAGTAGCCGGCTCCTCGGCAACGCGTACCGGGAAGTACGGGGGGGAGAGCAGGAAGCCGATCCGGGGCGCCTGCCCGGCGCGGCCGTGCGCCATCGCGAGCGCCGCGCCGATCCCGTGCGTCGGCACGAAGCCGAGCTGCCGTGCCACGGCCGAGTCGCGGCAGCCGGCGACGAGCACGGCGCCGAGCCTGCCGATCGCGGGCTGGCAAGCGGCCCACTCGGCGAAGGGAAGAAGCGGGTGGCAGGAGCGGCCCGACCTGTAGGCCTCTACCGCCCGGGTGTCGGCGGCGGCCGCCTGCTCGGCCTGCGCCAGCTCGTCCGGCTCGCGAGCGCCGACGGAGCGCAGCGCCTGGAAGAGGGCGCGGTAGGGCTGCTGAGTGGGGTGGGAGAACCGGCGGCGGAAGCGGCTGAGCAGGATCGCCGTACCGCCTTCGACGAGCGGGAAGGCGTCGCGCCAGAGTCTGAGCGCGAGGCCCAGCCCGAGGTACGCGGCGAGCGCCGGATTGGGCGCTTCGCGAGGAAGGTGCGGCGTTGTGTGCGGCACGCCGATGCAGATCGCGTCGAGTGGCTCGGCAAGCTCCGCCGACCGCGATTCCACGCCCAGCAGGAGCGCCTCCGCATGGGCGACCGACGGCGGCCCGGCGAAGACGGCGAACGCCGAGAGCTCGTTCGGCAGCCGCCGGAGGACACCGCGGCGGAGAGGCCCGGGCAGCAGGCCGAAAAGGCCTCGCAGCGGGAAGTTGGCGATCCGGTCGACGGCCTCCCGGTCGTACGGATAGCCCTGGAGGACGCCCCCGAGCGCCGGCGTGTTCAGCGTCAGCGAGACGCCGGTGACGGGTACCCGCCGCGCGAGCTCTCGCTCGAGCTCGACAGCGAGCTTCCAGCCCTCCGACCCGGCGGTCTCGAGCAGCGAGAGCGCGCCGGCCGCACGCGCCGCTTCAGGTCCTGCCGCCGCCAGCAGCGCCCCCGGTCCCCCATTGACGACCGTCTCGGCGGCAGTCACGCTAACGACGAGATCCGTTTGCACGAGCGCGGGGTGCACACGGGCATGGCCCAGCTCGACGAGGTCCGGATGCTCGACGTCGTGCACCTCGACCCGCCCGTGGAAGCGCCGGGCGAACTCCGGAGGGACGAGGAGCTCCAGCTCACGGTGGCCCGGCCGGCGGGTGAGGCCGCCGGCGACGAGGAGCGTCTGCCGCTCGAACGGCGCGCCGGCGCGGTCGAGCTCCGTCATCGTCGCCGCGATCGCCACCCTTCTCGGGTCGCTCGGGGAGCCGGGCACCGGCAGCGCGGGCGGCTCGACCAGCACGGTCGCGCGCCCGCCGCGGGAAACCAGCGCCTCCAGCGGCTCGCCGGCGAGAGGGAAGCGGAGCGCGTCGCGGACGGCGGCGCCGACGTCGGCAATCGGCTCGACGGGCGGCGGCGGGGCGATCGTGACCCCTCCTTCCTCGCCCGCCTCGACGACGACGAGGCGGGTGCCCGAGAGGAGGGGGACGCGCGGCACTAGAGCGGGAGCGCGTAGAAGCGGCCGCCGTGGATGAAGCCGTAGGCCTCGTAGAGCTGGTGAGCCGCCGCGCGCTCGTGGCCCGACTCGAGGACGAGGCGGTGGCAGCCACGGCCGCGGGCGGCCGCAGCACATGCGTCGAGGAGGGCGCGGGCGGCTCCTCGCCGCCGGTGAGCCTTGTCGACGTAGAGGTCCGGGATCCACGCTTCGAGCGTCGTCCAGTTCAGTCGTGGCCGGAACCAGAGGCTCGCCGCTCCGACGACGCCTCCCTGGAGCTCTGCGACGAAGACCACGGCGTCCGGATGGCGGAGGTGGGCGAGGAAGACGTTGCCTTGCGGGTCGGCGTCGGGGGCGATCGCCGGACGGCCGAGTCCGGCCATCAGCGCGAGGACAGCCTCGGCGTCCCTCGGCTCGGCCCGGCGAACGGCGATCACGGAATCGAACGGTAGAGCCGGAGGAACATGCGGCGGAAGCCACGCTTGGGCCAGAAGCGCGAGGCGAGCAGGTTCGTCTCGCGCCAATCGGTGACCATCGTCGGATAGTCGTGCTCGGCCGCCCACGCCAAGCAGGCGTCGGTGAGCGCAACGCCGATCCCCGATCCTCGAGACTCGGGCAGGGTGGCGGCGAAGCCGAGGAAGGCAGCGCGGTCGGGGCGAGCCAGGCCGCCGTGCTCCCCCGAGCGCTCGATCGAAGTCACGGACCAGCAGGCGACCGGCCTGTCGTTCAGGTATCCGATCAGCACCTCTTCTTGGTCGTCGGCGAGCGTGTCTAGCCACTCCTGCCGCTCCTCCTCCTCGCTCGGAACCGGTAGCTGCGAGAAGACCGGCGCCTTTTGCTGGTGCCTGGGCAGAGCGAGGCCGACCTCGATGAGGGCCTCGATCTCGGTTTCCACGGGATGGCGGATGTCGAATCCGTCAGGCACCGCGACCTCGTTGCGAGGGGGGACCTCGCGAATGCCGTGCGCATGCTGGCCTCCGAAGCCGACGCGGAACCACGCGTCGACGAGCGCCTCGTCCGCCGGGACGAGGACGTAGTGCCGCATTCGTCCTTTCTCGACCCAGTCTTCGGCTGCGGCCGCGTACAGGTCGCGCGCATCCTCGGTCTCTTCGACCGCCTGTCCTGCCGCCTCGACCCAGATGTTCGGCCCCCAGGAGTCATCGCGCGGCGCGCCCAGCAAGTACCCGACGACGCGGCCGTCCCGTACTGCGACAGCGCCGGAGACCCCTGCTCGGGCCAGCAGGGCCTCGATCTCGGCGCGAAAGTCGATCTGCTCGCGCAGCAGCGGCTCCGCCGCGCGGTGACGCCCATGGCGCTCCTCGAGAAGCCTGGCGGCGTCGTCGAGGTGGTCCTCGGAAAAGGGCTCAATATGCACGGCCGGCATCGCCGCTGGACGATACCCTCGCACCAATGCCCAAGACGCTTACCGGCGCCGAACTACAGCTCGACGACGCGCCTGCGCGCGGGGCCGAGCTCTTCCTCGTCGACGGCAACAACCTCGCCTACCGCGCCTTCTTCGCGCTGCCCGAGGAGCTGGCGACGAGCGAGGGCTTCTCGACGAACGCCCTCCTCGGGTTCACGAACATGCTCTTCAAGCTGCTTGCCGACTACAAGCCGAAGGGCGTCGCCGTCGCGTGGGACACGCACGCCGTCCACCGAGCGGCGATCTCGGAGGAGTACAAGGCCGAGCGGCGGCCCATGCCCGACCTACTGCGGGAGCAGTTCCCCTACTTCCGCCCGATCGTCGAGGCCTTCGGCTACCGCAATCTCGAGTTCGAGGGCTGGGAGGCCGACGACGTCATCGCCACCCTCGCTACGCGCGCCGACGAGGCGGGCATCAAGACGTGCGTCGTCTCGACCGATCGAGACGCCTTCCAGCTCGTCTCCGAGAACGTCTGCCTGATGATGACCCCGCGAGGGGTCTCGGACGTCCACGTCTACACCCCTGAGCGCGTCGAGGCCCGGTACGGGATCCGTCCGGAACAGGTGCCTGACTTCATCGGCCTGAAAGGCGACACCTCGGACAACATCCCCGGCGTCCCCGGGATCGGCGACAAGACCGCGGGGCAGCTGATCGCGCAGCACGGCTCGCTCGAAGCCGTGCTCGAGCACGCCGAGGAGCTCTCGCCCGCCCGCCGCAAGAACGTCCAGGAGCACGCCGACCAGGCGCGCCAGTCGAAGGAGCTGGCCACGATGCGCCGCGACCTCGAGGTCGACTGGGACCCCGGGGAGCTCGTGCTCGCGCCGCCCGACCGCTCGCAGCTGAAGGAGATGTTCCGCCGCTTCGAGTTCCGCAACCTGCTGCGACGGGTGGACGAGCTGGACGTCGCGGTGCCGGCGGCGCCGATGAAGCTCGAGGGCGTTCCCGTCCCGTGGCGTGAGGCCGACCTCCCCCAGGTGACCGGTCGCGCCGCCCTCCGAGTCGAGGAGGGCCGCTTCGCTCTCGCGCAGGACGGCGAGGTCCTCGTCGGAGCATGGGAGCCGGCGCTCGCCGGGCGCCTGCGCAAGGCCGAGCTCGTGGCACACGACTTCAAGGCGCTTCCCCGCGACCTCCTGCATGAGGGGATCGCTCCGGCGGATGACACGCTGCTCGCCGCCTACCTCGTCGAGCCGGGCCGACCCGAGTATCCGCTCGACGACCTCGCCGCAGAGTACGGGCTCGAGCTTCAGCCCTCGCCCGAGACCGAAGAGGAGACGGCCGCGCTCGTCCGCCGGGCCGCGGCCGCGCTCCGCCTCGCCGATCCGCTTGCCGAGCGCGTCCGCGAGCGCGGCGCGGAGGCCCTGTACCGCGAGGTCGAGCTGCCGCTCTCAGCCGTGCTCGCGGCGATGGAGGACGCCGGCGTCAAGATCGACACTTACCGCATGGGCGAGATCACCGCGCGCCTCGCCGAGCGCGTCGAGGAGCTCGAGGCGAGGGCGCAGGAGCTCGCCGGCGAGGAGTTCATGCTCGGCTCGACGCAGCAGGTCGGCCGCATCCTTTTCGAGAAGCTCGGCCTCACGCCGGGCCGCAAGGGCAAGACCGGCTACTCGACGGACACGCGCGTCCTGCGCTCGATCCGCGGCGAGCACGAGATCGTGGCCGTGATCGAGGAGTGGCGCGAGTACTCGAAGCTTCTCAACACCTACCTCGGCCCGCTGCCGACGCTCATCTCGGAGGAGGACGGGCGGCTGCACACGACCTTCAACCAGCACGTCGCCGCGACGGGCCGCCTGTCGACCTCGAATCCGAACCTCCAGGCGATCCCGATTCGGACCGAGCTCGGGCGCGAGATCCGGTCGGCCTTCGTCGCCGAGCCGGGCCACAAGCTGCTCTCGGCCGACTACTCGCAGATCGAGCTGCGCATCCTCGCGCACGTCTCCGGGGAGCCGAAGCTGCGCGAGGCCTTCGCGCGCGGCGACGACATCCATCGCGCGACCGCGGCCGAGGTGCTCGGCAAGGACCCCGGCGAGCTGACGAAGGACGAGCGCAACGTGGCGAAGATGATCAACTTCGGGATCATCTACGGGATCTCCGCCTTCGGGCTCTCCGAGAACCTCGAGATCCCGCGCGAGGAGGCGCAGGCCTACATCGACGCCTACCTCGCGCGATTCCCGCTCGTCCAGGACTTCATCCGGCGGACGATCGAGCAGGCCGAGCGCGACGGCTACGTGACGAGCCTGCTCGGGCGGCGGCGGCCCGTGCCCGAGCTGCGAGCCTCGAACCGGCAGACGCGCTCGCTCGGCGAGCGGCTCGCGGTCAACTTCGTCATGCAGGGCTCGAACGCGGACATCATCAAGGTGGCGATGGTGCGCATCCACGAGCGGCTGCGGGAGGAGGGCCGCCTCGCGCGGCTCGTCCTGCAGGTGCACGACGAGCTCCTGTTCGAGGTGCCGGAGGCGGAGATCTCGGCCGTGCGCGAGCTCGCGCGCGAGGAGATGTGCGCCGCGTACGAGCTCGACCCGCCGCTCGCGGTCGACATCGGCCTCGGGGACGAGTGGCACGAGGCGAAAAGCTGAGCGAAGACAACCCAGAATTGCCACGACCGCTCAGTGATCGGGAGCGGGAAGTCCTCGATCACATGCTGTCGCGTGACTTCCCAGGTCAATGGACCAGCACACCAGCCCCCTCGCCGACGGGACGTGGATCCACACGGTGCATCTGCGGCCGTGGGAAGCGAAGGGCCGCAGATTGCCCTTGATCGTGCTGCACGGTGGGCCGGGGCTCGACCATCGAACGTTTCGTCCCTATCTCGATCCACTCGCCGAAGAGGTCGACCTGATTTATGTCGACCTCCGGGGTCAGGGCCAGAGTCAACGGGTCGACCCGGTGACTCTCTCGCTCGACGTCTTCGCCCGCGACGTCGACCTGCTCGCCGACGCGCTCGGGCTCGACCGCTTCGCGCTGCTCGGCCACTCCTTCGGCGCGATCGTG
>WNFV01014608.1_pt1 | contig 12892 bp, 11 predicted proteins | sample 5400101 | NCBI WGS metagenome assembly WNFV01 (sample SAMN13153361, study PRJNA577476) | soil metagenome | isolation source: 115 cm soil or saprolite under grassland replicate 1 | place: USA:California | collected 2016-06-15
TGCGGCGTTCGTTTTCGACGAAGCGGGTGAGGAGGACGGCGGCGATCTCGTTGGCGCGCCGCTGCTTGAGGCCGAGCCTGTCGCCGATGGCGAGGAGGGTCTCGCGGAGCTTGGAGTCGGCGGCGAGGAGGGAGCCGAGGGTGGCGAACTGCTTCGAGTAGAGCCCCGTCTTGAGGGCGTTGAGGTTGCCCCTGGGCGCGCCAGCGCCGGGGCGACGACCGCCCCTGCCCTTAGCCGCTGATTTACGCAGATTGCCCGCTGATGAGCGCAGATTTTCTTTGAGTGGTTCCACCGCCACGCCTCCTCCCGTTTGGTTCCCAGAATGCACTGAGATTTTGGTTCCCTTTGGTTTAAATGGTAGGGCATTGTGGCCGGAAGTCTAAGGGGGAGATGGCACTACGCGCGGCGAGTGAGCCGGAGGTCAGAAGCCAGAGGGTGGACTGCGGGTGGAAGGCGGTTCGTCATAAGATGAAGAGCGGGTTACTCCAAAAAGGCAATCGCGCCCTGTCTGCGAGAGGGAAGGACTTCGTGGCCAGCGACCTAAAAGCAGATTTTGTGGCTGAGATGAACGGACGCTACGGACCTCTGTTTAAGCTGGCTCGCACACAGTCTCTATATGAGCTGGGGAAAGGAGTCTGTAGAGTCTACGTACGCTATTCGAAACTGCATTCCGGCAGGCAAACCTTCTTCGGCCTAAGGCGGGAAGACCTTAGACAACTAGAGGGACACAAGGCCTTCATATCATTTCTCTGGGACGGCCAACGAGAACCCTTGCTCATCCCGTTCGCTGAGTTCGAAGAAGTCTTCGCTGAATCCCAACCTGCTTCCGACGGACAATACAAAGTCCAAGTGTATCCGCGAGATGACGCAGCGATCCTGTACATAGCCAGAACCGGTCGGTTCAACGTAGAGGGCTACTTTGGGTGGTTGCATCTGGAGGAGGCTATGAAAGGATTCCACCCGCACCCTGCTCTCTCACATCCGCAAATTCAAACGCTGCTAGGCGCCATTGGCACCGCAAAGGACTACGATGTGTGGGTGCCAGTTAATGACCGAGCCGGTCTGGATTGGTCGCTCACGTCTCCTTTTCGGCTGGTCGATGAATTGCCGCCAGGGTTTGAGGCCGTCCAATCCATTGTTCAAGAAATCGACGTCATCTGGGTGAGGCGCGGTTCAGCCGGCCTCGCGGCGGTATACGAAGTTGAGCATTCGACTCCCATCTACTCTGGGTTGTTGAGGCTGAACGACGTGCGCCTGGCAAATCCACAAATCGATCGCCTTACGGTCGTGTCTAACGAACCTCGACGTGCGGCGTTCGTTCGGCAGCTCAACAGGCCTACGTTCCACGCAAGCAGTCTTAGCACTGTCTGTACTTTCTTGGAGTACTCGGAGGCTTATGACTGGCACAGGCCTCTCGTATGACGAACAGCCGCGAGCTCGTGAACAGAACACGGGTTATGTCGTAAGGGAATGAGTGGCTGCGGCGCCACTTCCCGGCGGTGCCGATCAAGGTGATCCTGATCGACGTGCCGGGTGAGGAGCTACCAGCAGAACTGGAGATCACGGAGGAAGAGGCTCGGGAGCAGGAAGTCAATGAGCCTGGAGAGTGAGTGCTGAATCGTTGGTGTGACCAAGGAGTGAGACCCGGGCGCGATGTCCATCGATCGGGAGATCAGGGTCCGTCTGAGAACGGAGACGCCCTCGCCCAGGTCACGACTGCTTGCTCTAATTGGTCGAGGCGTGGGCGCAACGAACAACAACGCCAGCGCTACCATCAACGCCGTAGGCCGCAGAACCGCCTTCGGTGGCGTGACCCCGCCCCCTTCTCTTAGTCACGCGGCGGCCCCTCGATAATGCGACCTCGTACCGCCGCCATCACGTCGAAACAGCCGTTGGCTGCGTTGTCCTGAGTCTATTCCCCTTTTTTTTGGTTGTCAAGAAGTTAAGCTATGCTGCGGCAACGAATTTGGATTTTCCTGATGTCAGCCTGGAATCACAAGCGGCGCTTCGTCACCTTCCTGGTTTTTGCCAATGCCACCATCGGTCTCGCGTTCACCGCGCCGGTCAGCGCGCAGGGCGCTACCTTTACCGTCAACTCAACCATAGACGCACCCGACGTTAACCCCGGCGACGGCGCCTGCGCCGTCGGGAACGGCGAGTGTACGCTGCGGGCCGCCATCCAGGAATCGAACGCGCTGCCCGGCCCCAATCAGACCACCCTCCCAGGAGGAACCTACGTTATCCGTACTGACGTTGGCTTCGGCGAGAATGCCTCCGTTTCGGGCGACCTCGACATCACCGGTGACCTTGAGATCAGTGGGGCCGGGGCGGCGGATACGTTCATCGATGGGGGCATCTTCATTAACTCTGGTAACCATGAGGCAACGTTTGAGATCCGGTCTGGGAGTGCCCTGGTCTCTAACCTGGCCATCCAGAACGGTGGCAGTTTCTTCGGCTTGGGCGGCGCCATCCGTAACTTCGGGACACTCACACTGAGCGGTGTGGTCGTCAGGGACAACATTGGAGACGCCGCCGGGGTCCTGAATTTCAGCACCGGCACACTATCGGTCAATACCAGCACCTTCATCGGCAATGAGGGGCTGGGCGGGCAGTCCGCGGCTGGCGGCATCTTAAACCTTGGCATGGCCATCCTAAACGGTGTCGTCTTCAGCAGTAACGGCGCCGCCTTCGGAGGTGCCATTCTCAATGGCGGCACGCTCACAGGGAACAACATTACCGTCGAAGACGGTGGAGCCTCGATGGGGGGAGGAATTCTGAACGCCAATCTGATGACCCTCTCGAACAGCACCATCAGGGGCAACATCGTCTTCTTCTCCGGCGGCGGTGGCATCTTTAACGACTTTAACGGCAACCTAATCCTTAGTAACAGCACCGTCAGCGGCAATACTGCTTCGGGCTTCGGAGGCGCAGGCATCAACAACCGCGGCACTGCTACGCTTTTGAACGTCACCATCACCGGCAACGCCGCGCTGGCAGAGGGCGGCGGCATCTACAACGATGAGTTGATCTTCCCTAGGGCTCTCACCCTGAAAAACACGATCATCGCCGACAACGGCGGCGGGGACTGCGCCGGGCCCACGCCGGTCGTCTCGGAAGGCCACAACCTCAGCAGCGACGCCACCTGCGGCTTCAGCGGGCCGGGAGATCTCCAGAACATGGATCCAGTACTTGGCCCGCTGGCAGACAACGGCGGACCGACCCAGACGCACGCTCTCCTCCCCGGCAGCCCAGCCATCGATGCCGGCGATAACCGCGGCTGCCCCGAAACTGACCAGCGCGGCTTCTCGCGTCCCTTTGATGGCGACGTTGACGGGCAAGCGCTGTGCGACATCGGCGCTTATGAATTGCACCATTGCCTCGGGGACGTGAACAGTGACGGCGTCGTAGATGTCTCGGACGCGCGACTCGTAGCGAGATCGATCCCCAGCCGGCCGGGGTCACCACGCTGGCTCCTCGCTGCGGACGTGAACGGGGATGGAGTGGTTGACGATATTGATCTCCGTGTCGTCGTGCATATGCTGGTGGCCCGCACTTGCGCTTAGCAGACTGCCTAATGCCGTGGTCTCCAAGCCGCCTGTCACATGGCAACTGCCACTTCCCTCTTACAGCTTTCGCCGCGTCCCGCTACGCTAGAGAGCGATGACTCCTCACCTTACCACCCGTCCGCCAAAGAGGAACCGAATAGCGCCAGCGGCCGATCAACTTGATTGGGCGGCTCCCCAAGGCTTTGCATGTCCACCAATCAAGTGCTGCCACGAGTGGAGACACCCCGGACCACACACGGGGCGAAATTTTTTCCGTCCCCTCGATCAAGAATTCCCGAAGGAATGCCGTCCCTCAATCAAGTCTCATACGGGAAAACCGCCTTGATTGCCCGTCCTCGGGCACTCGAAGGGAACGTTATCTCCCATCCGCCGCCTAGCGGGAGAGGGGGCCGGGGGGTGAGGGCTAAAAGCTGACCAACCATTCCCCCTCAGCCGGCATGGAGCGCTTGATGAGGTCGAGGTGGTCGAGGGCGATGCCGGCGCCCATGGCGACGCACTCCATCGGGTTGTCGGCGATGTAGCAGGAGATGCCGATCTCCTGGGTGATCAGCCGGTCCAGGTTGCGCAATAGCGACGTCCCGCCGGCCATCACGATGCCGCGGTCGACGACGTCGGAGGCGAGCTCCGGCGGCGTCCGCTCCAGCACCGAGCGCACGGCGCCGACGATCGACTGGAGCGCGTCCGAGATGCCCTGGGTGATGTCGGTGGAGGTGACGGTGATCGTGCGCGGGAGGCCGCTGATCTGGTCGCGGCCGCGCACCTGGTAGCTCAGCTCCTCCTCCATCGGCAAAGCGCTGCCGATGGCGATCTTCAGCTCCTCGGCCGTGCGGTCGCCGATGATGATATTGTGGCGGCGCTTGACGTGGTTGGCGATGGCGTCGTCCAGGCGGTCGCCGGCGACGCGCACGGACTCGGTGACGACGATGCCGTACATCGAGATTCATCACCTCCGGCTTGATTAGCGAGACGCGCCCGATGACGCGGCTGATGAAGTAGCGCAGCATGGCCTCCGTCGTCACGTAGTCGGCGATGACGCCTTCGCGCATCGGGCGGATCACCTGGATGGCGCCCGGCGTGCGGCCGAGCATGTCGCGGGCCTCCTGGCCGACGGCGACGATGGAGTTGTCGCGCTGGGCGACGGCGACGACGGAGGGCTCGTTGATGACGATGCCGCGCCCCTTCACGTAGACGAGGACGTTCGCCGTGCCGAGGTCTACGCCGATACGTTTACCGAACATGGACGGGGTCCACTGAATACACAGAAGGACACAGAATGGATAATTTTATTTTCATCCTCAATTCTTCCGTGCCATTCTGTGTTTTCTGTGGACTACACTCTTTCGATCTTTGCTCCGAGGGAGCGCAGCTTTTCGTCGAGCCGTTCGTAGCCGCGGTCGACGTGGTAGATGTCCACGACCTCTGTTCGACCGCTGGCTGCGGCCAGCCCGGCCAGGATCAGCGCCGCGCCCGCCCTCACGTCCAGCGCCTGCACGCGCGTGCCGTGGAGCGGGGTAGGCCGCAACCAGCGCCTGAAGGTCGGTCGCGAGGCCTGGATACGGCAGGGCCTGGACGGTCAGCGGCCGCAGTTCGCCGGCGCCTCGTACCCAGAGCCGGTCTCCGAGTACCTCGATATCGACGCCGGCCTCTCGCAGCTTGTGGGTCAGGGATTCGAGGTGCTCCGGGCAGGCGCCAAGCACCTCTATCTCACCGCCGGTGAGGGCGGCCGCGATCGTGTAAGTCCCCGCCTCCAGCCGGTCAGGGATGATCTCGTACTCACAGCCGCGCAGGCGCTCGACGCCCTCGATCTCGATGGTGTGAGAACCGGCGCCGGATATCCGCGCGCCCATGCGGACCAGCATCTCCGCCGTGCCCTGCACTTCCGGTTCGGCGGCGGCGTTTACGATCCTCGTCCGGCCGTGGGCGGTCACGGCCGCGAGCATGAGGTTCTGCGTGCCGAGAACGCTGGGGTAATCGGCGAAGATCGTCGCGCCGTCCAGCGGCTTCTTCGCCCGCGCGGCGAAACGATCGCCGTCGCGGGAGACGTCCGCGCCCAGAGCAGCGAAGCCCGCAAGGTGCACGTCTATCGGCCGCTGTCCGATCACGTCGCCGCCGGGCTGCGGACAGGAGGCCTCGCCGAGGCGGCTGAGGAGGGCGCCCATCACCAGGAAGCTGCCGCGCAGGCTGCCGGCGAGCTCGGTGGCCGGCGATGAGCCGTGCAGCTTCGCGGCGTTGATCCGGAGGATGTGGGGCCCGGGCCGCTCTACCGTCGCGCCGAGGCTGCGCAGCACCTGCGCCATCTGCTCCACGTCCCCGATGTTCGGGACGTTCTGGAGCACGATGTCATCAGCGACGAGCAGGGCGGCGGCCATCGCGCCGAGGGTGGCGTTCTTCGAGCCGCTGACGGAGATGACGCCGTGGAGCTTGTGCCCGCCCTCGATGACGAAGGCGCTCGAGTTGCGTTGGGCCATTGTCGTGTGCCCCAGCGATCAGACGCCGGGAGGCCCCGGCCGCACGCCGGACCGCCGACGACGGCGCTCGGCCACCTTCAGGCGTACGAGCGCCCTCTGCAGCTCCGCCGCGACACGCGCCAGGTCGACTTCCGCCTCTCGCCTCTCGAGCTGCTGCTCCGCTCTTCGCCGCGCCTCCTCCGCGCGCGCCACGTCGATCTCTTCGGCGCGCTCGGCGGCGTCGGCGAGGATCGTCACGCGGTCGTTGCGCACCTCTAGGAAGCCGCCGCTGATCGCCATGTCGGTCTCGTCGTTGCCCTTGACGATGCGCATCACGCCGGGCTTGATCATCGTGAGTAGCGGGGCGTGCATCGGCAGGACGGTCAATTCGCCCTCAATGCCGGGCGCGATGACCTCGTCGACGCCCTCTTCGGAGAAGACGAGGCGCTCGGCGGTGACGATGTCGACGGTTAGGGGCATCGCGATTCCCACACGTCGTTCTGAGGCACGAAGAATCTGTCGTTGGAAGGCATACCAATATTACAGAACGATTCGCGACCCAGCAGGTTGCGGTGAGTCGCGTTACCCCCTCGCGGCCACAGCGGGGCGGTGCGACAGACCCTTCGTTCCTCAGGGTGACATTGTCCGGTCACGCGGCTTGTTTCTCCATTCGCTCCGCCTCCTCGGCCGCTTCCTCGATCGCTCCTATCATGTAGAAGGCCTGCTCCGGGAGGTGGTCCCACTTACCTTCCAGGATCTCGCGGAAGCCGCGCACGGTCTCCTTCACCGGCACGTAGCGGCCTGGCTTGCCGGTGAACACCTCGGCGACGAACATCGGCTGCGTCAGGAAACGCTGGATGCGACGCGCCCGGGCGACGGCGAGCTTGTCCTCTTCGGAGAGCTCCTCCGTTCCGAGGATGGCGATGATGTCCTGGAGGTCCTTATAGCGCTGGAGGACAGCCTGCACGCCGCGCGCCGTATTGTAGTGGTCCTCGCCGACGATCCGCGGGTCGAGTATGCGCGAGAACGACGTTAGCGGGTCGACGGCCGGGTAGAGGGCCTGCTCGACGAGGGCGCGCTCGAGCGCGATGACGGCATCGAGATGCCCGAACGTCGTCACGATTCCCGGATCGGTGTAGTCGTCGGCGGGCACGTAGATCGCCTGGAACGAGGTGATGGAGCCGCGCTTGGTCGAGGTGATCCGCTCCTCGAGCGCGCCCATGTCGGTCGCCAGCGTGGGCTGGTAGCCGACGGCGGAGGGCATGCGCCCGAGCAGAGCCGACACCTCCATGTTCGCGAGGATATAGCGGTAGACGTTGTCGATGAAGAGGAGGACGTCCTGTCCCTCCACATCGCGGAAATACTCTGCCATCGTTACACCCGTCAGGCCAATGCGCGCACGTACGCCCGGCGGCTCGTTCATCTGGCCGAATACGAGCGCGGTCTTCTCGAGGACGCCGGACTCCTTCATCTCGACCCAGAGGTCGTTCCCCTCGCGGGAGCGCTCGCCGACGCCCGCGAAGACGGAGAAGCCGCCGTGCTCGCGGGCGATGTTGCGGATGAGCTCCTGGATGATCACGGTCTTGCCGACGCCGGCCCCGCCGTAGGCGCCGACTTTGCCGCCCTTCGTGAAGGGAGAGACGAGGTCGAGTACCTTGATGCCGGTCTCGAGCACCTGTGGCGTGGTCTCGCGCTCCTCGAACGTAGGCGCCGGCCGGTGGATCGGCCAGTGCTCGTCCGCCTTGACGTCGCCCAAACCGTCCAACGGCTCGCCGAGCACGTTGAACAGCCGCCCGAGAGACGTCCGCCCGACCGGCACCGAGATCGGGTCGCCGGTATCGACTGCTGGGGCGCCGCGGCGCAGGCCGTCCGTGGTGTCCATCGTCAGCGCCCGCACCCAGTTGTTGCCCAGGTGCTGCTGTACCTCGGCGACGAGCTTCTTGCCGGCGCCCATATCGATCTCGATGGCGTTGTAGATGTCGGGCAGCGCCTCCGCCGGAAACTCTACGTCCACGACCGTGCCGATTACCTGAACGACTTTGCCTATGGTACCTTTCGCCACTTGTACCTCCTTAACATTAGTCCACAGAAAGCACAGAGATCACAGAAAAATGAACTCGGAAAGTCTCTGTGTCTTCTGTGTTCTCTGTGGACCATCTCTACTTCGCCGCCAATGCCTCGACGCCGCCGGTGATGTCCAGGAGCTCGCTGGTGATGCTCTCCTGGCGTGCTTTGTTATAGACGAGCGTCAGGTCGCGCATCAGTTCGTTTGCGTTGTCTGTGGCGTTGCGCATCGCGACCATGCGGGCCGATTGCTCGCTGGCAATCGCTTCCAGCGTCGCCGCGTATACCTGCTGCTCGATGTAGCGGGGCAGCAGTTCCGCGAGCACCGTCTCGCGGTCCGGTTCGTAGATGTAGTCGATGGCGAGCGTCTCCGCCTCAGTCGGCGGCTCCACCGGGAGTAGCTTGAAAACTTCCGGTCGCTGGACGACAGTGTTTACGAAGTGCGTGTAGATGAGGTAGACCTCGTCTACGTTGTGCTCGACGAACTCCTGGATCGCCACTTGGGCGATCGGCCGCAGCTCCGCATAGGCCGGGTTGTCGCCGATGCCGGTGAACTCCGCGATGACGTTCTGGCCGGTCCGGCGCATGAAGTCTCGTCCCTTGCGCCCTGCCGAGATGATGCGTGCCGTCTTTCCCTGCTCGACCAGGAACTGGGCCGTCCGGCGGTTGAGCGTCGAAGGCAGGCCCCCGCAGAGCCCTCTGTCCGGGGTTATCAGTATGATCCCGACGCTCTGCACCTCCTCCGCCTGCCGCAGGAGTGGATGTCTTGCCTCCGGGTCGATGAGCGGCAGCGTCTCCGCTAGGTCCGCGAGGACGAAGCGCATCTTCTCGGCGTAGGGGCGGCCGGCGAGGGCGTTCAACTGCGCCCGGCGCATCTTGGAGGCTGCCACGAGCTCCATCGCGCGCGTGATTTTGGCGGTGCTCTGGATGCTGCGGATGCGGCGCCGTATCTGGCGCAAGGTGCCCATGGCCATGGCCTAACCCTCACCCACAACCGGACCGGTTGTCCACAGAAGACACTGAGGGCACGGAAATTGATTCTGTCCTTTCCCGGTCCTGTTCGTCCTCACCAAATTCCCTTCAGTGACTTCTGTGAATTCTGTGGACTTATCCGTCAGTAAGGTACCGATTCCTTGAACTGCGCGATCGCGGCCTTCAGTTTCTCTTCGGTGTCCGGCTCTATCGTCTTCTTTTCCTCGATCGACTTCAGGAGGTCCGGGTGGTTCGATTCCATGTAGCGGTGGAACGCCTCCTCGAAGGCGCGCACCTTTGACACTTCGACGTCGTTCAGGTGGCCGTTGACGGCGGCGTAGATGATGCTGACTTCCTGAGGCATCGCAAGTGGCTGGAACTGGGGCTGCTTGAGGACCTCCGTCAGCCGTTGCCCGAGGTCCAGCTGGCGGCGCGTGGCCGCGTCCAGTTCGGCCGTCCCGAACTGCGCGAAAGCCTGAAGGGCGCGGTACTGCGCGAGGCCCAGTCGCATGCCTCCCGCCACCTGCCGCATCGCCTTCGTCTGCGCCGCGCCGCCCACGCGCGAGACGGAGAGGCCGGCGTTAATCGCCGGGCGAATGCCGACGTTGAAGAGGTCGCTCTCCAGGTAGATCTGGCCGTCGGTGATGGAGATGACGTTGGTCGGTACGTAGGCGGAAACGTCGCCGGCCTGCGTCTCGATGATCGGCAATGCGGTGAGGGAGCCTCCACCGTGCTCCGGCGAGAGCTTCGCTGCCCGCTCCAGCAGGCGGCTGTGCAGGTAGAAGACGTCGCCCGGGTAGGCTTCACGGCCGGGCGGCCGCCGGAGCAGCAGCGACATCTGCCGGTAGGACCAGGCGTGCTTGGAGAGGTCATCGTAGATGACGAGCGCGTCTTTTCCGTTGTCCAGAAACTCCTCGCCGATGGCGCAGCCGGAGTACGGCGCCAGGTACTGGAGGGCCGCCGGGTCTGAGGCGTTGGCGGCGACGACGATCGTGTGCGCCATCGCGCCGTGCTCCTCCAGCGTCGCGACCACCTGCGCCACCTTCGACGCCTGCTGGCCGATGGCGACGTAGATGCAGGTCAGATCGCCGCCCTTCTGCGCGATGATCGTGTCCAGGCAGATCACTGTCTTTCCGGTGAAGCGGTCGCCGATGATTAGCTCGCGCTGGCCGCGGCCGATAGGGATCATGGCGTCAATGGCCTTGATGCCGGTGTTCACCGGCGTGTTCACGGCCTGGCGCTGGACTACGTTCGGCGCGATCCGCTCAACCGGCCGCTGCTTGTCGGAAGGGACGGGCCCCTTGCCGTCAAGCGGCTGGCCCAACGGGTCGACAACGCGACCGATGAGCCCGTCGCCGACGGGCACCTGGACGATGCGCCCAGTGGTGCGGACCTCGTCGCCTTCTTTGATTTCGGTGTAGTCGCCGAGGATGATAACGCCGACAGTGTCCTCTTCGAGGTTCAGCGCCATCCCCATGATGCCGTTCGGGAACTCGAGGAGCTCGCTGTACATCGCGTTCCCCAGGCCGTACACCTGCGCGATGCCGTCTCCCGACTCCACCACGGTACCTACGTCGACGGCCGTGATGGCGCCGCCGAACTGCTCGATCTGCTGGCGGATGATGGAAGCTATTTCTTCTGGTTTTACGGCCATTGCGAGCTCCTCCCACTCCGCACGCACCGACGGTGAGCCACCCCACCCCACACCAAAGAAAATATTGGGGGACACCCCCAAACCCCTGGCCTGGCGGCGCTAATCTCTTCCTGATTCACCTGAGTTCCGCGCTCCTTCTTTTTCCGCATTTGCCGATGGCGGGCAACCCTGTCCAACGCCAAAGGGAACTGGGGACACCCTTCGCATCTTCTCCCCAGCGGCCCAACCGCCTAGCGCAGGGTCCCCGCGCCTCCGGCCTGGCGGCGCTATATCTTCGGGCTTTACGGCCAACGTCTCGTCTCCCCTCGTAGCCACAGGGCCCTAGCTCTGCATGCCTGGCAGGCCTGAAGGCCTGCAGCTACGTACTTGTTCACTACTCCTCGGTCGTCTCCACTTCGCGCTTCCAAGCTCGGATCTGGGCCGAGTGCTCCCGGTAGTGGCGGTAGGTGTCCTCCGCGAAGCGCGTGTGCATGTCCCAGCCCTTGACCTCGATTTCCAGGTTCTCGGCAGGCGTCGTCTTCAGCGCTTCCTTCGCCGCAGCGAAGCTGGTCTCCCACTCAGACTTCAGCTCGGAGAGCGAGCGGCCCTTACGCGCGTCGGCCTCGCGTGCATTCCAGTCGTCTGTCAAGTTCTGGCCGCCGGTCCCCTCCGGATTCGCGAGGAACGGGACTTCGATGTCGTTCGAGCGGCCCTCTCGCACGAGTTGGAGATCACCCGCCGCCTTGTTCGCCCAGAACGCCATGTGGCCGAGCAGGTCCTTGACGGACCACTCGTCGACGACGCCGGGCTCTTCGAGCTCCTGGTCCGAAAGCGAGTCCACCACTTCCCGCAGCGCCTGCCACTCCGTTTCCAGCTTGCGCTCGATCTCGGCTTTATCGACTGGGGTCATGCTGGGTACCACGACGGGCAGGCCTGAAGGCCTGCAGCTACGACCCCGTTGCTCACGTCCCCGCTCCCGCCAGGCGCCTCTTCAGCGCCAGCAGCCGGCTCTTCGTGCTGCCGTCGATCAGGCGGTCTCCGATGCGAACGACCAGCCCGCCCAGGATACCTTCATCGACCTCCGTCTCGATGATAACGTCGCCGCCCGTGATCTCGCGAAGGCGCTGCTCGACCGCCCGCCTATCCTCCCCTGAAAGGGGAACGGCACTCGTCACCGTCGCGTGCGAGATGCCTTTGGCCTCGTCGATCAACTCCTGGAACGCCTCGGCTATGTCCGGGCCCAGCGATGTGCGCCCGCGGCGCAAAAGCAGACGCGCCAGGTTCAGCACCAGCGGGTCCGCGCCGGCGAGGGCGCGCTCGACGAGCCGGAGCTTCTCTGCCGTCGGCACGCGGGTGCTCTCGAGCAGCGTTTTCGCCTGCTCGTCGCCGAAGAGCGCGCCCATAGCGGACAGGCCGGCCGACCACGCCTCCTCCTTGCCGTCCTCCCGCGCCAGCAGGTAGGCGGCCTCCGCGTAGCGCTTGGCGGCGATATCGCGAATCACGAGGGCGAGCGACTCCCGTTGTCGCCGGCCGAAGGCGCTTCGGCGAGGACTTCTTCGATGAGCTTGCGATGCTTGTCGCTGTCGAGTTCTTCCCTAATCACTCGACCAGCGGCTTTGATCGTCAGGTCCGCGAACTCGCGCCGAATGCCGGCAATCGCGCTGTCCCGCTCGAGCTGAATCTCGCCGCGGGCGCGCTCCAGGAGTTGTTCGCCCTCCGTCCGCGCCGCCTGTCGCGCCTCCTCCTGAATGCGGGCGGAGATCTGCTGCGCCTGCGTGATCAATCCCTGGCCTTCCTGCCGCGCTTTGTCCAGCTCCTTCGCTACTTCCTGCTCCGTTTCGGATAGCCGTCGCTTCGCATCGTCGCTCGCCTCAAGCCCTTCCCGGATGCGCTGCTTGCGTTGGTCAAGCATCCTGAGCAGAGGCTTGTACAGAAGCAGGCGGAAGATGACGAGGAGAAGGGCGAAGTTGATGATCTGCGCGACCAATGCCGGCAGGTTGAAGCCGAGAGCGCCGATTCCTAGAAATACGGTTTGCATGTATATAGGTCCTATCCGGTCGAGGGAGCCGCAAGCAGCGCCCCTACTAGAAGACGAAGCCGATCATCACCGCCGTCACCAGCGCATAGATGCCGATGGCTTCGGCAAAGGCCAGGCCGAGAATCATGTTGGTCTGGATCACGGGCTGGGCCTCGGGATTGCGGCCGAGGGC
>WNFV01013210.1_pt1 | contig 12890 bp, 13 predicted proteins | sample 5400101 | NCBI WGS metagenome assembly WNFV01 (sample SAMN13153361, study PRJNA577476) | soil metagenome | isolation source: 115 cm soil or saprolite under grassland replicate 1 | place: USA:California | collected 2016-06-15
GACGTCCCCGGCGTCGACGATCCACATGGGGGCGTCGTGCAGCGTGTCGGCGGCGTCGGCGAACGCGCTGAAATCCGCGGCGCCGATCTTGCCGGCGCGAACCTTCGACATGGGGACCCCGGCCTCGCTGCACAGCAGGCGCATCCCGAGCTCCCATCGCGACATCTCGAGCGAGAACAGCGCCACCGGCTGCCGTTCGGCGACGGCCACGTTCCGGGCGATGTTCACGGCGAGGGCCGACTTCCCGGCGCCCGGGCGCGCGGCGATGATGATGAAGTTGCCGGCCTGGAGGCCCGACAGCAGCTCATCCACGTCACGGAACCCCGTGGGGAGCCCGGCCAGGGACGACTCGCGCGACTGGATGTGCTCGATGTCGTCGATGGCCGCGGAGATGACCGGCTGGAGCGCGACCATCTCGTCGCGCTGTTCGTGGCGGGAGGCCGCGTAGATCTTCCCCTCGGCCTGTTCGGCGGCGATCCGGGGGTTCTCCGGGATGCCGAATGCCAGGTCCATGACATCCGCGGCGGCCGAGATCAGCCTGCGGAGCAGGGCGTGGTCGGCCACGATCCTCGCGTAGTACTGGGCGCTCGCGGGAGACGGGACCTGTTCGACCAGCTCCTGGATCCGGAGCGCTCCCCCGACCTCCGGGAGGTGGCCCCCCCGCTTGAGCTCCTCCACCGTGGTGATGGCGTCGACGGGCTCGCCGCGCGCGTACATCTGCAGGATGGCCTCGTAGATCGTGCCGTTGGCCCGACGGTAGAACTCGTCGGGCTTGAGAACCTCGATGACGTCCGCGATCGCTTCGGCCGAGATCATCATGGCCCCCAGCACCGAGTCCTCGGCCTCGAGGTTGTGCGGGGGGACCCGCTCCGGGCGGGCCCGTCTCACGTCGTCCGCGATCTTCGCCATGTCATCCTCTCCCGGGAACCACGCGACCCTAGGTCCCCGCCGGCGGGGCGGGAAGGGGAAAGACCCCGGGATTTCCCGGGGGAAAAGTCGCCCAGCAGGTGGGGGCGCCGCGGCGAGTCCGAATAGTTGTCATACCTCGATCCACCTGGGGATTCCGCCTGTGGAGAACCATGGGGACAACTGTAGAAAGCCCCACTGACACGAACCGACGTGCCCACCGCGGCCGGGTCCGGCCACGGCGGTTCCTTGACGGGGTGGGGACGCGCCGGTGGAATGGCCCCATGGCGAGCACCCGGCGACCGAGCGCGGGCCCGAGCTCGACACCGGGCGCCCCCGTGGTGGTGGCCCCGCCCGGAGAGCCGGGGCCCGGCGACCCGGCGCACGGCGACCCGGCGCACGGCGACCCCGGCGAACGCGGCGAGCCGGCCCACCGCGGCTCGGTCCCCGGCGAATCCGGCGTACGGGCCGGGCGGGATCCCGTCGAGTGGCTCCTGGGGACGTCCCGGGGCAACGGGATCGCGGCATTCGTCCTGTACCTCGTGGCCTCGGTGTTCATCTTCGGGATCCCGATCCTGGCCCATCCCACCGGCACGTTCGTCGGATGGGGGGCCGACCCGCCGTCGTTCGTGTGGTACCTGGGGTGGTGGCCCCACGCCATCTGGCACGGGCTCGACCCGGTGGTGACCCACCACGTGTGGGCACCGGTCGGGGTGAACCTGACCCACGCGACCGCGATCCCGGGGCCCTCGCTGGCCCTGGCCCCCGTCACGATCCTGTTCGGGCCGGTGGTCTCGTACAACGTGATGGCGCTCCTCACGCCGGTGCTCGCGGCGTGGACGGCGTACCTGCTGTGCCGGGCCGTGACCGGCCAGTTCTGGGCGTCGCTCGTGGGCGGGTACCTGTTCGGGTTCTCCGTCTACGTCACCGGACAGATGCTGGGGCATCCGAACCTGGCCCTGGTGTTCCTGCTGCCGGTGCTGGCCCTGCTGGCTCTCCGGCTGGTGCGGGGCGCGCGGTCGCTCCGTCGAACGGTGCTGTGGATGGCGGCCGCGCTGGTCGGGCAGTTCCTGACCTCCTACGAGGTGTTCCTGTCGCTCACGATGTTCGTCGCCATCGCGTTGCTCCTAGCCCTGGCGATGCTGCCGTCCCACCGGAGGCCCCTGCGCGACGTGGCCGTGGCGGTCGGTGCGTCCTACGCGCTGACCGCCGTGGTGGTGTCGCCCCTGCTGTGGTCGTTCCTCATGGCGAAGGAATCCCCCCCGACGTACGCCTTCTGGTCGACGATCTTCGCCACCGACCTGGTCAATTTCCTCGTGCCCACCAGCCTCACCGCCGCCGGCGGAGGGAACTTCTTCGACGTCACCGGGAAGTTCACCGGCGACATCTCCGAGCAGGCCGCCTACTTCGGGCTGCCCGTTCTGCTCATGGTCGCCGCGTTCACGATCGCGTGCTGGCGCCACCGGTGGGCGAAGTGGATGCTCGCGTTCACGGGTGTGGCATGCGTGCTGTCCCTGGGAACCCACCTGCACATCGCGGGAACCGAGACCATCCCGATGCCATGGAAGGCGCTGGTGTCGCTGCCCCTGCTGAAGTACGCGCTCCCCGGCCGGTTCATGGTCTACGCGTGGCTGCCGGTCGCGGTGATGGCGGCCATGTGGCTGGCGCTCCGGCCGTCGGGGCTGGGGCGGTGGATGCTGGCCGCCCTCGCCGTGGTCATGCTGTACCCGAACACCCACGGCCCGTTCTGGCACACGTCGTTCTCCGAGCCGGCCTTCTTCGCCGACGGGAGCGTCAGCCGCGAGATCCCGCACGACGCCACCGTGCTGGTGATCCCGTTCGCCCGGAACGGCGACAGCATGCTGTGGCAGGCGGACTCCGGGTTCTGGTTCCGGATGCCCACCGGGTACGTGGGGACGCGCAAGCCGCTCGCGTTCGGCAACTGGCCCATCGAGGACGTGCTGTACTCCGGACAGCCGGGGGCCGATTCCGCAGAGCAGCTGAAGCAGTATCTGGGGGCGAACCACGTCTCGGCCGTGGTCGTGGTGAAGGGGACGCCGGGAGCCTGGGCCCGGCTGTTCGCGCCCCTGGGGCAACCGCGCTCGGTGCAGGACGTGGACATCTACACGGTCCCCGGGTCGATCCTGCGAGGCTACGCCGACAGCCCCCGTCCCCCGGGCTGAGGAGAGGATGGAACGATGCCGATCTCGGAGGTCGTTCCCGGGGTCCAGCGGATGTGGTTCCCGGGCATCGACAACAACGCGTTCCTCATCGCGGGCGATCCCGCCTCGGACGAACCCACGCTGGTCGACGTCGGTCCGCCTGGCGGGCTCGCCCAGATCGCTTCGGCGGTTCGCCGGACCGGGCTGGCCCCGCGGGGCGTCGGTCACGTCGCGGTGACCCATCACCACACCGATCACACCGGGAGCCTGGCGCGGGTCGCGGCGGCCACGGGCGCGACCGTGTACGCGGGCGCGGCCGACTCGGGCATCGTGCGGGAAGGCGCAGAACGGCCCAGGGGGAGCGCGCACGGGCCACTCGGACGACTCATGCTGGCCCTGCCCCGTGGGTCCAGCCTGGCCGATCCGGCCGCCGTCCATGTCGAGGTCGCCGACGGGCAGGAGATCCCCGCGGCCGGAGGCCTGCGGTGCCTCCACACACCGGGCCACACCGGCGGTCACGTGTCGTACCTGCTTCCCGGCCGGGCCGGCGGGGTCCTGTTCGTGGGGGACGCGGCGGCGAACATGCTCCACTGGCTGGACCTGGCCCCCCTCAACGAGGATCTGGCCGCTGCACGGGCCAGCTTCGCCAGGCTCGCCGAGCTCGAGTACGAGGTGGCGTGCTTCGGCCACGGGTCGCCGATCCGGCATCGGGCCGCCGCGAGGTTCCGGCGGCGCGTGGAACGTGTCGCGGGCGGCTCCCCGCCCGCCTAGTGGTGTGTCGCGGATTTGGTGATCCGGTCGAGGGTGGCTTGTCCGCGGGCGACTTCCCGGATGCGCCCCACCGCAGCGGTTCCCTCCGCGGCGAACCGGCTAGCCACCGACGGACAGACTTCGGCGTGGACGCGCACCGGCGAGCGATCTCGGCGTTCGAAACACCGTCCGTGGCCCACAACAACGCCTCGGCCTGGCGCACCTCCCGAGCCGGCGCGGTGTGGGAACGAGCAAGCCCCTCCAGCTCAACCCGCTGCCCACCCGTCATCTCCAAAGCCCCAGCCGCAGCCACCATCCCACCCACACTACGACAGATCACTATTTAAGCGACACACCACTAGCTCCCCTCGGTGGACCCGGCCGTCGAACCCCCAGTGGTCGAGCGTGACTAACCGGAGGGCCGCCAGCCCCACCGGGCAGCCGGGCCGCCAGGTGTGGGCCATCCGGACGCGGGTGGCCGCGTCGATCGCGGCGACCGAGCCATGGAACGCGGGCGCCGATGGAGCGGTCGTGGCGTTCGGCTCGGGAGAGGTGGAGGGCCGGGTCGCCGTCACCGGCGGCGGGGAGGCGGAGGGCTCCGGCGCCGCGCGACATCCGGCGGCGAGGAGCGCCGCGGAGAGCAGGTGCGTCAGGAAGCGGCCGCGGCGCGCCATGTCGGTTCCATGACGCACGGGATCGCGGCCGGGTTCCGACGGGGGTGTCCGGACACGGCGATAGCCCGCGGCGCGGCCGCCACACTCCTGCCATCCCTCGTCATCGGGTAGCCTTCCCGCGCGTGGCCCGGATCGGAGTGCTCCTCGTCGTGCTGGTCGCGCTGCTCCCCGCCTGCAGCGGCAGCAGCGTCCCGGCGTTCTGCGGGGTGACCGACGAGGCGCGGGTCGCGATCTCGAACGTGCCGCCCGAGCAGTACCCGGCCGCGGCCGCGGCGCAGGTGGACGCGGTGCGCGCCGCGGCCGAGGAACTGTCGGGCGATCAGGGCGAGCTGGCGCGGAAGGTCGCCGACGATCTGGAGGCCGCCTCGAAGGCCACGGCGGGCACGGTCGAGTTCACCGAGGCGTACAACGCGTTCGTGGCCGACTCGAACGAGTTCAACCACGCCTACTGCAACGAGCCGGAGGTCGACTGAGCCTGCCCGCGGCCCTCCCCCTAGGCTCGGATGCCGCGTCCTGGGTCACCGCCTCGCGCCACGCTCGTGGCGAGCGCGGGCTTGTTCGGCAGGTGGCGCAGCCCCATCCACGCCAGCGCGGCGATGTGGCCGGCGACCTCCTTGACCGACGGCTTGCGCGTCTCCGTCCACCATTGGCCGACGAAGGTCACCATGCCCACCAGCCCGTGCGCGTAGATCGGCGCGGTGCGCGCGTCATAGCCGGCCCGCTTGAACTCGTTCGCGAACACCTTGCCGACGCGGTCGGCCACCTCGTTCAGCAGGCCCGAGATGCCGCCGGTGGGCGTCGACACCGGTGCGTCGCGCGCGAGGACCGCGAAGCCGTCCGGGTTCTCCTCCACGTAGTGCAGGAAGGTCAGGGCTGCGCGCTCGAGGCGCTCGCGGGGTGTGCCCTCCGAGATGGCTTCCGTGATCCGGGTCACGACCTGCTCCATCTCGCGGTCGACGATCACCGCGTACAGGCCCTCCTTGCCCCCGAAGTGCTCGTAGACGATCGGCTTCGAGACCTGCGCGCGCTCGGCGATCTCCTCCACCGTGGTCGCGGCGTAGCCGCGCTGCGCGAACACGTGCCGCCCGACGTCGACGAGCTGCGCGCGGCGGGCGGACGCGCTCAGGCGTTCCCTGGTGGCCATGGGTTTGACGAAGATACTACGCTAGCGTAACCTACGATGCCGTAACCTACGCGAACGTAGGGGGAGATTGCCATGCTCACGCCCACCGACCTGCTCCGCGAGCTCGAGCCGACCGTCGAGACGCTGCTCGCGCGCCACCTCCACGCGGCGGAGGAATGGTTCCCGCACGAGTACGTCCCGTGGGAGGAGGGCCGGAGCTTCAGCGACGACCCATGGGAGCCCGGCGACAGCACGCTCTCCCCGATCGCGCGCATCGCGCTGGAGCTGAACCTACTGACCGAGGACAACCTGCCCTACTACCACCTGGCGATCTGGCACGCGTTCGGGGCCGACGGGGCCTGGGGCGAATGGAGCCGCCGCTGGACGGCCGAGGAAGGCCGCCACTCGATCGCGATGCGCGACCTGCTGACGGTGACCCGGGCCCTCGACCCCACCGAGCTCGAGCGCGCGCGGAAGGAACATGTCGGCCGCGGCTATTCGCCGCCGGGCGGCGCATTCTCGGCCCTCGACGGCCTGGTCTACGCGACGCTCCAGGAGCTCGCGACGCGCATCTCGCATCGCGGGACGGGGACGATCACCGGTGACGCGACGGCGGACCGGTTGATGCGCCGGATCGCCACCGACGAGAACCTGCACTACGTCTTCTACCGGGACGTCGCCGCGACCGCGCTGGCGCTCGAGCCGTCGGCGATGATGCAGGCGATCGGACGCCAGGTCCTCGGTTTCTCGATGCCCGGTCTGGAGCTGCCGGGGTTCCGGGAGAAAGCCATCAGCATGGCGAAGGCAGGCATCTACGACCTGCGCATCCACCGCGACCAGGTGCTGATGCAGGTCCTATTTAAGCAGTGGCGGATCACGGAGGTGGAGGGCCTCGACGACGACGCCGAGCGGGCCCGGGCCCAGGTCCTGTCCTTCCTGGACGACCTCGACCGGACCGCGACGCGGTACGAGGAGCGGCGCGCGGAGCGGGAGGGCCGCTCGACCGCCGCCTGATCACCCTCGCTCGAAGGCGACGAGCTCCTCGCGGTCGGCGCCGCCGGACACGGTCAGGGCGAGCACCGGCCCGACTCCCGGGGCGTAGAACTTGTGTTCGACGAGGTCGGGCTCGAGCGGCGTGAAATCCCTGGTCATCAGCACGCGGTCGAAGGCGCCGAACGGCACCTCGGCCTGCTCCGACACGCTGAGCACCTCACCGGCGTCCTCGGCCTGCCCGGCGAGGTACTCCTGGCGATAGCTCTGGCCCGGCTCCGGGGCCCCCGGGATCAGGATGCCCGCCTGCGCCCCGTCGACGCCGGCCTCCCACGAGCCGGCGGTGGTGACGACCTCGCCGTTCTCGTACTCCTTCGTGTCCTCGCCGAGGTACCAGACGTTCCCCTCCCGGTCCTGGGCGTACCAGTCGAGCGTGTCCTCCACGAGCCGCCCGTCCTCGCTCACCACGTCGTGGACCACCGTCGCGGCGATCCCCAGGATCTCCTTCGCCCGGCCGGTCACGGTGACCTCGACGCGCTGCACGTTGCCGTCGGCGTCGGTCTCCCGGTACACCCAGCGGCTGCCCGGGACCATCGGCCAGTACGGGTTGTCGATCCCGTCGACGAAGTCGGACGGGTCGAGGCGGACGGTCTCGCTCCCCTGCGGGAGCGGGCTCGCATCCCCCTGCCCGGTGGACGGGGAACCGGCCGTCGTCCCACCACGGCCGCATCCACCGGCCCCGAGCGCCACCGCCAGGGCGGCGACCACCATGGTGCTGCGCATCGTTCCTCCCTCTCGTCCGGTTGTCGCGGTCATGATGCGCCCGCGCCCATGAGAGGACGGTGAGCGGCCGATGGGGAGCCGCCGGCCCTGGTTCTCATCCTCGTCTCATCGTGCCGACATATGCTCACGTCGTGCGGGTCTTGGTGGTGGAGGACGAGGTGAAGATGGCGTCGCTCCTCTCGCGCGGGCTGAAGGAGGAGGGCTACGCCGTCGATGTCGCGGCCACCGGCCAGGAGGGCGTCTGGGCCGCCACCGAGAACCCCTACGACGCGATCGTCCTCGACGTGATGCTCCCCGACGTGGACGGGTTCGAGGTGTGCCGCCGGCTCCGGGAGACCGGGCGCTGGGCGGCGGTGATCATGCTCACGGCCCGCGACGGCGTGGCCCACCGTGTCCGCGGGCTGGATGCCGGCGCCGACGATTACCTGACGAAGCCGTTCTCGTTCGCCGAGCTGCTGGCGCGCCTGCGGGCGCTGCTCCGGCGCGACGCCGGCGAACGGCCGGTGCTGCTCCGCGCCGGCGATCTCACGCTCGACCCGGCCACCCGCCGCGTCACCCGCGGCGACGCGCCCGTGGAGCTGACGGCGAAGGAGTTCGCGCTGCTCGAGTACCTCCTGCGGCACCCGGACGAGGTGCTGTCGCGGACGCGACTGATCGAGCACGTCTGGGACTTCGCCTACGAGGGCGACTCGAACGTGGTGGACGTCTACGTGCGCTACCTGCGCGAGAAGATCGACCGCCCCTTCGGCCGCCACTCCATCGAGACGGTCCGCGGCGCGGGCTACCGTCTGCGCGCGGACGGAGGGTAACGGTGCCGATCCGGGTCCGGTTGACGCTCGTCGTCGTCGCCCTGACGGCGGTGGTGCTCGCCGGGCTCGGCCTGTTCGTGTTCGCCGAGACCCGGCAGAGCCTGCAGGCGACGGTCGACCGGGGCCTGCGATCTCAAGCCCAGGCGATCGTCACGGCCGTGCAGGCCGGCGACCTGTCGCTCCCCGATCCCGGCGCGCTCGTCGAGCCCGAGGAGGCGTTCGCGCAACTGCTCCGCCGCGACGGCCGGGTGCTGGAATCCACGCCGGGGATGTCGCCGGCACCACTGCTGTCGGCGAGCGAGGCCCGTGACCTCGCGGGGCCGCGCGCCTCCTCCGCGGACGTCCGCGGCCCGGAGGAGATCCTCCCGGCGCGCCTCCTCGCGGTGCCGGCGACGACCGATCTGGTGGTGGTGGCCGGGACCTCGGTGGAGGACGAGCTGGAGGTGCTCGCGATCGGGTGGATCGTCTCCGGCGCGGCCCTTCGCCCGGTCGAGCGGATGCGCCGCGAGGCCGAGCGCATCTCCACCACGGACCTCGAGCGTCGCCTGCCGCAGCCGGCGACCCGCGACGAGCTGGCCCGGCTGGGGACGACGCTGAACGCCATGCTCGAGCGCCTCCGGGCCGGTGTCGAGCGCGAGCGGCGCCTGGTCGACGACGCCAGCCACGAGCTGCGCACCCCCCTCGCCATCCTGAAGACCGAGCTCGAGCTGGCACTGCGACGGGCCCGGACCCCCGAGGAGCTGCAGGGCGCCCTCTCCAGCGCGAGCGAGGAGACCGAGCGCCTGAGCCGCCTGGCCGAGGACCTGCTGGTCCTGGCACGGGCCGACCGCGGCCGCCTGCCGATCCACCGGGAGTCTGTGGATGTTCGCGCGGCGATCGGGGCGGCGGTCGAGCCGTTCCGGGCGGCGGCGGCCGCGCGGCGCGTGGCCCTGGAGGTGGACGCCGCCGGCGCCGGAACCGCCGCGCTCGACCCGCTGCGCCTCCGTCAGGCCCTGTCGAACCTGGTCGACAACGCCGTCCGCCACGCCAGAGAGGGCGGCAGCGTCCGGGTGAGGGCGTCGAGGGGCGACGGCTCGCTGACCATCGAGGTGGCCGACGACGGTCGGGGGTTCGACCCGGCCTTCCTCCCGAAGGCGTTCGACCCCTTCACCAGGTCCGAGGACGGCCGCGGCCGTGATGGGGGCGGCGCCGGGCTCGGCCTGGCCATCGTCAAGGCCGTCGCGGAGGCCCACGGGGGGTCCGCCCACGCCGACGGGGCGCCTGATGGCGGCGCTCGCGTCACGATCGCCCTGCCGGCGACCTGAGCGTCGTCGCGGGTCGAGCCGATGGAGGACCGCGTGTCGGCAGTGCTCGCCGGGGTGCGCAGGGAACGCTGCTGGACGGCGCCGGCGGAGCCCGGGTCCACCAGGCCACCGCTCCGCAGCCCGCACGGGGTGAGGCACTTCCGGCGGCGTGGCCTCACGACAGGAGGGAACTTCACACCTCGCTCGCCCGTAGTACCAGCCGGAAGGCGCTCTCTGGAAGAGCCACAGGGCTCTGGGGAGGGGAGAGATGGAGCTGCCGAGGGACTCTCTGAGGAGGCTGCTCGGACTTGCCACCGTGGCGCTGGTCGTGGTCGCGGCCCTCGTCCTGCCGCCGTCGCGGCAGGCGTCCGCCGCCGACGACGACTGCACGCTGACGGTCTCGGGGCCCTTCCTCTACGCGGGCATGGTGTCCCCGGTCATCGAGGTCCGTTGCGATTCGGTCAAGCAGAGCATTCGTATCGACGCCGCGCTCGACTCGGATGGATCGCAGGTGGCGACTTCCAGCCGGACCTGTCGCCGGGCCAGTAGCTGCGTGACCGGGCTGGCCGACGACGGCATCTTCGCCCTGGACGTTCCGGGCGACCAGCGCTGGTGCGGCCGGGGGTCTGCCGCGATCCACGACAGGGGGGCGACATACGTCCTCCCCGAGGCAACCTCGTGCGAAACGGAGAGCTTCTAACCGATTGGACGGCGGTCATCCTCGCAGCACGCATCGCTGCGGAGGCGCGGGGCGGGAGATCCTGGTCTCCTCTCTCGTCCGCGAGCTCATCGAGAGTTCGGGAGCGTTCTCGTTCGAAGACCCGGTGGAGGTGGAACTGAAGGGCCTCGCGGGATTCCACAGGGTCTCCGCCGTCCGCTGGCGCACGGAGTAACGTCCGGACGTCCCGTCGACGCCACACCCCAGCGTGCCCCACTCTCCGGCTGCTGTGGACACTGTCGCAAGGAATTCGAACGCAGCGGCGCTCGGGAGGGGCGGCGTGGGCGGCCGTCGTGGCCGATACGGGGAGGGGCAGCACCCCGGTGAGCTGCCTGGACACCGTCTGGCGGACCACCGAGGCTTCCACTTCCTCGATGACCTTCGAAACGGTCCCGGGGTTCACCGACTCTCCAACTGCCATCTTTCCGATCGCGATCAACGTCAGCGCCCTCGTTTCCGGACCGCCGGTGGAGTTCCGCGTCCTGAGTACCAACGTGGGAGGGCAGACCCACGCCAGCAAGCCCGGGACGACGCGGTTCGTGCCTAGCGGGGGCAGCGCGGACTCGTTCGGATACCTGTGGGTCGAGCAGAACCAGGCAGCAGCCCCGCACAGCATCTTCCTCCGGCTCCAATGGCGGAGTCCAAGCGGCAACACGGTGCACCTGCTGCGGGGCGACATGTCGGTCGAGTACACCACGGATGTGTGCGACGGCTCGTCGTAGGCGGAGGTCGCCCCCGGGTCAACGACAGGAAATGGCTTCGGCAAGCCGTTGAACGTGGTGTGGATTGCGCGGTGCGCGAACCGCCCAGAGGTGCTCATTGCGCCGGCCCCTCTGGCCAATGGGCGAGCAACGGCTCGATGAAGGTCACCTATCGAGGTCGATAGATGTCCGCCCGATGATCGATCCTCAGCATCCGAATCTCCCCTGCGCGCTCGTCGATCTCGTAGACGACCCGGTACGGTCCTCGACGAGCGGCCCCTCTGCCGACGGAGCGACGATAAGCTCCCACGAGGAGCGGGTCACGCCCTATCCAGGTAGCGAGCCCTCAGCTCGTCGGCGCGGATTCCCTTGCCCCTGGCGATGTCTCGACGAGCCCGCTCGATCTCGGATCGGGCCCCCGGATCGGCCAGCAGTTCCAGCGTGTCCTCCAGCGCCTCCAGATCCTCCGGGCTGATCAGCACGGCCGCAGGCCGGCCGTTGCGCGTGAGGGTAACCCGTTCGTGATGTCCTTCGACCCTGTCTACGATCTCGGATAGGTGGGCCTTGATCTCCGCAAGGGGCAGAGTCTCGCTCATGACCAGGATTCTAGTCATCGGTAACGGCCGGCGTCAATAAACTGTCGGGAAGGGGAACGGCGACCGGCGGCACCAGCTTCAGACGATACCGCTACTTCGGGGCCTCTTCGAAGAGGGGTCTCTCTCCCCGGCGGATTGCCGCGAGCGCATCGCGTCGTTGAAGACGAGGATCGACGCGCTGCAAGCGGAGGAGCCCTCCCTGGCACAGGGGGCCGAAGAGGACCCGTCAGAGGCGGTTAGCGCCGCGGCCGCCGCGGAATGGGCCAAAGACTTCGGCGCGATTCTTCGAGCCGGCACGGCGCAACAGCGGAAGGCCCTCCGGATTCGAACCCCTGTCCTCGGGCGACTCCCCGGGTCTTCTACGAGCGTAGTCGGCGAAGGTTCTCGGTCGGTGGAGCGCCGCCGACGGCCGACCACCGACCCAGCCCCGCTGCGATGTCCCGGGAGGACCACGGGGCCATGCCCCCTCCGGTGAGCCTGTTGATGACGCCCGGTCCGCGGGGACAGGCACCCCGCGGGGGACGGCTGCCTAGTGTTTAGGCAGCGAGCGCGTGGTTATCGGCGCTTCTGGTTGTGCCACCTGTTTCACGACGCATGTGGCGACGTCGGCTCGCTTCTCCCGGGAAGTGATCGACCGAGTCGAAACCAGATCACCCCCGTTGCTCTCGCGTATACGACCCCCCCGCTACCCTCCGGCACCGATGCGCCGGCCCGACTGGCACCCTCCCGTTCCTCGCCGCCCTCGTTGTCCTGGCCGGCGCCGGTGCCCGGCCCTCGGCCGCCGGCCCAGTCCAAAGACCGGCTCCCACGCCTCCCCGGCCCGCGCCTGGCAGGACCGGATCGTCTACGTGCTGATCCCGCACAAGTTCTTCGACGGCGACGTGGACGTGGTGCTCGACCTGCCGATCGCGATGACCGGCCTGGAGCACCCCTGGACGGCCGACGCCGCCGACTTCCCGTGGCACCACCGGCCGTGGAACGCCGCCGAGCCGTCGGAGAACGTCGGCACGGAGCCGATGCACCTCCCCTACGGCGACGTGGACAACTCCTTCGGCATGGGGATCGTGAACCACACGAACGGGCTCGCCGAGGAGGCCGACCCGCGCAGCGGCGAGGCCCTCGGGAACGTGCCGCTGGCGTTCAGCCACATGGCGCTGGTGTTCTCCTGCGCCCACCTGTCGGCGGCCCGGCGCGGACCGCTCCCCCAGGGACCGCGGGACTGCGCCGAGCTGGCGCTCGACCGCCTGCTCCGGCCCGGGGCCGCCTGACCGACTAGCGCTGCCTCCTCTGTTGGTCTGACGGCGTCCGCGGGGATCAGGAGGGGCCCGACCGCGACCGGTCCTGGCCGGCCGGCGCGCGGGTCCGGCGCTCGCGGCCGAACTCTCGCTCCATCTC
>WNFV01016267.1_pt1 | contig 12889 bp, 10 predicted proteins | sample 5400101 | NCBI WGS metagenome assembly WNFV01 (sample SAMN13153361, study PRJNA577476) | soil metagenome | isolation source: 115 cm soil or saprolite under grassland replicate 1 | place: USA:California | collected 2016-06-15
CCCAATGCTTTTTATCCAGTGCATCCGTGAGGCCGCTGTTCATCATGAGAAGTTGATGCACGGTGATCTGAGCCGAGGTTTGCGCGTCGGCGACATGCCACCAGGGCAGATAGCGCTGGACCGGAGCATCCAGATCGATTTTGCCGGCCTCAACCAGTTGCATGACTGCCAACGCAGTAAAGGTTTTACTGACCGAGGCAATTGGAAACGGCGTTTGTGGCGTGATCGCTTGCCCGGCTGGATCGGCAATAACATACCCTTTGAGATAGACGATCTGGTCGCCGTGCACGATGCCGAGCGCCAGGCCGGGAATTCGTAAATCGCGCATCTGTGATTCGACATAGGTGTCAATCGCGGCGAAATCGGGGTCCGCGGACGCGGTCGGGGCGGGCGTGGCTTGGATAGACGCGGCGCTAGCGGTCGCGCAAGTTAGGCTTATGACAAGGGCGAGGATCACCAGGGCAATTTGGTGGCTCAACTGAGAGATGATCGGATTAGGATTCATGTGAATACGTCCTTTCGTTGTAGATATTTTGATTAGCGCAGCCAATCGCGCCATGTTCCGTCCAGCCGCGGCCGGAGACGTTCCACATCGACTTGTTGTGAGCGGTTGTCACGCTACAGCCACCACCAGCGTGCTCATGTTGGTCAAGCGATAGTGTTTCAAGATCTTTTCTTTTCCGACGATGCGCGTCTAGTACGGTATGTATGGTCATTCGGTGCTGGGCGGCTAGCTCAGTGTTCATGCGTCGCTGCGCTGCACATGGGTTCAAGACTCAGACAGGCTGCGTCGTCAGTGCCCCGCGCCCCCACCTCTGGAGGCGATAGACCCACCAACCGACCAGGAGTGTATACGCCGCCAGGGTCAGAATGCCGCTCTCGCCCGCCAGATATTCGCTGACGAGGGGCGTCGCGCCGACGGTGAATCCCGCGAATATTGTCCAGAACACGTTGTTGGCCGCATGTGCCAGGGACGCAGGCCATACGCTGCCGGTGGTGAGGCGCAGGTAGCCCAGAAAGAACCCTTCGATCAGTGTTATGCTGAGAAATAACAGCGGGATGGTCAGATAGCGGCTGCCCTCGGCGTGGTAGAGCGTGGCCGAGAAGATCAGCGGTAGGTGCCAGACCGCCTGCAGCAGCCCGGTCAGGAGCATGGCCCGTCCCCATCCAAGCGATTCGAGTCGCGGGAGCAGAAGCCCCGCCAGCCCACCTCCTCGCCGAGGGCGTTTGTGAGGGTGACTTTGACGATGAAGAGCACCACCATGGCCGGAAGAAACAACGCTGACACTGGCATGCCGTCCAACGTGGCGGGGATGGCCAGATCGGCCAGGCCGGTAGCCCAGACGACACCGTAGGCACCCCCCAGCGCAAGCAGGGGAATGAGTACAGCGGGCCCCCAAGCGCGCAGCCCGAGGCGGTGCAGGCCCAGCGATTGCCAACCGGCCTTGGTGTAGCCGTCGCGAGTGACGACGAACAGCATCAGGGCAGTCGCTGCCAGGGGCGTGGACATATACAAGGGGGCTGTGATGCCGGGCAGGCGCGCGGCGATTAGTGCTAGCGTGAACGCGATAGCATAAAATATGATCGATTTAGTCGTATTCGTTAGGTGAGTAAACATGGGGATGCTCCTTCAAATGAGATGCCGATAGTGTTTCAGCAACTCCAACCGATTGTTTGTGGCCGGTACCAGCTATTTCAAAGCTGCTGCTTCCACCACTTCGAGTATCGCCGCGATGGTTATTTTGGCCGTCTCCGAATCACGCCAGAAAGAGGCGTGGTCCGCTTGAGCCGGACGAGCACATGACTCTTGGGCAGTGCAGTCTGCGGTTTAACGGGTATAGCGGGCGATTGAGTACTGATTTTCATGGTGAGCTTTGTGATCAAAATTCCTCGCGACCGAAACGCCAGAGCGCCACAAACATAAAGATCACTGTCCATATTGCTGTGACAATCAGCGCAGTCACCATCTGGGGCGGCAGTGGCTGTCCCGTCGTCAACGCGAACGCGGCCCGGGGCAAACCCCATGGCATGATCGACATCACCCACTCTGGCAAAAAGTTGGGCAGGATCAACCCTCCCACCACTAATGTCAACCCTATTCCAGTGACGGCTCCGCGTGCGGCGAACAAGGTACCCAGCATGAGGGTCAGTGCCAGATAGAAGAGAAAGTGCAGGGTATATATAGCCAATCCAAGAGCGAACGGCAACACTGCCTGTGGATAATGCCAGATGAGCGTCATTTGTATGTAGAGCACTAAGGCTGGGATCGCGACGGCGAGGAGAAGGAAGACGATTGTGTACGCCACGAACTTCGCCAGAACGAAGGCAGGACGTGAAGCCGGTTTGGACATCACCCAAGCCGCCGTGCCCAACTGCTTTTCACGTATGATCGCACCCTGCGCTGCTGTGATAATCCCGATTCCGGTTGCCAGCCCGCCGAGGAGGAAGAAGATCTGGAATGCCTCGATAAGTTGAGCGGTGAGGTCAGGTGGCGCCTCGGCTGGCAGATTTCCACTCATGATCTCACTCACAGCGACAGCGATGAGTACATTGATGGGCATGACCCAGATTAGCAAGTGGATGATCCATCGGCGCGTGCCAAACCATTGTTGTAATTCGTTACCCAGCAGATTGCCGAAGCCGCGCAGAATGCCGCCACCGGTAATCTGGTTCAAATCAGCCGTGCTTGCCGTCGTGGTCGTGTTGGTCATTGTGGTCATGAGTTACCTCCAGAAACGAGTTGTAGAAAGACATCTTCCAGATTAAGTTTTTGGCGTCCAAATTCGGTCACCGTTACGCGTTCGTCAGCTAGCGCTAGCCTTAGCAATTGCGCTTCCGCGGCTTGCGCGTCGGTGATGCTGACTTGTAGGGTGGTTTCCCCGTTATGACGGCCCTCGGTGATTGACTTGACCCACGGCTGTTGAGCAATGCGCTCGCGAGCAGCCTGCCCGTCACCTTTTAGCGCCAGCGTGTACACTGTGCCATTGCTCCCAGACATGATTTCCGTGACGGGACCCTGCGTGACCAGTTGCCCATGGTCGAGGATAACTACGCTGTCGCTTACTCTCTGCACATCATCGAGGATATGGGTGGAGTAGAAAATGGTGGTGTGCTTACGCAGGCGCTCCATCACTTCCAGGACATCCCGCCGGCCCATCGGGTCGAGCGCGGCAGCCGGTTCGTCCAAGATCAAAAGGTCAGGGTAGTTGATCTGAGCCTGGGCAATGCCGAGTCGCTGGCGCTCGCCACCGGAGAAACCTTTGATGGGACGATCGGCTTTGTCCGCCAGCCCGACGAGATCAAGCGTTTCAGCGATGCGATCCTCGATGGCCTGTTGCGGACCTGTGTAGAAAAAGCGGGCAGTGAAGCGCAGGGTCTGGCGCGCCGTCATGGGGTCATAGTAGCGAGGATCTTGCGCCAGGTATCCCACGCGCTGGCGGATGGCGACGCTGTCATGCCTGCTATCCATCCCGAAGACTTGGGCACTTCCGCCTGTTGGGCGCGAGAGCCCAAGCAGGAGCTTGATGGTGGTGCTTTTGCCAGCGCCATTCGGACCAAGGAAGCCGCAGATCGAGTTCTGGCGCACCTGCAGATCGAGCGGTTTGAGCGCTTGCACGCCTTTGTAGGTTTTGCTCAATCCGTGTGTATTGATGACATAACTGTTTGATTGGTTCATAGTTGTTTATCTCCTAAACTGTCACCTTCCCGGAGTTCAAATTTTCGTGGGTGATTTCAAATACCCTTTGAACGCGACAGCGATGGCGTAGAATGCGATGGCCTGGGTGGTATTGGCAAACTGCATGGAACAGCGCAACCCCTTTAGCGAGAATAGAATTCGGGCTGATATAGAAGCACTATATCAGCCCGATGGGTGGAGCGTCATCAGCCAAAAGGTAGATGCACAAGCCTTTAGGGGGTAGATTGTTTGAGTAGGGGGTGTGCGGACCGGTTACTTATTCTGCGGGAGCAAGTTCAGTTCGCGGGCGCGTGCAAGGGCACGTGTTCGACTATCTACATCGAGTTTGCGGAACAGGTTGTTGATATGGGTCTTGACTGTGCCTAGGCCGATGATCAACTTATCGGCGATCTCGCGATTGGAGTAGCCCTCGGCGATAAGGTGAAGGACTTCCAGTTCGCGGTCACCGAGAGGTTCAATGAGATGAGAGTGTAGCGGCAGAGAAAACCTGTTGGGAAAGGCGGCCAACAATTGGTCGGCATATGCAAGCAGGTGGCGAGGCAATTGTTTCGCGTTATGCAATCTGAAATCAGATATGAGCAATCGCATCGGCTCGCCTTCATCCACAAAGATGCGGATATAGCCTTCTGGCTCGGCCAGCGTGAGCGCGCTCTCAAGTGTACTCAATGCTTTAGCTGTGTGCCCGCGCGCCCAGAGGGCAATCGCTTGAAGCACCTGCATCTCAATGACAATTCCAAACTGGCCCGCCTTTTGTGCGGTTTGCTCCAACCGCGCCAAGAACGGGAGTGCTTTGTCTAGTTCACCTTGTTTGATGAGCACGCGCGCCAGCGCGTTGTGCCCATCCTCATGCAGGCGATCAAGTTTGTCATCTACACTCAAGCCACTGGCTTGGGCCCAAGTGGCGGCTGCTGTGAGATTCCCGTGCGCCGACCACAATCGCACCTGGCGTAATGTGATCCACAACTTGTAACTAATTGGAAGATTGTGTTTCCGGCTGAGTTCTTCCCCTTGCTGCATGGTCTCGAGTGCAGCGGCTTGATCTCCGCGCGCCGACAAGATACGTGCAAGAGGGGCTTGGCTGAGTGCTAGAAGGCGCGGCAGTCCGCCGCGCTTGCTAAGTTCGACAGCTTCCCTCGCGTGGAAGTACGAGGCGTCCAGGTCATTCCACTCATACAACAATTCAGCCAGATGAATATGGAGGCCGGCCAGGATGGGTGTTTGCTCCAGCCCTCGCTCGGCGGCCAGTCTGAGCCCGCGTCGAAGAATATTGGCGGATTGATGCAGGTGACTTCGCACCCTTTCCGCTATCGCTTGATACGCAATAGCAGTGAAGGTGGTATAAAGATCACCTACTCTTTCACTCAGAACGCTGGCGTCAGCAGCAGAGCGACTTGCTTCGGCCGGATTACCGCTCTGCTCATAAGCCATTGCCAGATACATCGAGGCTCGGCCACGCAGAAGAGCATGGTCAGCTGGCAAATGCGCAAGCGCCTGTTGCGCCAATTCGATAGTGCGATGCCATTCACTGTGAAAGAGAGAGATACTTGTACGCAGGATAGCAACCTCTCCTAGGATGCTGGCGCTAAGTCTTGGATCCTTGGAAGGCGTAGAATCACTTGACTCGGCAAGTGCAACTCGCTCTGCCGCCACCAGATAATTTTCAGCCTCATCTAGCTGTTGGCTGGCGATGAGGGCCGTGGCGCGCGCCAGGCACAATCTGGGATAGGATCGCACAATATTCTCTGGTAAACTGTTCAGCCAGCCTTGCAGGGTTCTGTGCTCGCCGCGTTTGAGCATACTTTCGGCGCTTCGCTCAATCAGAAGTGCAGCGCGCTCCCAATCCTTTGCGGCCACCGAATGGCGGACGGCATCGTCAATCTGACCAGCTTGCTCAAACCATACGCTCGCCCGGCGATGTAACTCCTCTATTAGCATAGGCTTGCCCCGCTTTAAATGGGCGAACAAGACCTCGGAAAACAAATGGTGATAGCGATACCACTTGCGCTCTTCGTCCAGTTGGATGATGAACAGGTTGGCGTGTTCCAATTCTTCAAGGATTACTTGGCTGCCGGATTGCCCAGTGACTGCATCGCAGAGTGATTCGGTCAAGCGGTCGAGGATCGATGTGCGCATCAGGAAATTCCGCGTGCCTTTAGGACAGCGGCTGAGAACTTCCTCGGCCAAGTAATCCAGAACGAAGCGGTTGCTACCAGCGAACGACCGAATGAAGTCAGACGTATCTGCATGACCCTGCAATGACAGTGCAGCTAACTGCAGTCCAGCGATCCAGCCCTCAGTACGCGTTTCCAGGGCAGAAACATCCTCTGCCGAAAGATTCAGCCCCATTACCTCATTCAAGAGCACTGCCGCTTCGTCAGGCGTGAAACGCAAGTCGTTGGCACGTAGTTCAGACAGTTGACTGCGGGCACGGAGTCGGGCAAGCGGCAAAGGCGGATCGGCACGAGTGGTAAGAATGATGTGCATATTTGGAGGCAAATGATCAAGCAGAAACGTCAGTGCCTCGTGAATAGCCTGGGTCTTTAACAGATGATAATCGTCGAGGACAATGGAGAAATCTTCGGGGAATGACGCGATCTCATTGATGAGAGTTGTCAGAATCGATGTAATTGGCGGTGTCTGGGGCGACTGAAGCAACGATAGAGCGCTCTCGCCCAGATCTGCACGCAATTTTTGCAGCGCTGCTATAACATATATCCAGAAGCGCGTCGGATCGTTATCGCTCTCGTCCAGGGATAACCAGGTGACACAATGGTGGCTTGTGGGGATCCACTCACTGAGCGCAGTTGTTTTGCCGAATCCCGCGGGCGCGGCAACAACAGTCAGTGGTGACATGATATTTAGTTTTTCGTTTAGGCGTGGGCGGGGAACGCAATTCAACCGCGCAGGTGGTAAATAAAGCTTGGTGGCAAGCAATGGCGAGAGCACGAAGTACCTCTAAAAGAACCGCTGACAAAATCCGGTCTTTTTTACATGCTAGCTTAATAAGCTCTTATAACTAAGTGCTTAAGTGATGTGTGCTATCCCGATGCACTTCATTGTTGATATCGTGTCTTAGTCGACCTGGCTTCAAATTTCTATCGGGATTGAACAAATTATACTGCTGTTCATCTACAATCGTTAATCGCACTTGGTTTAATGGTTGGATATAAATTAACATGTCATAGAAAGAATAAAGCGTGGGAGTATTTTCTAAGAGAACACGACACTACAGAAGCTGAGATCAAAGCAACGTGGGGGCGTGGGATGTATGCTTAGAAGTGCATACACACTGAATAATTGCCTATTTGACTTGCTTAGCATTCTCATCCTTACTGGGATAATCACACTAGCGATCTATTTACTTGTGTTTCTGATGCACTGAGTCGGAAAATCCCATGCATTCAAGCGATCTTCTACTGCATAAATAAAGCAAGAATAGCTAACAGCTTTAAATCTTTTCTTCAGTGTGGTGGCGGGAAAGCATCCTTCTCTACTATGTCCTATAGAAACACGCCACTATTGTACTGTTTTCTCAGATCGTCACCCTCAGCTGTTCCCTCACATCGTAACCTGGCGATAAATAGGGGTGCGCCGAAGGATGCGACGCCAAGTGGAGATCGCTTCCTGGCACATCAATTCAAGATACTCTGGAAAGTCCATCAACCGGTTTTGCAGTCCCTTGATGGGTATCTTCTTAATCGCCTGGCGATCCACAAAGATGTCGAGTTCCCGTTGTCGTCCATCCACCCAGATGATCACAGAACGACCATGCAGTTTTTGCTGCACATAATAGGTTGGGTATCAACTTCTACAATCACTCATTCTATGACCTGCGCCGACTGGCTCAAGATTCCAAGAACATCGAACTCAACTTCAACAATTACCTGAACGGGTACAGCAAGAACGTGCGCGAGATTATCGAGATTTTCCAACTCGAAAAGATCATCACGAAACTGGTAAAGAATGATCTGCTCTATCAGTTGGTTGAGATGTTCACCGAGTGAACCTCAGCCCCAGGAACGTGACCAACCACGAGATGGGGTATATCTTCGAAGAACTGCTCAGGCGCTTCTCTGAAATGTCGAACGAGACGGCGGGTGAACACTACACCCCGCGCGAAGTCATCCGCTTGATGGTCAGTTTGATGTTTGCAGAGCATAAAAAGGAATTGAAAGGCAAGGGGATTATCCGCACCATGTTCGACCCCGCCTGTGGAACGGGTGGTATGCTCATCACTGCCAAGGATTACATCCACAGTGAAATCAATCCTGATCTAGAAGTTGTGATGTATGGGCAGGAACTCAACGAGCAGACTTATGCCATTGCCAAATCGGGCGTGCTCATTATGGGCGAGAATGCCGAGAATATCAGACAGGGCAACAGCTTCACCATCCACTGCTGATGCGATTACCCGAATTTGGCTGCCAGCCTAAGGTTCCTGTGACATCACTCTCTCCCTGACCTGAGTATTTATACCAGTAGAGATCACCACTCTGATTGACAGCCATTATGACATGACCGAATCCTCCAACATCATTCACGCCCCCGAAAACATGTTGCATGTTTTGCCAGCCCCGACCAACTGGATTACCAGAGTTGGGATGCCAACCCAGGCTTCCAGAAGGATCATCCTCGCCCTGGCCGCTATACGAGTACCAGAGCAAGTTCCCATTCTCATAAACTCCAAAAAAGACGTTGCCCGACCCGTGAATGTGCCGGAAATTTTGCCAACCATTCCCTACGCGGTTCCCGGAGTTGGGATGCCAGTTGAGGCTCCCTGATGGATCCTGCTCGCCATTGCCGCTGTAAGAGTACCACTACAAATCACCGTTCTGCGCGACGGCGAAGATTTGCATTCGACTGGCAGGGAATCCCGCCTGAGGAGCGACGAAGATCCGGCGGAAATTTTGCCAGCCATTGCCTATCACATTACCCGAATTTGGATGCCAACCAAGGGTTCCAGTTACATCACTCTCGCCGTTGCCATCGTAGGAGTACCAGTGCAGATTCCCATTCGGGTGGATCGCCATGATAATCCCATCGCCGCATCCAAAGACATGTAACATGTGATCCCAGCCCCGACCAACTGGATTGCCAGTATTGGGATGCCAATTCTGCGCGCTCAGCGAATCATTCGATGGCTCACCACGACCGCTATACCGGTTCCATTCGAGATTGCCATCCGCGGTCACCCCATAGAAAATTCCCTGTAAGGGCAGCCCGCTATCGACCGGCGTTGTTCCGTTGCCGCCATGAAACAGCTTGAGATGGTTCACTCTCTCTGGCATAAGCAGGCGGGTGTGCATCAAATGCATCTGGTAAGGCCTGCCTGTAGAAAGCAGGTAGTAGATCCCCAAAATTCGGCTGGCCTCATCCCACTCAGTAAACCGGTTGAGGATAAATGCGCCATAAGCCCAACTGGGTTTATTCTCTCTGATAGCCGGATTGGCAGGATCTATCGGTGGTGGTAATGGCGGTATATTGGTGTTGATTGAATCTTCAAGAGGCCAGTGCATATACTTTGTCACGCCGTTGCGACTATAAGCATCTTCGCGCTCTGGTTTTGGATCAAAAAGAATGAATGGCTCCGACCAATCTCGAAGATTTGAACTTGTACGAGCCAACACTGGATCTTTACGGCGCTCGAAATCGGGGGATAGCTCGTCTGCCATACAATAAAGCAGTATCCACCGCTGTGGGCCTTCCAGCCATGCGAGCGATAAATGTGTCTGGTTATTTGTTGGATGCTCAAAAATCATCTTGGCTTTCTTGGGATTGGAGGACCAGGAATTATCTGTCTCGCCGGAATAGTAAAGAACGTCCTGCAAACGAGGATCTTCGTTGGAATGCAGCGGCATCCACGCGAGCCGAAAGCCCGGTTCTGCTTCACCAGGAATCCACCAATTCCTGGTGATTAGGACAACCCCCTTTCCCTCATGTTCAGGAAGATCATGTTTGGCGTTCTCCACAACACAAGCCGTTGCAAGCGGAAACATATCGATCTGGTTGGACTTCACCATTCCATAGCACTTGACACAAAAGCGCCATTGACCATTGTCATGTGGATCTTCTTCTCTGCTGATATGAGGGATGAGAAATGCAGCAACTCCATCACTTCTTCGATGGTTACCGCCTGCTGGACATAGACCCTTCGTGGGGTAACCGTCAAAGAAAAGCATCGCACAGTCCAGACACTTATACCAATTTCCCTGGTGAACGGAATCTTCAGTGCCCCCCAAAGAAAAATCATAGGTCGGGCTATCTGCTTCGGGCTCATGCTGACCACCCTTCCAGCACACCCCGTTGAAATCATCGTTCCAGAAGATTGCTTCACACTTCTGGCAAAGTCGCCAACTAATCGAGCCGACGTCAGTTCCTCCTGCCGCAGGCCGCAGGTCGAATTTCAAACCCCGAACCTCGTGACTTTCGAACAAGTTGCGATTCGCGTCTTTCGGACAATAGCCTATCCGTGGGCTGAATAGAAACTCCTTACGATAAGTTGGAGTGAAATGTATATCGTCGATCATCATTCCAGGGAAACTGGGATCTTCGCTACTGACCAGGTACAGCCCATATGCCGGATCATCAGCTCGTATCCTCCGCGAGTATTGTGTCTTAGCCATACCAACAAACACAAAGACCCGTCCATTCTGACTGAAGGCTCCACTTGGAGTCTCAAAAGTGTTGGTGAATCCGATCGGATCATCTGCATTCAAAGGAGCGAACTTGCCCTTGAACATCCCATCGTTTCTCACCACAGCATGTAGATGAAATCCGCCGCCTGGAGCGCCCGGGCATAAACCCTTAAAGGCACTGCCGGCCCAAAATAATCCATTGCAATTTGCACAAAACCGCCAATCCGCCTGCCCGCTTGCGGGAACAGGACCTGGTTGTTCGTCAGGGTTATCTGGATCACTAGGTTGGTTCGGCAAGAAGAAGAGCCAACCGTCCGGATGGTGATTGCTGCCGTCCATAGGACAAACTCCCGCAGGATTTCCGCCCGGTGCCCAAAAGAGCCCATTGCACTTGCCGCAAAACCGCCAGTCCGGCTGGCCGATTGTAGCACTAGCACCCTGGTGGTCGTTTGGAAGGAAGAACTTCCAACTGTCTGGGGAATATGCATGCTGTCCACCCTTTGGGCAGATCCCGGCAGGCTGGTCATTAGGAGCCCAGAACAATCCGGCGCACTTGTCACAAAACCGCCAACTCGGCTGCCCAATTGTGTCGTCGGCGCCTTGCCGATCATTGGGAAGGAAAAAGTTCCATCCTACGGCCAGATGACCACCATGTTTGAAAACTTGTCTATCATCGGTCCATGCGACAAGGTCGGCATTGTTCATAATGTCAAGAGCAGGGTTACTTGTGGGCGTTGGGTTGCCGCTGTAGCCTGGGAAATTACTGTCCCATTCCACGGCAACATCGCCGAAGAAGAAATAGAGCTTCCCATCGGAGTGCTCAGTGTTAGCACCAAGGTCAACTCCGATTACCCCCCAGCGGCCGGTATCATTGAGCAGGGGAAATCCCATAGAATCAACTGAACGAATCCACTTAGGTTCTTTCGACCTTGTGCTACCTGTAAGTTGACCAACTCTTGTTGTGCTGAGCACTTTATACATAAGGCCTCTTATTTTTGTACCTTAACGGTTAAGCTTAATTAGTGAGAAATGGTTGCGCAGCTTGTCACACATGGCGTTTAATTCAATTTTGACCGAATGGAATCTGCCGCAAGCCACACGGCTTTAGCCCGAGTGGTTAGGCAGACTCAACTCGGTCAGGTAGCTATTACTTTGCCAGCGCATCCAACGCTGGACGGTACTCTTTGATAAATTCGTCAACCTGTTTGGCAAACTTTTCGTCCACTCCAACATTAAACGATTTTTCAATAGGGGAGATAACAATTTGCCGTTGCTGGCTATCCAGTTCTAAGGACACATCTTCGCCTTCTGATAACTCTAGCTCGTCAAGAATGCCTTTGGGTATTGAAACCACCATACTATTACCCGTTCGAAATATTTTTAGCAACATACTGACTCCATTTTGTGTACGTACACTGTAAGTATATCAATTGACGATTATTTTGTTGGTTAACAAATATTTCAAGTATATTGTTTCCTAACTATCGAGTGTGGGTTTCTATATTGGTCTAATACGGAGCACTTGTTGAACCAGAATCTCAGGCAAAATAATAACCAAAGCGAGAAATGAGATAATCGGTATGGACCCGCGATCATGCCACTTGAATGGCAGTGATCAGGCGGAAGGGATTGATTCACTTATGAAAATGTTCATTTTCCGAAGAAAACCGGAACTAATGCAAGGCCCAGGTGGTTGGTAAGCACACCAACCCATTGTTAGCGCGCTGCAAAAAGCGCTGACGGAGAAAATGGACAAAGCCGGAATGGGGGAGATCGAACTGATGCAAGAACTCGGACCTGTGTATCAAAATCCGGTCCTGGTCGTCAATGTGGGTAGGCCAGGCCCAATCTGGACGCCTCTCTTCGCGATGAGCCAGTTCTCCATTCATGCCGGATACGCCTCCGACGGTGATTCTACCTACATGGAGGTCATTGAGAAGACTCATACCTCCATTGGCAACCCGGACCACTCGATCCTCAATATGTACGCTGAATACGAAGTCAATGATCGCTCCTTGGGGCTGATCTCTCGCCGGGGTTATCACCGATATCTGGCAGATTATCTTGCTCAGGAGATCGTCGCTGCGTTGAAGGAACTGTATAAAATGGGTAATACATTTGATAATCCCGTCGTTCAGCCCGGTTGGTAGTGAGGAGTTATGCCACCAGGCTGATCACTTCTATAAAGTTAAACGAGCTGTATCTCAATCGTTGGGATTATGATGCAATTTTCTTCGTGCCCCACAATGCGGAGGGGACGACTGCCTTCGGCATTTTGCCTGCTGCACGCGGCGTCCGAAGGCAATGCACGCTTTGTTGGGCAGGCTTCAACAGGCAGGACTTTTATGCTTTGAGGATTTATCGGTTAGATTATCACAGATCACGATTAAGCATATAATATTAATCAACGATACTTGAAACAGGGAAAGGAGGTCAATTGTGCCTGAGGCACTATCAACTTCAGTATTAGGCCGGACAGCCTGAATGTCACCCGATTGAGTTTTGGAGCCATGGAGATTCGCGGATCTCGTATCTGGGGTGGCCGTCCGGTCACGGA
>WNFV01011702.1_pt1 | contig 12876 bp, 10 predicted proteins | sample 5400101 | NCBI WGS metagenome assembly WNFV01 (sample SAMN13153361, study PRJNA577476) | soil metagenome | isolation source: 115 cm soil or saprolite under grassland replicate 1 | place: USA:California | collected 2016-06-15
GCCGGCGCGCGGCTGGCCATCAGCGGATGGCGTGGTTCGGACCGCCGCGGGTGGGGAGCCGGTCTGGACAGTGTTACCAGCCGCGGCGCCGCGTTGGATTGGGGCGGTGCCGCCTCAGGCCTGGCGACGGCCATCAGCGCAATGCCTCCCTCGACCTGTGGAGCCTTGCGCCCTCGGCGGCCGAAGCCCCCTCGACGACCAACGACAAGGCGCCTGCCGAAGGGCGTGGCTGGCGAGAATTGGTGGCCTGATGCAGCAGGGTCTGCGCCCGGCCGGCGACGTCCCAGGCGGACCGGCAGTGCTGCAGCGGCCCGTCACCGGTGAGTCGCTCCAGCTCGAGTCGTCCCACCAGGGGCGCGGGGTAGGCGGCGAGCAGGTTGCGGCCGTGGCGGTCCGGCATGACGACGACCGCCTCGGGGAAGTACAGCTCTAGCGCGGCGACCACCTTGCCGAGCGCGATCAGCCCACCGCCGCCGTCGGTGCGGACATCGCGCCGCCTCGAACCCTGCCAAGGTGGCTGGATCCCCTCGATGGCCAGGACCGCCCCGGTCCAGTTGGCGTACCAGGCGTTCACCCGCTCGGCGACCCGCTGGAGATAGGCGGGGCCCGGGATGGTCCCGCGGCCTTTGCGGATCACCAGCTCGTGACCGAGGTAGACGTCCCCGCGGCGGGCGACGATCCCGGTCATCCGCCCCACGACGCCACTCCACGCGCTGGCACGACCGCCGAATGCGGGAACTGGCGGACGCGGAGGTCCTCGGGCCAGTGCTCCCAGTGACCGCCCTTGGGGTCCGCCCGGTTCGCGCGTGCCCACACCGCCCCGAGTTGCTTGACGAACACCGCAACGCCTGAGGCTTCGCACCGCTGGATGAGGTTCCGCACCCATGCCAGGTCCATGGCTCTGGCGCCGGGACCGGACTCGCCCCCCACGATCACCCAGTCGATCCCGTCCAAGTCCAGGCTCGGCAGCGGGCCGAGCAGGGGCTCCAGGCTGAGAAACCGCGTCGAAGCGGGTGCGGCCCGCAAGGCGTCCGCTCGCCAGGTGTAGCGGTCGGACTCGATGGAAGTGCCTAGCCACACGTTCTCCAGCGGCCAGTAGGCCATCAGGTCGACCTCGCGGCCTGGGGCCAGGCGGCGGGTGTGGTCCTGGACGCGGCTGCGGAAGTGGATGCCGGGCAGGTGCCCACCGCCGCAGCCGCAGGGCTCCTCGAGGACCTTCCGGTAGCGTTCGGGCCGCTTGGTGAGGACCTGGTAGGTGTGCTGCGGCGTCAGCGCCATGACCGCCCACACCTGCGCCACAAAGGACGTGGAGACCCTGGCGTGGAGGACGTCTGCCATGCTGTCGACGAAGCAGATGGAGGGCCTCCGCCAGGTCAGCGGTTCCCGCAGCGCGCCAGGGTGGATGGCCACGCCGAAGCCCGGCCCGGAGGTACGCGGGTCACCGTCGGTCTGGTATTTCGCCTGCCCCATGTCCTTGAGGCGCTTGGCCAAGGTGAGGGCGTAGCAGTGGTCGCACCCGGGCGAGATCCGGTCGCAGCCAGTGGTGGGGTTCCAGGTCCGCTCCGTCCATTCGATGGCGCTGCGGTCGCTCATGAGGCCGCCTCGGGTACCGCTCCGGTGTGCTCGGTGTGCGCTACCTCGGCCGCAGCGCGGAGCCGGCCGACAAGCCGATCGACGTCGTCGCCACGCCCACGAGTGCCCCGCTGCCCTTCCAGCGAGTCGGCGGCGCGTCCGGCGAGATCGGTGAGGTCACGGAGTTGGCCGAGGAGTTGGTCGATGTGCCCGTGGAGTTGGGCGCGTTCGCGATGCCAGCAGCCGACGCAGCCGATGCCGGGTTCACCGTGGACGGGCGGGCTATCGCAGAACCGGCCGCACAGCGCCCAGCCTGGCGGTCCGCCGCCGTTGAACATGACCTAGACAGGATCGCGGCCAAGCTCACGCCGGCGGGCGATCAGCAGGGCTTCCAAGTCGCAGGCCCGGGCGAACAGCTCTGGCTCCTCGCGCTGCATCCGCGCCCACTCGGTCGGCCGCTTCAGCGGGCAGAACCAGCAGGCGCTCTTGGGCGGCATCGGCAGCCCCGCGCCGCGGATGATCGGCGGGCAGTCGGCCCGCCGCAGCCCCAAGTCGAGCAACGGGTAGGCGAGCACCTGATGCGCGATCCCCGAGTCGGTGCGGGCGCGGCCGATCTCTTCCACGGTGATGCCCAGCGCGGCGACCGCCGGGTCGGCGGAGGTGGCGCCCAAGGCGCGTTGCCAGGCAGCCACCACACGGATCTTGAAGTCCGCCGTGCAGCTCCGAGTTCCCGGCGCCCCCGTATCGGACATGCGGACCGGAATCGGTAACGACCGAGAGCCGGGCCGGGTCAACCGACCATAGAGCGTCTCGGCGTTGCCGTCGCGGCGGGTGCGGCGCACCTCATGCAACTCCAGGCCGTGCGCGTTGGCGAACGGGACCGCGACCTGATGGAAGTAGCTCAGCGTGCCGGGATACTCGGAGTCGTCGCCGACGTTGGCGAACACGAACACCCGGTAGTCCAGGCGATCCTGCGCGGCCAGCACCAACGCGGCTGTCGACTGCCAGCCCCCGCCGTAGCTGAACGTGCGCAGGCTCACCGCGACCGCCTCGCCGCCGCCTCGGCCGGCCTGCGCAGGCCGCGGAATGGCCGGACCGTCACGCTCCCGTCATCGCGGCGGATCATGACGTTGCGAGGGCCGCCCCCCGGCCCCCAGCGCCTGAGCACCAGGACCGGGCGGCCACGCTCCAGATAGACCCGGCCGACGATGCCTCCCCACCCGCCGGCCGGGATCGGGATGCAGGTCGGGCATGCCCGCAGCAGATGGCGCTCAGCGGCCGATTGCGAGCGGCGACGAACGATCACGCGTCCACAGCCGGCGCAGTCCACGAGCCACCAGCCGTCGAGACGGTGCAGCGCCAGGTTGACCGTCACCGTGCGCCCCCCGAGCTGGTCGCGGTCCGTCGCGCCGGGCTGCCGGTGTTCGCCGCCGCCGGCATGGTCGGCGGGCTGGATGAGAGGCCATGGCGCATACGTTGGTTCCCTTCGACGCAGTGACACGCCCACTTCTGCGTCGTTTCGCCTGGGGAGTCCGGCGGCTTCGGCAGTGGGAAGGTCCGAACATCGCGCAGCCAGGGCTTCATCACGGCCGACATCGACCAGCAGTACAAACGGGCCGTCCATCTGGTTCTGCGCCCGCTGCGCTTCAAGCACACCAGCAGGCAACGGACGCGACGTGCCCTGCGCTACTGCGCCTTCGACCGCAAACCAGGGTCAGCGAGCGCCAGGGAGCTGCTCGCCTCACCGGTGCAACGCCCGACAAGGTTCTCGACTGGCTCTACGCGGCGTGGCGCGCGCCATCACTGACCGACCCCTCGAGATATCGGCTGCCTGCCGCCCCGCGCTGCGCAACCCTATGACAACGGCGCGGCTATGCGCGGCCCAAGCAGCGCCCGGACGGCCACCGCGACGGCCACGAGCGCGCCGGCGGTCATGGCCAGCCCCGGCAGCACCCCCAGCATCCACAGCCACACCAACAGCCCCCAGCATAACCACGCCCACCACCACCGCGACACCGCGTCGCCACCAAGCCGGAGCCGGGACCAGCGGCGGCAGCACCGCCAGTAGGCCCATCACCGCGCCGATGCGGAACACGTCGTCGACCTGGTCTGCGAACTCCACACCCAAGGCCCTCTGCGCGCGGGCGGTCCAGTCCATGATGCAGATCGCCGGCGCAAACCCACTCGGCCCTGGGCGCAGGCTCCGGCAGGCCAGCTCCGGACCCGCCACCGTCGGGATGACCAGCAGCGCTACCACACCGAGCAGCGTCAGCAGCGGCGCCAGCTATGCCCAGCGGTCGGGCCACAGCGCTTTCCGAAGGCTGCTCAGCACCGCTGCCACGGGACTCCTTGAGCAAGACCACAGGACATCCGAGCGTCTTGTCAGCTTGCCAGGACTGGCCGGACCGGTCCATGCCCGCCGTACGCCGAGCATGCCCTATCTGGCACGAACTACGAGGCCAGTTCCTCGTCGGCCCTCCAGCCCTCCAAGCCGCTCGCTTCGGGGCCGCTGGGAGCTGAGGGCTTCAGGCCGAGCAGGTTGCTGCGCTCCCCGGTCGCAGGGTCGATGAAGATCGGCTCGTACGGGCCGTGTCGCTCGATGTCGGCCAATAGGCAGCAGCGCACGCGAAGCTCCGGCTCGGCGGGCACCTCCGGGGCGTCGATACCGAGGGCTTGGTGCAGCATGGGGTCGGCGTCGCAGAAGGCGGACAGGGCGTCCAGACGCTCCTCAAGGTGAGAGCGGGTGTGGGCGACGAATGCCTCTGTGGGCTCGCCGGGACGTTGGCGCTGGCGGGAATCGAAGACGACCAGCACGGTGGGGAACTGGCCATAGAAGGTCTGCCAGGCCGGCGCCTGCGCTCCCCGCGGGCTGTACCTCTTAAAGAGCACGTAGCGGCGGAGCTGCTCGCCGAGCTGCTGAACGGTCTTGCTGTCGCGGTCCAGCTCCACGAAGGCCGACAGGAACGCCCACTGGCCAGGCTGGAGCTGGCAGTCCACGCGAAGATAGGCGTCGGGACGGAGCAGGCCCTTGGATAGCGCGGCGCCCTCCAGGACCTTGTGGGCGACCTCGTTGGTCCACCCGCAGGCGTCGCCGGGGTGCTCATGAGCCCAGTGCGCGAACGTTACTCCGACCTGGTTGACCGCCAGGGTGTGCGCCTGGGTGCGGGCGTGGATCTGGGAGGAACGCAATACCACGATGCGCCGGTCGGCGGCACCGTCATCGAGCTCGGCAGCGGTGGCGCCCTGCTTGGTGACCGACCACACCTTGCCGCGTCCGACCCGCTGACGGCCAGGGCGTACGTAGCCGAGTTCCTTGAGGCCGTTGAGCTGGTCGCTGATCCACTGCCGCGAGACGTACCGGCCGACGTCGGGACGCCAGCCGCAGAGAACCCGGAGCTGCTCGACCGTTAGCAGCCGGTGGTCGGCGAGCGCGCCAAGCAGCCGCGCCGCGGTGTCGGACAGGTCGCGGACCGGCTGGTGCTCGCTGCTCATCGGTCGGAGGCCTCCTTGCGCTTTCGGGTCCTGGAGCGGCCGACCATCCCAGGCCGTGGGCCGGCCGGCGGCGCACCTCCAGGCTTACCGCCGTTTGATGAGGTGCCGGGCTGGCTGGGGCGGTGGTGCTTGAGCCAGTCGAGGATGCGGCCGTCGAGGGTGTTGAGCTCGGCGATGGTGTCGTCGACCGGCCGGCGGCGCATGGTGAGGTCCACCTGGGCGTCGAGGTCGGCAAGGGCGGCGTCGTTGCGGTGGTCGGCCCACATCCGGTCGGGTGGGACGGTGCGGATCAGGAACGGCTTAGTGGTCTGGTTGCCGAGCCGGACCTGGGACACGAAGGTGTGCCGCTGCAGCGACATGATCGTCTCGGTCGAGACCTCTCCGCCCAGCTCACCGGCGATGATCTTGGCGCCGCCTTCGCCGAGGGTGGAGGACTGCAGGACCGACCGGTTGGTGGTCAGGCCTGCCCAGGTGTCGTTGCGCAGCCTTCGGGGATCCTGGTTGAGCAGGTCGCCCTTGACCTGGAACTTGCGGAGCTGCTCCAGCATCTCCGGGAGGGTCTCGTCGTCGTAGATCTGGAGCTCGTCGAAGACGGCGTAGAACGGGCGTCGCCGTTCCCTGGCGACGTCGATGCGGGTGAGCGCCGCGCGGTACAGGTCACGGATGACGAAGTTGGCGATCAGCCGTTCCTTGCGGCCCGATCCAGCCGGACAGACCAGCACGAGCTGGCCAGTGTCCATAGCGCGGCGCATGTCGAAGCTGGACTGCGAGGCGCCCAGCAGCGCGGAGACCGAGCGGGAGTTGCGCAGCCGGTCGATCAGGTTGGTGACCGGGGTGGTCGCGTTGGTGTCCAGCAGGCCGAATCTGGTGCGCCAGAACGCCCGCAGCGGCGGGGACAGGTATGGGACGACGGCGTCGCGCCAGTCTGGGTCCGACAGCAGTGTGGTGATCTGGAAGATGGTCGGTTGCAGGTCGTGCGGCAGCACCATGGCCAGCTCGATCACGCTCTTGGCGGCCTGGCTGATGAGGTTGAGTGCGCGGCCGTTCCGCTCGCCCCAGCCGGTCACGGTGGCGACGCTATCGACGATCGCGTCTACGCGGGCCTCGATGTCGTTGCGGGTGCGGCCAGTCATGCTGCACAGGTTCCAGCCACCCTGCTTGTTCGTGTCGGCCAGGTTGACGATCACCAGCCGCTCGGCCACCCCCGTGAGGTAGGGCAGCATCTCCACGAGCCCGTCGACGTGCGGGTCCAGGAACAGCCCGCCGTGCGAGGTGCGCAACGCCCAGTGCAGGAACCGGCACAGCGCCCCGGTGGTCTTGCCGAAGTCGCTGCGGCCGGAGGTGTAGACGAACTTGGTGTCGTCGGCAGGGACCGCGACCAAGCGGGTGCCGTCGGCGGTGTCGATTTCGCCGAGCGGGAGCAGGTCGGGCTGGTAGCGGTAGGTCGGCAGGTCCGCCGGTGGGGCGGGGATCAGCCCGCCGGAGCGGACGACCTCGGTGGAGGCGCAGTGCTTGGTCGGCGGGCGCAGGAACGCGGCGACCTCCTTGCCGGCGACGACGTTGCCGCGGCGGGGCGGGTCGAAGAATCCGCTGGCCAGGCGGTGGTCGAACCAACCACGATGCCAGAGCATGTCGGAGCCGAGGAAGAACGGGGTGACCTCACGGTTGCCGAGGCGCAGGGTGGGGCCGATCCCGCGGGTCTTGAACCAGCTCGACCCGGTGAACGCGGCGAAGCAGTCGCGTAGCGCCACCAGCAGCTCGACGGCGCGGCCCTTACTGGTGGCGGTGGTCTTCAGCAGAACCTGGAGGGCGAACAGCGCATCGGTCTCGGTGATCCGCACCACGGTGGGGCGCAGCTCGGCGCGGCGCACCGCCAGGTCGGCGGGATTGGCTCTTGGGGTGGACGGCCTGCGGCCGAGCAGCGGACCGCTGTCGCCGTTCATTCCGGCCCAGACCTCCCGGGCGAACTGGACGGCGGGTCGCCCGACCCCACCTTGTCCGTCAACCGCAGTGGCGTCGCGGGCGGCGGCGACCAGCCGGCCGACGTGGCGGTGCCGCTGGCCGCGGCTGAGGGGGAGCAGGTCGACGGCGACGACCGCGGTCTCGTCACGCTCGGGTCGCAGGGTCTCGAACACGCGGGCGAAGCGGCCGAGCGGGTCGGGCTGGAGCACGTGCGCGGCGAGCGCGTGGGCGTCCTTGCCCTCCACGTACAGCTCGGCGCGCCGCTCGTACAGGCGCCGCTCCGACCTGGCGGCGTCCTGGGCGCGGCGGGGGCGCCGTCGCTTCAGCGCCATGCTGACCACCACCATGGGAGCGTTGGCGCGAAGCGGCGCGGGTCGCCGCGGAGTTGGAACTCCTCGGCGGGTCGGAGCTGCACCTCGCCGTAGGGCGGCAGCGCCATAGTCGGCTCGGCCCACTCGGGCACCTCAAGCGCATACACCATCTTCCCGGTGCGCGCGTCCTGGCCCAGCAGCACTCGCGCCGCGCCGGCGCGCTTGGTCGCCCAGCCGCCCACCGTCCGGTCGGCCGCCCGCGCCCATACCTGCGCGGTCGCGTCCACCTCGGCCGGCGACGCGTCGAAGCTGGTAGTCGGCACCGGCACCAGCCGCACCCGCTGGGCAAGCCCCCGTCGTGTCCGCCAAGCGCCCACGAGCCGAGTCGCCACAACGACCAGCGCGGCCACCGCAACGGTGGCCAGCAGCCACGGCAACAGCCCATCCGCTACCGCCACCACGTGGTGGATGAGGTCCGGCCAGCCCACGACCGGCAACCGTACGCCGGCCTGCCTGCCCGGCGTGGCCGCGAGCAACGGCGCCGTCGCGGGCACAGCGCGCGCGACGCGGGGCGCACCGGCGGCGGTCGCGCGCCGACACCACGGGGTGGGGCGCGACGGGCGAGCGCGCAGCGCGCAGGACGGTGGGCGCGCCCCGCGCGACGGGGTGACCGCCAGTCCCGCGCGCGGCTGCCGACTGCTCGGCACGCGGAGGCGCGCGACGCGGCGCGACGCCGGACGCCGCCGGCCAACGGCGAGGACGCTGGACGACGCGCCGAGCCGGACCGAGACGCCGCAGGCGGCAGAGCCAGCGGGCATACAGCCACCACGAAGCCAGCCGACACCGACCAGTACAGGAGCAACCCCGACCGTGGAACCAAGGCAGCAGCGCAGCAGGCGGTACGAGGTCCCGGTGCCATGGGCGCAGAGCCGGTAAGGAGAAGAAGTCAAATTGGTACCGCTTCGCGGTGATAGGAAAAGAGTCGGGAGCGGCTCCAGGCCCTGACCGACGAGATCACCTGCGGTTTCGGCCCAGCCACGAGTCGCCGGGTCGCAACGCTCTGCGCAAGCCGTGACGCAACTGTTCGCGCACCGTGCGCAGCAAGTTCCTGCGAACGTGCCTGGATGTTCCGGCGAACACTCTGCGAACGTCCGATTGGCGGTCCGCAGGCCGACCCGGCCAGCCGTCAGCAGGCGGCCAGGATGTGCAGCGGGGCTTGCGGTGGCCGGCCCGGGAGTCGTTCGCCGTGGGTGCAGGACGATCGTCGGCGCCGCCCTGGACCTCTCGCGCGCGTCCACGCGCACTGCCGACCGCGCGGCTCGCCGCAGCGCGTGCGCCATGCTGGCGGGAAGGTCGCTCAGGCGCGACGCGGCAGAGGCGTGGACGCGCGCGAGGAGTGCGTGCGCGTGGCGCGTGCGCTGAGGGCGCGCGAGCGCGCCGATCCTACGCGGGCGCGGCGACCGTGGCGCGGAGTGATGGGCGCACGCCCTGGCGCGGCGCGCGCTACTGGGTGTCTGTGGTGGAGTCGCCGACCGCCGACGCGAGGTCCACATCGACCTCGGCCTCGCGCAGCAGCTCGAGGAGGACTTCCTTCTCCTCGACGCCACGGGCCTTCGCGGCATCGCGGACGGCGTACAGCAGCACCCGGATACTCCCACCGAGAACGTCGGCCATGTCGACGGTGACGCCCTCAATGACGAATCGGCCGTCATCGTCGACCTCGACGTCAGCGCCGAAGTCCGCCTCCACAACGGGCCGATGGTCGAGGCTGGGAACCGCGAGCCGGGCGACGAGCCGGGCGGCCAGCAGGTTCTCGATCTCGGCAGCCATGATCTTCTGTACATAGCGCTTCCCTCTCTCGTTCACAAGACCAATCTCACAAGGTCAATGGACGGCGGCCGGCCTGGTCGCGCCGTAGAACTCGCTCCGCCAGTGCGTGCTGCGGATCGACTCCACCCGGACAACCGCGCCGGTGTGGGGTGCGTCGACCATCTGACCGTCGCCCGCGTACAGGCCGACGTGATGGATGCCATCCGCGCTCCCCGAGGTGTTGCTGAAGAACACCAGGTCTCCGGGTTGGAGTCGTGCGAACGGGTCGGGTCCGTCGGTGGCGATGGTGACGCCCTGCTGGACGCCGAGCAGGTATTGCAGGCGGGCGTTGTGCGGCAGCAGGACCCCGCCGCGCCGATAGGCCTCCAGGACCAGCCCTGAGCAGTCGAACCCGCAGGTGCCCACGGGCGCGCCCGGCGCGCAGTCCTCCCCCGTGCCGCCCCATAGATAGGGAGTGCCGAGCTGGTCGACGGCCCAGGTCAGCGCGGTGTCCGCCGCCGGGCCGGTAGCGGCGTGGCTCGCGAGCGTGGCGATGGCTGCGTCGGCCGCCTCGAGGTGGTCGCGATAGGCGCCGACCGTGAATGTCACCCACGCGGTCCAGTCGGTCCCTCCGGCGGAGATGCGGAACGCCTCGCGCGCCGAGCAGGCCAGGTTGAAGGCGCAGGCGTCACCGACCTCGGAGTGGTAGCAGTCGTTGATCTGCCACGGTCCGCGGTCCAGCGAGCCGGATGGACAACCGGAGGTAGGTGGGACTCGGTTGCGGGCGCTCGGGTTGCCGCCCGACTCGGCGAGCCCGACGGCCACAGCCAAGCGCAGCGGGCCGCCCTCGAAGCCAGCCTGATCGGCGGCTTGCGCGAGCCCGAGCGCGCCGGTCGAAGTGACCGGTCCAGCCGTCGCCCCGTTGTCTCCAAGCGTGTTGGCGGCCACCAGGAGTCCGACGAGCAACAGGACCACCAGCACCACGACCACGAGGGTGAGCAATGCGGCAGCACCGATCGTGAGCGGCCCGGCGCCGACCGACGCGGTCGCGCTTGCAACGCCCTTGCGCACGAGCATCCGGACGCCGGCCCGGCCGGTGCGGGCGGCGGTGTCGCGGAGGTTGGCGGCCATCAACCGCTCCCCCGCCGCCGTTGCGCCTCGCGGCGTGCCCGCTGGAAGGTGCCGCTCGGGTACCTGGTCTCGACGTACCAGCGCACGGTCGCCTCGTCGACGCGGCCGAGTAGCGTCCTGACCCGGTCGCGCGCGGCCTCCGCGCGGACCGAGGCGCGCCCGGCAGCCTCGGCGCCGAAGCGGGGACCGTTCAGCGACACGTTGAAGGCGGCCTTACCGACGGCGCGGCCGGCCTTGCCCCCAGAGCCCAGCAGCCGGGCGGCTTTGCTGTTCGCCGCTCGGGCCGCGAACCTTCCTCGAGGCTGCCTGGCTGGCGGGCGTGCCTTCCCCGGCGCGACCCGTGTCGGCGTTGCGGTTGTGGTCGCCGGCTCGGCAGCCGCGATGCGCTGCGTCCTCGTCTTCTGCTGAGTCTTCGTGCCTCCGGCTGTTGTGGGCGATGGTCCCTCGGTGCCGGCCGGGCGATCCGATCCACGCTCCCGTTCGTAGTGAGGGGGCTCGTGGGCCGGGGTCTCCGGGTTGCGCTCCTTCACCCGAGGCGCCATCGCGGCCAGGCTCTTCGGCACCGGCTTGCCGGAGTCCTTCGGGTGGCGGGTGCCCTGACCGCGGGTCGGCACCGGCTCCCCTCCGCTCACCGCTCCGGCTGGCGCAGCCGCCGAGCCGGCCTCGGTGGGTCCGACGTTGAGGGGTCCCGGCCGATCGGCACCGGCGACAGCGTCCGCGGTCGCCCCGCTGCGGGAGTTGCCGCCCGCGGACTTGGCGCCGAGGAGCCAGCCGTCCGAGGATCTGGGCGCCGTGGCTGCCGCCGGTCGGGGCGCTCTCCAAGCGGGCTCGCAGCCGTGCGGTCTGGCGCAGCGACAGCCGGCGTGCGCGGAAGGCGGTCATCACCGCGGTGACCGGTACCACGACCATGGCGAACAGCCGGGCCGGGCTCGGCCAGGTGGCGCTGGCGTCGGTGATCGCCCGCCCGGTGACCACCACGAACACCAGCGTGCAGCTCATCGCCACCGCCAGCGCTGCGAACTTGATGAACCCGGTCCACCAGCGGTGGAGCAGGTGTCGACCCCAGCCAGGCACCACGCCGACGACCAGGGCGGGCCGCATGAAGGCGATCAGCAGCGCCACACCGACCTGCCCGGCGACCAGAAAGCCGGTGATCACGCCGACGACCGCGACGATCACCAGGGCCAGGAACAGGTTCGCCAGTGCGCCGCCGAGCCGCCAGAAGCTCGGGTGCGAGGCGAACTCGGCGTGGCGCTCGCAGTCCGGGCCGCCCTGGTGCATCAGGTCGCGGGCCTTGTCGTCGGTGGCGTCCAGGCCCTGGGTGAGGATCTTGTCGAGCTGCGCGGCGCAGGGGCCCATGGGGACGGTGCCCCACGACAGCCGGGCGCTGGGGACCGCCACGTACTGTTCGACCAGCGTCTGGCCGTAGGCCTTGAAGTAGCGGGTGTATTGCTGGCGGGCGTAGCCCTGCCCTGAGGTGGCCGGCACCGTTGAGGGATCGGCGCCGGTGCCGACGACCAGGATCGCCCCGGCAGTCTGGGAGGCGAGGTTCATGGTGCCGTTGAGCAGCGCGGCCGGGACCAGGGCGCTGCCGATCGCGATGACCAGCACCGAGACGGCCAGCTCGCCGACGCCGTGGGCGAGCTGGCCCTTCCAGAACTGCCAGGCCATGTAGACGACCGCGGCCAGACCGGCGAGCTCCAGCAGGCTGAGCGGTCCGATGAGCTGGGCCTGGAACGACTCGGTGATGCGAGCGGCCGGGTCGGCGAGGACGGCGGCGAAACGGAACGAGAACGCCCAGGTCAGCAGCCACACCGCCAGGCCGACCAGCATCGCCGAGAACGCGAAGATCGCCTCTGTGGCGGCGCCGACGACGATCTGGAGCAGGTGCGGCGCCTTGGTGAGGATGTTGTTGCCACCCTCGTCGTAGAAGACGTGGTAGTGGCTGAGCGGGTGCCTGCTGATCGAGGGGTCGATCGGGAGCTGGTCGTTCTCGAACGCGCTGTTGAGCTGGTCACCGGGCTTGGCCTGGGCGCTCGGCGGCGCGACCGGCTGCGCCGGTGGCGGCAACGGCCGTGGCGAGACCGGTGGCTGGAGCTGCGTAGTCGGCGGCTGCGGGTCGGGGGCGGCCACGGCTGGCGCGACGCCGATGCCCAGGAGCACGCGCGACGCCGATGCCCAGGAGCACGAGGGCGACCAGGAACAGGATGGGCAGGCGGCGCGCGCGCATCATGCGGTCACCTCCGCGGGGGTGGTCTTGAACGCCTCGTGGCGGCCGGGGTCGAGGTCGGCGAGGACCTGGATCCAGGCGATGCGGCCGCGCAGGTCGCGGAAGAGGAACTGGCCCTTGCCGTGGCCGTCGGCGCGGCGCTTGCCGGCGTCCGCGTCGGCGAGGCTCTGCAGCAGCGCGACGTGCGCGTCGGAGGGGTCGGCACCCAGGAACTCGAGGCTTGCGCAAGCGGCCTGGGCGCTCGGCGGCGCGACCGGCTGCGCCGGTGGCGGCAACGGCCGTGGCGAGACCGGTGGCTGGAGCTGCGTAGTCGGCGGCTGCGGGTCGGGGGCGGCCACGGCTGGCGCGACGCCGATGCCCAGGAGCACG
>WNFV01020650.1_pt1 | contig 12876 bp, 11 predicted proteins | sample 5400101 | NCBI WGS metagenome assembly WNFV01 (sample SAMN13153361, study PRJNA577476) | soil metagenome | isolation source: 115 cm soil or saprolite under grassland replicate 1 | place: USA:California | collected 2016-06-15
CCGAACACGAGCGGCACCGCGAAGGTCGACGCGTTGATGACCGACATGCGCACGCCCACCGCTTCCCCCATCCGACCCGCAGGCGCAATGCTGTGCAAAAGCGACATCACCATCGGCTGCGCGCTTCCCAGCGCCAACCCCAGCGTGAACGAGAGCGTCATGAGCGGCGCCACGCTGGACACGAAGGGGAATAGCGCGTAGGCGCCGCCGGCGACAAAGAGTGCCGCGGTCAGGACCTCGAACTCCGCAAACCTGCGCGCGATCCACGGCATCGCCAGCCGCACGACGAAGGTCGCAGCCGCGAATGCGGCCAGAATCACGCCGATGAGCGACGCCGACAGGCCCAGATTCGCGCCGTAGATCGGAATGAAAAACGTGTGCAGATCCCAGGCCATCGATAAAAGCCCGTTGACGATGAAGACGCGTCTCAGGTGGCGATTCCGGAGCAGGTCCGCGACGCCGCCGGAGGTGGCGGGCACGTTCGCCGGACGCTTGCGCGGCAATGCGAGCCACCCGCGGGCCAAGACCGCTATCGGCGCGAGCGGCAACAGCGCAAGACAGACAAAGGTCACGTTAAAGCTCGCGTGATCGATCAGCAGCCCGACGGTGAGCGGCCCGATAAAACCGGACACCGAGTAGCCGAGGGCAAGCAGGCTGAAGTTTCTCGGCCGGTCGGCAGGCGCGCCCAGCGCACCGGTCGCGTGCTGCGTGCCGACCTGGAACAGCATGAACGAGAGGCCGATGAGCGAGGTCGCGGCGAAGAGCGCCGGCAGGCCGGGGAAGATCCGCGGCAGCATCGCACCGACCGCAATGCCACAGCAACCGGCGAGCATCGGGCTGCGAACGCCGACGCGGTCGGACATTCGTCCCGCACCGACTGCGAGCCACATCGGCAGGAACGAATACAGGCCCATCAACGTACCGACGACAAACGGCGATGCGCCGAGCGACAACGCGTACAGTGACACGGTAACGCGGCTGCCGGTGAGAGCGGTGTGATTGAGCACGCCCAGCACGATGAGTGCCGGGAGTGTGCGTGAGCGGCGCTCTCCCGCGCCGCTCACGGCGCGAGGCGCTCGAGTCGCCAGAGCGCGCCGTCGCGCCGGTACCGGAGGCGGTCGTGCAAGCGCGACGCGCGACCTTGCCAGAATTCGACAGAGGTCGGCGCGACGCGATAGCCGCCCCAGTGTGGCGGGCGCGGTACGCGCTCGCCTAGCGCTGCGAAGCGCTCGCGCGCCGCCGCCAATTCCCGTTCGAGCCACTCGCGGTCGGGGATCACGCGGCTCTGCGGCGAGGCCCACGCACCGAGCCGCGCCAGATGCGGTCGGGTGGCGAAATAGACGTCCGATTCTTCAGGCGCCGCCTTGCTTACCGCGCCCTCGATGCGTACCTGGCGTTCCAGCTCGACCCAGTGAAAAAGCAGCGCCGCCGCCGGCCGCGTTGCAAGCTCCGCGCCTTTGCGGCTCTGGTAATTGGTAAAGAAAAGAAACCCGCCGTCATCCACACCTTTGAGCAGCACGATGCGCGCAGCGGGTGTTCCGTCGGCGGCGACCGTTGCCAAGGTCATCGCGGTCGGCTCGGGCAGCTCGGCCTGGACCGCTTCGTGCAACCAGCGCTGGAACTGTCGTAATGGATCCGGATCGACGTCGGCTTCGGTAAGAGAGGCGCGCTGGTACTCCCGGCGCAGATCGGCGATGTTCACAGCGGCACACATGCGAGCACGGCGCCGCCATTATCGACGATTTCACCATGGAAGTCGCGTCGTGTAGCGGTGATTGGGTTCACCGCCCATGCCGTTGTTGTGTATACGGGACGCTTCGATGCCGGGCATTGCGCGACGTCCGCAGCGATGTAGAACGCATTCGCCTCGAAGATCCAGCCTGCGAGCTGCTTGACGGAAGCGCATTCGAAATCGAACGCGGTGTAGAAGTGCGAGTTGACGCCGAAGCCCGGAGTGCCGAAAGAGCGGCAAACCGTCGACAGTCCGGCTCCATTCGCCGAGTACGCTGGGAATGCCTCTGCGGTGCTCCATCCGGCAATGGGCGTGCGGCGTCGAGCTTCGCCTCCTCGTCGGTGAACGCAGTCATTAAGTGATGATCGAGCGAGGCGGCGTAATACTCACGACATTGACGCAGCTCGTTGTATGCAACGTCGCGCTGGAGAGCTATTCGGCCATCGAAACTCCCGTGTGCCTGATGGTTGCGCCGCTGCGGACAGAGGGAAGGTTTATCCGGAGCTCCTCTCGAGCGCACCGGCGTCGGCATCGCTCTTTGAGCAACGCTGGTGCCGTCTCGTTTTGCCCGTGCATACAGCTACTTGCGCATGTGACCGACCGATGGATAGCGGTGTGGCCGGAAATTCTTGCAGGAGCTCGCAGCAAGCCGGTAATTCGTTCCCGCGGTCGGAGCCTGCCAACGATCAATATATGCGTCTTACGCGATAGCCCTGCTCACGTAGTTGCGCCAACAAACCGTTCGCGCCGTAAAGGTGCAGGGCGCCGACGGCGACGAATACGCGTCCGCGCTTGAGTGGAAGGAACAAGCGGTACGCCATCAACACGGTCCGATTCACGACGAGCTGCTGCGTCAGCAACGCGTAATGCCGCCTGAGGTCCGCATCATCGCCTGCCGCCACGCGATTGATGCTTGCGAGCGCCGCCAGGTCGCGCTCAAGCCACGCCAGGATGGTCGGCTCGATCTGCGCCTCGAGCTCGGCGCGATGGTCGAGCGCGTGCCGCAACAATGCAATTTGCGTTCCGATTGGAATGGCCTCGAATGCGGCGACCTGCTCATCGAGCCACTCGAGACCGAGCATCGTCATCCGCCGCTCGCGCGCGGCGATGAACAGGCTGCGGTCGAGCGTCGGTCCGTCCCCCATGCCGCGTACCGTGCCGATGCGCAGCCACGCGGCCCATGGCTTGGTGCGCGCCAGCGCCTCCTCGGGCAGCGCGGCGGTGCCGAATTCCTGTCGCAGCCTCGAGTAAACTTCGTCCCCGACCAACGTTGCAAGACGCCGATCGTCGTCGAACTGCATTGCTTCGTAGAAGTGCTGGTCCTCGGTCTCGGACCAGTAGATTTCCATCGCGAACGTCCGTGCCCGGGAAAACGCCTGCGCGACGGGAGCCGGCAGGCTCCTGACCCGCGGATCGTTGGAATGGAGCGTCCCGAATACCCACGAGGAGGGAATACCTGGCTTGTCGAGCCGCCACAGCAGCCCCTGCGCGAATGGCTCAGACGCCGCGCAAGGCGCGGCCAAGCCCACGACGAGCGCCAAGGCCACTCTGCACAGCGTTGCGCAGCTCATGCGTCCGTTGGTGAAGCGGTCCGTTCGGCGCGCCTCCGGACGACGGCTCGACATCGATCCAGCACCTAGGGGATCCGGGCGAACAAGCCTTCGGCATTCGTCCACGCGATCGCCCTCGCGACATCGGCCGGCAGATCGGCAAGCCAACCGCGGTACCAGGCCATGATCTCACCGTAACGTTCCCAGCGCTCGTTGATCCACGTGTCGGAGCCGACCACAAAGCGATCGCGGTGGCGCAGGAGCAGTCGGCGCCACTCGGGTTTGAGGTGCCCATCCTCAGTCATGTCGTAACGGTAGGACAACTCACCCCAGAGCGACGGGAAGCGGTCAAGCCAGCGTTCGATGCGCTCGGGTGGCGTACTGAAGCCGGTATGCGCCCAGATCACTCGGGCGCCCGCATTGCGGCCGAAGATGCTCTCGAGCGCAAGCTCGTCGCAGTGCGCATGCAGGTAGAGCCCTCGGGTGACGGAGAGATCGATGATCCGGCCCATCACCTCGCTGCCGGCATCGTCGCCGAAGACGTGGAACTCGCCGATCCCGCGATACGAGCCACGCGCGAGCTCGCTCTCGATGAGCGCCAGGGTTTCTCCGTCGCGAAACCAGGTCGCGCGATCGGCGTCGGTGCGATAGGGGCGGATGAAGGGGATTACCCGCACATCCGGGGAGCCGGCGGCGAGAAGCGCCCGCGTCCCGTCGTTGGGCACGCTAGTGGCCAGGATCGCCCGGACGCCGTTGCGGCGCAGGACCTCGAGTGCCACTGGTACCGGATACGCCGCTGCGGCGGCGGCGTTGTAGTGCAGATGGGCGTCGAAGATGGCCGGCAGCTCGGCGCCGAACGCAGTCGTAGCTGCCAATGCCAGCAAAGCGCACCATCCTGGATAGCGCCTGACGCGGGTCACCTCGCTATTCTCCTTGGCGACAGAGTTTGAACCGGTGCCGCCGCCGACTCAAGACTAGGGAACCTCTGTCCGCGATCGCGACGCGCGCGCCCCCTTGGAGACCCGATGGCGCGAATTCTCGCCGATGCAACACTCCTTGAACCAGCACCGTCCGCAGCGCAGAATTTGCATACCTTCGCGACGGGAATGCGGTATATTTGTCGCGATGGAGCACCGGGATCGATGACAGGAGATCGGTCTGACTCCATGCCCGTCGCCGTCGCATCGAAGCGATCAACCACCAGGAAGGAGAGCTATGGCTACTGCCAAGAAAGCTGCAAAGAAGACCGCGAAAAAGGCTGCCAAGAAACCGGCAGCGAAGAAACCGGCCAAGAAGCCCGCAAAGAAAGCGTCAGCGAAGAAGGCCGCCCCCAAGAAAGCCGCCAAGAAGTCCGGCGCGAAGCGCAAGCCGAACGCGGCATTCATGAAGGCGATGACGCCCTCGAGCACGCTCGCCGCGGTCGTCGGCAGCATGCCGCTGCCGCGCACCGAAGTCACCAAGAAAATCTGGGACTACATCAAGAAGAACAAGCTGCAGGACTCGGTCAACAGGCGCCTGATCAACGCCGACGAAAAGCTGAGGCAGGTTTTCGGCGGCAAGAAGCAGGTGTCGATGTTCGAGATGACCAAGCTGGTCTCGAACCACCTCAAGTAGACTCGCTTTCGCCAGCGTCATTCGACGCCGCCGAACCGCACAAGACGGCCGGCCATCGCTCACGCGGTGACCGGCCGCGTGTTTTTTTGTCGCGACTTGTAGGCGCCGGTGCCAATCCCTTGGTTCGCCCGCGACGATGGCGGGAATAGCACCGGTCGGTTCGCTGTTTGGCCCACTGGCGACCGAAGGGTACAGGCTACACCTACCGCGTACCGATCCGCACGCGATGCGATCTCCTGCAACGGAGGAAAAGATCATGAAGCACGCTTCTTCGCTCGCCGTTTGCCTGCTCCTGTTCACGTGCGGATCCGTGCTTGCGCAGGCGCCCGCGCCGACGCAGCGCATCCGCGGTGACGTGGTCGCGCTCGATGGCCTCAGTCTGCAGGTCAAATCACGCAGCGGCGAAATGCTCGCGATCAAGCTTGCCGACAACTACGTGGTAACCGCGGTCGTCAAAATCGACGCGACAGCGATCAAGCCCGGCACCTTCGTCGGGACTGCGAGCATGCCGCAACCCGACGGCACGCTGACATCGCTCGAAGTGCTGGTCTTTCCCGAATCCATGCGCGGCAGCAACGAGGGCCACTATCCGTGGGACCTCAGGCCCGGCAGCATGATGACCAATGCGACGGTGGCGGAGGTCGTTAGCGCAGGCCAAGGCGCCCGTCGCATGACGCTCAAGTACAAGGATGGCGAGAAGAGCATCGTCGTGCCGGAAGACGTGCCCATCGTCACCTTCGAGCCTGGCGAAAAATCGATGCTCGTCCCGGGAGCGCACATTCTGTTCACCGCGACCAAGCAGCCCGACGGCAGCCTGACCGCAGCGAGAGTTGCCGTCGGTAAGAACGGCCTTGTGCCACCGATGTAGCGGCTAGGATGCCGGGGCCATGAGGAACGCGGCGCGAGCCATCGCCTACGCGGTCAGCCGTCGCGCGGCCGCTTCGGCCAATCGTCTTCGTCCTTGAGAATGCGGATCACCCGCGTGCGCTTGCCGCCGCCGTAGCGCTCCATCTGCACCTCGATCGGATAGAGCTCGGCGAGCTTGGCTCGGGCCTCGCTTTCGCTGTCGAAAGTCAGCACCGCGCCGTCGGAGCCGCGCACGTCGCTCCAGATGCCGTTGCCGGCCTCGACTTCGATCTTGTATTTCGTCGGTGCGTCGGAGGCCACGAAAGTCTCAGCCTTGCGTCTGCAGCGCACGGATGCGCTCTTCGATCGGCGGGTGCGTCGCGAAGAGCCCCATGAAGCCCGCTTTGTCCGTAATGCCGAATCCCGCAAGCGATTTGGGCAACTCGCCGGGCGGCAGCCCGCCGAGTCGCGCTAAGGCGTGCATCATCGGCTGTGGCGTGCCCAGGTAGCGCGCGCTGCCCGCATCGGCGCGAAATTCGCGCCGGCGAGAGAACCAGGCGACGATGATGCTTGCGAGCACGCCGAACACGATCTCGCATACCAGAACCGTAACGTGCGCCATTTCGTGACCCAGAACCGCTTCGATCTCTTCGCGCGACATGGCATTGAGCAAGCCTGTCGACACGGCAACCAGCGCGGAATTCTTGAAGGCCCCCGTGGCGAATGCGTTGGGCTCGCCTTCGTAGATCGCCACCTCGGGCATCGCGACGCCAGCGCGGTCGGCAAGCTTCTTCACGGTCGCGAGAAGCCACGTCTCGCCTTCGCTGCGCGGCTCGCTGATGACCTGCGCACCTGTTGACCACTTGGCGATCGTCTTGGAGATCAGGAGCGATATGAACGCGCCGCCAAAACCGATGATTGCCGAGAACACCAACAGCGCGCCCAGGTTCAGGCCGTTCTCGGCCAGCGCCCGATTGAGCCCGAGCAGGTTGGTGACGATCGACAGCACGACCAGCACTGCAAGGTTGGTGAGCAGGAACAGCACGACGCGTTTCATGGGCTCCTCCGCGCGAGAAACTGGACCCTAGGTTCCAGCCGCGCGAAGACGATATTAACCCCTGCGGCACCGCGGCGGTATCGCGCTCGTTACGGGCGCTTGGCCGCCGCTTCCCTGCCCCACGAGTCGCGCAGCGTCACCGCGCGGTTGAATACGGGGCGAGAACGGTCATGATCATTCGCGTCGGCGATGAAATATCCGTGCCGCTCGAACTGGTACCGGGCTTCGCGGGGCGCCGAAGCGAGCGCGGGTTCGATGTATGCCCTGGCGGTCTTCCTGGCCTCGGGATTGAGATCGTCCAAGTAGTTCCGCTCGGTCGTTTCGTCAAAGGGGGTGTCGTCATCGAAGATCGTACCGCCCGTGCCGGAGCCAGTTGCTTGCGCCGATGCGCCGGTGCTCGCGCCCGCTTCACTTGGCTGCGTGGCCCGGCCGGGCTGCGGAACGATGAACAGCCTATCGTAAAGGCGGACCTCCGCCGTTCGCGCGCTGCGTGCGGCAAGCCAGTGGATATTGCCCTTCACTTTGCGTCTTTCGGCGCCGGGAGTGCCGCTCCTCGTATCGGGATCGTACGTGCAATGCACGGCGACAACGTTGCCGTGCGCGTCGTGCTCGGCGCCCAGGCACTTGACGATATAGCCGTAGCGCAAGCGCGCTTCCGCACCGGGCGAGAGGCGGAAGTACCCCTTGGGCGGTTCTTCCTCGTAGTCGTCGCGCTCGATCCAGAGCTCGCGGGCAAAGGAAAGCGACCGCCGGCCCAGCTCCGGCTGCTGCGGGTGGTTGGGCGCGAAGCACTCTTCATCGCGATCCGCAGGATAGTTGTCGATCACCAGCTTGATCGGATCGAGCACCGCGATACGCCGCTCGGCGCGGACGTTGAGATCTTCGCGCAGGCAGTCCTCGAGCACGCCGATATCGATCCACTGGTGCGCCTTGGAGACGCCGATGCGCTCGGCGAACAGCCGGATCGCCTCCGGCGTGTATCCGCGCCGGCGCAGACCGACGAGGGTCGGCATGCGCGGATCGTCCCAGCCGTCGACATACTCGCCTTCGACGAGTTCGATCAGCTTACGCTTGCTCATCACCGTATAGGTGAGATTAAGTCGAGCGAACTCGTGCTGGTGCGGCAGGGGACGTTGCAGTAATCCGGCTTGCGCTAGCTGCTCGATCACCCAGTCGTAGAGCGGCCGGTGATCCTGGAACTCGAGCGTGCAGATCGAATGCGTGATGCGTTCCAGTGCATCGGAAATGCAGTGGGTGTAGTCGTAGAGCGGATATACGCACCACCTGTCTCCGGTTCGATGATGCGGCGTGTGCCGGATGCGGTAAATCGCCGGATCGCGCAAGTTGATGTTGGGGCTCGCAAGGTCGATCTTGAGTCGCAGCACATGCGCGCCGTCGGGAAATTCGCCCTCCTTCATCCGGCGGAAAAGGTCCAGATTCTCTTCCACCGATCGTTCGCGGTAAATGCTCGGCCGGCCGGGTTCGGTCAATGTTCCGCGCAGACGCCGCATTTCCTCCGGGGTCGAGCTGTCCACATAGGCCAGTCCCGCCTTGATGAAATGCCGCGCGAATTCGTAGAGCCGCTCGAAATAGTCGGACGCATGGTAGAGATGGGCCCCCCAGTCGTAGCCCAGCCAATGCACTGCATCCTTGATCGATTCCTCGTACTCGACCTCCTCCTTCACCGGGTTGGTATCGTCGAAGCGCAAGTGGCAGACGCCGCCATTCTCTGCGGCGAGTCCGAAATTGAGACAAATCGACTTCGCGTGGCCAATATGCAGATAGCCATTGGGCTCGGGTGGAAAGCGAGTAACGACCCGGCCACTGTACTTGCGGTTGCGAAGATCCTCGGCAATGATTTGCCGGAGAAAATTGGAGCTTGGCGCAGGCTCCGTTTGCGGCAATGCAGCAATCATTCCGCTTTGTTCATGAACAAACAGTAATCATCAGCCATTCTAGCCGCCCGGGTCGCGGGCGTCACCGGGCACCATGCCAGAGGCATCGATCGCATGCGCTGTGAGCCGCATCCAGCAAGGCTTGGCGGGCCATTGCTCGCATCGACGGGGTGACGTTTTCCACAATATCTGTGGATAATTATGTGCATATCTTGTAAATTTGGCCGCTAAGTAGTGCGTAGTGTAGGATATTCTCTGACATGCCTAAATCCGCGCCGTCATTTTTATCATATAGTTCATAAAGTTGATTGACCAGCCCGCAGCTCTCCGGGGGATCGCCCGATTGGTTGGCCGAATTGATTTTCGCATGCGTCGGTGGACATCGCGGCGCAGTGCGTCCTAGACAGATCTCCTGAGGAGGCAGTTTGTCGAAGCCTGGTAACGCATTCGTCCGCGTGAACGAGACATCCTCCACCTGGCCGGTACTGCCGGTTTCGCTGCTCGTGAGTTCCGCTCGTCTGCTGATCGAGCGCCACCTCGGCTTGGCGTGGATCAGCGGCGAGGTCTCGAACCTCTCGCAGGCAGCATCGGGGCACGTCTACTTCCTGCTCAAGGATGAGCAGGCCCAGGTGCGCTGCGTCCTGTTCAGACAGAAGGCGCAGCTCCTGGGCTTCGCTCTGAAGGATGGCATGCGCGTCGAGGTACGCGCGACACCGACGATCTACGAAGCGCGCGGCGAATTCCAGCTCAATGTCGAGATGGCGCGAGTGTCCGGTCTTGGCGCGCTCTACGAACAGTTCGCTCGGCTCAAGGCCCGACTCGAAGCCGCGGGCTGGTTCGCGCCAGCGCGCAAACGCGCCCTGCCTCGGTTCCCGCGCGCAGTCGGCATCATCACCTCGCGTGGTGCCGCCGCGCTCTCCGACGTGCTGACGACGCTCGCTCGAAGAATGCCGTCGCTGCCGGTGATCCTTTATCCGGCCTCCGTTCAGGGAAGCGGCGCGGCGGTCGAGATCGCCGCCGCGATTGCGGCTGCGAATGCGCGCGCCGAAGTCGACGTGCTGATCGTCTGCCGCGGCGGCGGTTCGATCGAGGATCTGTGGGCGTTTAACGAGGAGATCGTCGCGCGCGCTGTGCTCGATTCCCGTATCCCGATTGTCAGCGGCGTCGGCCACGAGACCGATTTCACGATTTGCGACTTCGTCGCCGATGGGCGCGCCCCGACGCCCACGGGCGCTGCGGTGCTGGTCGTCCTCGAGCGCACCGCGCTGCTCACAATAGCGGCGGCGCTGTGCGCGCGCTGGCGGCGCACCGTGGAGCGCATTCTCGAAGTCCGCATGCGGCGGCTCGACGCCGCGTCGCAGCGTCTGGTGCATCCATCGGCACGGCTCGGAGCGCAACGCGAGCGCGTCGGTTCGCTGGCACAGCGCCTGATGCGCACCGCGGCAGCGAGCCAGGCGCTGCGCCAGCGCGAACTCACGCTCTGCGGCGAAGCGCTCGGGCGTCTCCTGCGAGCGCCGTCGCCGCAAGGCGCCGCGCTCGATCGCATCCAGGCGCTCTGGCAGCGCGGCGGAAGCGAGCGCATCGCCGCGCTGGCCCGACGTCTTGCGGGGCTCGAACGGAACCTGAAGCATCTGGGACCGCAAGGCGTGCTCGATCGCGGGTACAGTATCGTGACGACGGCTGCAGGGGCTATCGTCCAGGATGTGGCGCAAACCGCGATCGGCCAATCGCTGACATTGCGCTTTGCGCGCGGCGGCGCGGACGCGCAGCTCACGCGCAAGATACCCGAGTGACAGCGCGGTGAATCGCGGCTAAGGAACCTATGCCTCGTCCGGATCCGGATCGTCGACCGCGGGGAAGCCCCGCAGCCTGGCAACGACATCGACCGGCGCCTGCGCCGCAATTTTCGGGGTAACGCAGACGACGTCGCAATTCTGTGCCCGGTGCCTCAGCGCATGATCCATCAGCACGAGCGCCAGCATGGCTTCGGCGATCGGCGTCGCGCGGATGCCGACACAGGGATCGTGCCTGCCGTGCGTATTGACCAAGACCGGATTGCCTGCCTTGTCGATGCTGCGTCGGTCGAGGCGGATCGAGGAGGTCGGCTTGACCGCAATCGATACGACGATATCCTGACCGGTCGAGATGCCGCCGAGGATCCCGCCCGCATGATTGGAGGCGAAACCCTGTGGTGTCATCTCGTCTGAATGCTCGGTGCCGGTTTGGGCAATGCTGCCGAAACCGGCGCCGATTTCGACGCCCTTCACCGCGTTGATTCCCATCATCGCCGCCGCGAGATCGGCGTCGAGCTTGCCGTACACGGGCTCGCCCCAACCGACCGGCACGCCCTCGGCGACCACCGTGACGCGCGCGCCGCAGGAATCGCCCGACTTACGCAGCGCGTCCATGAACGCTTCGAGCTCCGGCACGATCGCGTCATTGGCGACAAAGAAAGGATTCGCGTCGACGTGCTCCCAGCCTTTGAACGGGATCGGCTTCGGGCCGAGCTGGGTCAGATGACCGCGAATGGTCACGCCGTACCGCTCGCGCAGCCACTTCCTCGCAATCGCTCCTGCCGCGACTCGCACCGCAGTCTCGCGCGCAGATTGCCGGCCGCCCCCGCGATAATCGCGGATGCCGTATTTCTGCCAGTACGTATAGTCCGCGTGCCCCGGCCGGAACGTGTCGGCGATGGCGGAGTAATCCTTGCTGCGCGGATCTTCGTTGCGGATCAGAAGCGCGATCGGCGTGCCCGTCGTCCGACCCTCGAACACGCCGGAGAGGATCTCGACCGAATCCGACTCGCGTCGCTGCGTCACATGCCGCGAAGTGCCCGGTTTCCGGCGGTCGAGATCGCGCTGGATCTCGCTGGCGGCGAGCGCCATGCCCGGCGGACAGCCGTCGACGACGCAGCCGATGGCCGGACCGTGCGATTCGCCGAACGAAGTAACGCAGAACAGGGTGCCGAGCGTATTGCCGGACATGGTGACGAATGCGACGAAAAGTTTCGGCTGAGTTTAGCATGTGCAGGACGGGCTTCCGGTGGGATGCACGTCGCGTAACTCGCGCGGGGAATCCGCATGGCGACACCTTCCTCTTCCGCGTTCGATGGCGATCTGATCGCCGCGCTCCGCGGCGCGCGTTTTGTCGCCGCGCTGACGGGCGCGGGTATTTCCGCCGAGTCGGGGCTGGCGACCTTTCGCGATGCGCAAACCGGGCTATGGGCCAAGGAACCTCTGAACGGGCCCCACGCGGAATGCGTTGCGAGCAAAATGCGGATGGATGCTAGGCGCGCGCCGAAGGTCGTAGTTGATGCTACGAACCGAGGCGCGCAACGACGCAGACACCGCATTTTGCCGCAACCCAAAGGGACGGGGCTTTTCGGGCGGTCGGCTTTGTTGCGAGGCTCGCTAATGGGGCCTGCCATTAGCTTCGCCTCGCGTCGCGCATCCTATCCCGAAAAGCCTCCGTCGCAACCGTGTGGGGCCCGTTCAGAGGTTCTCTACTTCGATCCGCGCGAGCTTGCGACACCGGGCGCGTTTGCGCGCAATCCCAAGCTCGTCTGGGACTGGTATGCATGGCGCCGCGAGCACGTCGCCGCGGCCCAGCCCAACGCCGGTCACCTCGCGCTCGCTGAGCTCGAAGGCCGCGTGCGGGAATTTGCGCTCATCACGCAAAACGTCGACGGCCTTCATCAACGCGCCGGCAGCCGTAATCCGATCGAGCTCCACGGCAATATCACGCGCGTGAAATGGGAAATGCTGCCCGAGCGGGCGCTTACCGCCGCTTACGATGCAGTCCGGCGCTGCAACGTTCTGCTCGTCATCGGCACTTCGGCCGAGGTTTATCCCGCCGCTGCGTTGCCGGCTCTCGCGCAGCTCTCCGGGGCTACCGTCGTCGAAATCAATCCTGAGGCGACACCGCTATCCGCCATCGCGGACTTCGCGCTCCGCGGCGCCGCAGGGATCGTGTTGCCCGCACTCGTCGCCGCGCTCGATTAAAGCGCCGCCGTCGCAAACACGACAGTAGGCCCTGACAAGCTCCTAGTGCCGTTCCAACTTAACCATCCTAATACGACGAAGTGGATGATCTTCGGTACCGACTTTTCGGTGGCGGTAGTTCAGGTAACGATAGATGCGGCGGCGCCGGACGACGTGCGCTGGATCGTCGGTGTTGGCGACG
>WNFV01013171.1_pt1 | contig 12872 bp, 12 predicted proteins | sample 5400101 | NCBI WGS metagenome assembly WNFV01 (sample SAMN13153361, study PRJNA577476) | soil metagenome | isolation source: 115 cm soil or saprolite under grassland replicate 1 | place: USA:California | collected 2016-06-15
GCTGGTCGACCGCGAAGACCCCCGCGTTGGCGAGCTGATCCGCCAGGCTCTCACCGACGAGGGGGTCGAGGTGCGCGTGGGCCGCCGCGCCCACCACGCCCACCGGGCCGGCGTCGACACCGTCGTGGAGCTGGACGACGGCGTCCGGCTGGCCACCGTGGGCGTGCACGGTACCGCGCTGGGGCTGCTGCCGATGCTGGCGGGCCCGCGCTGCTGCGGCCAGGCGGGGGAACGTGCCGGTGGGCGGGCGAACCGGCCGGCCCACCGGGGATGTGAACGATCAGCGGGCTACGGGTACGGGGACGGGGCGGACTTGACCAGGGAGCCGTCAGGGGCGATGACCCACCAGACCTTGTTGAGGCCCTGCCCCTTGGTGTCGCCCGGCTTGGCGTCGCCGGCGAAGTGGTACAGCGGCATGGCCTTGTAGGTCACCTGGGTGGTGCCGTCGGTGCGCGTGGTCGTGCCCAGCAGCGAGGCCTGCAGGCCCTCGCCGACGGTCGGCTCGCCCTTGACGGTGAGCGCCGGCCACGTCTTGGCGCACTGCTGGTAGCAGGCGCTGTTGCCGCCCTTGTCGACCGTGAAGGCGTACAGCGCGCGACCCTTCGCGTCGGCCAGGATCTCGCCGAGGTCGGACCTCGCGACCGTCACCGTGGCCGCAGCTGCGGCTGCGGCCGTCTTGACGAGCTTGCCGGCAGGGTCGACCACGAACCAGACGCCGCCGACGCCCTGCCCGTTGCTCTGGCCCGAGCCGGAGTCCTTGGCGAAGTAGTACAGCGGCAGCCCGGCGTAGGTCACCTGCGTGGTGCCGTCGGTGCGGGGCGCGGTGGCCAGCAGCGAGCCGTCGGCGCCGACGGCGGCGGTCGGCGTGCCGTCGGTGGTCAACGCCGGCCAGGCCTGGGCGCACTGCTGGTAGCAGGCGCTGTTGCCGCCCTTGTCCACGGTGAAGGCGTACAGCGTTCGCCCCTCCGCGTCGGTCAGGATCTTGCCAAGCTTGGTGTCGGCGACGCCGACCTGTGTGCCGGCTACGGGCTGGGTACCCCCAGCCGAGGGTTCCGGGGTCGGCTGGTCGCTGGAGCAGGCCGCCACCACCAGCAGCAGCGCCAGTGGCAGCAGCCTCAGGGAGGCAACCGGCGTCCTCATCAGGCTCTCCTCCGCGCCGTGGTTGCCGTCGATGCTTTGGGAACCACCCAAGGCCGGTCCTGCTTCCCGCCGCGCCGTGGCTGGCGACCCGGCGGCGAGGACGTGTTGACGGGCTACAGTGTGAGGCTGCACAAACGGTTTCGGTGTGCCTCGTGGGTCACGGCTGGGCGGCCGGCACTGGCCATGGTCGGCATTCGCGAGTTCGGGCTGGTGCGGTCCAAGCGACGTCGTCGATATGCAGGAGATCGGCATACGGCAAGGAGGGGATTGCTCTGACCCTGCTGGGGGCGGAGGATCACGCGGGCTATTTCGTCGCTTCCGGGCGGAGATAGACGAAACCGGTCAGCTCGACGCGACGCGTTCGTCGTCCCTGGAGGGGGTTCCACGTAAGCCGGTGTGAGCTTCCGCATGCGGTTTGCTCCACTGCCGCCAGTGGAGCAGGAACAGCAGCGCGGCGCGGGACGGCCAGTCGTCCCCCTCCTCGACAAGCCGGCAGCGCACCGACCGAGATCGGAAAGGCAGTACCGCCAACAGAAGGGAGACTGGCTTGAGGCGATTCCTGCTGCTATCGAGCGTGGGGCTGCTGCTGGCGCTCACGGCACCCGCGCTGGCCAACCAGCCGGCCATGCACTTCACCGAGGACGTCACCGGCGACACGTTCCAGTGCGACACCGCCGTGTACACGGTCACCTCCGGCACCATCAGCATCGTGGTCCACGAGGGGACCAGCGCCTCCGGCAACCAGAACTTCACCCTCACGCTCACGCCCCAAAACGTGGTGGCGGTCGACGAGGCAGGCAACCAGTACTCGATCGTGGGCGCCGTCTGGTTCGGCGGGACCTTCAACGCCAACACCGGGGGCCAGCAGTTCACCGACACCGACAAGCTGCAGATCGTGAGCCAGGGTGGGGGCACCGTCGATAGCGTCAACGTGACCTTCCACATCACGGCGCAGCCGAACAACATCGTCGTCAAGGACTTCGACTTCGGCACCTGTGTGTTGCCCGAAGAGTGAGTTGGCCAGTTAGTAGCTGCAAGCGGCCTACGATCCAGAGGGGGCACGATTGCGTGCCCCCTCTGGTTGGCTGCCAGCGCCGTCGGTGGGGGTTGACCCAGCCGATCTGCGGCAGCTCCAACCCATAGTGCAGGCCACGGCGGCCACCCTGGCCGCCGTGGGGCCACTGGAGACCGCGCTCCAGTTGGCGCAGGTGGTTGTGCAACTGTGAGTGTGGTGGAGGCGGTCTGGGAGGATCGCTGTCAGGATCTGACGCGGCATCTCGGCATGACTCGTTGTGCTCGGCATGACTCGTTGTGCTCGGCATGACTCGTTGTGCAACTGGCACCCCGAGCGGGGTTGCCTTCAGGTCTGAGCTGTCTGCCGTGGTGCCGGCGTCGGACTGGCCCACCACGCTGGCCTGATAGCAGCCTGTCCAACCCTGCACCGGGTTGTGACCCGTCACAGTTGTGCCGCGCGGTGACGCTTCCAGGCCGACGCCGACCACGGCCGCCCCCATCCAAGGAGGACCACCGCATGCCCATGCTGGCAGAGCTGGTCGACGGCGTCATCGGCGTCGACACCCACCGCGACTGAACCGCCAGTGAAGATGGCGGTGGTCCCTGATGATGGGGCTGGTCCTGCCGGGTGGTCTGACCCTGAACCGCCCTGACCGTGGTGTCATCCCGGGAGCTGTCGGCCTGCCCGACGGGGCCGCGTGGAGGTGCACGCGACCGGACGGGCTTGTGTGACCTGATACGAGCTTGTGCGACCAAGCCTTGTCACTGGTGTGTCCGCCCGCCCGGCCGGTGCGTGCCTGTCCTGGCTCGTGCCCGAGCGGAAAGGCGGTACCAGCATGCCCAAGCGCACTCGCGTTGTCATCGGCGGCGTTGACACCCATGGCCGCACTCACCACGCCGCCGCCATCGACCAGCAAGGACGGCTCCTGGGCGACCGGGAGTTCCCCGCTGACAGCGGCGGCTACCGACAACTGCTTGGCTGGCTGCGTCGCCACGGGAACGCGATCCGGGCGCTGCGGGCGGCGCGCAGCGGTGCCATCAAGGCCCCGACTGCCGCGATCAACCAGCTCAAAGGCCTGCTGGTCACTGCGCCGGCATCGCTGCGGGAGGCGCTGGACGGCCGCTCCACTCCAGTGTTGGTCGCCGCCTGCGCCCGGTTGCGCCCAGACGAGACCGCCCTGGCCGATCCGGTCAACGCCACCAAGGCGGCGCTGCGCGTGGTCGCTTGCCGCATCCACCAGCTCGAGGAGGAGATCGGCGTGGCCGATCAACGGCTGGCCAAGCTGGTCGGCCGCGCCGCACCCAGGCTGCTGAAGCTCCAGGCGATCGGCATCGATCACGCCGGGCAGCTGCTGGTGACTGCCGGGCAGCACCCCGAGCGGCTACGTGGTGAAGCCGCCTTCGCGCACCTGTGCGGAGCCGCGCCGATCCCCGCCAGCTCGGGCAAGACCCACCGGCACCGGCTGCACCGTGGCGGTGACCGCGGCGCCAACCGGGCGCTTCACCTGGCCGTGGTCGTTCGCATGCGCTGGTGTCCACGCACCCGCGGCTATGCCGAGCAGCGCACCAAGCAAGGGCGCTCCAAGCCGGAGATCATGCGCTGCATCAAACGCTACCTCGCCCGCGAGGTGTACCACGCTCTCGTCGCCGACTTCGAGGCACTCAACGCGACTTGACGATCTATACGAGCATCCCGGGTTCAGTGGAGGCTGGTTGCTGTGGCTCCGGTCGGGATCGGTGTTGATATGGCAAGGGTGAGGGCGGCTTCGTACTCGGCGGGGGGTCGGTGGTCGCAGGCGCTGTGCAGGCGTCGGTGGTTGTACCAGTCGACCCACTCCAGGGTGGCCAACTCCACGTCGTCCAGGTTGCGCCATGGTCCACGGCGGCCGATCAGCTCGGTCTTGTACAGCCCGATGGTCGATTCGGCCAGGCATTGTCGTAGGAGTCCCCGCGGGAGCCGACCGAGGTGACCGCGCCAGCCTCGGCGAGGCGTTCGGTGTAGCGGATGGCAAGGAGTACACCTCGGCCGCCTGTATCCAGGCGTGCCGGCGGCTGGGGTTGCGCCGCTCGATGAGCCGCACCGGGTCGTGCCTGGACAACGCCGTTGCCGAGGCCTGGTTCGCCTCCCTCAAGGTCGAGCTGGTCGGCCGGGCCCACTACCGCACCCGCGCCGGGGGAGGTCCACTGGCGAGCCTGAGCCAAGGTGCCGCCCGCTACTTCGAGGCTGGGCTCGTCAAGCAGACTATGGTCGAGATGGAGCGGGGCTTGCTGTTTGTCATGGCGATCAGTGACGGCTCCTGCCTGACCGTACTTGCCGCGACCACGAGCGACGTGGGCGGGGTGGGCTACGAGATGGCGCTACTGGTCGACCGCGCCGGTGACGTCCTCACCCCAGGTCTCCGCGCGGAGCTGCAGGCCGCCCTGCTGGCATGACCGCCCAGGTGTCGGTGACACCGCGGCGTCGGAGCAGCGCGAGCTTCGGGAAGCCTCTCGGTTGCGTCACCGACCAAGAACGGCCGAGGCTGGTCGCCCAGTTCGCCAGCTTGCACGGCGGCCGCGCCTGGGTTCAGGACCGCCCCGGCGGCGGCGCCTCCTTCCGGGTCTTCCTCCCCGCCGTCCATTGCCTGGACGCTTCCAGTACCTGAGTCCTTCACCACCCGCACCTTCCAGATGAGCGGCGGCCAGCGGGCGGCGAAGCCTGACTGTTAGCCCGCTCCAGGCGCCAGGGTCAGAACCGTTTCAGTTTTCACGCGCCGTCGACACGGGCGGCCTCCCATAGGAGAGCAGAGGCTGGCAAGCCTGTTGAAGGTTCGGTTGGGGGTTGTACCGCTGCCCTCTGCTCTGGGAGGCTATCTCGCGTTGGTCCTGATTGGGCCAAGGAGATCAGTTGCGACCTCATGGGCCGGCCGTTCTGAGCGGCGCAAGATGGAGAGTCGCTCCGGACCTGAAGGGCGAACCCGGAAGGGTGCTGGGAAGGAGTGCTCATGAAGCCCCTTTCGGACTACCGAGGGGCACGCGGAGTGCCACCGGCGAGCCTGCCAAGACGAGGAGCTCGGAGGGGGACGGTGTGGCGAGGCGGTGGCGTTGTCCTTGGGCTGGTTCTGGTGGTTGGTGTGCTGGCGCCGGTCGCGCGTGCCGACGGCCCACCTGACTTCTCCTCGCCCGGGGAGGCCTGGAATGTGCTCCCGCCCGGGGAGTCCGGTAGCTCGTCCCCGGATCCGCACTCGGTCGATCAGATTTCTCTGTATGACGGCCTGACGCCGCTGTTTGATCAGGTCACCGATGCCGACCTGCCCACCTATTTCAAGCCGAACATCTTCGGCCTGGGGGGCGAGACGCCCTCTAGCATCGAGCAGCCGCCCGCGCGGGCGGGGTTGCGCATCGACCGCGACAGCAAGGGCGTCGCGCACGTTTTTGGGACCACGCGTGGCGACGTGATGTACGGCGCGGGCTGGGTCACGGTCGAGGACCGCGCCGCGCTGATGGAGTTGCTGCGTGGGCCCGCGCGGCTGGCGGCGGTCGATGCACCGGGCATCGACCCGGTCCAGCTTGTGTTGAGCTTCAGGCAGTTCACTCCGAGCGTACAGACAGAAGCATTTCTTGCCCGGCAGATCTCCCTGTTGGAGAGTCAGGGACCGGCCGGGCAGCAGGTCGTGCAGGACATCGACGACTACCTCCAGGGAGTTAACGACGCTCGTTCCCTGGCAGGCGTGTCCGGGCCAGCCTGGACCCGCAACGACGTGGTCGCGGTAGCCGGGCTGTTCGGGGCACGCTTCGGCAAGGGCGGCGGTGACGAGGCGCGGCGGGCGCAGTTTCTGTCCGCGCTCCGGCAGCGGCTCGGCGACGGCGCCGGTCGCAAGGTCTTCAACGACCTGCGCGAGCAGAACGACCCGGAGACCCCGGTCTCGGTGCCGGGCAAGTTCAAGCTTGTCTCGGGCGAAGGTACGGGCAACGCCGTGATCGACGCGGGCAGCATCGGCACCTCGGCCGCGCAGGCCGCCGCGACCGAGCAGGCCGCACAAGCGAGCGCGAGCAACGCCCTGCTGCTCGGGCCAGGTCTCTCGCAGAACAGCCATCCGCTGTTTGTCGCCGGCCCGCAGGTCGGCTACCTGTACCCACAGGCCCTGTACGAGGCCGACCTGCACGGCGGCGGCATCGACGCCCGCGGGGCGACCTTCCCGGGATCGGGCCCGTACGTGCAGCTGGGCCGCGGGCAGGATTTCTCCTGGAGCGCCACCTCATCCGGCACCGACATCATCGACCAGTACGTCGAAACGCTCTGCGGCGACGACACGACCTATGTATTCAATGGCAACTGTGTTGCCATGACCCCGTTTAACGCGGGCACGCTCGGCCCCGGCCCCGGGCCGCCGGCTGGTCCCGTGACGTTCAACGAGACGGTGCACGGGCCGGTGAGCGGGTACGCCAGGTCGAACGGCCAGCGGGTGGCGATCTCGAACAAGCGCTCGACTCGCGGGCGGGAGCTGATGAGTGCGCTCGGGGTCGCCGACCTCAACACCAACACCGTCCATGACCCCGCGAGCTTCATCGCCGCCACCTCCAAGATCGAGTTCACCTTCAACTGGTTGTATGCCGACAACCAGCACATCGCGATGTTCTCCAGCGGCCGTGTGCCGATGCGCGCCGACGGCGTCGACCTCGGGCTACCGACCATCGGCACGGGCGCCTTCGAGTGGCAGGGGTTCCTGCCCGCCTCCAAGCACCCGCAGGCCGTGGACCCCAGCGGGGGTGTGATCATCAACTGGAACAACAAGCCGGCCGCCGGGTGGACCGCCGCCGACCACGAGTGGGCCTATGGATCGGTGCATCGCTCGGAGTTGCTGGAGCACGCGGTCGCCCGCAGGCCCACGCACTCGCTCGGTTCGCTGGTGGCCGCGATGAACCGCGCCGCCACCCAAGACCTGCGCAACGCCGAGGTCCTGCCCGCGATCGCGGCGGTGCTCCAGACCGGTCCCGCCCCAAGCCCACGCGAGCAGCAGATGCTCGTGCTGCTGGACCAATGGCGGGCGGAGGGCTCCAGCCGCCTGGACCGCGACCTCGACGGCAAGATCGACGCCCCGGGCGCTGCCATCATGGACGCGGCCTGGCCCAGGATCGCCGATGCGGTCATGAGCCCGGTGCTCGGTCCGCAGCTAGGCGAGCTGGCGAGCCTGATGTCCCGGGACAACCGGGCCAATAGCCAGGGCTCGTCGTATGGGAGTGGCTGGTACGGCTACGTCGACAAGGACCTGCGGACGTTGCTCGGCCAGCCCGTCACCGGCGCGTTCAAGACGCGCTTCTGCGGGGCTGGCGACCTGACCGCGTGTCGCACCTCACTGTGGCAGGCATTGAGAGATGCTGGCGACGCGCTCGCCGCGGCCCAGGGCACCAACGATCCGACCCAGTGGCGCTCCACCGCGACCACCGAGCGGATCAGGTTCCTGCCAAGCTTCCCGATCACGATGCGCTGGACCAACCGACCGACGTTCCAGCAGGCGATCACCTACAGCGGGCACCGCTAGTGTCCTGAGGCGTTGATGCGCTGCCAGTAGGTGGCGATGGTGTCGAGGATCTGGTCGGCGGTCTTGGTCCACATGAACGGGCGGGGGTCATCGTTCCAGGTATCGATCCAGGCCTGAATCGACTGCTGCAGCTGCGCCACCGAGCGGTGACTTCCGCGCCGCAGCCACTTGGTGGTCAGCTCGGCGAACCAGCGCTCCACCAGGTTCAGCCAGGCGCTGTAGGTCGGCGTGAAATGCACGTGGAACCGAGGATGGCGCACCAACCACCGCTGGATGGCCGGGGTCTTGTGGGTGGAGGAGTTGTCGCAGATCACGTGGACGTCCAGCCCGGCAGGGACCTGGGCGTCGACCCGGTCCAGGAACCGCTTGAGCTCGATGGCGCGGTGGCGGGCGGTCATCTGGGAGATGACCTTGCCGGAGGCCACGTCCAGGGCGGCGTACAGGTTGGTCGTGCCGTGGCGGGTGTCGTCATGGGTGGCCCGCTGGGGGGTGCCGGGCAGCAGCGGCAGGACCGGGGCGGTCCGGTCCAGGGCCTGCACCTGGGTCTTTTCGTCCACGCACAGCACCAGGGCCGCCTGGGGCGGGTTCAGGGACAGCCGACAATGTCGCGGACCTTGTCGATGAACTGTGGATCGGTGGACAGCTTGAAGGTGTCGACCAGATGCGGCTTGAGCGCGAACGCCCGCCAGATCCGGCTGATCGAGGTCTGACTCATGCCCAGCTTGCGGGCCAGGCTGCGGGTCGACCAGTGGGTGGCGTCGGTGGGGGTGCCCTCCAGGGTCGTGATCAGCACCCGTTCGACCTGCTCATCGGTGATCGTGCGGGGCGCGCCCGGGCGGGGCTCATCGGCCAGGCCTTCCAGCCGGCGGGCGACAAACCGCGACCGCCACTTGGTCACCGTGGGCCGTGACACCCCCAGCCGCTGGGCGACCTCGATGTTGCTTGCCCCTTCGGCGCAGGCCAGCACGATCCGGCAGCGCTCGGCCAGCGCCTGGCTCGAGGTGCGCCGACGGGCCCAGCGCTCCAGCGTGGCCTGTTCGTCGTCGGTCAACGCCAATGGCGGCAGCTTCGGGCCGCGCCGCGGCGGAGTCCTCATGTTGCCGGTGAGCCACGGGCACCATGCGGGCCCGAACGCCAGATGGTCCGTGCGATTGTGCAGGAATGTGCGGCAGCTGTTTACCGCGAGCTTGGGAAGCACAGTCAGGCTGGCCGCCATGCGGCGCAGGTCAGGGCCACGGCGACTGACCGCGGTTGACCGCTGGGAACCCCTGCTTGGAGGCATGTACAGGGCACGGCCGGCAAGGACAACGCGGTTCGGAGCTGGCGTGGCAGCCAGCACAGGGACGGGCGAGCCTGGCCTTCCAGGTCTTGTTCTTGCTACTTCGCAAGGCGCTAGTCCCTCTCTACCTCACCCGGATACGGCAACAGTCCTTCGAATGCCGCATTGACAGCCGCTCCATGCGAGGAATAGACGGAGCGGGTTGTGCGATAGCTGCCACAGGGTGTGCCAGGGGGGTCGCGAGCAGCAGCAGCAGGGTCGGCCACCGACCGGTTTGGCGGGTCGCTGCGTTCTGCGCATGCAGCCATCGGCGTGGGCGCCAGGTCCCGACCGCTGCAAGCTACCGAGCCCGTCGCGCCTCCCACGAGGAGGTGATGCCGCACGTCCAGGTCCCCCACCGCTGCCGGCCCGCTGCCCAACGCCAACGGCAGCTGCAGGAACAGCCAGCAATCGAAACAGGGGCGGAGAGCGATGGACACGTCTTGGTGCCCTCGCTCCTGTCCGTGAGCCAACGGGAACGACCAGCGGCGGCGGCGCTGCGGTGAGGCTGCGCCGCTGCTCGGCCCACCGGGCCGTCGGCCGCTGGTCGTAAAGGGAGGGGCAGCATGAAGGCGCGGTTTGCGCTCATCGTTGCGGTCGCGGCGCTGCTTGGGCTGGTTGCCAGCCCAGCCAGCGCCGGGAACACCGAGGGGACCTTCCTGCTGGTGATGGAGGCACCCAACTTCGGGCGAGCCCCTAACGGCGACCGCGTGGTGGTCACCGGCGATGGCTCGTTCTCGGTGCATCCCAAGTCGGTGCAGGCAAGCGGCGAGTTCACCCACCTCGATCCCGTCGGCAACGTGCTTGGGGGCGGTACGTGGACGGCGACCGAGCTGCTGAGCTTCAACTTCTACGGCTGCCGCTTCATCCCGGCGGAGGGCGTCGACCTCGGCGACGACAACCTCTGCGGCGGGGCCGTCAAGCTGCGGGTGGTGCTGGACACCCCGACCGGGCAGGCCAACGGCATCATGACGGTGTTTTGCATCGTCGGCCCGAAGGCCCCGACCAGCCACAACGACCCCTCCGAGGAGGGGGTGGCGCTCAACATCGCCGGCGGCATCAACTTCAACCACTCCGACGGCGGCGAGAACATCTGGGTCCGGGTCGGCTAGCGCGATCCAGGCCAGGGATAGGCCAGGGACTACCAGGGCGTGCGAGCCCGGCCAGTCGTCGGGCCTGCACTCCAGCTTTGAGGGGGCCTTTGATGAAGCGGTTGTTTGTGTTGTTGGCCTTGCTTGCCATCGTGCTGTTGCTGGCTTCCCCGGCGCTGGGTCAGCCGGTGGTGCATGTCACTGGTGGGGGGGCCGGCACCTTCTCCCAGGACTTGGATGGCGACGGCGACATCGACGGGTCGCGGTTTGGGATCGGGGTGGTGATCGCCGAGGGCGGGGTGGCAGACGGGCACTTTGAGTGCCTGATGGCGGGCGCGTCCGACATCCTGGGGCTGCCGCTGATGGCGGTGGAGGCCAAGGTGACCGCGGGCAGCGCCGACCCGCGGGCGGGCACCGCGTCCTTTGGTGGGGTGGCCAGGGTCAACCTCGCCAATGGCACCATCTTCAGCGGCGTGCCGATCCAGGTGGAGGTTAGGGAGGGCCCGGCGGGAACGGCGACGATGCGGCTGACGGTCATCGGCGCCTTCGACGGGGTCCCCGGCGACCAGCTCCCCGCCAACGGCAACTACGACCTGCCCACCGAGACCGTCGAGCGAGGGCGGATCGACGTCCACTGAGCGGGTTCCGCCAGCCCATGCGCGGGCTTGGCGGAGCTCATCGCCTGCCTGCCCACACGTTTGGGCTTCCCCGCTCCTACAGGATTGCACAGGATTGCACGAGGTGACAGGAGGCATCATGCGACGCCGAACACAGCGGCTGTTGGCGCTTAGTGCCGTGGTCGCGCTGGGTGCGGTGCTGCTGGTCGTGGGCTTGGCCGCAGCCGCATCCGGTCAGGCCAGGCACGCTCGCTGGGACATCATCAGCCTGGTCGGTGGGGCACCCCCCGGGCCCATCAACCCCGGCGGTATGGCGTCTGCCAAGGCGCCGGACGACACGATGATCACGCTCACCGGGTCTGGCACCTTCGTGGCGCCGGGAGGCGATAACGGGGGCTCCCACGCGGTGACCGGCGGGGGCACGTGGCAGACCTTCGATGCCGCCGGCGCATCCACCGGCAGCGGCACCTACCAGGTCAAGGAGCTGGTCAGCTTCGAGTTCGCCAATTTCCAGAGCCCGACCCCAGTTTTCGTCGACAACATCGGTGACGTGAACAACCGAGCCAACGGCACCGCGGTCTTGAGGATCGAGTACTCGGACGGGAGCCAGGGTGTCCTCACCGTCGGCTGTCATGGACCGGGGGCGCCGCCGGGGATCTTCGAGGGCATCGCCACCACCAAGGGGTTCAAGACCTACTACGACGTGCAGGCTCCGGTAGCGGGTGTTGACGCCAACCGGACGATCTTCCACATCCTCCGATAGGCGCGCCCACGGCGTCTGAGCCGCCCGCAAGGAGAGAGCAGCCGCATCGGCTGCCCTCTCCTTGACCGCGGATGACCGTCGCGACCCAATGCTTGGCCACGCCGAGGGCACGGTCGACCAGGCTGAACCTGGCCGAGGCCGGGCAGTGACGGTCACCAGCTCGGCCCTTGGGCGAGGCCGTCCTGGGTGACCACCGCCTCGTTAGCAAGGGCCGCAGGCCCGCGGCACCCGTCGGGTGGGATTCGAAGCCGCGTCCGCCATGCTCCAGCGGCGAGGCCTCGGGCGCAAAGGCGGGTTGACCTGCGGTTCCGCCAGACCCGTTGTGACCGCTTGTACCCGCTGGGATCCTCGGCGAACTCCCTTGCCCATGCGTTGGCGGTCACCCCCGCACCGCCCACCCGGCAACTCCGGTCGCCCCGACGCGACGTTATCCTCGGCGCAAAGCTCCTGGTGAGCTGGTATCACCATCGGTGCGCCGAGCCTGGCCGGTGACTGCTCGCTGCCCGTCGTCGTTACCCGAGCCGGAGGGATCGTGGCGCAAAGGCGCTGGTCACGTCGGATTTGCCTATCGTGGTCCCAGGGCACACTGCGATGGACAAATCGCGTCGTAACCATGCGGTGGTCGGACCGTGGTCCTGCAAGGCGGCTTCAGCGTCATGTCGAGGAGCCCGGGATCGAAAAGCCGGCCTGGGGGCGGCCTGGGTTGGTGGGGGAGTGCCTGACAGCACCAGCCTGGCGGTGAGTTCCGGTAGACATAGTGTTCCAATCGCCCACCGACTCGAGCCCTACACGAGCTCGAACCTTGCTCGTACTGAAGAGCAGGTTGAACGGCGCCTGATAGCTGATGCTGGGCAGCTTGCGGTCGCAGACCTCGATGTGGTCGACCAGTGCCTAGTTGAACAACTGGGTCTTGCGACTGGCCCCGGGAGGCCTGGCGCCGTTGGCGGCAAACCGCCTCGCGGACTGTCAACGCCACACTGACTGCGACGGCATCGGACTCGCCGTCCATGAACAGCCGATCGGCGGCGGTGGGCATGGTGGCCAAGCGAGTTGGGGTGCGGCGGCCCCGGGGCGGACCGATGGTGGCGAGCGACGGCCCACCATGCTTGCCTGGTCGGATGAACCGCGGGAAGTGGTCGCGTGCGTGAGCTGGTCGAGGTGGGCTGCTATGCCGGCGGCCGGGGCGAGGAGACCCCGCGGGCGGTGTTACTCGGCGGCCGTGAGGTGACGGTCCGGGCGGAGCGGAGCTGGATCGAGGAGCCGGTAGGGTCGAGCGGCACCGCGCGCCGCCGGCTGTTCCAGGTCCGGTTGGAGGACGGCCGCCGCTGCCGCCTGGCGCAGGAGCCGGACGGCTCGTGGACGCTCGATCTGACGGCGCCCCGTCGTTAGCCATCGGCGCCAGCTCTG
>WNFV01013574.1_pt1 | contig 12870 bp, 16 predicted proteins | sample 5400101 | NCBI WGS metagenome assembly WNFV01 (sample SAMN13153361, study PRJNA577476) | soil metagenome | isolation source: 115 cm soil or saprolite under grassland replicate 1 | place: USA:California | collected 2016-06-15
TCGCTCACGATCGGCAGACCCAGCCCCATGCCGGTCACTTTCGTGGAGAAGTGGGGCAGGAAGAGCTTGTCGCGGTCCTCGAGGGGGATGCCGGGCCCGGTGTCGCTCACCACGATGCGCACGCGGCCCGGGTCGGGCAGGTGCAGCGTCTCCACCACCACCTCGCCGCCGGTGGCGCCGATCGCCTCCACCGCGTTGTCGACGAGGTTCAGCAGCGCGCGCTTGATGTGGTCGGGATCGACCTCGCACAGGGGCAGGTCGCCGGCGTGGCGGGTGGTGAGTGCCAGGCCGGGGTGGGAGTCGCGATAGAGGGCGGCCACGCCCTCCACCAACGGCCGCACGTCGGTCGGCCTGGGCACGAACGCCGGCATGCGGGCGAAGCGCGAGAACTCGTCGACCAGCCGCCGCAGCCCGTCGACCTCCTGCACGATCGTGTCGGTGCACTCGGCCACCAGCCGGTGCTCGTCGTCGTCGCCCCAGCCCAGGCGGCGGCGCAGACGCTGGGCCGAGAGCTGGATCGGCGTCAACGGATTCTTGATCTCGTGGGCAATGCGCTGGGCCACCTCGCGCCAGGCGGCCAGCCGCTGGGCCTTCAGCAGCTCGGTGAGGTCGTCGAAGACGACGACGGCGCCCGCGTACTCGCCGTTCTCGCCACGCAGCGCGGTGGTAGCGGCCAGCAGCGACTGCGCGACGCCGCCCCGGCGCAGGTGCAGCTCGACGGCGGCGCTGCCGGTCCGCGGCCGCCGCGCCCGCTGCACCAGGGTGACGACGTCGCGCACCTCCGGCGCCGAGAACACCTCTTCCAGCAGCCGTCCCACGCTGGCCGTCTCGGCGATGCCGAACATGCGGGCGGCGGCCCGGTTGATGGTCGTGACCCGGCCGAGCGGGTCGAACGACACCACGCCGGTGGTGATCGCCTCCAGCACCGTCTCCATGTAGCGCCGGCGATCCTCGAGCTCGGTGTGCTTGTCCTGCAGGTCGATGTAGGCCTCCTCGAGCTGTCGCTTGGACTGCCCGAGGTCGTCGGTCATCCGGTTGAACGACTCGACCAGCGTGCCGATCTCGTCGTCGCCGCGCGTCTGGACCTTGTAGGCGAGGTTGCCGGCCGCGATCTCGCGCGTGCCCTCGGCGAGTTGCTCGATGGGACCGGTGATGCCGCGGGCCAGGTGCAGCGCGAACCACGTGAACGAGAACACGACGATCAGCGTCATCAGCAGGAAGAGCAGGATGTAGATGCCCTTGATGGGGTTCTTCAGCAGCTTGAGCTGCTTGTACTCGAGGAAGGCCTGCGAGATGCCGCGCACCTTCTGCTCCAGGCGCTCGGTCACGTGGCTGCCGATGACCACCGCGCCCACCACCTGGCGCGGGCCGCCCCGCGCCGACCAGATGGGCGTGACCGCCTCGATGAGGTCGCCGGAGGCCAGCTCGCGCACGGTCGTGACCTCCTGGCCGCCGAGACCGCGGCGCACCTGGCTCTCGTTGAGATCGCGCGTGGGCAGGTCGCCCAGGATCGGGTCCTTCACGTGGACCATCTCCCGGCCGCCGGCGTTGACCACGGTGATGGTGCCGATCGACAACAAGTCCTGCTGCTCGACCAGGAAGGAGGCCAGCATCTCGCGGCGGTCGTCGTTGAGCAGGCCGTCGCGGTCGATGGCGCGGGCGATGTGCTGGCCGTGGCGCAGCGCGGTGCGCTCGAGGTTCGTGTAGTAGGTCTGGGCGACGGCCAGCGCCTGGTCGAGCGGGCGCTCGACCTGCGGCTTGAACCAGCCCTCGATCGACTTGTTGATGAAGTTGGAGGCGATGAGGAAGATCAGCCCGGCTGGCGCCACCGACAGCAGGAGGAAGGCCATCACCAGCTTGGCCCGGAACCGCGCGCCGATCACGTTCTGGCGCCGCTCGAGCCAGAGCTTCACGAGATTGCGGAAGAGCAGCAGGATCAGCAGCAGCAGCACGATCAGGTTCAGATTGAACAGCGCAAAGATGACGATGTTGGAGGCGACCGGCAGCTCGGGCGCGAAGATCCCGAGGTCGAACGCGGTGGCGCCGCCGATGAGCAGCAGAAAGGCGGCGATGATGACCAGGTTACGCTTGTGGCGGTTCTGATCGGTCAGCAGCGGCACGGCTACTGCACCCGCAGCATCGTGCGATACTCGGACTGGCGCACGGCCTGCTCGGCGGTGCCGGCCATCCGCGTCACGAACGAGTTCTCACCGTTCAGCGCCGCCTCGGCGCGCACCCGAACGTAGATGATCTCGGCCGGGTCCATCTCGCCGGCCGCGGTGAGCTTGAGCCCGCGCACCTCGGACAGCACCCGCTGAGCGTCGCGCAGGTCGCGGGTGACGTGGGGCCCGCGCATCTCGCCCTTGAGCGTGGTCACCTTGTACTCTTTGGTGACGACGTTGTAGGCGAGCTGGCGTTCGACCACCTTGATCAGGAGCCGGCTGTCGCGCCAGTAGCGGTTGTACTGCCAGAGCTCGACGGTGTAGCGGACGTGGGACGGGATGCCGCTCTGGATGCCCTCGTGGAACGCCGGCCCGATCGCCCCCAGCACGGCCACGTTCACCGTCAGCTCGTGGTCGTTGAGGAAGACGTCGAGGTCGCTGATGCGGAGGTCGGCGCCCGCGGGAGTCGCGATCACCATGATCAGCGCCGCCAGCGCCACAGCCCGGAGCGAACGCACACGAGTGACCGCATCCATACGGGAACAGTGCATTATAGCGCCCCGACGACAGGGCGCTGGCACGGCGAGAGACCGGAAGACGGAGAGGACGCTGCCGGGTTAGAACCTAGCGGGATATCGAGGAGCGCCCCGGCTTCGCCGGGGTGCTCCGAGCGCCGGGGGGTTGGGGGGCCATGTCGGGGCCCCCATGTCGATCAAGCGAGCGCCCGGCTTCGCCGGGGTGCTCCCAGCGCCGGGGGCTTTGGGCCCCATCTCGGGGCCCCAATGTCAAACAGCCGGGGCGGGAGTGAGGCCGTCGGCGCGCTCGACGGCGTCGAGGGCCGGCGCCACGCGCAGGGCGGCCCCGGCCGGACGGCGCTCGAGGCCGAGCGCGCGCTGGATCGCCACGACCAGCTGGAAGTTGAGGGCGTGGCCGGCGTTGCGCGCGATGACGTGCCCGTGGATCGGCCGCCCCAGCAGGGCCAGGTCGCCGATGAGGTCGAGCACCTTGTGGCGGACGAACTCGTCGCGGTAGCGCAGGCCGTTGAGCGTGCCGCGCTTGCCAACCACGATCGCGTTGTCGAGCGAGCCACCCAGCGCCAGCCCGTGCTTGCGCATGATGCCGAGATCCTTGAGGAAGCCGTAGGTGCGGGCCGGCGCGAACTCGTTCACGAACGACTCCTCGGTCGGCGCCACCGACAGCGACTGGACGCCGATGGCGGGATGATCGTTGTCCAGCGTGTAGCTGATGCGGAACTCGCTCGACGGCACGATCCGGATCCACCGGTTGCCGACGCCGACGCTGACCGGCTGGGGAATCGTGATGGGCCGGCGCCGCGCGCTCTGGCTCGTCCGTCCGGCCGAGTTCAGCAGGGCCACGAAGGGCTTGGCGCTGCCGTCCACCGCCGGCACCTCGGTGCCTTCGACCTCGACCTCGAGATTGTCGACGCCGAGCCCGGCCGCCGCCGCCATGAGGTGCTCGACTGTCTGGATGCGGCTGCCGTTGCGGCCGATGGTCGTAGCGTAATGCGAGTCGACGACGCTCTCTGCCGCGGCCGGAATCGGCTGGCCGTCGCGGCCCATGCGGAAGACGATGCCTGAGTCGGGTGGCGCGGGTGACAGCGTCATCTTGACCCGCTTACCGGAGTGGAGGCCGATACCCTCGAGCGTGACCGGCCGCCGGATCGTCTGCTGGCGCATTGCCGGTGGGATTAAGAGCAACGTAAGTGCCACGGGTGTCGAGATCGTTAACACCCTGAAATCATGCTTTGTCCTGGCTCTTGCCATCCCATGCCCGCCGATCGGGCGTCGCCGGGATGACACGCGCCAGGGCCCCCCTCGTCTCCTTTATGAGACGGTTAGGGAGCCATCTCGGCGCCCCCAAGCCTAGCCCAACTTCCCTAGCCCAACTTCCACGGTCGCCGACGTCGAAACGGCCGATTCCGGGCGTCGGCGCACCGTAAGTGCGCGGGATATCGTGAGTGACCCACCCGGCGGGCCAAAATAGTGACTAATTCTCTGGTCGATTTACCTTGACGATACCAGCAGCGCCTCCGGCGCGTCGGCCTGGGCGCGCACCTCGCGGCGCTCACGCACCTGGACCTCGTCGGGAGCCACCAGGAGCGCGAACACGCCGAGCGTGGCCTGGGCGAAGGCGTCGCCGCGCGTGGCGCCCCAGCCCCGCACGCCGACATCGGCCTCCACGTCGAAATGCTCCCACCCCGCCTCGCTCATCCTAGGTCGCCGAAGCGCGACTGCAAGACGGCCACGATGGCGGGGCCTGCCGTCTCGGTGCGCAGGATGCGCGGCCCCAGCGAGGTGACGATGAGGCCATGCGCGCGCGCGGCGTCGACCTCGGCGCGCGCCAACCCACCCTCGGGCCCGACCACCACCGACGCGGAGCGCACGATCGTCTCCATCTTGTCGCCCTTGGGCACACCCTGGATCAGCGTGATCGCCAGCGGAGAGGCTGGAAAGCCGGCCGCCTCGGCGAGCACGGTGCCGGTGGCCGCCTCGCCCACGCTCTCGAGGCGCACCGTGAAGTCGCGGCCGGCGCCGTCGGTGGCAAGCACGGTGTCGCCCGGGCGCAGCCGCAGCACACGGCTGAGATGGCGCGACTCCCCCGCGTCGAACGAGACGCGCCCACCGGCGAGACGTTCAGGCTGAAGTGTGAAGCGGCGCATGACGCAGGGCCAGGCTCGTCCACCCCTCGAGACTGCGCGCCGCCTCGCGACGAAAGCCGTGGGCGGCGAGCGCGGCCGTCACGTCGTCGGCCTCGGCGTCGAGGAGCCCGCCCAGCACGAGCGCGCCGCCCCTGCCGACGAGGTCGCGGTAGCGAGAGCCGAGCGCGTGGTGGGCGGCGGCCAGCAGGTTCGCGACAACGAGCGGGGCGGGCTCGGCGGCCAGCGTGGCGGCATCGGCGACGACCGCGCGCACGCGGCCGGCGACGCCGTTGCGAGCGGCGTTGCCGCCGGCCGCCGCCACGGCATCGGGGTCCGTGTCGCAGGCCAGCACATCGGTGACGCCGAGCCGTGCGGCGGCGATGGCGAGGATCCCGGAGCCGGTTCCCACGTCGATCGCGCGCGCCGGGCGATCGGCGGCGACGAGCGCTTCGAGCAGCTCGAGGCAGCCGGCGGTGGTGCCGTGGTGGCCGGTGCCAAACGCGCGTCCGGGCTCGATGGCGAGCACCACCCGGTCGGAGGAGTCCGGCGTTTCCCAGGGCGGCGTCACCAGCAGCGTCCGGCCCACGGCGATGGGGCGAAAGTGCTCGCGCCAGGCTGCGGCCCAGTCAGTGTCGGCCACGGACGCCAGCGCTGCGCGAGGGCCGGCGGCCAGGCCGAGCGTGCGGAGCCCGTCGAGGTAGGTGTCGAGGCGAGCGGCGAGCGCCGTGTCCGCTGCGGCGGCGGGGAAGAACGCGCGGAGCCGGGTGGGCGCGCTGGCAACGGCCTCCTCGACGACTCCCACGGCGCCGAGCTCCCACAGGAAGTTCGTGAGCGCCTCGGTCGCCTCTTCGCCCGTGTCCACTGTCAGCTCGACGTAGGCGGAGCGACCGGCGCCCGTGGTCACCCGAGGAGCTTCTTCATACGCTCGAGGAACGAGGCGGCCAGCGGGCCGCGCTCCTTGGAGGCCGACTCGAATGCGTCGAGCGCCTCGCGCTGCCCGGCGTTGAGATTGTGCGGCACCTCGAGCAGGAGGCGAAAGCACGCGTCGCCGTGGCCGCGCTCGCGCAGGCGGGGCATGCCACGGCCACGCAATTTCAAGATCTGGCCGGGCTGGCTGCCCCCGGGCAGCTTGAGCTTCGCGGTACCGCCCAGCACCGGTACCTCGAGGTCGGCGCCGAGGGCCAGCTGCGGGAACGACACCGGCAGGTCGCAGTAGAGATCGCCGCCGTTGCGGGCGAACATCGCGTGCTCCCGGATGCCTACCAGCACGTAGAGATCGCCCGGGGGGCCGCCGTTGAGGCCGCCCGAGCCCTCGCCGGTCAGTCGTAGCTGCATGCCGTCGTCGATGCCGGGCGGAATCTTGATGGACAGCACGTGCTCGGTCCGCTGGCGCGCCTCGCCCCGGCAGCTCTTGCACGGGCTCTTGTTGATCTGTCCTTCGCCCAGACATTTGGGGCAGGGCCGGGCCACGGTGAGAAAGCCGTGGCTCATGCGGACCTCGCCGCGCCCCCCACAGCCATCGCACGGCACCTTGCGTGTGCCCGGAGCGGCCCCGGTGCCGCTGCACGTCTGGCACGTCTCCAGGCGCGGGATCTGGATCTTCGTCTCGAGCCCGGCCGCCGCCTCCTCGAGCGTGATCTTCAACTCGTACTGCAGATCCTCGCCGCGCGCGGCGCGCGTGCGCCGGCCGCGGCCGCCACCGCCGAGGAAGTTCTCGAAGATATCCTCGAACAGCGAGCCGAAGCCGGAGTCGAAGCCGCCCGCACCGCCGGAGCCGGGCGCCGTGCCGAAGCGATCGTAGTGAGCGCGCTTGTCGGGGTCGGACAGGACCGCGTAGGCCTCGCTGGCTTCCCGGAAGCGCTCCTCGGCCTGCTTGTCGCCGGGATTGCGGTCGGGGTGGTACTGCATGGCCAGCGCACGGAAGGCCTTCTTGAGCTCCGCCTCGGTGGCCTGGGAGGCGACGCCCAAGACCTCGTAATAGTCGCGTGCCACCTAGGCCGCGTCCTCGTCGGGAGGGGCGGCGACCGCGACCAGCGCGGGGCGAAGCACACGCCCGTGCAGCAGGTAGCCCGGCGCGGTCTCGTGCACCACAGTGTCAGGCGCGGCCTCGCCGCTGACCACCCGGGCGATCGCCTCGTGGCGGGCGGGGTCGAACGGCTGGCCGACCGCCGAGTAGCGAGCCAGGCCCGAGCGCTCGAGCACGCGCAGCATCTCGCGCTGGATGAGCTCGACGCCCTCGACGACATTGCCCCCGCCGCCGGCGGTCCGGGCGGCCGTCAGCGCCCGGTCGAGGTTATCGAGCACGGGGACGAGGTCGCGCAGGAGCGACTCGGTAGCGTATTTGACATACTCTTCGCGGTCGCGCTGGGCGCGGCGGCGGACGTTGTCCGTCTCGGCCAGCGCTCGCAGCAGGCGGTCTTGCTTGTCCTGCACCTCACGCCGGAGGCTCTCGATCTCGGCCTGCGGCGAGGGGGCGGCGTCGGGGTCGGTGGCGGCACCGGGGGGCTGAAGGTCGTCCATCGCTCGAATTATAGCGTGCCCCGAGCGGGCCCGGGAGGCTCAGGAGGGCAGGTAGAGATCCTGGCGCACGCGCGCGAGCGCCTCGGTCACCTGGCGGGCGGTCTCGTCCACCGCGGAGATGACGTCGGGGTAGGGCAGCCGCCGGGGGCCGACGACGCCGAGGATGCCGAGCACCTGGTCGCGGTACATGTAGGTCGAGGTGATCAGCGTGCACTCGCGCATCTCGCTGACCGGGTTCTCGTCGCCGATCGTCACCCGCACGCCCTCGTCGGCCGCCAGCGTCGTCATCATCTCGGCCAGCCGCTCCTTCTGCTCGAAGGTGCGCAGGAGCTGGCGGGTGGTCTCGATGTCGAAGAACTCCGGATGGTCGAGCATGTTGATGGCGCCGCTCACGTAGAGCGTGCGCCCGCGCAGCATGCCGACGATCTGCTCGGTCACCGCCCGCGCCCGCGTGTGCAGGGTGTCGAGCGGGTCGTCGGGCGCCTGCTCCATCTCCACGATCTCCTGCACGGTGTGGTCGCGGAAGCGCCGCGTGAGCTCGCGGCCGAGCGCCCGCACCTCCTCGGCGCCGAGCGGCGGCTGCAGCGTGATCTCGCGCACCGTCAGCCAGCCGGCGTCGGTCACCATCACGGCCAGCGCGCGGTCGTTCTCCAGCGGGCGCAGATCGACACGGGCGATCGTCGTGTGCTTCAGCGGGGGGGCCAGCAACAGGCCGGTCAGCTTGGTGACCGAGGACAGGTGCGAGGACGCCTGCTCCATGAAGCCGTCGATTCCCACGCGGCGCGCCGCCAGTGGGCGAGGGCCCGTGGGCTGGCCGCCCTGGGGCGGCGGGAACGAGTCGACGTAGAAGCGGTACGCCTTGTCGGTCGGCACCCGGCCCGCGCTCGTGTGGGGCTGCGCCAGGTAGCCCATCTCCTCGAGATCGGCCATGGCGTTGCGGATCGTGGCCGGCGACAGGTGCGGGAAGTGACGCTTGCTCAGCACGCGGGAGCCCACGGGCTCGGCGGAGTCGATGTATTCGCGGATGATGGCGATCAGGACGTCCCGGTGGCGCGCGTCCATCTGATTCCTTGTAGCGGGCGGGCCCGGCCAAGTCAAGGCAGCCCCGGCTACAATGGACGGCCGAAGCGTGGGACCAGCCGCGGGCGGCGGCGCACGGCGACGATTGGTTCGTCGGCCTGATGGCGCGCGGCCCGCTGGCCGTCGAGGGAGAGTTCATGCTGCCGCCGCTGTCACGGACGTGAGCCATGGCTGACTGGTTCGCCGACGAGTCGTTCTGGACTGAGATCTACCCGTTCGAGTTCCCCCTGCCGGTCATCGACGCCGGCGTGGCCCAGGTCGACAAGACGATCGCCCTCGGCGGCGTCGCCCGCGGCCACGCGCTCGACCTCGGCTGCGGCCCCGGCCGCCACGCGATCCCGCTGGCCCGGCGCGGCTTCCACGTGACCGCCGTCGATCTCTCGCTGTTCCATCTGGCCAAGGCGCGCGAGCGCGCGGAGGCCGCCCAGGTCGCCGTCGAATTCGTGCAGTCCGACATGCGCTGGTTCGTGCGGGCGGACGCCTTCGACCTGGCGCTGAGCATCTTCACGTCGTTCGGCTACTTCGACGATCCGGCGGATGACCTTCGTGTGCTGCGCAACACTCACCAGAGTCTGAAGCCCGGCGGCGTGCTGGTGATGGACGTGGCGAGCAAGGAGCGCCTGGCCCGGGTGCTGCACCCCACCTTGTCCCAGCGCGCGGCCGCCGGCGCGCTGCTGGTCCAGCGCCACGAGATCGTGGAAGACTGGACCCGCGTGCGGAACGAATGGACCGTCGTGCGGGACGGCCGCGCCCACACCTTCGAGTTCCTTCTGCGCATCTATTCGGGGCAGGAGCTCAAGGCCCTGCTCGGCGCCGCCGGCTTCGCCGCCGTCAGGCTGTACGGCGGTCTCGACGGCCGGCCCTACGACCTGGAGGCCGAGCGCCTGGTCGCCGTGGCTGGGCGCTAGGTGTACGAGAGTCCCATGGTCTCGGCGACCAGGGCGGGGCGCTGCTGGCCCTCGATCTCGACGGTCATCTCCGAGGTGATGCGGACGCCGCCCTGGATCTCCTCGACGTTGGCGATACGCTGGCGGAGCCGCACGCGGGCGCCGGCCTGCACCGGCGTGATGAAGCGGACCTTGTTGGATCCGTAGTTCACCCCGCGGCTGCGCTTCTTCACCCGCATCAGCGTCGCCGCCAGCCGCGGCACCAGCGACAGCGTCAGGTAGCCGTGGGCGATCGTCTTGCCGTCCGGCATCTCCTTGCGCGCGCGCTCGACGTCGACGTGGATCCACTGGTGGTCGCCGGTGGCCGCCGCGAACTTGTCGATCATCGCCTGATCGACCGTCATCCAGTCCGACGGACCCAGCTCGCGGCCGACGTGCTGCAGCAGATCCTTGGGGGTCTCGATCTCCAACATGTCGCCTCCTGGCGAGTTCGCGTTACCAGTCCGACACCGACGTCAGGAAGTTCTCTCCGACCTTCAGCCGCGCCACGCGGCCGGCATCGTCCAGGGAGAACACGACGGGCTCGCCGTGGCTGCCGAAGCCGTTCTTCGTCTCGCCACGGAACGTGTGCTCCGAGACGGGATGCAGCCACGTCACGGCGAGCATGGGGTCGGGCAGCGAGGGATCGATCATCGCCAGCCGCCCCTCGACGACGAGCACCTGCACGTCGGCCCACGGGCTGCGGTAGCGGCCGGCGTACCGGCCGGCGGTCCCGCGGGCGCCGGCGGGGCCACGGCCTTCACGATGGCCGGCGCCACCCATTGGAAACCACGGCAGGTGCTCGACGAGCGGATCGTCCAGCCGCAGCTTGCCGGCGTCACGCAACTGCAAGATCGCCGTGCTGGTGAAGAGCTTGGTGATGGAGGCGATGCGGTAGAGGGTGTCGGGCGTCGCCGGCCGCGCGGGCTCGAGCCCGGCCCGGCCGAAGCCGGCGGCCCACACGAGCTGCTGGTCGTGCACGATGCCGATCGACAGCCCGGGCAGGCCGCTGTAGGCCGTCTGCGACTCGATCCACGCCGAGAGCAGGCCGAGGGCCGAGCGGACGCCGGGGTCGGCGGCGACGCTCATGCCTGCATCGTCTGGCGCGCCGCCGCGATCTCCTCCTTCACGGCGTCAGGTCCGCGGAAGACGCGGTCGGCCTTTCGATACCAGTACTGGGCATTGTCGAGGTCGCCCTCGAGCGTGTGCACGATGCCGTGCAGCCACGCCGCGAGGGCCGACGTGTCCTCCTGAACGATCTCGTGGGCCTGTTGCCAGGCCCCGGTCTCCAGCAGCTCGATCGCGCGCGCGAGCTTGCTCATCGGACTCGGGGGCATCGTTGCTCAGTGGCCGACGGTGACCCTGATGCTGCGGAGATGCTCGTCCATGTGACCACACAGCCGCCCGCCGGCCAGCTGCCCGGCGCTCATCGGCGGCTTGCCGTCGGCCAGCATCTTGACCGCACCGGACAGCCCTTCATGGGAGCTCGCGATGTGGTGCGCCACGACGCCGACCGACCACTTCTCGGCCGCGGTGACTTTGTTCCAGTCGGCCAGTGTTTCACCTCGCGCTCCCATGGCGTCCTCCTTGCTCTGGGCGTCGGTGGCTCAGATCATACCGTGTCCGTCGCGGGCGTGGTGAACCGGTTCGGCTATCATGACCGCCGAGGATTGACGCATGCGGATCGCGACCTGGAACGTCAACTCGCTCAGAGCCCGGCTCGAGAAGGTCACGTGGTGGCTCGAGCGCGCCCGGCCCGACGTGCTGCTGATGCAGGAGACCAAGCTGGCGGATGCCGACGCGCCGGCTGACGTCTTCCGCACCGCGGGCTACGAGCTCGCGCACCATGGCGAGGGCCGCTGGAACGGCGTGGCCATCGCCAGCCGCGTCGGCATCGCGGAGGTCGTCAGCAACTTCGGCGCGCCCCTGCGCCCGGCGGCCACGCCCGACGTGAGCGACGACGAGCCGCTGGCCGAGGCGCGGATGCTGGCGGCCGTGTGCGGCGGCGTCCGCGTGGTCAGCCTGTACGCGCCGAACGGGCGCGCGGTGGACTCGCCGTTCTACCTGGCCAAGCTGGCGTGGTACGAGCGACTGGCGCGCTGGCTCGAGCAGGCGGCGACGCCGACGGACGCGCTCGCGCTCGGCGGCGACTACAACGTCGCCCCCGAGGACGCCGACGTGTGGGATCCCGCGGCCTGTCACGGGGGCACCCACGTCTCCGAGCCCGAGCGCACCGCCTTCGGCCGGCTGTGCGCGTGGGGCCTCACCGACGCCTATCGCCTGCACCACCGCGAGCCCGGCCGCTTCACCTGGTGGGACTACCGCGCCGGCAACTTCCACAAGAACTTCGGCATGCGCATCGACCACCTGCTCGTGACCTCGAGCCTCGCCCAGCGCGTCGTCGCCGCCGAGATCGATCGCGAGGCCCGCAAGGGCAAGCCCGTCCCGTCCGACCACACGCCGCTCGTCATCGACCTCGACGCCCCCGGCCACGCCTTCGACGCCGGCTGGGCCGACGCCGCCGAACGAATCGCGCGCCGCGTCCGCTAGGCTCTCGAGTCAGCGCTCGGCATCGCTTCGCTCGACGGCGGTGGGGTGGGGCCGGGGTGGGGGCTCGAGCGGGCAGGCTCCGAAGATCTCGCGGTCAGCGCCCATCCAGCACCATCTGGGTCTGCGTCGTCACCGACAGCAGGCGCCCCGACTCGTCGGTGACGCGGGTCTGCCACACCATCGTGCGCTTGCCGCGATGCAGGGGTGTCGACTCCGCGCGCACGACGCCGGAGCGGCCGGCCGCCATGAAGTTGGTCTTGGACTCCAGCGTGGTGGTGCCGTCTCCCGCCGGCAGGTTCAGCACGGTGGCGGCGGCGCCGACGGTGTCGGCCAGGGCCATCAGCGTGCCACCGTGCAGGCTGCCGCCAACTGTCGTCAGCTCGCCCCGGTACGTGAGCTCGGCCACCACCCGGTCGGGGCCGGCCTCGACGAACCGGATGCCGAGCAGCTCGCTCAGCGTGCCCTTAAAGCGCTCGGTGACGGCGGCGGGATCGACGGTCATCGCGCTTTCTCCTCTCCCTTACACGCGGCAGGATTGCGGTCGGGGTGGAACCGATCAATTACCTTCGAGGTAATGTCGCCGCCGCGGGCGGCGGTGTACAGTCGCCGCCATGGATCAGGCGCAGGCGGCGGCGCCCGCCGGCGTCGGCCGGCTTCTTCGGCAGTGGCGGGCGCAACGGGGGCTGAGCCAGCTCGACCTGTCGGGCGAGGCGGGCATCTCGGCGCGCCACCTGAGCTTCGTCGAGACGGGCCGGGCCCAGCCGAGCCGCGAGATGGTGCTCTTGCTGAGCCGCGCGCTCGACGTGCCGCTGCGTGACCGCAACGAGCTGCTCATCGCGGCGGGCTACGCCCCGATCTACCGGCAGACCGACTTGGCGGCGCCGGCCCTGGCCCAGGTGCGCCGCGCGCTGGACTTCATTTTGCGCCAGCAGGAGCCGTATCCCGCGCTCGTGCTCGACCGCCATTGGGACGT